>Ga0265339_10001356_pt1 | contig 18300 bp, 13 predicted proteins | sample 4CB219metaG_FD_202085 | JGI IMG/M metagenome (GOLD analysis project Ga0265339, IMG submission 202085) | Rhizosphere microbial communities from Carex aquatilis grown in University of Washington, Seatle, WA, United States - 4-CB2-19 metaG | ecosystem: Host-associated > Plants > Roots >... | reverse complement strand
GATCGGGCAGCCCACCACGAACTACGATCGTGCCCGCGAGCAGATCATGCAGCCCGCGCTTGAGCGGGTGAAACGGGACGACCAGCACGCAACCAAAGAAGAGCGCGAGGGCAACCGCGCTCAGCAGTGTCTCGGCCATCGACAAGCTCAGGAAAGGCACCACCAGTGCCAGCGTCGCCGCGACAGCGCCCTGGTACACCAGCAAACCCATCAGCGCGTAGCGAACCAGCGACCGATCGAGCGACATCAGCGTCCCGTCGGGACGGACGACAGTCAGCCCCAGGATCCGCTTTCCCAGCGTGCGCCCGCCGCCAAACCGGCTCTGCAGCAGGCCGGTGTAGAGCAGGCTGATCGCGAGGCCGATGAACACACCCCGCTCGCCGAGTTGCAAGAAGGCATCGCGCAGAGGCAGCGCCAACAACCAACCGACGACCCACAGGAACACGGCGTCGAGCAGGTCGGCGCCCACCCGGATCCAGAAGCCGGCGATCTTGCCGTGCGTTGCCGGCGCCGCTGCATCGAGCGGGGCTTCCACGGTCGTCGCAGTCACCTCACCAACCGGCGCGTTTACTCCCTCTCCGCTGCCATCCATGAGAGGAATGTTACTACATCCGCGGGTACCAGGACTCGAGCTCGGTCACGCCCACGAACTTGCCGGGCTGCGGGGTGAACACGACGCGGAACTGCGAGGTCATCACCGTCGGGAACGTCACCTCGTTGGCCACGTTCGCCGCCGGCGTCGCGGGGCTCTTGACCTGTCCGGGCACGGACGTCCAGGTGGTGCCGACCAGGTACTGAACGTCGTAGCTCTGCGGCGCCCGGACGTTCTGACCGTCGTCGTAGATGTAGATCTTGACCTCTTTGATCGATTTTTGCTGCCCGAAGTCGACCGTGAGTGAATCGGTCGCATTCGTCGATCCCGCGTTGGTCCACCGATCGTCGGGCATCACGTCGTAGCGGATGAAGCCGTCGATGGCCTTCAGCGGAGTATCGTGGGCGGCTACGCAGCGGGGGTTGTCGGCGCTGCGGCAGCGATTGCCGTTGGAGGCCGTATTGGTGAACGACGCAGACACCTTGGGGAACGTCGCCGTATACGTGCGGTTGTCCCATCCCTTGAACCAGTCCTGATCAGCAGTCCAGGCGTTGGCGGCCAGGTTGTCGAGAGGAATCGCCGCCGCGGGAATGACCGGCGCGGCGACCGTGATCGTGGCGTTGCCGACGGTCGGAGATTGGTAAATAGGCGCTCCGTCCTGGCAAACTTGAAGTCCGGATCCCGCGTTGTAGTGCGTGCCGTCTTGATCCCAGATGATCGTCAGCAGGTGACCGTGATAAGGCACGCCTTGCACGGCGAAGTAGCTCCAGGTGTCCGGGACCAACGGCTTGAGCTGAACGGAGTCGGTCGTCTGGGGCTTGATTCCCAACAGGCCGGTGAGCACCAGGTCCACGAAGCTCGAGTGATTGTAGTGCTCGCTGAAATCCGAGGCATCGTAGACCCAGTCACCGGTGTCGCCGTTGGCGGCCTCGGCAATGTACGGCACGCCGTTCTTGTGTTGCAGGGTGGCGAACTGGCTGAGCAGCGTGTCGTACGTCTGCTTGGTGACGAACGTCTGTACCGGGTAGTCCTGCAGCAGATTCGCCAGCCCGGTGAGGATCATGCTCGTGTCGAACGGCCAGCTCGTCCCGTCCCAGTGACAGCAGTTGGTGTCATCGTGGTTCTGCGTCGCGGGAAATGCCTGGAAGTCGAAGTAGGGGTTCGCGCTGATGCGGTCGAGAAAGACGCTGCCGGTCCCCTTGGTGAACTTCAACGTGTTCGCACCCGCGATCATCGGCACGCGGACAGTGACCACCTGCGTGCCGGAGAACGTCCCCGCCGCGTTGGTGGCGGCGTAGGTCACCGTCTGCGTCGAGGCCGCGCCGTTGAGAGCCAGCAAGTGGGTCGCAGGGGCGCCGGTGGTGTTGGCGTAGAAGATGTCGACCGGGAAGGTGCCGGCTCCGGGCGAAAAGACAGTGAACGTCACCGCGCTGTCCGCGAAGTCGATCTGACCGACGTACTGTCCGTTCGACGCGGTCGCGGCGGTGTCGATGGTTGCATGCACGAGGGCCGCCTGCTCGGCCTCGAAGTCGTGGACCTTTTCGAGAGTGTAGGGGCCGTTCGGGCCCGCGAAACGCCGCGAGTCGGTCAGATACTGCCAGGCGGTGGAATACGTCGCGTCCGGCAGCTCGAAGGCCCACGGGGCGAAGCCCATCGCCTCGCGCCAGGTGGTGCGGGTGCCGGCGATCCCGCCGGCGTTGGTCGCGTCATTGTTGTAGACGTGAAAGAAGAACTGTCGCTGGGGATCCCACAGCGCCTGCTGAACCGCCGCCTTGAGCGCGTTGGCCCGGCCCGCGAACGCGGTCGCGTTGGTGGTGTCGCCGGCCAGCGCGGCAATCTTGCTGATCGCCATCGCATTTGCGTACTGGTAGCTGTTGATTGTCGGGCGATATCCCGGGCCGCCTCCGAACGCGTCGGTGCTGCGGAACGAGGTCTCGGTGAACTCCGTCGCGTCGAACAACGGTGATATGAAATAGAGGGTACTGTTCGTTGCGGCCCCGTTGACCGAGATGTTTGCTGTGAGGTTCGGGCTCCAGGCGTTGTAGTGGCTGATGAACTGGGCGAGATTCGCTTTGAGCTGAGTGGCGTCGCCGGTGACGAGGTAGCGTTGATAGGCTGCGCTGGTGATCCATTCGCTATAGGTGCGGGTCGCCGCACCCGCGCCACGCGTCCAATAGTTGATGTAGTCGTCGATATAGGTGCGGTTGCGCAGCCAGCGGCCGTCGAGGATGTGGTAACCGGCTGCATCGGGGAGAGCACTGTACGAGGTGTCGCCCGCGTACCAGGTCGGGTTGTCGTACTCGGTCGCGACGTAGCCTGCGCCAGCGGCGGTGTAGCGCAGCGCGCGCTTGTGGGTGCTCCAGCGGTAGTAGTAGACGCCGTTGATGTTCGCGTCGGGCGTGTCGACGAACGGGATGTTGTCTTTGTACCACTGCGGCTCCTGCAGGCCCTGCGTCGCGAGGATCTGGTCCAGGTTGAGCGCGGTACAGGTCGCGACGGCGCCGCCCTGCCCACCGGTGCCGGAGGCGCCCGCGGTGCCGGTCCCGCCGGTGCCGGTCGTTCCGGCTGTGCCCGTCATGCCCGCCGTTCCGCCCGCTCCGCTGCTGCCGGCGTCCGTGTTTCCCGCGCCGCCGCTGCCGCCGCTCGCATCGCCCCCCGAGCCCGCGACTCCACTGCCTCCCGTGCCGCTGCCTTCGCCTCCGCCGGCTGCTGAACCACCACTCTTGGACCCACCACAAGCGGTGAGAAGAAAGGCGAGAGAAACGCCGACGGTCGAAATCCTTTTCATCGCTTCTGCAGCGCCTTCAGACCATCGAAAGGGCTCAAAAATCGTCGCCCGTCGCTGGGATCACGTCGCTGGCCCGTCGCAGCGAGCCTCGCGCCGCGTTGTCCGAGACATTCCGAGAATGTGCGGCCCCACGGCTTGGTAACCTTCGGGCGAGCCATGTCGGATCTCGATCGCTTCAAGAAGGCGCAAGAGTCTCGGCACCCCGGTCATGCGGATGCTCTCGCCGAGCTCCGCGCGGGGCGAAAGACCAGCCACTGGATCTGGTATGTGTTCCCGCAACTGGGTGGGCTGGGCCGCTCGTCGATGGCGGTCCGGTATGCGCTGGCCGATGGGAACGAAGCCGCAGACTATCTGCGTGATCCCGTTCTGGCGCAGCGACTGGTTGCAGCGGCGGGCGCCGTGCGCAACCACGTCGCGCCGGGGCGTGGGGCCGGTGCCCCTCTCGACGTCGTCATGGGGTCGGACATCGACGCGCTCAAGTTGGTGTCGAGCATGACGCTCTTTGCTCGGGTCGCGGCGCATTTGATCGCGGCAGGCGACGCCCGGAAGGAGCTGCCCGAGCTCGTCGAGCACGCGGAGGCCATCTTGAGCGCCGCCGCGGCGCAGGGCTATCGGCGCTGCGCGCATACCGAGCGATTGCTGGCTCCGTCGCGTTGACAGCGATCATGTCTACCTTTAAGGTTGCGGTCGCCCGTCCATGACCTTGCGTTCTCTTCTACATTTGCGGCGCCTGCGGTCGATCGCCTGCGTTGCGGGAGCGGCGCTGGTTCTCGCGCTCTCGGGATGCGGTAGCGTGGCGAACAAGCCCAGCGGCACGGGCGGCGCCGGCGGTAGTGGGACGGGTGGTGCGGCGCCTGCCGATGGCGGTTCGGGCGGAATCAGCGGCACCGGCGGTATGTCGGGCGACGCTGGTGCCGACAAAGTCACGCCGCCTCCGGACGGCGGTGGCGACGGCGCCGCGGGAGGCACTGACGGCGGGACGAACCCCAACGGCGCCAAGTGGGACGTGGACAATTGGGATAACGCTCAATGGAGCTGATTCGCGCGCGAAGCAACGGAGACGAGCAATGACCAAATTTTCCCGACACAAATGGTGGATCGCGACCGTGCTCATCACCGCGCCGCTGGTTGCGATCGCGGCGGTCCCGAACATCTTCTCGCCGAACACGACGATCTCGTCGTCGCAGGTCAACGCGAACTTCTCGGGGCTCGATTCGCGGCTCACCGCGCTCGAGACGCCGCCGACGGGTTTCATGCGCGTGCACCTGACAGCGACTCAGACCCTGCCGGTCGGGACGACGCGATTCGACTACTCGCGCGATGGGGTGGAGTTCGACGTGGGTCAGGAGTTCGACACGGCGACGGATCTCTTCACCGCCAAGGCGGCGGGTTTTTACACCGTGACGTGCGATGCCACCATTCCGACGGCGGCGTTGGGGGTCTACACGGTGGTGCAGATCCAGGTCAACGGCGTGACGGTTCAGGAAGGCGGCGGCAACAGCGCGGCTGCGACGGGGTTCCAGGTGCCGAACGCCGCGACCTTGGTCAACCTCAAGGTCGGCGATACGGTCGATTGCGCCGGGTACACGACCGTGGCGACGTCCGCGTCGGCGGGCGGGCCTTACTTCACGGTCTTCACGGTCGCGAAGCACTGAGCCCGCGCCGCCGTCACGGCGAGACTGCGCACATCTTCACGGCGCCGGTCAGCTTCCAACTGTGCCCCGACCTGGGCGCCTGGAGCCGCCCGGACGCGACGACGGTCTGGCCTTTGACGGCGACGTTGCAACAGAGGCGGGACTCGTCGCCTTTGCAGGCGTAGCCGTCGAGGTCGAGGCCATGGTGCTGCGGCTCCCTCACGGCGGCGACGCGAGCGTCCGGACCGCAACTGTGCGTCGTCGTCGGCGGTTTCGGTTTCCCGAGCGCATTTTCCAGCAGATCATCGAGCGACCCTTTCCTCATATTGCTTCCTAGCGTCAGCGGTCCGCGCACGCTGACGACCTGGCCGCTGAGCCGCTCGGCCGAGGCAGCGACGTCGGTGACCGGCATCGCCGATGCGGCTAGCTCCGGCGGGCAGGCCGCCAGGTCTTTGGCGACGATTGGGCACTCGTGGCGGATGAGGCAATCCTGGGCCCAGGGCCGCCCGTCGGTCGGAGGTGCGCTGTCGATCGGCGCGGGGTTCGGGTTGGGCACCGGCCCGACCGGCGCGAAGGGGACGAGCGCGATGGAGACCGCCTGGTCGGGGTGGCAGCGCGGCGAGTAGCCCTCGCCCCAGCAGACCAGCCGGCCGTCGTCGAGGATGGCGCACGCTGCCGGGTCGCCGCCGCGGCTCACGACTACCTGCGAGGCCTTCGCGCCGAGCGCGCTCGGGCTGGCGACCGCGCCGCGGCACCAGACCTCACCGCGGTTGCTGACCATGCACAGGCCGCGCGGTCCGGTGTCGAGCTCCTGGGTGAGCATGCGCGGCTCGATCGGTTTCCCGTCGAGGGTTCCGCTACTCACGAGAAAACGCGCGTCGTCGCTGCCCTCCACCAGCGCCGGTGTCGCCGAGCAAGCCGCGTTGGGCGCGGCGAGCTTGCCGCCGAGCAGCGCGGGCCACGCAGAGCGCAGGTTGTCCGGACATTGTCGGGGTGAGCCGAAGAAGCCGTCGCGGCTGGCGCCCCAGCAGACGACGCCGCGCGGTTGCCAGGCGCAGGTGAACAGATCGCCCGCGTGAAGCTTGCCGCGCGGGCGATTCGGCGCGTAGGTGAGACCCCACAGCATCTTCAGATCGAACGGCACCCGCTGCGGTTTCCGCGCGCAGGGGAAGGTCCGATTGCCGGCGGTGCAGGTCTCGGTCGCCGCGACCCCGAGCTGACCAACGTCGTCGCGGCCCCAGCAGCGCAGCACGCTGCGCCCCTGAATGTCGCCGGTGGCGCACGCGTGCCAGTAGCCGACCGCCAGGTCGTTGAGCGGCGCCAGGTGCAGCCGCGGCTGTCCGTCCGCGCTCCCGCGACCGAGCTGTCCGAAGCGATCGTCACCGCCGCACCACAGGTCGTTGGCCTTCGCCGCGCACGCGAAGTCGGCGCCGACGAAACCGTCGTAGAGCGCGCTGTCCTCGAGGCTCGAGCGCCGCCGCGAGACCGTGCGCGCAAGCGGGTCGGCGATGGCCGCATTGGCGACGGGCAACTCGCGCGGGCCGGTGTCGAGGCTCGTGGGCGGCGCGTAGCAGTGGATCTGCTCGGAGACGATGCCACAGATGCGGTCGGCGCCGGCATCCTCGGCCAGCGGTGTGAGCCAAGGAACCTTCCAGGCGTCGAGATCGGTCGAGCCGCCGGGGGACGGGCGATAGGAGAGGGTGTGGGCCCTCCAGCACTGGCGCAGGTACTGACCTTCGGCAGTAGCGAGCACGCAGCCCCACCCTTCGCCCACCAGCAGAGAGCCCGGCGTCGCGCGTGCCCGAATGTCGGCGAAGATCTCCGCGCGCGCGGGCGCCGCGCTCGCGACCAGCGCCGCCGCTGCAACGACGCTCCGAGTGGGCACCATCCACGCGCGCATCCCGAGACCGATGGTACCGCCGGTCAATTCGTTCGGGAATAGTGGAGGATCACCGCTCAGTCATCGGTCGGCACCAGGGGCGCGAGCGACTTCAGCGGATCCGGCGGAGGCGCCAGATGCCCGGGAGCCGCTGTCAGCGATGGTGGCACCTGCGCCGCCGGCTCCGGACCGGCGCCGGTGACGCTGCGGTGGCCGGGGCGCGGCGGCGGCCCCAGGTTGCCGGCCGCGATGTCGGGATACCAGTGGTTTCCAACCGACTGAACGTGAGGCTCGAGCACGTTCTGCGAGCCGAACGACGAGTTGCCGCGCAGAACGTTGCGGCCCCGCCGCGCTGTTTCGGGGAAGGAGAAGCCGCGCCCGCAACGAATCGCCACGCTGTCCTCGACCGTGAGCGCGCCCAGGTTGTGGTTCTGGTCGAATCCGTTGAGCGGGTTCTCGATCGAGACACAACGGCGGACCTGGTGCGCGGCATCGATGTAGTTGCCACCGAGCTTGAACCCGTTGCCATCGCCTTGAAAATCCTCGATGCCCCAAAGGTTGTAGCCGTTGCGGAACGCCACCGAGTCTTCGATGACGATCGGGTAGGGCGCCATCCACAGGTCGAATCCGTCGTCGGCGTTCTGGTACGACCGACAACCGCGAAACACATTCCCCGGCCCGACGGCGTGCTTGGCCGCGAAACCGTCGGCATTTTCCCCCGACGTTTCTGGATCGAAGTTCCGGTACGAGTCGGAGTCCGAGATCAGGTTGTAGCTCGCGTGCGCGTCCAGCTGGACGCCGGTGTTCCGGTTCTCTCGCGACACGCACCGGTGAATGATGTTGTGGCTGCCGGTGATGAAGATGCCGAAGCTGCCGGCGTGCGCCACCTCGATGCCCACGATCTGCCAGTAGTCGCCGGCGATCTCCAGCCCGCGCGATCCCTTCTCGTTCTCGGGTTGCTCGGCGAAGTCGAGCACCGGCCGCTCCATCTCGGCGGCCTCCACGCGCAACGGCTGCTTCTCGGTTCCGGCGGCGTCGAGGCGAATGGTGCGCCCTTCGCGGTAGGTTCTGGGCGCGACGCGGATGACGTCGCCCGCGCGCGCGTGCGCCGCCGCCTCGCTCAGGCTGGCGAGCGGCGCCTCGGCCGTGCCGGCCGCACCGCGCTTGCCAGTCGTGGTGACGTACCAGACGCGCCCCGCCGAGCCCGGCGGCGGCGCAGCGCCCAGCGAGAGAGAAGCCAAGACCCCGAGCGCCACCGCGCCTGCTGACTTCATCGATCTCCTCTCGGCATCAAGTGGAAAAGTCAGAGGCAAACTATCCGAGTTGCGCGGACGCGTCCACGGAGGCCTGGACGCAAAGTCCGATCCCCTCTCCCGTCCGCGGGAAACGGCTCGGAACCAACCACAAATGTCTGGTCTCATGGAGACCCAACCTCGTTCAGGCTGCCGCCGGCGCTTGCCAGCCGAGGCCTCCGCAGGTCTTGCAGATCATGCCCGGGATGCGCAGCGATTCCCTGCGATCCTGCGAGAACACGTGCCAGTCCCCGCTGCCGCGGCACGCGGTGCAAGAAGACGCGTCCGCGGTGCGCTCGGGCAGGAGCGCGCGCAGTTCGGCGAAGCGGCGGGCGCCGAGCACGATCCAGCCCAGGCGTTCGACGCCCGCGACCCGGCGCCAGACGATCGAGCGAGCGGCGCTATCGAAGGTGTCGACGTCGTACTCCCCGACGTACACCGCGCTGGTCGACGTCAGGACGGTGTCGACCCCGATCGATCCAGAGAGATAGATCGCGTCTCCGCTCACGGAGGACAACACGGCGCGCTGGGCGGCTCCGGTTGCGATCTGCTCGACCATCCACGCCGGCAGCCACGCCGTGGTCGTCTCGGGTTCCGTCATCCCCGAAGCATAACTATCGCGGTCCCGCGTCACCACACCGAGCAGGGATTCACCGGCGCGAGCGGCGTTCCGGGCGCGCACGAGAAGGCCTCTGCGGCGGCGGGAGCGTTGGCGAGCGCGCCGTTGACGCGCTGGTGGGCCGGGGTGTGGGGGTCGGTCCCGGCGAGCGCTCGCACATAGGCGTCGGTCGAGAGCTCGCAGAACGACTGCGCGAACGCGACGAAGAACTGCTGGCGGTCATCGAGGCCGCCGCGCGACTCTTCGTGCTCGCCCTTGGCCATCCAGGCGTCGTACGCCAGGTTGACGCCGCCCATGTCGGCCAGGTTCTCCGGCAACGTCAACTGTCCGTCGACGGAGAGGCCGGGCAGCACCTGGTACGAAGCGTACTGGTCGACGACGCACTGGGCACGCGACTGGAAAGCCGCCGCGGTGTCGGGGGTCCACCAGTCGCGCAGCAAGCCGGTTCCGTCGAACAGGCGTCCCGAGTTGTCGAACCCGTGGGTCAGCTCATGCCCGAGCACCACCCCGATTGCGCCGTAGTTGCTCGCGGTGGAATACCCATCGGCGAAGAACGGCAGCTGCATGATTCCGGCGGGGATGGTGATCGCGTTGTCGCCGGCGGAGTAGAAAGCGTTCACGGTCACGGGCGCCGTGCTCCAGGCGTCGTGGTCGACGGGCTGGGTCAGCATCGCATCGGCGCGCTGGGCGGCCCAGGCATCGATCTGGAGGTCGTAGTCGACGTACGCGCCGCTGAGCGAGAGCCCGTCGAGCGTCGGCCACCGGCTCGGGTAGCCGACCTTTGCCGCCACCGCCGCCAGCTTGTCCTGGGCGGCGGCCTGCGTCTCGGCGTCCAGCCAGCCGGCGGCGGCGATGTGCTGTGAGAGCGCGCCGCGCAGATCGTGGATCATGCCGGTGACGTCGCTGGTCGTGCGGGCCGCGTAGTAGTGCGCGATATACGGCCTCGACAGCGACATCCCGAACCGGCTCTGGGTGTCGACGTAGCAGGTCCACGTGCGTGGCTGCGGCGCCGACACCTCATTGATGATCCGGCCCCAGAAGTTGAACTCCTCGTTCAGCGCCTCGCTGTCGAGCCGGGACGCCTTGTCTTCGATCAGTTGCCAGGCCATGTACATCTTCAGCGCCGGCAGGGGCGTCGAGCTCAACAAACCGTCGAGCGCAGTCAGGTAGGCGGGGACGCTCACGTCGACGGTGTCGGTGGCGCCGAACCCTCTTGCCTGCCAATAGGTCGCCCAGGGGAAGGTGGGCGCCAGCGCCTCGACGTCCTCGAGCGACATGCGATGGTGCAACGTGCGCGGGTCACCGCGGTCGTCGGGATCGAGCCCTGCGGCGGCGAGCGTGGTCTCGATCTGCAGCACCTGCGCGGGGTCGATCGACCGCCCTGGGAACAGCGCGGCGAGCGCCGTGATGTGCCGCTGATACGCGGCCAGCGTCGAAGCCTCGGTCGGGTCGACGTAGTGGTAGCGCGCGAGCTCGATGCCTCCCTGGTCCAGGTAGACGACCTGCTGATCCGGGGCGCTGACGTCCCGGGTGATCCCGCTCGAGAAGAACGTCCCCGATCCAATCAGCCGCTGCGCCGCCGCCTGGCGCGCCAGATCATCGAGCGACTGGATGGCGTCGATGGCCGCCAGCATGGGAGCCAGGGACGCGCGCGCGCCGGCGTTCGCAGGGGCATCGAGGCAGCCCTGGTAATAGCGGCCGACCACCTGTCCGTCGGGATCGTCCGACGACACCATCCCAGCCGCCTCTTGCTGCATCAAGCCCTGCAAGATCGGCTGCATCGCATAGAACGGCTCGTCGAAGCGTCTCACGTAGCTGGCGCCGGGGCTGAGGGTGCGGGCCGAGATCCAGCCACCGCACGCGTACTGGTAGAAGTCCTGGCAAGGATCGACGGTCATATTCATCGCCGTGAAGTCGATCCCGCTGATCGGCGGCGGCGAGTCGCCGCACGCAACCGGCGCGACGGCGACGAGGCAGAGCAGCTGGACAGATAGGCCGGACTTCGCGACGCGGTTCACACGTTGAGAACGTGCGGGAGCGGAGATCTTTCCGTAACAATCTCGCGCACGGATTCCTACATCAACGGCCGCCGGCGACGTCGAGGATCGTGCCGGTGCAATACGATGCCTCGTCGGAGACCAGCCAGAGGATCGCGTTCGCCACCTCTTGCGCGGTCCCCGGGCGGTGCAAGGGCAGTCCGGGCGCCAGGCGGTGTGCGCGCGCGGCGTCGCCGCTGCTGGCGTGAATCTCGGTGTCGATGATCCCGGGGCGCACCGCGTTGACGCGGATTCGTTCGTCAGCGACCTCGCGCGCGAGGCCGATCGTGAACACGTCAATCGCGCCTTTCGACGCGGCGTAGTCGACGTATTCGCCCGGCGAGCCGTACTTGGTCGCCGCCGAGGACAGATTGACGATGTTGCCCCCGTGGCCTCCGTGCCGCGTCGAGAGGCGCCGCACCGCCTCGGCGGCGCACAGGATGCTCCCGACCACGTTGATCGCCATCATCCGTTGCAGGCGCAGCTCGTGGACCTCGTCGACGCGCGTCTTGAGATCGACGATCCCGGCGTTGTTCACCAGCACCGACAACGGGCCGAGCTCGCGGACCGCCTCCGCGAACAGCCGTTCGACGTCGCTCTCGTGGCTCACGTCGGCGCGGATCGCACTCGCGGCTCCGCCCGCCGCTCGAATGTCGGCGACGACGGCGTTCGCAGCCCGATCGTCCTTCACGTAGTTCACCGCGACCGCGTAGCCGCGCGCCGCGGCCAGCCGCGCCGTCGCCGCCCCGATCCCACGGCCTCCGCCGGTGATCAGCATCGTGCCAGGCATCACTAGAGTCGAGCCCCGGGCGGAAAATTCGTCAAGAGCCGGCAAGTCGAACGAGATGCTGGATTTTCGTCCGTCCGGCAGGCAATGTTAACGGATTACGGACTGGGGTAGGGCGGTTGACCGGAGTTGGGGAGTCGACCTCGGTAGAGTGATTGGGAAATGCAGCTGAAATATCGAGCTAGCCTACCGTTCCTCTGTAACACCCTCGCGGTCGGCGCTGTCCTTGTCGGCCCCCTGTTGGCCGGTTGTGTCAGCGGGCAGTCGCATGCCGGCAACACCGGCGGCAATGGCGGCGGCGCCAGTACGGGGGCCGGTGGTGGTGGTGGTGCCAGCTCCGGGAGCGGTGGATCGGGCGTGGGCGGCGCCATCATGATGCCGACCTCGGTCGGGCTGTCCGCGATCGAGGACAAGACCCTCTGTCACGCGGGCCAAGCCTCCGTGGGGGCCACGCCGCTCCGGCGCCTGTCGCGCATCGAGTACAACAACATGGTGAGTGACCTCGGTCTCGATCCGACCGACACGCAGCCCGCCAACCAGTTCGTGTCCGAGCAGAAGATCGCGGGCAACTTCAACACCAACACCTACGCGCTGATCTCGGGCACGCTGATGAACCGACAGTATTTGGACGCGGCCGAGCAGCTGGCTACGAACGCGGTGACCTCGGCCAACATCGGCAAGCTGGTCTCGTGTGCCGCACAGGCCAATGCCGCCTGCGCGCAGCAGTTCATCGGGGACTTCGCGAACCGCGCCTTCCGCGGCCAGCTCGACAGCGACGAGTCCGCGGCACTGCTCAAGCTCTTCAACGACGTGAACGCCCAGTATGGAGACTTCACGACCGGCATCCAGGCCATCGTCACCGCGGTGCTGACTTCGCCGCGTTTCCTGTTCGTTCTCGAATTCGGTCAGCCGGGCGCGTCCGGCGCGGCCATTCCGCTCAGTCAGATGGAGATGGCCACGCGGCTGTCGCTGTTCCTCTGGCGCTCGCTCCCGGACCAGACGCTGATCGACGCCGCCACCGCCGGTCAGCTGGGGACGGCGGACCAGCTTGCGGCGCAGGGGACGCGCATGCTCGCCGATGCCAGGGCGCAGGGCACCCTACGAGACTTCGCGAACCAGTGGCTCGACATCGAGAACATGGACTCGGTGACGAAAGACACGCAGTTCAAGAACTGGACGCCGGTCCTCGCCCAGGAGCTGCACAACGAGACGCTGACCACGTTCGTATCGTCGGTGGCGAGCGACAACACCGACTTCCCGAGCCTGCTCACGTCGACCTCGTCGTACATGAACTCGGATCTGGCGGCCTACTACAGCACCGGCGTTCCCGGCACCAGCAACTCGACCTCGTTCACGAAGATGCCGGTGGGGACCTCGGCCGCGCCGCGGATGGGCCTGCTCACGCACGCCAGCGTGCTCGCGATGCACGCGCACACGTCGCTGCCGTCGCCGACGCTGCGCGGTCGCATGGTGCGGCAGCAGATCCTCTGCGAGCAGATCGCTCCTCCGCCCGCGCAGGTCGGCGGCGCGGTGATCCCGCCCCCTCCCACGTCGCTGCCGGCCGGGCAGACGACGCGCCAGCAATACATGCAGCACTTCGGCGTCAACCAGCTGTGCAGCAGCTGCCACCAGTACATGGACTACGTCGGGTTTGGCTTCGACAACTACGACGCCACCGGCGCCTATATCACCGCGGAAGGCGGCACGCAGGTCGACTCGAGCGGGATGTTCCTGACCACTGACACGACGAACGGGCTCACCGGGTCGTTCACCACCGGAACCGATATGATCACGAAGCTCGCGGCCAGCACCCAGGCGCGCGAGTGCTTCGCGCTGCAGGAGCTGCGTTACGCCATCCAGCGGCAGGAGCTGGCGGGTGACGCCTGCTCGGCGCAGCAGGTCTATCAGACCTTCCAGAGCGGCGGGTTCAACGTCCAGAAGCTGCTGCTGGCGATCGTCCAGACGGATTCGTTCCGGAACCGCTCGCCGGTGAACGCGGGGGCTGCATGTCAATGAACAGGAACAACAAAGTAAAGTTCGAGCGCCGGCGTTTCCTCAAGGCGGTAGGAGCCAGCGCGCTCACCTATCCGTTCCTGCGCGGCCTTCCCAGTTACGCGGCGGCGGGCGGCAGCGCGCCGACCTACCTCGTGCTGCTCTTCACGCCGTGCGGCACCGTGCGCCCGTTCTGGGGCGCGACCGACGCGAACAAGCAGGATGTGTTGTTCCCGGCCGCCGGCAGCGCGCCGACGCTCACCAAGAACTTCGTCTTTCGCGACACGCTGGCGCCGCTCGCTCCCGTGCAGAACAGCGTCATCGTGCTCGACGGGCTCAATAACAAGGCGGCGCAGGGCTCCCACGAAGCCGGCATGGCTTCGCTCTGGACCGGCATCACCTCGACGGGCGGGCCCGCGACCGGGCCCAGCGTCGACCAGGTGATCGCGTCCAAGCTCAACGCGGGGACGCCGTTCCCGTCGATCGAGCTCATGGCGCGCAGCTCGGCCGACTTCACCGATCGCGAGGTGAAGACCCGTATGATTTACAACACCGCGGGCGCGTACGTGGATCCCCACGACGATCCCGCCGAGGCGCGCAATACGTTCTTCCCGCCGGCGACGTCGGGCATGTCGGGCCCGGACAGGAAGACCTTCATCCGCCAGAAGCTGTTTCCGCTGCTCAACAGCGAGCTCACGGCGATGCAGCCGCGCCTGTGCACGGATGACCGCACGCAGCTGCAGGCGTTGCAGCAGGGGTGGAACGATCTCGACACGCAGATCACCGCCGCGGCCGCCAAGGCGGCAACGTGCATGCCGCCGGGTGCGGTACCCGCCGGGTACAAGTCGCCATCGGCGGATTTTCCGACGACGGTGCAGCTGCAGATGGATCTGCTGGCGCTGGCGCTGGCGTGCGACCTGACGCGGGTGGCGAGCCTGCAGCTATCGACGTCGACGAGCCAGGTGACGCACTCCTGGCTCACCGGCCAGACCGACACGCACCACGACTACTCGCACATGGGGCCGGCGTCGCTGTACCAGATCGCGCCCTGCACCATGTACAACAACATGGGCCTGTGCGCGTCGACGCCCAACGTCTACAGCGCGAGCGCGCAGGGTCAGTATCAGAGCCTGGCCCAGCAGAAAGCGATCGACCTGTGGTACGCGCAACAGGTGGCGTATCTGGCCAACAAGCTCGCGATGTTCTCCGGTGCGAACAACGGTACCTTGCTCGATCAGAGCGTGATCTGCTGGGGCAACGAGCTGGACATGGGCGCGGCCCACAACCACGACGACACGCCGTTCGTGCTGATCGGCGGCGCCAACGGCCAGCTCAAGACCGGCCAGATGGTCACGTTCTCGCTCGACCTGCTCGACGGCGACATGAAGGTGCGCGCGTCGAAGGATCGATCGCACAATGACCTCCTCATCACGCTCGCCAAGTTGATGGGCCAGACGACCAGCTGCGTCGGCGACTCGCAGTACTGCACCGGACCGATCACCGAGATTTTGACGTAGGCGTCTTCTCCAGCAACTCCCGCCAGTTACTGAGGAGCAGCGGCTCGTCGGCGCTTCCCCGCACGACCACGCGCTGGGGGAGCTCGCGGTAGCCGGCGCGCTCGCCGTCGAGTGCGACCTCCCGCGTACACCGGCCAGCGACCGAGACCTCAGTCCCGGGCAACAACACCGCCTCCGAGAATTGTATGGGCTTGTTGTTGCCGAAGAAGGTTTGCTCGTCGATGTTCTCCGCACGTAGCAATCCACGAGCGGTCTTCAGTTCGGCGCTGTCCTCGCGGAAGCGCGAGGTCGAGGCGGTCAGGCCGGGGATCAGCAAGATCGAGTAGGGCCCGGCCCCCGACTCGATCACCGCCTGGCCGGTCTCGTCCGTCAGAACGAATGGACACAGGTCCTCGAGCCCCAGAGCCTTTTCCCATTGTCCGTCGTTGTTCCCTATTCTGATCGTAGTTTGGTAGGCGATGCACGGTCGTTGGCTGACCGGAGCGATCAGGGCCTCGCCGGTCAGGTGCACGCGCCCGATGAGGCGGACCGCGCCCTCCTGTGCCTCGGCGATGGCCACGCGCGCGCGTCTCGCGAGGCGTTGCCTGATGCGAGCCTCGTCGCTGATGGTCGCGTCGTAGGCGATGCGTGCGATGCCGATGGCGAATATGGCGGCGAATAGCACCACGATCGCGGTCTCCACGCGCCCATGGTACTCCAGCCTCGTCCGGAATCCGGTCCGATGCTGCCTTGTCGAACGGGACGTCCGACACACGTTGCTCCGACGTTGGAAGCCATGGGTGTTTCTGGCCAATCCTTTTTGTTGCGCTGGTTGTGCGTCGTGGGAGTCGCGTTGCTCGCCGTTGCCGCCGCGTCGTGCCGCGGGAACGGCGCCGCGCTGGCGGCGGCGGCACCACCACCGGCGGTGCCGGTCGAGATCGAGACGGTCCGGTCGTCCCTGCAGCGCGACACCAGCGAGTACGTCGCGAACCTGATCTCGCGCCACTCGGTCCGCGTCCAGCCGCAGGTCGACGGGCACGTGTTCCGCATCGACGTCGCGTCGGGCGCGCAGGTCCGCTCGGGGGCTCCGCTGATGCTGATCGACCCGCGCCGGCAGCAGGCCACGGTTCACAGCCAGCAGGCGGCGAGCGAGGCGGCGGGCGCCACGCTGGCCTACTGGCGCGATCAGTTCCGCCGCGTCGAACGGCTCTACGCGGGCGGCGGCGCGAGCCGGCAGGAGCTCGACTCGGCGCGCAGCTCGCTGCATCAGGCGGAAGCCAACACCAACTCGTCGGAGGCACAGGTGCGCGCGCAATCGGTCGAGCTGCGCTACTACGAAGTCGTCGCCCCGGTCGCCGGCACCGTGGGTGACATCCCGGTGCGCGTCGGCGACTACGTGTCGCCGCAGACGCTGCTAACCACGCTCGATGACAACCAGGGGCTCGAAGCGTACGTCGACGTGCCGGTCGAGCGCGCGAGCTCGTTGAAGGTTGGCATGCCGGTCGAGATGATCGACGCCACCGGCCAGGTTCTGGCGGCGAGCGAGGTCTCGTTCGTTTCGCCGCGCGCCGACGCCGACATACAGACGGTGCTCATGAAGACACGGGTCCACAATCCCGAGGGCCGTCTCCGTTCGTCGCAGTTCACGCGCGCGCGAGTCATCTGGGCGGAGCACCGGGGACCGGTCGTGCCGGTGCTGGCGGTGCAGAGCCAGAACGGCCAGTCGTTCGCGTGGGTGGCCAAGCGCGCGCCTGACGGCAGCTTGACCGCCGAGCAGCGCGTGGTGCAGGTCGGACCGATCCAGGGGCAGACCTATCCGGTCCTGAAGGGCGTGGCGGTGGGCGAGATGCTCATCTCTTCGGGCGTTCAAAAACTGCGTCCTGGCGCGCGTGTCACCCAGCAGGCCAGCGACGCGGGCCCGCCGAGCGAGTAGTCGTCTTGTTCGTCAACTTCTTCATCCGGCGGCCGGTCTTTGCCTCGGTGTGCGCGATCCTGATCGTGCTCCTGGGCGGCGTCGCCGTCGGGACGCTGCCGATCGCGCAGTATCCGGAGCTGGCGCCGCCGCAAGTGACCGTGCAGAGCCTTTATGTGGGCGCCAGCGCCCGCATCGTCGAGTCCGCGGTCACGACGCCGATCGAGCAGCAGGTCAACGGCGCCGAGGGAATGCGCTACATGACTTCGACCAGCGGCAACGACGGCACCAGCATCATAACGGTCACGTTCGACGTCGAGCGCGACAAGGATCTGGCGGCGGTCGACGTGCAGAACCGCGTCAACACCGCGCTGCCGCGGCTGCCCGCCGAGGTGAAGAACACCGGCGTCACCATCACCAAGACCACGGCGGCGATCATCATGGGCGTCGGGTTCTATTCGGAGGATGGCTCGCTCAGCAACACGTTTGTCAGCAACTACCTCGATCTCTACGTGCGCGACCCGCTCCGGCGCTTGCCCGGCGTCGCCGAGGTGCAGATCTTCGGCGAGCGTCGCTACGCGATGCGCTTGTGGCTGGACCCGGTGCGGCTGGCGGCGCGCGGGCTCACGGCGTCGGACGTCGTGTCGGCGCTGCGCGAGCAGAACGCGAACATCGCCGCCGGTCAGGTCGGGCAGCCGCCGGCGCAACCCGGGCAAACCTTTCAGATCAGCGTCAACGCAGCCGGCCGCTTCAACGATCCGCGCCAGTTCGAGCGGCTGGTGATCAAGCGCGGGGGCTCGAGTCAGTCGAACGGCCTCGTGTTGCTGGGCGACGTCGGCCGCGCCGAGCTCGGCGCCGAGGACTACTCGGTCAACTTGCGCTTCAACGGCCGCGACGCGGTCGGCATCGGGATCTTTCAGTTGGCCGACGCCAACACGCTGGAGCTGGAGGCGCAGGTGCGCGCACAGCTGAAAAAGCTGTCGGCCGCTTTCCCGCCGTCGATGAAGTACAAGATCGCGTTCAACCCCACCGACGCCGTGCGCGCCTCGATCGGCGAGGTGATGAAGACGCTGTTCGAGGCGATCGTCCTGGTCATCCTTGTGATCTTCCTGTTCCTGCAGGACTGGCGCGCCGTATTGATCCCGGCGGTCACCATTCCGGTCTCGCTGGTCGGGACGTTCGCGTTCGTCAAAGCCTTCGGGTTCTCAATCAACACGCTGACCCTGTTCGGGATCGTGCTGGCCACCGGGCTCGTCGTCGACGACGCCATCGT
>Ga0265339_10001346_pt1 | contig 18371 bp, 15 predicted proteins | sample 4CB219metaG_FD_202085 | JGI IMG/M metagenome (GOLD analysis project Ga0265339, IMG submission 202085) | Rhizosphere microbial communities from Carex aquatilis grown in University of Washington, Seatle, WA, United States - 4-CB2-19 metaG | ecosystem: Host-associated > Plants > Roots >... | reverse complement strand
CCTGGACGCGCTCGTTCCACAACATCAAGCGCGTGCGCGCCGTCAACGCCCTGCGCGTGCAGTTCGACATCGATCGCCCCTACGCGCCGTTCCTCGCCAACCTCGCCACGGGCCCGGCCGCCATCGTCTCGCCCACGGCCGTGCGCAAGCTCGGCAGCCGCTTCGGCCGCCACCCCGTGGGCGCGGGCCCGTACCGCTTCGTCGAGTGGATCCCGGGCGACCGCATCACGCTCGAGCGCAACCCGACCTACTGGGACCACCAGGCGCGCACGCGCTACCTCGTGCTGCTCGTGATGCCCGACTCGCGCCAGCGTCTGCAGGCCCTCGAGTCGGGCGCCGCCGACATCATCCAGCAGCTCGCCCCCGACGATCTTCCGCTCGTGCGCCTGCACCCCGACCTGCGCCTCGCCATGGCGCCCGCGGCGCTGGTCTCGTACCTGGCGATGAACACGCAGAAGCGGCCGCTCGACGACCCGCGCATCCGCCGCGCCATCGCCACCGCCATCCGGCGCGACGCGCTCGTGAAGCTGGTCTACCAGGGCGTCGGCATCCCCGCGATCGGCCCGCTGCCGCCCAACGTGTGGGGCGCGCGCTCCGACGTCGTGACGTACCCCTACGACCCCGAGCGCGCGCGCAAGATGCTCACCGACGCCGGCTGGCACCCCGAGCGCCAGGCCGCGCTCAAGCTCTACGCGCCGTCGGCGCCGAGCCCGTACATGCCGGCGCCCGAGCGCGTGGCCGCCATCATCAAGACCTGCCTCGCCGACGTCGGCATCCCCGTCGACATCGTCCTCAACGAGCCGGCCGAGCACCAGCGGGCCCTGTGGGCCGGCGAGCACGACCTCGCGCTGCACGGCTGGTTCAACGACAACGGCGACCCCGACAACTTCCTCTACACGCTGCTCGACTCCGACAACACGTCGGGGAGCCGGCCCTCGAACGTGGCCTTCTACAGCAACGCGTGGTTCGACGACGTCATCGGCACCGCGCAGCGCACGACGGATCGCACGGAGCGCGAGCGCCTCTATTCGCAGGCGCAGGCGATCCTGGCGACCGACGTGCCGTGGGTGCCCCTCGCGCACTCGAACGTCGTCTTCGCGACGCGCTCGAACATCCGCGGGCTCGTCGTCCAGCCGTCCGCGATGGGCCTCTACCGGGGCGTGGAGCGCGCTCAGTGAGCGACTCGAGCGAGCGCAACAAGATCTCCGGCGAGCTGCGCACCTCGGGCTCCGGGCCGCTGCCCAGCTCGGGCGACAGCGTCCGCGCGTCCAACGTGTACCGCCTCTCGAGCATCTTCGACCCGCGGCGCCGCAGCGGGCCCGGCGCCTCCTTCTCCGCCGTCGCGCCGCTGCGCCGCCGGGGCCTGCGCCGCCGCGTCACCGCCGCGCTCGTCGTCGCCGCGCTCGGCCCGGTGCTCGCTGTCTCGCTGGTCGCGATCGCCCTCATCTTCTCGAGCGTCGAGCAGGGGATCAAGTTCGAGGCCGAGCGCGGGCTTCAGGTCGCGCGCGGCCTGTTCCTCCAGCAGGTGCAGCGCATCGCGACGGGCGCGGCCGCGGTGAGCGAAGACCCGGGCCTGCTGCGCGCGCTCGTGCGCCGCGGGCCGCAGTCGAGCAGCGACGTGCGGCAGCGGCTCGGCGAGCTGTCGTACGCGCAGCCGACCGCGCTCCTCGAGGTCACCGACGGGGTGGGCCGCGTGGTCGCGCGCTGCGCGCAGGGCGCCTGCAACGAGCTGCTCGCCGGGCCGGGCCGGGGCACGCTCGAGGCCACCGACCGGTCGCCCGTCATGCGGCGCGCCCTGGACTACGAGCGCACCGTGAGCATCGAGGCCGCGGGCGCCGAGCTCGTCGTGCGCGCCGCGCTGCCGCTCGTCGATCCGGCGCTGCGCCTGCTCGGGACGGTGATCGTCACCGTGCCCATCGACGGCGGCGTCGTCGACCGCCTGCGCGCCGCGCTGGGATCGGGGCGCGAGGTGGTCGTGTACCGCGGGCGCACGCCCAACGCCTCGACGTTCATGGGCGCGACCGGAGCGCGCCTGGCGGGGCCGCCCGTGCCGCTCGAGATCGCCGAGATGAAGTTCGCGGGCGGCTCCGGCCGCGTCGTGCCCGTCGAGGTCGACGGCCACTCCTACTCGGTGGCGTTCGGGGAGGTCCAGGACGTCGATGCGCACCCCGTGGGCCTGCTGGGCGTCGCCGTCGATCGCGAGCCCGTCGCGGCCGCGCGACGGCGGGCCACGACGGCCCTCGCCCTGGGCGTGTTCATCGCGCTGCTGCTCGCCATCGGCCTGTCGGGGTTCCTCGCGCGGCGCATGACGCGGCCGCTGCAGCGCCTGCACTCCGCCTCGCTCTCGGTCGCGCGCGGCGATCTCGACACGAAGATCGCCATCGAGTCCGACGACGAGATCGGAGACGTCGCCGAGGCGTTCCGGGTCATGACCCGCAGCCTCAAGGAGAACCAGGAGGGCCTGGCGGCCCGCGTGCGCGAGCTCGTGACCGTGCACCAGGTCGGCCGCGCCGTGAGCTCGGTCGTCGATCTCAACGAGGTCTTGCGCTCGGTCGTGCGAGAGGCCCTCAATGTCCTCTCGGGCGGCACGGTCGCCATCGCGCTCCCCGTCGACGAGCCGCCCAAGACGTTCGCCGTGCGCGCCGTCGCGGGGGCGGACATCGGACACCAGCTGGCCGGCATCGCCGGCGTCGTCGCGGCGCTCGGCCGCCCGCGCCGCTCGCCCGCCGTCGAGGCGGACCCCCAGCTCACCGAGAGCGCGCGCGGGGCCGGCCTCACGGGGCCCATCATCGCGGCGCCGCTGACGCTCAAGGAGCGCATCGTGGGCGTCGTCGTCGTCGGGCGGCCCGGCGAGGCGCCCTTCGCCGAGGCCGACCTGCGGCTGCTCGTGACCTTCGCCGACCAGACCGCGACGGCCATCGAGAACGCGCGCCTCTACACCGAGGTGCGCGCCTTCAGCGAGGTGCTCGAGCAGCGCGTGCGGGAGCGCACCGCCGAGCTCGAGAACGCCAAGTCGGAGATCGAGCGCACGCTGCGCGAGCTCGGCACGGCGCAGGGCCAGCTGATCAACGCCGAGAAGATGGCCAGCCTCGGCATGCTCGTGGCGGGCATCGCCCACGAGGTGAACTCGCCCGCGGCGGCCGTGCAGGGCCTCGTCGACTCGCTCCAGGACACGGTCAAGCGCCTGGGCCACTGCTCGTCCGACCTCTTCGTCGCCGGGCTGCCTCCCGGAGCCCTGCGGAAATACTTCGAGCTCGTCGACGGGTTGCTCCCCGAGATGACGACGGCGGCGCTCTCCTCCACGCTCGAGGGGCGGCAACGCAGCAGGCGCATGAAGGCGGTGCTGGCGGGCCAGACGGACGCCGACGTGGCGTCCGCCATGCTCGCCGAGCTCGGCGACCTGGGGGAGCGCATCGCCCCCGAGCTGCCGGCCATCGCGGGCGGCACGAGCCTGGCGCCGCTGGCCAGCTACCTGCGGGAGATCGGCTTCCTCGCTCGTGCGTCAGGGACCATCCGCACCGCCATCGGGTCGATTCGTCGCATCGTCGGCGCCCTCAAGCGCTACTCACGATTGGACGAAGCTCCTCTCGAGCGCGTCGACATCCATGCCGGCATCGAAGACACCCTCGTGATCCTCTCGCATCAGTTGAAGTACGGGGAAATTGGCATTAATGTGAAGCGTTCTTACGGAAAACTGCCGCCTATTACCGCCTATGTGGGTGAATTGAACCAAGTGTGGACAAACCTGATCCACAACGCCGCACAAGCGATGGGACACACCGGAGAGCTGCTCATCGAGACGCGATCCGAGGGTGGCGACGTCGAGGTCGCCATCCAGGACTCCGGGCCCGGGATCCCCGCTGACGTGCTGCCGCGCATCTTCGAGCCGTTCTACACGACGAAGCCGAAGGGTGAGGGCACCGGCCTCGGCCTGCCCATCTGCATGCGCATCGTCGAGAAGCACGGCGGCACGATGCGCGTCGAGAGCGCGCCGGGCCGCACGCGCTTCACGATCCGCCTGCCCGTCGAGGGCCCGTCCGAGAGCCAGATCGCGGCGGCCGACGCGGCCGTCGGCTCGGTGCTGTCGGCGGCGGCCTCGGGACCGCACGAGGAGTCGCCGTCGTGACCGCGCTGCGCGAGCACATCCTGTGCGTCGACGACGAGGAGGGCATCCTCGCGGCGCTGCGCCAGCAGCTATCGGCGCGCTTCGGCGGCGAGTGCGACATCGCCGTCGCCAAGAACGCGCGCGAGGCGCTCGAGCTCATCGACGATCTCCAGCAGGACGGCGAGCAGCTGGCCGTCGTCATCGCCGACCAGATCATGCCCGGCATGAAGGGCGTCGAGCTGCTCGAAGAGGTCCACCGCCGCAGCCCCAAGACGGTGAAGATCCTGCTCACCGGCCAGGCCGGTCTCGACGCCGTCGTCTACGCCATCAACAAGGCGGCGCTCGACCAGTACATCCCCAAGCCGTGGGACGAGCCCGACCTGCGGCTCACGATCCAGAACCTCCTGTCGCGCTTCCGCCTCGAGCGCGAGCGCCAGGTGCTGCTCGTGGAGCTGCGCGAGAAGAACGACGAGCTCGCCAACCTGAATTCGTCGCTCGAGGAGAAGGTCCAGGCGCGCACGAAGGAGCTGGAGGCGCTGAACGCGCGCCTGTCCGACCTCGCCATCACCGACGGCCTCACCGGCCTGCACAACCACCGGCACTTCCGCGAGCGCCTGTCGCTGGAGATGGAGCGCAGCAACCGCACGGGGCTGCCGCTGTCGGTGCTGATGATCGACGTCGACCACTTCAAGATCTACAACGACCGCAACGGGCACCTCGCGGGCGACAACGCGCTCCGCGGCGTCTCGAAGATCCTGCAGCACGGGCGGCGCGCCAACGACATCGTCGCGCGCTACGGCGGCGAGGAGTTCGCCATCATCCTGCTCGACGTCGCCAAGAAGGCGGCGCGCGAGGTGGGCGAGCGCATCTGCGCGCAGGTCGCCGAGTTCCCCTTCGAGTTCGGCAGCACGCAGCCGCTGGGCAAGCTCACGATCTCGCTCGGCGTCGCCTCGTTCCCCGACGACGGCAGCGAGCCCGCGCTCGTGCTCTCGGCCGCCGACCGCGCGCTCTTCGCCGCCAAGAGCGGCGGCCGCAACACCGTCCGCGTCGCCGGGCAGTAAGCTCTCGTTCATGTCGATGAGAGTCGCGGTCCTCGGCGGCGGCGCCTGGGGCACCGTGCTTGCGGGGCTCGCCTCCTCGCGCGGACACGACGTCGCGCTCTGGGAGTTCGACGCTCGCGACGCCGCGACGCTGGCGAAGGACCGCGCGACGGCGCGCACCGTGCGCGGGTTCCACCTGCCCGAGGCGGTCGCCGTCACGAACGATCTCCAGTCAGCGGCGCGCGGGCGCGACGCGATCGTCGTCGTCGTGCCGTCCGAGACGGTGAGGGCGACGCTGAGCGCCGCGCGCCCCGCCATCGCCGACGGCGCCGTCGTCGTGTGCGCGTCGAAGGGGCTCGAGCCCGAGTCACACAAGACGATGGCGGGCGTCATCGGCGAGGTCGTGCCCCAGGCGCGCGTGGCCCTGCTCTCGGGCCCGTCGTTCGCGCAGGAGATCGCCGCGGGCCTGCCGGCGGCGCTCGTCACCGCCTCGAAAGATCCGAGCGCCAATGAGGCCGTCGTCGCCGCGCTCGGCGGCGAGCGCTTCCGTCTCTACACGTCCGACGACGTCACGGGCGTCGCCATCGGCGGCGCCCTCAAGAACGTCATCGCCATCGCCGTCGGCTGCTGCGACGGCTTCGGCTTCGGCCTCAACGCGCGCGCCGCGCTCATGACCCGCGGCCTCGCCGAGATGGGCCGCCTCGCCGTCAAGCTCGGCGCCCACCCGCTCACGCTCGCCGGCCTGGCCGGCTTCGGCGACCTCGTCCTCACCTGCACGGGCGAGCTCTCGCGCAACCGCCAGGTGGGCCTCGCCCTCGCGCGCGGCGAGGCCCTCCCGCAGATCCTCGCCTCCCTCGGCCACGTCGCCGAGGGCATCGGCACGTCCCGCACCGCCCGCGACCTCGCGACCGAGCTCGGCGTCGAGCTGCCCATCACGAACGCCGTCGCGTCGGTCCTGCACGACGGCCAGACGGCGCGCGACGCCGTGATGCAGCTGCTCGCGCGGGACGTTCGCTCGGAACGCGCCTGACTCAGCGCGCGTTCAGAAAGACGCCGACCGAGTCGACGTGGGGCACGACGAGGTCGAGCTTGCCGTCGCCATTGAGGTCGGCGAGCCTGGCCTCGGGGACGTACCGATACTGTTGTCCGACGATGACGGCCGTCGGAAAGGTTCCCTTGCCGCCGTTGAGGGCGAGCGCGACGCCGCCGCAGTCGTAGTCGCCGGGGCCGACGAGATCGGGATGGCCGTCGCCGTTCACGTCGCCGATGACCAGCGGACCGTAGCCCGCCACGTACTTGTAGTTGACGGCCGCAGTGAAGGTGCCGTTCCCCGCGTTGAAGGCCACGCTGGCGCCCCCCCCTCTGGTCAGCGCCAGGTCTGGTTTGGCGTCGGCGTTCAGGTCGCCGATCGCCACGGCAAGGGGGTTGGTTCCGGCGGCGTAGCTGACGGGCGTGGGGAAGGTTCCCTTGCCGCCATTGATGAGGACGGTGACGCCGGTGCCGCTGGCGACCGCGAGATCGCCCTTGCCGTCCCCGTCGAGGTCGCCCAGCGCGAGCGCGGTCGGGCTGGGTCCGGCCGCGTAGTTCGTCGCCACGAAGGCGCCGCTCCCCTGGTTCAGCAGGATCGCGACGTCTCCGCCGGCGAGCGTTCCGTCGCTCGTGTTTGCGGTGCCTCTGTTGGCGACGGCGAGGTCGCCTTTGCCGTCCCCATCGAGATCGCCCACGACCACCGCGATGGGCCCGCTTCCCGTCGAGAAGGTCACGGGCGGGAGGAGGGCGCCGCTTCCGTCGTTGAGCAGCACGGCCACGCCCTCGCCGTCGACGACGGCAACGTCGGGCTTGCCGTCGCCGTCCAGGTCCCCGAGGGCGACCGAGGTCGGTCGGGTGCCGAGGCGGACGTGGGCCGGCGGACCGAAGCCCGTCGCGCTGGCCAGGAAGACGCTGACGCTGCCGGTATCGTACCCGCCGACCCCCAGCGCGCCGGCGTCGACCCCCGCAACGAGGTCTCGTTCGAGCTCGTCGAGAACGACGAGATCGGGCTTGCCGTCGCCGTTGAGATCCCCGACGGCGACCGAGAAGGGCCTGCGGTTCGTAGAGGACTCGACCGGTGCGGCGAACGCGACGCCGCCGTCGGGTGAGGGGCCCGGGCACGACGACGAGCCGTCACCTGCGGCGCTGCCGCCGGCGCCCGCTTGACCACCGAACCCCGCTTGACCCACGGAGCCGGGAGGCCCCTGACTGCCGGCGATGCCATTCACGACGGGAGGAGACCCGGCGACGCCGGTACCGTCGGCTGGACCAGACGTGAACGCGGGGGAGGGATGGTCGGCTCCGCCTCCATCTGGTGACCCGCCGTCGAGAGAGCGCGCGCCGCATCCCAAGGCGGCGACGACGGCGACGGACAAGAAACCGAAGCGACGATCAACGAAGGCGGCGTTCATGTGCGGAGGCGACATGCACCGAGCGGACCAAGCCCAGGCACGCGCGATCGCAGCGACGCAGGCGACCGGTTCGCGACATCCTTGCCATACCCGGCCCGGCGGGAGGACGCGGGCGAGCTAAGCGCGGCGTCGACAGAGCGCGACGGCGGCCGCGACGGCGAGGACGGCGAAGGCGGCGACGATCGCGAGATCGACGGCGCCCGAGGACGAGGGGACGAGGTTCGCGGGCAGCGCAGCTCCATGGAAGCCGCGGCGCGCGGCGGACATGACGTAGGTCATCGGGTCGGCGGCCATGAGGGCGCTCATGACGCCGCCGCCGGCGGGCGGGAACATCGCGCCCGAGAGCATCCACAGCGGGATGAGGGCGACCATCATGACGGCGTGGTAGCCCTGGGTGGAGTCGATCCACCAGGCCATGGCGAAGCCGAGGGCCGTGAAGCCGACGCTGGCCAGGACGAGCGCGCCGAGCAGCGTCGGCCAGTCGATCGCGGCCAGCGAGAAGCCCGCGAGGGGCGCGAGGGCGATGAGGACGGCGGCCTGGAGCACGGCTATCGTGACGCCGCCCAGGGTCTTCCCGAGGACGAGGGCGGTGCGCGTGGCAGGCGCGGCGAGGACGGCCTGCAGGAAGCCGTGGTGCCGGTCTTCGATGACGGAGATCGTCGAGAAGATGGCGGTGAACAGCATCGTGAGGACGACGACGCCCGGGTAGAAGTACTGGAGGTAGCTGACGCCCGAGGCGCCGCCGGCCGCGCCGGGCTGGAAGCTGCCGCCGAAGCCCGCGCCGAGCACGAGCCAGAGGATGAGCGGCTGCGCGAACGAGCCGACGACGCGGCTCGGCTGGCGGAAGAACCGCCGCAGGTCGCGGCCCACGAGCGCTCTCACGACGGACGGTCCGTACGAGCGGCCGCGGGCCTCGGACGCCTGCGCGGCGGTGTTCTGTGGAACGACGGCGGTCGTCATGACGCGAGCCCCTTTCCGGTGAGCTTGGCGAAGACGTCGGCGAGGGTGGGGCGGCTGGTCGCGATGCTCGCGAGGCGGCCGGGCGGGAAGAGCTCGACGATCCGCGGGACGACCTCGTGGCCGCGCGGCGTCTCGAGCACGACGTCGCCGTCGAGCACCGTCCCCGCGAGGCCCAGGCGCGCGCGGATCGTCTCGGCGAGCTCCTCGGGCCGCTCGCCGCGCACGCGCACGACGTCGCCCGCGACGCGCGCGCGCAGCTCGTCGGGCGTCCCCGTCGCGGTGACGCGCCCCCCGTCGAGGAGCGCGATGCGATCGCAGCGCTCGGCCTCCTCGGGCTGGTGGGTCGTGACGATGAGGCTCGTGCCGTGGGCGGCCTTGCGCGCCGAGAGCTCGTCCCAGATCCGCCGGAGCGCGTCCGGATCGACGCCGCGGCCGGGCTCGTCGAGGAGGATGAGGTCGGGATCGTGCAGCAGCACGCGCGCGATCTCGATGCGGCGCCGCATGCCGCCCGAGTACTTCGCCGTGGGCTCGTCGGCGCGCGCGCCGAGGTCCATCACGCGCAGCGCCTCGTCGATGCGCGGCTCGGAGACGGCGCGCGGCAGGCCGTAGAGCGCCGCGCCGAGGCGCAGGTTCTCACGCCCCGTCAGCTTGAGATCGAGGCTGGGCTCCTGGAACACGACGCCGAGGCGCGCGCGGTAGGCGGGCGACGCCGGCGACACCTCGCGCCCGTCGATCTGGAACGTCCCCGCGTCGGGCGGCAGCACGCCCGACAGCAGCCGGAACGCCGTCGTCTTGCCGGCGCCGTTCGGGCCGAGCAGGCCGAAGACCTCGCCCGGCGCGACCTCGAAGCTGATTCCGTCGAGCGCGACGCGCTCGCCGAAGCGCCTCGTGAGGCCCGTGACCCGGACGCGGGCGTCCGTCGCCGCGGCGTTCATGCGACCGTCCTGTCGATGGCCAGCGCGACGAAGAGCAGCGTCAGGTAGACGATCGAGAACAGGAACAGCGAGCGCGCCCACGCGCCCGTGGCGGCGCGCCGGAAACCCGCCGCCGACCAGCCGATGAGCACGGCCCCGAGCAGCGTCGCCACCGCCATGTAGCGCGTCCCCGCGACCCGCAGCGGCTCGAGCAGGATCGTCGCCGCGACGAGCACGACGGAGAAGCCGACGATCGTGAGGCGCGTCGCGCGCACCGAGATCGCGCCGGGCAGCACCTTGAAGCCCGCGCGCGCGTAGTCGGCGGCGCGGTAGATGGCGATCGCGAGGAAGTGGGGGATCTGCCAGAGGAACAACACGGCGAAGAGCACGAGCCCCGGCGGATCGATATGCCCCGTCACGACCGTCCAGCCCATGAGCGGCGGGATCGCGCCGGGGATCGCGCCCACGAACAGGGCCGCGCCCGAGCGGCGCTTCATCGGCGTGTACACGCCGACGTACGAGCCGAGCGCGAGGAAGCCGAGCAGGCCCGTGAGCATGTTGCCGCCCAGGAACAGCAGCGGGAGCGCCGCGCACGAGAGCGCGGCGCCGAACACGAGCGCGAGCTCGGGCGAGACCGTCCCGCGCGGCAGCGGGCGATCGTGCGTGCGCTCCATGAGCGGGTCGACGTCGCGCTCCATGATCTGGTTGAAGGTGTTCGCGCCGGCGACGAGCAGCACCGTCCCGATGAGCGTCATGATCGCGCGCCAGTGCTCGATCTGTCCGGGTGCGAGCCACATCCCGCCGAGGAAGGTCACGATGACGAGCCCCGTGATGCGCGGCTTGGCGAGGCGCACGACCTCCGCGATCCAGGTGAGCCGCCACGGCTGGGGCACGGCGTCCGGCCGCCCGCGCAGCACGACGAGCGCCTGCGTCGCCAGCAGCGCCGTGGCGACGGCCAGGTGGGCCTCGACCGTCGCGAGGTCGAGGAAGGTCTGCACCGCGCGCACGCCGAGCGCGATCTGCACGACGACGAGCACGGGGCCGGCCGCCGCGAGCGCGCGCAGGTCGCGGCGGCCGCGCGACGCGCGCCAGGTCGCGATCGCCGACGCGACGACCAGCGAGCCCGCGACGAGCGCGTTCAACCGGTGGAGCGCCTGGATGAGCACGGTCGGGTGCGCCACGGGCCAGATCGCGCCGCGGCAGAGCGGAATGTCCGTGCAGGCGAGGGCCGCGCCCGAGTGCCGCACGAGCCCGCCCAGCACCATCTGGAAGTACACCGACACGGCCGAGAGGATCGCGAGCGTCGTCGCGCGCCCCGGCAGCGCGGGCGGGAGCGGCAGCGCCGACGCCGGCCGCGAGCGCACGGCGATGTAGAGCACCGTGAGGAAGAACAGCAGCGACGTGCCCGTGTGCGCGGTCGAGATGGGGGTCGGCAGGCGCAGGAGCACGGTGATGCCGCCGAGCAGCGCCTGGGCGAACACGAGGCCCACGGCGAGCCAGCCGTAGGGCCGCAGGCGCTTCTGCTCGGGCGCGGCAGCGAGCTGGAGCATGACGGCGAGCGCCAGCGTCAAGATGACCACCGTGCCCGCCGCCAGCCGGTGGCTGTGCTCCACCAGCACGCCGCCTTCCATCCGCGGCATCAGCGTGCCGTAACAGGTGGGCCAGTCGGGGCAGGCGAGGCTCGACCCTGTTCCGTGGACGAGCCCGCCGATCAGGATGAGCAGATAGGTCGCGAGCGCCGTGGCGATCGCGAACCGATGAAGCAGCATTTCGGGCGCACTTATAGCCGAAATGGGGGTCCGTGGCGACCAAAGGCCCCGATATCGGGCCGAAAACGACATCGCGCGCCGCGCCCATCCTGGTAGACTCGACCCGAGGTGATTGAAATGGCGGCCTCGCGATTCGGCGGCCGGACGCTCGCGGCTCTCGCGGCGGCGGCGCTCGGCCTCGCGGCCGGGTGTTACTCGGCGACGCCCCACCACGCCCAGGTGGCATCGAGCGCGTCCCCGCGCGAGTGCTCTGCCGCCATCGTCGACGTCTTCGCGCGTTCTGGGTTCGTCCAGGTCGCCACGCCGCCCAAGATGTCGATGCTCTTCACGGCGCGCGTGACGGGCCCGTACAACTCGTTCCTGTCGACGAACACCGCCGTCGGCGTCACCTTCCGGCAGGGCACGGAGACGTGCGACGTGACCATCGAGGCTGTGTCGCCCGACGTGGACTGTCCCGCGCCCCTGAACGGGACCTCCGGCACGCTCAACTGCCAGCGCGCAGACATGCCGCTGCTGGTGACGCCGAACGCCGCCTCTTCGGCCACGGTGCCTCTGTGCCCGATCGTCCCGCAGCCGAACTGCGAGCTGACCTACGCGCCGGGCGCCGACAACGACGCGGCCGTCGACGAGCTCGCGCGGCGCGTGCAGCTCGCCCTCGGCGGCGAGGGGCGCGTCACTCCGACGCCGGCGCCTTAGCGTCGATCCGGGTCTCGGCCTGCTCGGCGGCCACCTGACCCGTCTTGCGCGGGCCGGCGGCGACGATCTCCTCGGCGGCGGCGACGGCGGACGCGAGATCGGCGCGCATCATGAGGCGCCACGGCTTGTGGCGGAAGCCCGCGCGCTCGAGCAGCTCGGCGGGCTCCTGGCGGAGGCCCGAGAGGATCGTGATGCAGCCCCGCTTCGTGAGCGAGTCGATGGCGCTCTCGAGGGCGACGAGCCCGGTCGCGTCCATCACGGGAACGTTGTCGAGCCGCAGGATGACCACCTGGATGCGCCCCGTGATGCGGCCCAGGCTGGCCATGGCCCGCTGCGCGGCGCCAAAGAACAGCGGGCCCGCGATCTCGTACAGCGCCACCTTGCCCGCGAGCGCCGCGGGCAGGCCGGGCGGGGGCTCGGCCTGCGCGGCGTCGTGGCCGCTGAGCTTGACCTCCGTGAGCTCGGCCATGCGCCGCATGAAGAGCAGCGCCGCGAGCACGACGCCCACCGAGACGGCGACGACCATGTCGAACAGCACCGTCAGGCCGAAGCAGGTCACGAGCACGAGCACGTCGGAGCGCGGCGCGACGCGCAGCACGTGCACGAAGTGCTTGGCCTCGGACATGTTCCAGGCGACGAGCAGCAGCAGCGCCGCGAGCCCGGCCATGGGCAGCTTGCCGATGAGCGGCGCCAGCGCGATCACGGCGGCGAGCACGGTGAGCGCGTGGACGATCGCCGCGACGGGTGAGCGCGCGCCCGAGCGGATGTTCGTCGCCGTGCGCGCGATGGCGCCCGTCGCGGGGATGCCGCCGAAGAACGGCGTCACGACGTTGGCGACGCCGAGGGCGAGCAGCTCGGCGTCGGGATCGTGCCGCGTACCCGCCATGCCGTCGGCGATGACGGCCGACAGCAGCGACTCGATGCCGCCGAGCATCGCCACGGCGAACCCCGCCGAGAGCAGCTCGCGCAGCGTGGCCGCCGTGAAGACGAAGGGCGCGCCGCCCGGCCCGGCCGCGTGCCAGGGCAGGATGGGCAGCGGCGGCAGGGGCGGCACGCCGTCGACCACGCGCCCGCCCGGCAGCGTCGCGTGGAAGCGGCTCGCGATCGTCGCCACCGGGTGGCCCGGGAAGAGGTGCGTGAGCAGCACCGCCGCCACGGCCGCGACCGGCAGCGCGACGAGCGGCGCCGGCACGCGCCGCGTGAGGCGAGGGAAGAACACGAGCAGCCCGAGCGTCAGCGCCGCGACAGCGATCTCGGTGAACGAGATCGTCCCGCGCGCCGCCCACATCGCGGACACGCGCCCGACGACGTCGCCGGGCGCGCCCGCCGCGAGCTTCAGGCCGAGCACGTCCTTGAGCTGCAGCGTCGCGATGACGACGGCGATGCCCGCCGTGAACCCGGTCGTCACGGGGTGGGGGATGTACTCGATGAAGCGCCCGAGCCGCCCGAGCCCGAGGGCCATGAGGATGAGCCCGCCGATGATCCCAGCCAGGAAGAGCCCCGCGACGCCGAACTTCGTGACGATGGGGACGAGCACGACGATGAACGCCGCCGTCGGGCCCGTGACCTGCGTGCGCGAGCCGCCCAGCAGCGCGACCAGCGCGCCCGCGACGATCGACGTGTAGAGCCCCTGCTGGGGCGGGACGCCCACCGCGATGGCCAGGGCCATCGCGAGCGGGAGCGCCACGATCCCGACGGTGACGCCCGCGAGGACGTCGCCGCGCAGCTCCCGCCAGCCGTAGCCGTCGCGCAGGGCCGCGCGCAACGCCGCGCCGGGGAGCTCCTGGTGCCGCAGGCCGATGGCGGCGGCTTCGTAGCGCGTGCGCGGCATGGTGCCTCAGCGCACGCGGGTGCTCACTTCGACTCGAACGCGAAGTCGATGTCGAGCGGCTTGCCCGCCTCGACCGTGACCTCCTGCGACTTCGTCCCGAAGCGCTCGTGCCACGCCTCGACGGTGTACTTGCCGGCCGGCACCTTCTGGATCTCGAACTTGCCGTCGGCGCCCGAGACCGCGAAGAAGGGGTGGCCCATGACGCCGACATAGCCCGTCATCCACGGGTGCACGTCGCACTTGAACTTGAGGATCTCCCCCGTCGCGTCCTTGAACACCTTGGCGATGGCCGGCAGGCCCGGGACCTCGGCCTGGTTGAACAGCGTCGACGGGCCCTTGTACGTGTGCACGTTGTGCAGCGTCTGGTCGCTGTTGCGGATCAGGAGCGACTGCCCCGCCATCAGCATCGCGACGCGCGGCCGGTACATGCACTGGGTCTGGTCGAGCGTCACGCTCGTCATGGGCGGCTCGTAGTTGCCCGTGATCCCCTTGGTGATGCGCACGATGACGTTCTTGAGCACGCCGCCCGGGCCGACGACGACCTCCTCGTCCTTCATGGGCGTGCGCGCGCAGAAGGGATCGGCGTCGCGCTTGGTGAGCGGCATCTCGGGCGGCGTACCCGTGAGCGTCACCTTGCCCGTGAGGGCGGCCGTGCCCGTCGGAGGCGGCGCGGCGGGCGTCGGCGTGAGCAGCTTCTCGGCGGCCGCGCCCTGCGCGACGACGACGGGCTCCTTGGGCGCCTCGTCCTTCTTGCACGCGCCGGCGAGCGAGAAGGCGCCGGCGAGCGACACGACCACGAGCACGAACGAACCACGGGACAATCTCATCATCGTGCGTTGTTGCTAACAGGCGAGCCTGGGAGCGTCAAGCGACGGGCGGCGTTTCACGCGCCGTTTGCGACCCGCCCGATGGCCTCGACGAGGTGATCGAGCCCCTCGGGCGTCGCCGGGAAATAGCCACGGATGCGCAGCCGCCGATCGACGAGCACGAGGTTCTCGCCGTGGAAGATCTCGAAGAAGGTCGGTCCACCGCCGTCGGGCGTGACGGCCTCGCGGCCCATGCCGACCTTGAACCCGCCCGTGACGGCCGCCTCGAGCGCGTCGGCGGTGCCGGTAAGGAACGACCAGCGCAGGGGGTTCGCCCCGTAGCGCGCGGCGTACCCGGCGAGGCGCGCGGGCGTGTCCCGCTCGGGATCGACGGAGATGGAGACCAGGTGGAAGTCGGGGCCGAGGTGCTTCGTGCGCCGCGCGAGCTCCTGCATGCGCTGGCTGAGCAGCGGGCACGCCTCCTGGCAGGCCGTGAAGATGAAGTCGGCGACCCACACCTTGCCCTCGAGCTCGCGCGTGCCGTACGGCCGGCTCGCCTGGTCGGTGAACGTGAAGGCGGGCAGCGTCCCGAGCACGACGGGCGAGGCGCCGAGCTGGCGCCGCACCGAGCGCAGGATGGGCACGCCGAAGAGCAGCCCGCACGCGAGGATCCAAAGCAGCGGGCTGCCGACGAGGCGCGCGACGAGCCCGCGGCGCGGGGACGAGGAGGGCGGCATTGGTGTCGATATCTGACCGGCCTTCACCCGGTGTCAAGGCCGTGCTATCTCCGGGGGCCATGAGCACGTCCGCAGCGGGCGCCGCCGCGCTCGATCCGCGCTCGCACGCCGAGGCCGCCACCGGGCCCTCGGTCGGCCAGGTCGGGATGTGGGTCTTCCTGGCGACCGACGCCATGGGCTTCGCGGGGCTGCTCATGGCCTACGCCATCCTGCGCGTCCACGCCGACCAGTGGCCCGACCCGCAGGAGCGCCTCGCCGTGCTCCAGGCGGCGGTGATGACGGGCCTGCTCGTGACGTCGAGCTTCACGATGACCATGACGGTGCGCGCGGCGCGCGCGGGCCGCGCCGGCGCGCGCGCCCTCTGGCACGCGACGACGGTCGTCCTCGGCGTCGCCTTCCTGGGCGGCCAGGCGCTCGAGTACCTCCACCTGGCGAGCGGCCCGCACGGCATGGGCCTCGCCACCGACACGTTCGCGGGGACGTTCTACGCCGTCACGGGCTACCACGGCCTGCACGTCCTCGTGGGTCTCGCGATCCTCGTGGGCCTGTTCGTCGCGCCGCGCGTTCGCGTGCGCAGCCTCGAGGTGGCCTCGATCTTCTGGCACTTCGTCGACCTGGCCTGGATCCCCATCTTCGCGTTCGTCTACCTCCTCCCCGTGTCATGAGCGCCACCGACTCGGCCGAAGGTCCGCCTCAGCGCACGAGCCGCCTCGTGCTGGCGCTCCTCGCGCTGCTCGCGCTCACCGCGCTCGAGGTCGCCGTCGTCAGCCTGCCGGTCGACCGCACCGCACGCATCACTGCCCTGTGCGGCCTCGCCATGACGGAGGCGCTGCTCGTCCTCGTCACGTTCCTGCGCATCGGCCGGCAGTCGCGCCTCGTTCGGCTCGCGATCTTCGCGCCGCTCGTGCTCGGCCCGGGGTTCGGCGTCGCGCTCATGCTCGACGCCGCGTTCCGGGTGACGCAGCGATGAGGCGCGCCGCGGCCGCCTCGCTGGCCCTGGCGGCGGCCTTCTCGGCCGCGCCGTCGTCCGCCTGGGCGCTGTGCCCCAACTGCCTCGGTCAGAACGCGACGCTGTCCCCGACCATGCGCATCGTCGGCGTGTTCCTGCTCGTGCCGATCGCGGTGTTCTTCGTCGTGGCGCGCATCGTGCGGCGCCTCTCGCGCTGATCGAGCGCAAGATCTGCGCGCGCTGGACGGGGAGGCGCAAAGCGTTCTCGCTTTGTGGTCGCGGCGCCCGGATCGCCGCGCGGTACGGCGCTTGCTGTCTTCCTGGCCATGAACACGACGATCTCGAGGCGCAGCGTCCTCCGCGCCGGCCTCGTCGCGGCGGCGGGCGCGACCTTCGCGGCGCGTGAGCGCAGGGCGGCCGGCAGCTCGGCCGCGCCGGACGTCGAGATCGAGCTGACGGCGGCGGAGGCCGAGGCGATCCTCGATCCCGCCGCACGAAGGGCCGCCGCGGTCTGGCGTTACACGGGACGGCTGCTGAAAGGCCCCAGCGATTCGCTGACGCCGCAACGCGAGGGCTACCTCGGCCCCACCTTCCGCGTGCGGCCAGGTCAGCGCGTCCGCGTGCGCTTCGAGAACCGGCTCCCCGAGGCCTCGATCGTCCACTGGCACGGCCTCGACGTCCCTGCGGAGAGCGACGGGCACCCTCGGTACGCGGTCGAGCGCGGCGGGCGCTTCGTCTACGACTTCACCGTCGCGAACCGCCCGGGCACGTACTGGTACCACCCGCACCCGGACGGCCGCACGGGGCCGCAGGTCTATCAGGGCCTCGCCGGCCTCTTCATCGTCTCCGACGGAGACGACGAAGCGCGCGGCCTGCCCGGCGGCGCCTTCGAGCTTCCGCTCGTGCTCCAGGATCGCCTGCTCGACGGCGACGGCGCGCTCGTCTACTCGCCGGACGCGATGTTCGGGATGCTGGGCGACCGCGCCTTCGTGAACGGCCGCCCCGCGCCGACGTTCGAGGTGCGCGCCGGCAGCTACCGGCTGCGCGTGCTCAACGGATCGAACGGCCGCATCTACAAGGTCGCGTGGAGCGACGGCGCGCCGCTCAAGGTGATTGGAACCGACGGCGGCTTGCTCGCGGCGCCGACGACACGCCCGTTCGTCATGCTCGCTCCCGGCGAGCGCGTCGAGCTGTGGGCCGACTTCGGGCGCGCGCCCGCGGGCGACGACGTCTGGCTCGAGAGCCGGCCGTTCGCGCTCGGCGGCGCCTCGATGGGCGGCGGCATGATGGGTGGTGGCATGATGGGCGCCGGGGGCCTGCAGAACGGCACCGCGCTCCGCCTCTGCCGCTTCACCGTGCGCGGCAAGGGCCAGACGCGTCCGCTGCCCCGCGCGTTCGAGGCGCTCCGGTTCAGGCCTGCCGATGAGGTCGCCGGCGGGCCGCGCGTGCTCCAGGCTTCGATGGGCATGATGCGGTGGGTGCTCAACGGCCGGCCCTTCTCGATGACCGAGGTCGGCCCCAACGAGCACGTGAGGCTCGGCGTCACCGAGGACTGGGAGCTCGTGAACGTGGGCGGCATGATGGGCATGGGCGTCCCGCACCCGATCCACATCCACGGCGGCCAGTTCCAGGTCGTGTCGCGCTCGGGCGGCGCGAGCGCCTTCGCCCCGGGCGTGATCGACGGCGGATGGAAGGACACCTTCCTCGTCCTCCCGAACGAGCGGGTGCGCGTCCGCGTCCGCTTCGCCACCCACGCCGGCCTGTTCCTGTACCACTGCCACATCCTCGAGCACGAGGACATGGGCATGATGCGCAACTTCCTCGTCGAGGGCTGACCGGTCAGGGCCCGGCGTCGACGCCCGCATCGGGCGGCGGCGGGGTCCACCAGGTGTCTTCGACGAGGGTCTTGCGCAGCTTGGCGGCCGCGGGCGTGCCGCGCAGGTCGACGAGGGAGCGGACGTAGTGGGCGAGGGCCCAGAGGTCGGGCTCGGGGAGGACGTTCTTCCAGGTCGGCATGGCGGTGCCGCCGATGCCGCTGGCGATCGTCCGGTAGATGTCGGCGGGGGCGTCGCCGGCGCGCAGCGCGCTGAAGGTGAAGTCGGGGGGGAGGATCTTGTGCCCGT
>Ga0265339_10001342_pt1 | contig 18396 bp, 16 predicted proteins | sample 4CB219metaG_FD_202085 | JGI IMG/M metagenome (GOLD analysis project Ga0265339, IMG submission 202085) | Rhizosphere microbial communities from Carex aquatilis grown in University of Washington, Seatle, WA, United States - 4-CB2-19 metaG | ecosystem: Host-associated > Plants > Roots >... | reverse complement strand
TTTATTTTGCCGTCATCGAACTCGTCGCCGCCGTCGGCCTGTGGCTGGCGACGCCGTGGGGCGCGGTGGTGTGGCTCACCACCGTCGTGTCGATGGCGGTGATCGAACTGATGTTTCCCGGAATCTATGGCGGCAGCCTCCTGGTGGTGGCCGTGGAAGCCGCCATGCTCGCCGCCTATCTTGCGCTGGCATGGATGGCGGCGCGCGAACGCCCGCCATAGCGGCAGCGGTTTTGTGCTTTGCGGAAAATTTTCGGCAACCGCCTTTAAGGTTTGAATCGCCTTAAGCGCTCCGCCACACCTGTTACGCGGACCTTGCCAAATCTGTAGCTGCTGTTTTGGAATGCGACAGCCTGCGCAGACGAAGCGTGAACGGACGGCATTGCAGCGTCAATGAGAAGTTGCGAAAAGCCCTTTGTTCACGGGCTTAATGTGCGATTCACTGTCTTAAATTCATTCTCTCTTTATTGTCTTATTTAAGCTGATCTTCAAACCGGCCCCTTAAGTTGCTCCTATCAGACGGGACTAAAGTTTCGTCGAATAAGTCGACAAACGACAACAGGGGAAGTGTCATGATGAAAGCCGTTGCGACGGCGGTGGAAACCGTCGACCGCGCAGCCGGCCAGTCGGTCGTGCAGCCGCTTTATCTGGAGGCGCTGACGTTGGTGGAGCGGCTGCATCGCCGTCTGCTCGACGTCATCAAGGACGAATTCGATCGGCGCGGTCGCTCCGATATCAATTCGGTGCAGGCGCTGCTGCTTTACAACATCGGCGACAAGGAGCTGACCGCGGGCGAATTGCGCACGCGCGGTTATTATCTCGGCTCCAATGTCTCCTACAACCTGAAGAAGCTGGTCGAACTGGGCTTCCTCGATCATCAGCGTTCGCGCGTTGATCGCCGCTCGGTGCGCATTCGCCTGACCCAGCAGGGCCAGGACATCCGCCGCATCGTCGACACGCTGTATCAGAAGCACGTCAAGACGGTGGAGCAGGTCGGCGGCATCTCGAACGAGGAGTTCGCGACGCTGAACAAGTCGCTGCACCGGCTCGAGCGGTTCTGGACCGACCAGATCCTGTACCGGCTCTGAGAATCCAAAGGCCAAGCCGGCCCAAACAAGACCGGCGGTCAAGTCAGAAACCTTCCCCCTCGGCGCATCGGGCCAACGGTCCGGTGCGCCTCTTGTTTTTGTCATGCTGCAAAAACAGCGCTTGCGGATCGGAACCTGATGCCGCCTGCCGGCTTATCCTTCCGAGCGGAGGATGTCAGGTTATGCTGGTCGAACGCGAAGTGCGGGTGGCAAATGCGGATGTGGTGGGCGGAGCCTACGCCATCGCCTCGAACTATTTGCGCCGCAGAGGCGCCATTGCCGACAACTTTGTTACCAACGAGTGCCTGCTCGGTATCATCATGCAGATGTTCCGCCGCGGCGAAGTCAACAAGATCAGGCTCGCCAATAAGGCGATCGCCCAGTTCGAGGCGAGTGACCTTGTGTAAAGATGCCCCCAACGATTCGATGCAGCTCGCCATCGACCGCATCATGCAGACTTATGATCTTTTGATGGACGCGTCCGCCGCCGCAAGCGCACAAGCACGCGCCAGGGTGACCGATTATCTCACCGTCCTGTTCGAGGGCGGCGAGAAGGATATGAATCGGCTCGCCGTGTGCGGGTTGGCATACCTGCGCGAACGCGACGGCACGGCCGATCCGGTGAAGGCGGGCTTCACGGGGCTTTGAGGCGGAAAATCCGCCGGCCCCCGCTCGGGCGAAGGCCCATGATCGGCAAACCTGCGAGCAACCACAGCCTCGCGGCGCAACCCTCGGGCGAGGGAACCCAAGGGATACGCCGCCGGTCCCCTCGATTCCCACCATATCTTGCATAAATATCAGGCTTGTACCGCAAGCGCTTGGCCACCGCCCGGTGATGTGCTAATCCGCGCTGGCCCGCTTCCGCCCCTTTCGCAAGACCGACCGCAGCCCTCTCAACAGGTTGCGGCGGTGGAGATATTTCGCAGATGACCCCTCCATCTTCCAGCGCCAGTTCCAGTGCAAAGACCGCGTCCGCACCCGATTCTTTCTTCACTGCAACGCTCGCCCAGGCCGATCCGGAGATCGCGGCAGCGATCCAGGGCGAACTCGGCCGGCAGCGCCACGAGATCGAGCTGATCGCGTCGGAAAACATCGTCAGCCGCGCCGTGCTGGAAGCCCAGGGCTCGGTGATGACCAACAAATACGCCGAAGGCTATCCCGGCAATCGCTATTATGGCGGCTGCGAATGGGTCGATGTGGCGGAGACGTTGGCGATCGAGCGCGCCAAGAAGCTGTTCGGTGCAGGCTTTGCCAATGTGCAGCCCAACTCCGGCAGCCAGATGAACCAGGCGGCGTTTCTGGCGCTGCTAACTCCCGGCGATACCTTCATGGGCCTCGACCTCGCCGCCGGCGGGCATCTCACCCATGGTTCGCCCGTCAACGTGTCCGGCAAATGGTTCAAGGCCGCGCATTACACGGTGCGGCGCGAGGACCAGATCATCGACATGGACGCTGTCGCCAGGCAAGCGGAGCAGGTGAGGCCGAAACTCATCATCGCCGGCGGCAGCGCCTATTCGCGCGCCTGGGATTTCAAGCGCTTCCGCGAGATCGCGGACAGCGTCGGCGCTTATTTCATGGTGGACATGGCGCATTTCGCCGGCCTCGTCGCCGGCGGCGTGCATGCCTCGCCGGTGCCACACGCGCACGTCACCACCACCACCACGCACAAATCGCTGCGCGGCCCGCGCGGCGGCTTGATGCTGTGGAATGACGAGTCGCTGACCAAGAAATTCAACTCGGCGATCTTCCCCGGTCTGCAGGGCGGTCCGCTGATGCATGTGATCGCCGCCAAGGCGGTCGCCTTCGGCGAGGCGCTACGGCCTGACTTCAAGATCTACGCGAAGAACGTGGTCGAGAATGCCAAGGCGCTGGCGGAAGCACTGCGCGCCCACGGCCTCGAAATCGTCTCCGGCGGCACCGACAACCATCTGATGCTGGTCGACCTCCGCCCGAAGGGGCTGAAGGGCAACGTGTCGGAAAAGGCCTTGGTCCGCGCGGGCATCACCTGCAACAAGAACGGCATTCCCTTCGATCCCGAAACCCCGTTCGTGACGTCAGGCCTTCGGCTGGGGACCCCGGCCGCCACCACCCGCGGTTTTGGGGTTGCCGAGTTCCGGCAGGTCGGCGGCATGATCGCCGATGTGCTCGACGCGCTCGCGCAGTCGCAGGATGGCAGAGCGCCGCTGGTGGAAAGTGCGATCAAGGACCGGGTGAGGGCGCTCACCGATCGTTTCCCGATCTATCAATAGGATCTTGTCCGGATGCGCTGTCCGAGCTGCAACAGTCTGGATACGCAGGTCAAGGACTCCCGTCCGACCGAAGACTCCTCCGTGATCCGGCGGCGGCGCGTGTGCGTCGCCTGCAACTTCCGCTTCACCACGTTCGAGCGCGTGCAGCTGCGCGAACTCACGGTGATCAAGCGCAACGGGCGGCGCGTGCCGTTCGATCGCGACAAGCTGGTCCGCTCGGTGCAGATCTCCCTGCGCAAGCGGCCGGTCGAGCCGGAACGGGTCGAGAAGATGGTGTCGGCGATCGTGCGCGAGCTGGAAAGCGGCGGCGAATCCGAAATTTCCTCGGAGGCGATCGGCGAAATCGTGATGGAGCATCTGCGCACGCTCGATGACGTCGCCTATGTGCGTTTTGCCTCGGTCTACCGCAACTTTCGCGAGGCCAAGGATTTCGAGGCCGTGCTCGGTGAACTCTCCGGCGAGGACGACGCGCGGCTTGCCGCGATACGCAAATGATCTTCCGGATCCTGGAGGATCAGCTCGGCCAAAAATACCGCGAGTCGAACGAAGCCGACCGCCGCTTCATGCAGCTTGCGCTGACGCTGGGGCGGCGGGGCCTCGGGCGCACCTGGCCCAACCCGGCCGTCGGCGCCGTCGTGGTCAAGGACGGCCTCATTGTCGGGCGCGGCTGGACGCAGCCGGGCGGCCGGCCGCATGCCGAGCCGGAGGCGCTTCGGCGCGCGGGCGGATTTGCCCGCGGCGCCACGCTCTATGTGACGCTCGAACCGTGTTCGCATATCGGTAAGTCGCCGCCTTGCACCGACGCCGTCATCGCCTCCGGCATCGCGCGGGTGGTGGCTGCGATCGAGGATCCCAATCCCGACGTGGCCGGGCAAGGCTTTGCAAAACTTCGCGCCGCCGGCATTGCCGTCGATGTCGGCCCGGGCGCGGCGGATGCGGCCCGCGACCACGCCGGCCATTTCCGGCGTATCCGTGACGGGCGCCCGCATGTGATCCTGAAGCTCGCGGTGTCGTCCGACGACAAGATCGCGGCCGCCGGCGGCAAACCGGTTGCGATTACCGGCGAGGCCGCGCGGACGCGGGTGCATCTGTTGCGCGCGCAGTGCGACGCCATCCTGGTCGGCATCGGCACCGTGCTCGCGGACGATCCGCTTCTGACCTGCCGGTTGCCGGGCATGGCGGCGCGCTCGCCGGTGCGGGTCGTGCTGGACCGCAACCTGCGTATTCCCGCAAGCAGCCGCCTGGTGCATTCCGCCCGCGAGACGCCGCTATGGGTCATGGCCTCGGACACGGCGGAAGCCGCGGCCGCGGCAAGGCTGGGGGCCGCGGGCGCACAGGTGATCCGCCTCGGCGACGCACCGGGCGCGCCTGCTCTCGATCCTGCCGCGCTATTGCACGCGCTTGCGGAGCGGGGCATCACCCGGGCGATGGTGGAGGGCGGCAGCCGCGTGGCGTCCTCGTTTGTCTCAGCCGGGCTCGCCGACGACATCTGGCTGCTGCGCGGACCCGGCGCGATCGGCAACGATGGCGTCGATGCGCTCGACGCATTGCCGCTTGCCGCCATCACGCAGTCGCCGGCCTATCGCGTTCGTGCTAGCGAGAGCCTTGGCAAGGATACTCTCACGATCTACGAGCGCGCTTGATGTTTACAGGTATTGTCACCGATGTCGGCGACATCGTTTCCGCCACGCCGACGGCGCAGGGCAAGCTGCACCGGCTGCGCATCGCGTGCCGCTACGACCGCGCCGGCATCGCGGATGGCGCGTCGATCGCCTGCAACGGGGTCTGCCTCACCGTGGTGGGCACCGGGACCGATGGCGGCAGGACCTGGTTCGAGGTCGATGCCGCCGCCGAGACACTGCGGCTGACCACGGCACGGCACTGGAGCGCTGGCACGAAGCTCAATCTTGAACGCGCGCTGAAGATCGGCGACGAACTCGGCGGCCATATCGTGGCCGGCCATGTCGACGGCATCGCGGCGATTGTCAGCCGCGACGACCTTCCCGACATGGCGCGGTTCGAACTTGCCACCACGCGGGAACTGGCGCGCTTCATCGCGCCGAAGGGCTCGGTGACGCTCGACGGCGTCTCGCTCACGGTCAACACCGTGCAGGACACGGCGTTTTCGGTGCTGATCATCCCGCATACCCTGAATGTGACGACGCTTTCCTCCTGGCGCGCGGGCGGCGAGGTCAATATCGAGGTGGACCTGATGGCGCGCTATGCGGCAAGGCTTTCGGAAACAAGGCTTTCCGAAATGAAGTGAAGGCCGCCCTTGGCTTTGCCGGCCGCTGCCCGTAAAACGCAGCACGAATTGGCAGATATTCCGATTGGTATTGAGATGGCAGATGCGCGACGCGCCCCGTTGAAGGATCAGACCAGTGTCTCGGGTGCGCGCGCACTGATCGTGGAAGCGCGGTTCTATGACGATATCCAGGACGCGCTGCTGGAGGGCGCGGTCGCCGAACTCAAGGCGGCCGGCGTCACCCATGATGTGATCACGGTGACCGGCTCGCTGGAAATTCCGGCTGCGATCGCAATTGCTCTCGATGCGGCCGAGAAGGCCGGCAAGCCCTATGATGCCGTGATCGCGCTCGGCTGCGTCATCCGGGGCGACACCATCCATTTCGAGATCGTATCGATGGAATCCTCCCGGGCGCTGATGGATCTTGCGGTGGTGCGCAAGGTTCCGCTCGGCAACGGCATCATCACCGTCAACACCGAAGCGCAGGCCTGGGCGCGGGCGCGCGTCAACGAACTCAACAAGGGCGGCGATGCCGCGCGCGCGGCGCTCGCCGTCTTGCGCATCAAGCGGCGGCTGACGAAATCCTGATCATGGCCGAAAGCAGGAAAAAGCAGGCCAAGGGCCCCGACAGGAAAGCCAACCGGCGGGGGGCGGCGCGGCTCGCGGCCGTGCAGGCGCTCTATCAGATGGACATTGCCGGCGCAGGCATCAACGACATCTTTGCCGAGTTCGAAAGCCATTGGCTTGGCGGCGAGGTCGAAGGCGACAAATATCTGCCCGCCGAGGCGGCCTTCTTCCGCGACGTCGTGTCCGGCGTGGTGCGCGATCAGGCCAGGCTGGATCCCCTGATCGACGATGCCTTGTCGAAGGGCTGGCCGCTGAAGCGGATCGACGCCATTTTGCGCGCCGTGTTGCGTGCGGGCGCCTATGAGCTCGAGCACCGCCTGGACGTGCCCGGCCGGGTCGTGATCTCCGAGTATGTCGACGTCGCCCATGCATTCGTCGACAGCGAAGAGACCGGCATGGTGAATGCAGTCCTGGACCAGATCGCGCGGCAGTTTCGGGCCCAGGAGTTTTCACGTGGCTAGAGCATCAGCCGATCAGGTTGCAGCCGGGCGAGCACCTTCAACCTGGCCGTCATTGCGAGGAGCGAAAGCGACGAAGCAATCCAGACTGCATCCGCGCAGAAGGTCTGGATTGCTTCGCGGAGCCTGTCATCGGGCCGCGCTTCGCGCGGACCCGTTGGCTCGCAATGGCGGCGGAGGTTGGGCGCGCGTCTCCCGATTCGCTCAGTTCGGCGGTTGCTCTGGTTTTCGCGTGGGTAGGACCGTGTTGTCGGCGCAAGGAGCGTAAGTGACGAACAGCAAGGCACCGGTGTCCGGCGAGGACGCGCTGATCGCGCGATACTTCAAGCCGCTTGCAACCGATCCCGGCGCCTTCAACCTTGTCGACGACGCGGCAATCCTGAACACCTCGGGCGAGGATGTCGTCGTGAAGACCGACGCCATCGTCGAAGGCGTGCACTTCCTGCCCGACGATCCCCCGGATACCGTTGCGCGCAAGGCGCTGCGGGTCAATCTGTCCGACCTTGCCGCCAAGGGCGCCGTGCCGGCCGGTTTCGTGCTCACGCTCGCGCTGCGCCGCGCCGATGACGCATGGCTCCGTCCGTTCGCGCACGCCCTGGGCGAAGACGCCAAGGAATTCGGCTGCCCGCTGCTCGGCGGCGACACCGTCTCCACGCCGGGCCCGGTCATGATCTCGATCGCGGCGCTGGGCCGTATAGCACCGGGCAGGATGGTCCATCGCAGCGGCGCCAGGGCCGGCGACCGCGTCTGGGTGACCGGCACGATCGGGGATGCCTCGCTCGGTCTCCATATTCTCAAAGGCGATGCGGTCGGCAGGGCGCTTGCCGGCGAGGCGGCGGCACGAGAGATGCTGATCGCCCGATACCGGGTTCCACAGCCGCGCAACGCGCTTGTCATGGCGGTGCGCGACTACGCCAGCGCCGCGATGGACGTATCGGACGGTCTTGCCGGAGATTTCGCCAAGCTTTGCAAGGCCTCGGGCGTGTCGGCCGCCATCGACTTGCCGAGCGTCCCGCTCTCGTCCGCCGCCAGAGGGCTTGTCGGGCGCGGCATTGTCGCGATCGAGGCGCTGGTCTCCGCCGGCGACGACTATGAGATCCTGTGCACCATCCCCGAGTCGCGCTGCGCGGCGTTCGCCGAAGCAGCCCGGCAGGCCGGCGTTGCGGCGGCGCAGATCGGGACCATCGTCGCAGGGACCGCAGCGCCGAGATTTCTGGACGCGCAGGGTAGGGAACTGGCCCTCGGGCACCTCTCCTACAGCCATTTCTAGATCGGGACCCGAAGGACGGCGTCCCCAAAGCCGTCGCCTTCTGGAAATCCGGCCGGAACCGCCGCTTTGGCGGAAAAGACCTGCCGAAAAATCGCCGATTTGTGCCCTGCGGCGTTGCGCTGCGAAGACGATTTTGGCATGGTCCCGCCGATTTGAGGCCGCCTTGGGACAGGGTGGGCCGTTTTTTTGTGCGCCCGCTGGGGTTTGCGGCAAGGCGCGGGGCTAGATCAGAATCTGAGGCAACTTCAATGACAGCATTATGGTTGATTGTGCTCTGTGGAGCGCTTTCCGTGGTTTACGCCATCTGGGCGACCACGTCGGTCCTGAATTCCGACGCCGGCAGCCCGCGAATGCAGGAGATCGCGGCGGCGGTACGCGAGGGGGCGCAGGCCTATCTACGGCGCCAGTACACCACTATCGGCCTTGTCGGCATCGTGATCTTCGCGCTGCTCGCCTACTTCCTCGGCATGCTGGTGGCGATCGGCTTTGCCGTCGGCGCCATTCTGTCGGGTGCGGCCGGCTTCATCGGCATGAACGTGTCGGTCCGCGCCAATGTGCGCACGGCGCAGGCTGCGACCACCTCGCTCGCCGGCGGACTCGAACTGGCCTTCAAGGCGGGTGCGATCACCGGGCTTCTGGTGGCCGGCCTCGCATTGCTCGGCGTGACACTCTATTTCGGCTTCCTCACCCATTCGCTGCACCTGGCCCCCGACAGCCGCACGGTGATCGACGCGATGGTCGCTCTCGGCTTCGGCGCGTCGCTGATCTCGATCTTTGCCCGTCTCGGCGGCGGCATCTTCACCAAGGGCGCCGACGTCGGCGGCGACCTCGTCGGCAAGGTCGAGGCGGGTATCCCCGAGGACGATCCGCGCAATCCGGCCACCATTGCCGACAACGTCGGCGATAACGTCGGCGACTGCGCCGGCATGGCGGCCGACCTGTTCGAGACCTATGCGGTGACTGCGGTCGCCACCATGGTGCTGGCCGCGATCTTCTTCGCCAAGACGCCGATTCTCACCAACATGATGACGCTGCCGCTCGCCATCGGCGGCATCTGCATCATCACCTCGATCATCGGCACCTTCTTCGTCAAGCTCGGCGCCAGCCAGTCGATCATGGGCGCGCTCTACAAGGGCCTGATCGCGACCGGCATCCTGTCGCTCGTCGGCGTCGCCGCCGCGATCCATTGGCTGATCGGCTTCGACAAGCTCCCCGGCGTCGACTACAGCGGGGCAAATCTGTTCGCCTGCGGAGTCGTCGGCCTCGCCGTCACCGGGCTGATCATCTGGATCACCGAATACTACACCGGCACCGACTATCGCCCGGTGAAGTCGATTGCGGCGGCCTCGGTGACCGGCCACGGCACCAACGTGATCCAGGGGCTGGCGATCTCGATGGAGGCGACCGCGCTGCCCGCGATCGTGATCATCGCCGGCATTCTCATCACCTACAACCTCGCCGGCCTGTTCGGGATTGCGATCGCGACCACCACGATGCTGTCGCTCGCCGGCATGATCGTCGCGCTCGACGCCTTCGGTCCGGTCACCGACAACGCCGGCGGCATCGCCGAAATGGCGGGTCTGCCCAAGGAAGTCCGCAAGTCGACCGACGCGCTGGACGCGGTCGGCAACACCACCAAGGCGGTCACCAAGGGCTATGCGATCGGCTCGGCCGGCCTCGGCGCGCTGGTGCTGTTTGCGGCCTATAACCAGGACCTCAAGTTCTTCATTGGCGGTGGCGCAGGCAACGCCTATTTCCAGGGCGTCAATCCGGACTTCTCGCTCACCAACCCCTATGTCGTGGTGGGTCTGTTGTTCGGCGGCCTGCTGCCGTACCTGTTCGGCGCGATGGGCATGACCGCGGTCGGCCGTGCGGCCGGTGCGATCGTTGAAGAGGTGCGTCGCCAGTTCCGCGAAAAGCCCGGCATCATGCAGGGCACGGACAAGCCCGACTACGGCAAGGCCGTCGACCTCCTCACCAAGGCGGCGATCAAGGAGATGATCATCCCGTCGCTGTTGCCGGTGCTGTCGCCGATCGTGGTCTATTTCCTGATCTACGCGATCGCCGGCGGCGGCGCGGCCGGCAAGTCGGCGGCGTTCTCGGCCGTCGGCGCGATGCTGCTGGGCGTGATCGTGACCGGCCTGTTTGTGGCGATCTCGATGACCTCGGGCGGCGGCGCCTGGGACAATGCCAAGAAGTACATCGAGGACGGCCATTACGGCGGCAAGGGCTCGGATGCGCACAAGTCGGCAGTGACCGGCGACACCGTCGGCGATCCCTACAAGGACACCGCGGGACCGGCCGTGAACCCGATGATCAAGATCACCAACATCGTGGCGCTGTTGCTGCTCGCGATCCTCGCGCACTGAACTTCAGGCCGAACGCTGAACGAAAAACCCCGCGGGCGAAAGCCAGCGGGGTTTTTATTTCTGCTGCGATCGGGCGGCCTCTCCATCGGACGGCGGGAGAGGCCGCAGACGCCGCGCCATAGCTTCCATGTGCCGGATCCTAAAGCGCGATGGCTTTAGGTTGAATCGCCATCGCGCTTTAGCTTGTTGTTTGCGCATGATCTCCGCGCAAACGCTTCGCGTTTGTCGCGAGGGAAAACCGCTACACACTTTTCCGGATCACGCGCTAGGACCCGGACGGGGCCATCATCGCGTACTTCTCCGCCCGGAATTGGTTGACCGGAATGGTGCCGACCGGAACGATGACGTCTGCCGGAATGTCGAGGCGTCGCGCCGCGAGCCGGATCGCCTCCTCGCTTGGCGCTTCGTAGAGGCCGGCACAACGCGGTCGGCGAGGCGATCGAGGCGGTGCATCGCCATGATCCAACTCCCGCCCTGAGCAATCTCACCTATCATTTTCATGCCGCCGGCCTCGGAAGCGCCGTCGACCGGGCGATCGACTACGCGACACGCGCAGGACAGAACGCGGATGCCGCGTTGGCCTTCGAGGATGCGATCGATCTCTTCCAGAGCGCTCTCGACATGCTTGATACGAAGGAGGCGGACGATCTGGAGCTTCGATGCCGCCTCATGTTCGCGTTGGGGGAAGCACAGCGAAAGGCGGACGACCCGGCAGCGGAGGCGACATTGGGCGCGGTTGCCGAGATCGCTCGGGCCCAGAAGCTCCATGGCGTCCAGGCCGAAACTGCGTTGAGCTACGCGGAGGTCGCGATGCGCTACGTTGAGCATCGGGGTGCTCGTTCTGGCGAGCTCTTGCAGGAGGCGTTGGAGCAACTTCCACCATCTGAATTCCGCTTGCGTATCAGGCTCATGGGAGCTCTTGCGCGAGACCGGCTGCACAAGGGACGGCTGGACGAAGCAAGCGCGATCGGCTCGCACGCCATCGCCATGGCGCGGCAGCAGAACGACCCGGCAGCGCTCGCGAGGGCGCTGGCCGCACTCGCCGATTTTCCCTGGCAGCCGCATGAGACGGAAGAGTTGCTTCGCAACGCCGTCGAGATGGCCGAGGCGGGGGCGCGCGCCAACGATCTCGAAGTCACCATTCGGGCCCACTTCCGTCGCGCGACGCTGCTGCTCGAGCTCGGCGATATCGAAGGCGTCTCGGGAGCCGTCGAGGAAATGGCCCGCCTCAACACTTATCTCCGACAGCCGTTCTTCGGCGCCTATGAGCGCGCGCTTAAAGCCCGGCTGGCGCTGATGCGCGGCGCTCTTGACGAGGCGGAACAGTTGATCCGCCTGGTTCAGCAGGTTCGAGGTGCGACTCCGGTGGATCCGGTGAATGACGTAGCCGCGCAGATGATCTTCATCCTGCGTCGCGAGCGGAACCAATTGCGAACGCTCGGCCCCATGGTTGCGATGTTCGTGCGTCAGACCGCCATGACCGCGATATGGCGCCCGGCGCTTGCGCTGCTCTATGTCGAGCTTGATGATCTCGATTCAGCGCGCGATATCTTTGATGATCTGGCCTCGGACGATTTTCGGTCGGTCCCGGATGACGCGCGATGGACGACATGCATCGCCTATCTCGCCGAAGTCTGCACGGCGCTCGACGATCGCGCCGGCGCAGGCCGCCTCTATCGACTCTTGCTCCCGTGGTCGGGCCGCAACATTGGCGTGGGCATAGAGTGCCAGGGGTCGAGTGACCGGTTTCTCGGGCTCCTTGCCTCGGTGGAAGAACGTTGGCCGGACGCGGAGCGGCATTTCGAAGAGGCTCTGGCGATGAATGACCGGATCGGCGCCATCGTCCAGCGGGAGCACACACGGCGAGACTATGCCGAGATGCTCGTGAAGCGCGGCGACCCTGCCGACCGGGCCAAAGCATCCGCGCTTCTGGACACGGCAGAGGGGCATGCGACCGCGCTGGGATTGATCGCGCTCAGCCAACGCATCGGCTTGACCCGGCGGCGGCTGGCCGACCTGCCAGTGAAATCGGCCGCTCCGGACAATCTGACCGGGAGAGAGCTGGACGTGCTTCGCCTGCTCGCCATCGGCAGGGGCAATGCGGATATCGCGCTGGCGCTTGCGATTGGGCAGAGCACCGTCGCAACCCACGTCCATAACATTCTCACCAAGACGGGATGCGCCAACCGCACCGAGGCGGCGGCCTATGCGGCGCGGCTCGGCATTCTGACATAGCCTCCTCAAGCCTGTTGAATGCAGGGTCCTCCATGGCCGGGGCGCGCCTCCATAGGCCTGTCGATTTTCCTGCGGCGCGGGGCGATGCAGGATCGCTGCAGGCCGGAAGTGCCCGGCGTTCAGGAGGAGCTGCACATGCTGACCCAGGATCATGTCTTGTCCGGCGACCTGCTCGCCCGGTTTGCTGAGCGGTACGCGGTTTATGACAACGAAAACCGTTTCTTCGCCGAGGATTTCGCCGATCTGAAGGCCGCAGGCTACCTGACCATGGCGGTGCCGGCCGAACTCGGCGGCCGGGGCCTGACCCTCGCCCAGTGCTGTCGGGAGCAGCGCCAGCTGGCCTATCATGCGCCAGCCACGGCCCTTGGCATCAACATGCATGTCTATTGGGTCGGTGTCGCCGCGGACCTCTGGCGGCAGGGCGACAAATCGCTCGAATGGTTGCTGAAGGAGGCGATGGCGGGAGAAGTCTTCAACGCCGGTCATTCCGAGCGCGGGAACGACATTCCGGTCCTGCTGTCGACGAGCAAGGCCGAACGGGTCAAGGACGGTTTCCGCATCACCGGTCACAAGATGTTTGGCAGCCTTGCGCCCGTCTTCACACGCTACGGAGCCCACGCGCTGTGGGCTGACGCCGATGGCGGCCCGAAGATCGTGCACGTGTTCATGCCGCGGGACAGCGCGAACTATCGGATCGTCGAGACCTGGGACACTCTTGGCATGCGCGCCACGCGCAGCGACGACATCGTCCTTGATGGCGTCTTCGTGCCCGACCGTTATGTCGCGCGTATCGTGCCCGCGGGAGCCGTCGACCCCTACGTGCTCGGCATGTTCGCCTGGGCCTTGATCGGATTCGGCAATGTCTATTACGGGATCGCGCAGCGGGCGATTGATCTCGCCATCGCCGCGGTCAAAGGCAAGAAGGCGGTCGCGCTGACCCGCACATTGGCCTACCATCCTGAAATCCAGCACCGGATCGCCGAGATGGTGTTGGCCTTCGATACCATCGGGCCACATCTGGAGCAGGTTGCCGAGGAGTGGTCGAACGGCGTCGACCACGGGCTGGCGTGGCCGGCCAAGATCGTGTCCGCCAAATATCACGCCGTCGAGACGGCCTGGACCATCGTTGATTGGGCCATGGACGTGTCGGGCGGCACGGGCATGTTCCGCGGCAACGAGCTGGAGCGGCTGTTCCGGGACGCCCGCTGCGGACGCTTCCACCCCACGAACACGTTCCTGACGCACGAGATCGTCGGAAAGACGGCGCTCGGAATCGACTTGGGCGAACAGCCGCGCTGGGGATAGTTCGCAATTAATGCGGATTCCTCGATCGACCAAAGGCCGTTGCGGGGCAGGGCATGTCCCGCAAGCGAGAGGTTTACCACGGCTCAATCACGCCGTGGATCACGCGAACACTTTGTCCGTCTGGAGATTCAGCGATGACCACGATCCATGTTGTAACGGACTTCGGACAAACCGCCGCGCCGATGCGGCGCGCATTCCGCTTGTTCAAGCGATACTGGAACATGCTTCGCGAGCGGCGGGAGCGCGATGCCTTGCGAGGCGCCTTGTACAATCTGAGCGAGAGGGATTTGCAGGACATTGCCACGACGCGCGGCGAAATCGAGTACGTCGCCCGCTCTCGCTTCGTCGACCCACGAGGCGCCCGGATTGCCTGATCTTCTCCTCGGGCGCTGCAACAGGGATTCCCGAGCTGCCGTTGTTGCTGCTCTGTCGATTTGGTAGGAGATGGTGATCTCCGCTACCGTTTGTGCACTGCCGCGAGCTTACCGGCAGTCCAACTTTATTTGAGCCAGGGAAATTCTGCTCAAGCAATGGGGGGCGCAATGCTAACGACCGACTATTTGATCGTCGGAAGCGGCGCTTGCGGCATGATTTTCGCCGATCAATTGCTGAGCGAAAGCGACGCGGAAATCTTGATCGTCGACCGGCACCATATGCCGGGTGGCCACTGGAACGACGCATACTCTTTTGTCCGTCTGCACCAGCCGTCTGCCTTCTATGGCGCTGGTTCTCTTCAACTCGGCAGCAATAGCATTGACCGGTCCGGCTTGAACAAGGGCTACTATGAATTGGCATCTGGCGCGGAGATCGTCAGTTATTTCGACAAGCTGATGAATGGACGATTTTTGCCTTCGGGACGGGTCCAATATTTTCCGATGTGCGATTACATCGGAGATGGCAAGTTCGTCTCTCGCATCACTGGCGAAGTGCAGGAGGTCGCGTTTCGCAAACGGCTCGTCCTCGCCAACTTCCTGGACACGAAGGTGCCTTCGACGCACACACCCTCCTTCGAGGTCGCTCCAGATGTGAAGCTGGCCACCCCAAATCTGCTGCCCGCCTTGGCGCCGGGATACAAACGCTTTGTCGTCATAGGCGGCGGAAAAACCGCGATGGACGTCTGCATTTGGCTGCTGCAGATGGGCGTCAGGTCCAAAAATGTGTGTTGGATCGTTCCGAGGGATTCCTGGGTGCAAAATCGTGACATGATCCAGCCAGGCGACGCCTTTTCCGAGCGTACCGCAGGCGGGTGGGCGGATCAGCTCGAGGCGGCCGCCGAGGCCGTTTCAGTCGGAGATCTTTTTGCAAGGCTGGAGCGAAGAGCCCAGATGCTTCGGATCGACCGCGCCGTAACGCCGACGATCTATCGCGGGGCTACGCTCTCGACCCTCGAGGTGGAAGCGTTACGCACCATCAGGAATATCGTGCGGAAGGGATACGTAAAGCGGATCGAGCGCGAAAACATAACTCTCGATCAGGGTTTGGTCGCCGGGGCGGAGGGCGACCTCTGCGTGGACTGTACCGCAAGGGCGTTTAGCCGCCGCCCCGCGGTTCCGGTTTTTGAGAGAGACCGCATCACGCTCCAACCGGTGCGTGCTTACCGCATGAGTCTCAGCGCTGCTGCTATCGGTCATATTGAAGCCAGCTACGACGATGATGAGATCAGGAATGATCTCTGCAGCCCCATTCCGATGCCGGACGTTACTGACGACTGGCCGCGTGACGTACTGTTAGATTTGCAGATTGCGCGCCGTTGGTCAGCCGACAAACCGCTGCAGACTTGGGTATCTAATCACAGACTCTCGGGTGCCGGTTTTAGTACGACCGGCTCGTCGCCGTCTCCTGAAGCCGCACGTATTCGCGAGCGGATAAAAGAGGCTCGGCCAAGGGCCGAGGCAAATCTAAAGCGGCTTGTCGCCGACCTTGATCGACGCCACTGAGAACGGCTGCTTTTGGCTCTTCGCGTCATATTTGCGCTGCCGCACGAAGTCGCTCTAGGCGCAAAGCAGATGTAGCCTTCGTCGTGAATCTTGCTGGAGCTTATTTCGACTCCTTGATCCAAAGTTTCAGTGGGACACGTTCACGGCCGGAGCAATCCATGGTTCCGGTGTAAAAGTCAGACAACACTCCCTGGTAGCTGCATGCAACACCGTCCACCCATAGCGTGGCCTTAATGCCCGACCCGGACGGCACCATCTGAACTCGGATCTTGCCGTTTTTTTCCTCGGGACCGTCCTGCGTACAGAGGCCGACGTGCTTCATCGACAACGGCCCCGAGTATCCTTTTGGCGTGGTCGAGCCGTCTTCCGTCAGGGCGGCCGTCAACTCCCATTCGCCGAGATAGCCGGAATAGCCGACAAGCTGCAGCGAGTCGGCTCCGGCGGGTGCGGCCGGCAGGATCAGCGCAAGCGACAACATCACATGCGCAGGAGCGTGACCTGCCTTCATGGTTCAGTGCCCTGCGAGATACTTCCGCGCATCGGCGATCTCGATACGGGTATTTCCCCCACTTCCGGCTTGCTCTACGACCTTGCCGAAATAGTCGCGCGCCTTGGAGGTGTCGCCGAGTTGGGCGGCGGCTCTCGCCGCGCCGACATAGGCGCCAAGCCGGTTCGGCTCCTTTTTCAAGGTCGCCTCGAAAGCCGTCAGCGCGTCCTTCGCATTGCCACTATCGAGCAGCATCTCACCATAGAGTTCCCGCGCCGGCTTTGGAACACCTGGTGTCACCGGATGCTTTTCGGTGCGGTCCTCCGCTTCGGCGGCATCGCTCATGGCATTCAGCGCGTCGTCCTTCTTGCCCTCGGCATAGAGCATCCAGGCGGACGCGATCCTGGCTTGGATGTCCACCTGTCCCGACCAATAGGCGTCCTTTGCATCGCGAAGCTTGTCGCGAAGCTCGCCGAGTCTGGCAATATCGGGCTTGGCCGCTTCCGGATCGCCAGCCCGTGCAGCTCCGAGCGCGCGCGCGAAATAAGTGATCGCCTGCACGTTGGCAAGCGGGCTCGGCCGCACTGCCAGATTCTCGGCAGCCTTCCAGTCGCCGCGCTCCAGCGCATACCGCGCCGGCGAGGCAGCCTCGGCGTAAGGCCCGGCAATGAAAGTCTCGCTGAAGCCAGTGACCGTGGCCATCTCGTCGACCACGGCCTTGGCCTTGTCGTCCTGTCCGAGCTGCAGATAGACATAGACCAGATAGTCCATCGCATGCAGTTCGTCGGAAAGGTCTCCCGATTCCTTTGCGGACTGTGTGGATGCGACATTGGACGCGATCGAGTCGCGCCAATAGCCGACCCGCGTGAAGATATGTGAGGGCATGTGCAGAGCATGTGGTGCGTCCGGCGCGATCTTGGCGTAACGCCGCGCCGCTTCGATGCCTTTGTCTGCGATCGACGGATAGTCATAAAGGTGAATCAGATAGTGCGCCACGCCTGGATGCAGCGGCTGGCGCAAGGCGATCGGCTCCAGGATGGCCGCGCCCTTGAGCTGGCTGGAATAGGTCTTGTCTGCCGGATCAGCCGACGTATTGAGCGCGAGCGCATAATGAATCTGTGCCTCGTCGTCATCAGGATATTTCTGCGCCAGGGCTTCCATCGCCTTTGCATAGGCGACGACGCGGCTATGATGATCCACCTTGTCGTAATTGGTGTACATCACCGCCAGCGCGTCGACATAGCCTCGCTCGCGTTCGGTCTTGAAGCCGACCGCTCTCGCTTTCTCGATCGCCGTCGCGCCTTCTGCGAGATTCTTCATCGGCGGCGCGATATGCGGATTCCACAACAGGCTGAGGGCGATACCCCAATAGGCGATGCTGCAGGCAGGATCGGCCTTCAGCGTATCCTCGAACATTTTCTGTGAGGCGCGGTACCAGAACGAGTGCTGATACAACATGCCACGATCGAACAGCTTTTGCGCATCGGCGTTGCATGATGTCTCAAAATGGACTTTGCCCAGCTTGTCGTCGTCCGATTGCGCATAGGCTGGATGGGCGAGCGACACGCCGGCCAATACCGTGACCAGCGAAAGTGATGCCTTCAGCATGATCCGTCTCCCGTTCTCGCAAACCGCGATGACATTCGGGACTTTGCGATGGCCGGAGGGTGCCAGCTATACCGTTTCCGCCGCACTATACAGATTTCGCCACGAAATCGGAAAGGGTGCTATAGTTATCGGCCTTAATCGGTTTCAGGGGTTGGTATGCCGACGCCCGACCCGGGAACGAAAATCGGCCTGACACCGGATCCGTCCGCGTTACCGGCGGACTTGTTACGTGCGCTTGATTGGCTTCGCGGCCACCTGTCAGAGCCGGTGCAACTCGATCGCCTTGCCGAGGTTAGCGGCGTGGCCCCGCGGACCCTCGAAAGACATTTCAGGGAGTTTCTCGGCACGACGCCGCTCGGCTGGATACGTCGCATGCGACTCGCGCGGACGCGCCAGGCGCTGCTGCGCGCCGGCCCGGAAGACACCGTCACCGACATCGCATTGTCGAATGGTTTTGCTCAGCTCGGCCGGTTCGCTGCGGAGTATCGACGCGCATTCGGCGAACTCCCATCGAGAACC
>Ga0265339_10001341_pt1 | contig 18413 bp, 17 predicted proteins | sample 4CB219metaG_FD_202085 | JGI IMG/M metagenome (GOLD analysis project Ga0265339, IMG submission 202085) | Rhizosphere microbial communities from Carex aquatilis grown in University of Washington, Seatle, WA, United States - 4-CB2-19 metaG | ecosystem: Host-associated > Plants > Roots >... | reverse complement strand
TCAGGTGCTCCCTTCGGGCTTGGCCATCTTGTGCTTGGGTCGGTCGATGATCATGTCCCGCAGCGGCGCGCCCGCGGGGATCATCGGGAAGACGTTGTCCTCCTTGATCACCTCGGCCTCGACGAGCACCGGGCCCTCGTCGTAGGCGTGCGCGGCCTTGAGGATGCGGTCGATCTCCGACGGGCGCTTGATGCGGAAGGCCTTGATGCCGTAGGCGCCCGCGAGCTTGACGAAGTCGGGGTTGCCCTCGAGATCCACTCCCGAGAGGCGGTTGTCGAAGAACAGCTCCTGCCACTGGCGGACCATGCCCAGGTAGCTGTTGTTGATGATGAGGATCTTGATGGGCAGCTTGTGCAGCGCCGCCGTCGCGAGCTCCGGCATCGTCATCTGAAAGCCGCCGTCGCCGCACACCGTCCACACCTTGCTCTTCGGCTTGGCGAACTGCGCGCCGATGGCCGACGGCAGGCCGAAGCCCATCGTCCCCGCGCCGCCCGACGAGATCCAGTGACGGTTCTTCGTCGTGAGGCAGAACTGCGCCGCCCACATCTGGTGCTGGCCGACGTCGGTCGTGATGATCGACTCGCGCCCGCCCAGATCGTCCAGGCGATCGAGCACGTGCTGCGCGCGCAGGCCGCCCTTCTTCAGGTACTTGAGCGGGTACTGCTTGCGCCACTCGGCGATCTGCGCGAGCCACTCGGCCGTGTCGAGCTTCGAGACGAGCGGCAGCAGGTCCTCGATCGTGAGGCGCGCGTCGCCCGCGAGGCTCACGTCGGGCCTCACGATCTTGTTGAACTCGGCCACGTCGATGTCGACGTGGATCTTCGTGGCGCCCACGCAGAACTCGCTGAGCTTGCCCGTGATGCGATCGTCCCAGCGGGCGCCGATCGCCATGATGAGGTCGCAGTGCGTGACGGCCTTGTTGGCGTAGGCCGTGCCGTGCATGCCGAGCATGCCCTGGTGCAGCGGGTGGTCCTCGGCGCACGCGCCCTTGCCGAGCAGCGTGTTGACGATGGGCGCCTGCAGCTTCTCGGCGAGGGCGATGATGGCCTCGCCCGCGCCCGAGATCACGGCGCCGTGGCCGACGTAGAGGACGGGCTTGCGGCTGCGCGCGATGAGCATCGCGGCCTTCTTGAGCGACGCCTCGTCGGGGTGGGTGGGCACGTCGTAGCCGGGCAGGTCCATCTCCACCTTGAGCGGATCGCCCGTGAGCGACGTGCAGGGCGCGCTGGTGACGTCCTTCGGCAGATCGATGAGCACGGGGCCGGGGCGGCCCGTGGTCGCCAGGTGGAACGCCTCGCGCGTGATGCGCGGGATGTCGTTCGGGTTCTTGACGAGGTAGGAGTGCTTCACCACCGGGTAGGTAATGCCGGTGACGTCGGCCTCCTGGAAGGCGTCCTTGCCGAGCATGGGCGAGATCGTCTGGCCGGTGAGCACGATCATCGGCGCCGAGTCCATGAGCGCCGTGAGCAGGCCGGTGACGGTGTTCGTCGCGCCCGGGCCCGAGGTCACGAGCACGACGCCGGGCTTGCCGGTCGCGCGCGCGTAGCCGTCCGCCATGTGCGTCGCGCCCTGCTCGTGGCGCACGAGGATGAGCTTGATCTTCGAATCCACGAGGGCGTCGAAGATCGGCATCGCGGCGCCGCCCGAGTATCCGAAGACATACTCGACTCCCTGGGCCTCGAGGCAGCGGATGAGCGCCTCGGCGCCCGTCTGGGCTTTGCCGAGCGCCGGGACGACGGGCGCCTTGGAGGCGTCGGCGGTCGTCTTCGGGGCGGGGGAGGAGTCGCGGGCAGTCGTCGAAGTGGGCACGGAAGGCTCCTTTCTGTGAAGCGGGAGCCAGGTTAGGACGAAATGGGCCCTTCGTCGAGGGGTTTCCGCGTGAACTTTCGGATCCACTGTCGAAACGGACCTGATTGACGCGATGCCCGATGAGCTTTCGTTATGACCAGGTCGGAAACGGCTTATAGATGGGCGCTTTGCTTATTGCGTCATAAGGACATTCGATCCGAGGTGGGAGACGATTCACAGGGTCTATGACACCGGCTCAGTCCTCGCGCACGCGACCGCGCGTGGACTTCGTGTCGGAGCGGGCGCGCTTGTCGGCGAGCATCCGCTGCTTCGAGCGCCGCGAGCGGCGGCGCTTCTGGCGGCGGATGCGCTCCGCCTCCTGCTGGCGGGCGCTCTGCCGGCCGAGGCGCTGCTCCTCGATCTTGTCGGCGAGGAGGGCGCGCGCGACGAGGCGGTTCGCGCCCTGCGTGCGCTCGCGCTGGCACTTCACGAAGAGCCCGCTCGGGCGGTGGACGAGCAGCACGCAGGTCGCGACCTTGTTGACGTTCTGGCCGCCCTTGCCACCCGAGTGGATGAAGGACTCGTCGAGATCCTCCTCCCGGACGCCGAGGGCAGCGAGGCGTTCGGAGATGGCGCGCGCCCTGTCGCCCGAGAGAGGCATGCGCCAAGGTTGCGCTGGGCGCGCAAGCTGTCAATACTGCGGCCGCGTCTGGTGCCCGCGCGTTTCGCCGGGCGAGCGACGCGGAGGTGGTCATGACGAGAGCGTTCTTCGCCGTCGCGTTCCTCGGTCTCGTGTCGGGTCCCCTGTTGCTCGGGGGCGCCTGCGACGATCCCCAGCAGGTCGCGAAGCAGACCGCGCCGCCGCCGGCCGCGAAGCCGCCCGAGCCGAAGCCCGTGGCCGCGGGCGACGCGGGTGCCAAGCCCAAGATGGTGGCGCCTTCGGATGGGCTGAGCCTCGCCGAGCGGATCGCGAAGCGCGAGGCGACGGAGAAGAAGGTGGCCGCCGAGAACGCAAAGCAGGAGCACGACCGGCTGATCGCCTATGACCGCGGCAAGCTGCCGCTGCACACGCAGGTCTGGGCGTTCATCACCAAGACGCGCGCGGCGTGGGACGCGCTCGAGGCCAAGGTGGGCACGGCCGCTGACAAGACGGCGTCGAAGGCGGCCGTCGGCAAGCTGGCCGAGAGTCAGCGCGCCAGCATCGTCGCCATGGGCAAGAAGATGGCGACGATCGATCCCAAGGGCGGCAACTCGAACGTCACGACGGACTACGACGTCATGCTGAACGCGCTCGCCAACGACTATCCCGACGCGCTCATGGCGTCGATCGACGGCGCGCACCAGGCGCTCGGCGAGCAGAAGGCGGAGCTCGACAAGCGCTCCAAGAAGATCACGGACTGGCTCGCGGAGCTGAAGCAGAAGTAGCCCCTCGCCCAGCCCTCTCCCACTGCGTGGGAGAGGGGAAGATCTGCCTGTCACCTCTCCACTGCGTGGGAAGGACTTGCCTGTCACCTCTCCCACTGCGTGGGAAGGACTTGCCTGTCACCTCTCCCACTGCGTGGGAAGGACTTGCCTGTCACCTCTCCCACTGCGTGGGAAGGACTTGCCTGTCCCCCTCTCCCCCGCAGTGGGAGAGGGTCGGGGTGAGGGCTACGGCGAGGCGGTCTCTTCGGCGACGGGAGCGGGGGCCTTCTCCGCGGCGCGGTCGTCGAGGGCCTTCTCGAGGAAGGCCTTGGCGGGCTCGGTCCAGACGTCGCCGTAGGTCTGCGCGTAGACGAGGGCCTCCTCGAGGGAGCCGGGGGCCGTGCCCGCGAGGTTCTCGACGCGGCGGCGTACGCGGCCGAGGATCGTCTTGCCGTAGTGCGGGTTGGCCTCGAGCGCGGCGTCGAGCGCGGCGCGCGCCTTCGCCTCGTCACCGGCCGAGATGTGCGCCAGCGCGAGACCGAGCTGCGCGCGGCTGCCGCCGCCCTCGGCGGTCGTGGCCGTCGCGGGCTCGAGGATGGCCACCGCGTCGGCCGCGCGCTCGAGCTTCATGAGCGACTTGGCCGCGATGAGGCGCGCCTCGGTGCCGACGTTGCCCTCGTCGATCTCGTAGACGCGCGCGAGGTCCTTCACGGCGTCCTCGTAACGCTCCTGATCGTAGGCCAGGCAGCCGAGCGCGTGCGCCGCGCGGATGAACGGCTGCGCCTCGGTCTTCGTGAAGGCGTCCTTGACCTTGTCGGCGCGCAGCTTGGCGACCGTCTCCTCGCCCGCGGCGAGCACGGCCGAGAGCTCTTCCTTCGCGCCGTCGGCGTTGCCGGACGAGAGGCGGGCCATGCCGATGCCGACGCGCGCCTCCTGCAGCGAGCCGTCGAGCTTGAGCGCCGCGGCGAACTCCTTCTCGGCGGCGCCGGGGCGGCGCTGCTCGAAGAGGCGCCAGCCGTTGAGGATCATCTCCTGCGCGTCCGGCGGCGTGACGGGCGCGAGCGAGGCGGCCTCGTCGTCGCGCAGGTGGCACTTCTTGTACTTCTTGCCCGAGCCGCAAGGGCACGGGTCGTTGCGCTCGGCCTTGGCGAGGCGGGCCTTGGCCTCCTCGGCGCGCTTCGCGCGATCCTCGGGGCTCGCGGCCGCCTCGGGGGCGGCCTCGGTCTTGGCGTCGGCTTTCGCCTCGGCCTTGGGCGCGGCCTTCGCCTTGGCGGCGGTCTTCTTGTCGTCCTTTTCGGGGGCCTTCTTGTCTGCTGCTTTTGTCGCCATGGGGGTCCTTGTTGGGAGCGGGACGATACCGTAAAAGGTGGCGAACGCCCATGAGCGAGTCATCTCCGTCGACGCGGCCGCTCGCCGGTCGCACGATCGCGCTGCCCGAGACGCGCGAGCTGGATCGCCTCGCCCAGCTGCTCGAGGAGGAGGGCGCGCGGACGCTCCGCTGCCCGCTCGTCGCCATCCTGGACGCGCCCGACGAGGAGCCGGTCCTCGCGTGGCTGCGCACGCTCGTCGCGGGTGGCTTCGACGATCTCGTCTTCCTCACCGGTGAGGGGCTGCGGCGGCTCGTCGCCCTCGCCGAGCGGCACGGGCTGCGGGACGCCGTCGTCGCGGCGCTGGGGCGCGCGCGCACGATCACGCGCGGCCCCAAGCCGGCGCGCGCGCTGCACGAGCTCGGCCTCGCGCCGACGCTGCCCGCCGCCGTCCCCACCTCGGCGGGGGTCATCGAGGCGATGCGCGCGCTCGCCCTCGGCGGCCGGCGCGTGGGCGTGCAGCTCTACGGCGAGGAGCCCAACCGGCCGCTGGTCGACTTCCTCGAGGGCGCGGGCGCGAAGGTCGGGGTCGTCGCGCCGTACCGCTACGCGTCCGCGAGCGACGCGGGCCGCGTCGTGGCGCTCATCGCGGCCCTCGCTGACGGGGGCGTCGACGCCATCGCCTTCACGAGCGGCGCGCAGGTCGATCGGCTCTGGCAGGTCGCGCGCGAGGCGGGCGTCGAGGAGCGGCTGGCTCAGGGCATCGCGCGCGTGCGCGTCGCCGCCATCGGACCCATCGTCGTCGAGGCGCTGGCCGCGCGGGGCGTGACCGCGGCGGTGGTCCCCGAGAAGAGCTTCGTCATGCGGCGCCTCGTGAACGCGCTCGTCGAGGCGCTCGGGCCGGGGGCCGCGCGGTGACGGCGGCGCGTCGGCTCGGCGGGCTCGCGCTCGCGCTCGCGGCGACGGCGTTCGCGTGCGATCGCCTCGCCTCGAACCTGGCGGGCGGCGCGGGGCCCGAGGCCGGCCTCCTGCGGGGCAAGCTGCCGGTCGCCTCGAGCGGGGTCACGCACCTCAAGCGGCTCACCGACGGGATCGCGGCGCAGCCGGGCGATCCGCCGCGCACCGACCTGACCTCGGAGCTCGCGCGCGGCAGCTCACACGTGACCTGGGATCTCGGCGCCGATACGCCCGTGCGCTGCGCGCTCATCGACGCCGACGGCGACGACGCCTACACGCTGTCGCTGTCGAAGGACGGCAAGGATTTCCTCGTGCTGTACCGCGCGGCGCCCGACGAGGACCGCGGCCAGCAGCTGCGTGCGGGCCGCGACCTCGCCGTCTCCGGGCGCTACCTCTTGCTCTCGGCCGCGGGCGGCGACGGCGTGTGGTCGGTCAGCGAGGTCAGCGCGTGGCGCGACTGCCCGAAGTCGTGGCCGCCGCTCGCCATGCAGAAGGGCACGCCCGACGACGAGTCGCTGAACCTGAAGATCTGGGCCTTCACGGCGCTCGGGATCGCCTACGTCCTCGCGTATCGCAAGCGCGCGCCGGACTGGGTGAAGCTGCTCGGCGTCGCGCCCGTGGGGCTGGGCGTCGCGATCGCCGTCCAGGCCGTCGAGATGTGGCCGCTGACCGGAGCTCAGCTCTCGCGCCTCGCAGGCGCCCCGTTCATGATCTTCGTCGTCGCGAGCGTGCGCGCGCAGCTCGCGCGCCGCCGGGCGGCGCCTCCCGGCGCCGCCGCGGAGCCGTGAGCTACTTCGCCGCCACGAGCTTCGCGAGCTCGCCCTTGCCGTGCAGGTCGCGCACGATGTCGGCGCCGCCGACGAGCTTGCCGTCGACGTAGAGCTGCGGGTAGGTGGGCCAGCTCGAGTACTCCTTGAGGCCCTCGCGCAGCTCGGGGTCGGCGAGGATGTTGAACGAGCCGTACTGCGCGCCGAACTCCTTGAGCATGCCCACGACGGCGGCCGAGAAGCCGCACTGGGGCATCTGCGGGTTGCCCTTCATGAAGAGCATGACGCGGTCCTTGGCGATGGTGTCGGCGATGCGCTGGCGAAGCTGTTCGGTCACGGGGTCTCCTACCTTCTTTGATACTCCTCGGGCGTCGAGGTTTCGAGCGCGAGGGCGTGGATGGGGCCGCGCATGGCGTCACCGAGCGCGGCGTAGACGAGGCGGTGGCGGTCGACGGGGCCCTTTCCCACGAAGGCTGCGGAGACGACGGTCGCGGCGAAGTGGTCGCCGCCGCCCGTCGTGTCGCTGACGGCGACCTCGGCGTCAGGCAGCGCGGCCCGGATGCGCGCGCGGATGTCCTCGGGGGAAATGGCCATTTTTCGGCCCAATTTATAGCACACCGGGCGGGCGTCCCCCCGCGGGGACGTATACTGGGGGCGATGAGGCTCGGGACCCGCGTGACCGTCGTGACGACCGTGCTCGTCGCGGCCGTGCTCGCGGCGACGGGGTTCGCGGCGCTCCAGGTGCGCCGCGCCGACCTCGAGGCCGACCTCTCGCGCGAGGCGCGCGAGATCGCGGCGGCGCTGCGGGCCGGCCTCGAGCCCCTCGAGGCCGAGGGCGCGACCGAGACGCTCGAGTGGCGCGCCTACTCGGCGCGCGAGAACAACGAGCTGTTCCAGCTGGAGATCCTGCGGGTCGGCGACGAGAAGCGCACCGACGATCCGGCGTGGCTCCTCCTCATGCAGGGCGCCGAGATCGAGGACGCGCCCGTGGGCCGCATCTTCGACTCGGCCAAGGCCAAGGGCGCGCGCTCGTTCGCCATGGCGGTGCCCCTGTACGACGCCGCGGGGCTCGAGCTGCCGCGGCGGCACCCGGCGCGCAAGGCCGTGGCCATCATGGGCATGCGCCGCGACGCGAGCTTCATCGGCGCCGAGCTCACGGCGACCGCGCGCCGCATCTTCCCGCTCTACGTCGCCGTCGTCCTTCTGGTCGCGGGCGTCGTGAGCTTCGCGCTGCGCCGCACGGCCGTGCTGCCGCTGCGCCGCCTGCTCGAGGGCATCGACGCGGTCGGCGAGGGCGATCTGTCGCGCGTCATCCTCGTGCAGCGCGACGACGAGATCGGCACGATCGCCGGCCGCTTCAACGCCATGACGGGCTCGCTGCGCGACGCGCGCGAGGACGGCCGGCGCGGGGCCGAGGCTCGGCTCGCGCTCGAGGCGCGGCTGCGCCAGTCGGAGAAGCTCGCCACCATCGGTCAGATGGCGGCCGAGATCGCGCACGAGGTCGGCACGCCCCTCAACGTCATCGGCGGGCGGGCGCGCACCATCTCGAAGATCATCGCGCGCCAGTCGAACCCGCAAAGGGACGACGGGTCGGGCGAGCTGGTCCCGAACCCGTCGGCCGAGATCGTGAAGAACGCGGGCATCATCGGCGGCGAGGTCGAGCGCATCACGAAGATCATCCGCCAGGTGCTGGACTTCTCGCGGCAGCGCGGGCCGACGATCACGCGCGTGCGCGTGCCGTCGATCGCCGCCGAGGCCGTCGGGTTCGTGGCCGAGGCGACGCGGCGCCAGGGCATCACCGTCGAGATCGCGCCCGCGCCCGCCGAGCTGCCGGACATCCCGGGCGATCCCGATCAGATCCAGCAGGTGTGCCTGAACCTGCTCATGAACGCGATCCACGCCATGCCGACGGGCGGCACGCTGCGACTCGGCGTCGAGCGCGTCGTGCGGCGCAAGGGCGGGCTCGATCTCGCCGCGCCGGCCGAGTACGTCACCCTCGAGATCTCGGACTCGGGCGCCGGCATCCCCGAGGCGCACCGCGACCGCATCTTCGAGCCGTTCTTCACGACGCGCGACGAGGGGCAGGGCACGGGCCTCGGTCTCGCCGTGAGCAACGGCATCGTCAAGGACCACGACGGCTGGATCGAGGTCGACAGCGGCGAGGGCAGGGGCGCCGTGTTCCGGGTGTACCTGCCGACGGGCAACGCGCTGGCGCCCTCGGCCTTCGACACGGGGCGCGGGCTCCGCCCCGTGCGCCCGCAGCCTGACGTCGCGCTTGCCGCGGCCGATCCGATGGGCAAGGATTGAGCGTGGCCGACGCCGCCCAGAGCCTTGGCACCCGCGCGCGCGGCGCCGCGCGCGCGAGCATCCTCGTCGTCGAGGACGACCAGCAGATGCGCGACCTCCTGCGCGAGGCGCTCGAGGACGACGGCTACGCCGTCGAGGCCGTGGGCGGTGGCCGCGCGGGCATCGAGCGCGTCCGCGCCGGCGGTGTCGACCTCGTCATCTCCGACGTCAAGATGCCGGACCTCGACGGCCTCGACATGCTGCGCGAGATCAAGGCCGTCACGCCGTCGCCGCACGTCATCACCATCACGGCCTTCGGCTCGATCGACACGGCCATCCGCGCCGTGAAGCTCGGCGCCTTCGACTACATCACCAAGCCCTTCGAGATCGATCAGCTGATCCTGTCGGTCGAGAAGGCGCTCGCCGAGCGCGCGCTGCGCACGGAGGTGGCGCGCCTGCGCGCCGAGGTCCAGCGCAGCTACCGCTGGGGGGACATGGTGGGCAAGTCGCCCGTCATGCGCTCGCTGTTCGAGATGATCCGCCGGTTGTCGGCCTCGGACGTGTCGGTGCTCGTCACGGGCGAGTCGGGCACGGGCAAGGAGCTGGTCGCGAAGTCGCTGCACTTCAACAGCCTCCGCAAGGGCCGCCCGTTCGTGCCCCTCAACTGCGCGACGATCCCCGACACGCTGCTCGACAGCGAGCTCTTCGGCCACAAGCGCGGCGCCTTCACGGACGCGCGCGCCGATCGGGCCGGCCTGTTCGTCGAGGCGGACGGGGGCACGCTGTTCCTCGACGAGATCGCCGAGCTGTCGCCCTCGCTGCAGGCGAAGCTGCTGCGCGCCATCCAGGAGGGGGAGATCCGGCCTCTCGGCGCGTCGCGGGCGGAGCGCGTCGACGTTCGCGTCATCGCCGCGACGAACAAGGACCTCGAGTCGCGCCTCAAGACGGGCGCCTTCCGCGAGGACCTCTATTACCGCCTCAACGTCGTCCACATCCACCTGCCGCCGCTGCGCGAGCGCGCCGACGACCTGCTGGCGCTGTCCGACCACTTCCTCTCGGCGGCGGCGGCGCGCTCGGGCAAGGAGGTGCGGGGCCTCCACGAGTCGGCGAAGAAGGCGCTGCTCGCCCACCCCTGGCCCGGCAACGTGCGCGAGCTCGAGAACACCATCGAGCGCGCCGTGGCGCTGTGCGAGGGCGGGATCATCCGGCTCGAGGACCTGCCGAGCGCCGTGCGCGAGCGGCGCCCCGGCGAGCCCGACACGCTGCAGACGGCGCTCGCTCGTGGGCTGACGCTCGCGGAGCTCGAGCGCGAGTACATCCAACGCGTGCTGACGGCGGAGGGCGGCAACAAGACGCGCGCCGCGCAGCGTTTGGGGCTTGACCGCAAGACGCTGTACCGCAAGCTAGAGGAGTATGCGGCTGCGGAAGGGGCGCTCGCCGGGGCGCCGGTCAAGGACAAGGACGACCCCACCGAGAACAACTAGAGGATGCCCGTCAGAGACGATAGCCGCGCTCTCGCTCCCGTGCCGGTGAGCTTCGAGGCGCTCGCCTCGGCGGGCGCGACGCTCCTGCGGTCGCCCGTCTCGGACCAAGCTTGCGTGTACTGGCGCGTGCGCATCACGCAGCGTCTGACCGATCGCTCGCAGCTCGTGCACGAGATCGAGTCGGAGGAGCCGTTCGAGCTGCGCTGGGGGCGTGGCGGACAAGGCAACGGAGACGACGGGGACGACGTTCGTCTCCGGCTCGAGCCCGGGTCGGCGCGCATCCAGGCGCCGCCGGTGCTCCACCGCGAGGGCACGCCGGGCGCGCAGGCCGCCGAGCGTACCTTCGGCCTCGCGGGGCCTCTCGTCGTCGAGGAGGTGCTCATCCGCACGGGCGAGGCGCTCTCGGCCGAGGGGATCATCAGCGATCTCGACGCCGCGCTCGGCGCCGGGCCGTTCCGCGGGACGACGCGCGGGCCCGAGCTCGTCGAGGCGCTCGTCACCGTCGAATCGAAGAGCCTCGCGCCGGTGCTGCTGCCCTGGGCGCTCGGCACGGCCGCGGCGCTCATGAGCGGCATGGGCCTCGCGACGTACGCGGCCTGGCGCGCGCACGTTCTTCATCTGCCGCCCGCGGTCGTGCGCCTGCCGCGGTTGATCGCGCCGAACGCGCAGCTCCAGCGCCCCGAGCTGCCACACCCGCGGCTGCCCTAGCACCACTTCACGTGAACGTGAACGTGGACGCGGTCCTGGACGTAGTCGCTGACGCTGTCGTGTGCCTGCACGCGTGCGGCGTACAAGCACACGACAGCGACTACGACAGCGTCTATGACCACGACCACGTCCACGTGAAGAAGCCCTAGGTGGGCAGCGGCACGCGCTTGGCTGGCGGCGCGGCGACGTTGCGCCGGTACCAGTGGTCGAGCACGAGCAGCGCCCACAGCGCCTTGGCGTGGTCGCGCCGCTTCTGCTGGTGCTCGCCGTTCCAGGCCGCGAAGGCGGCCCGGTCGAGGAGGCCCGTGTCCCAGAGCGGCGAGCGCGCGGCGATGTCCTCGATGCGCGCGCGCAGCGGGCCGCGCAGCCAGGCCGCGAGCGGGATGCCGAAGCCCTTCTTGGGCCGATCGATGATCTCGTCGGGCACCTTCCCGCGCGCGGCACGCTTGAGCAGCACCTTCGTCGCGCCGCCGCGGACCTTGTAGGTCGAGGGCAGCGAGAAGGCCAGGTCGACGAGCCCGTCGTCGAGCAGCGGCGGGCGCACCTCGAGGCCGTGCGCCATCGACGCGCGATCGACCTTCGCGAGCACGGAGCCCGGCATGTACGTCGAGAAGTCGAGGGCGAGGAGGCGCTGTAGGCCGTCGTCGGTCTCGGGCAGGCGCGCGTCGAGCGTCGCGGGGCGCGCGCCGCGCGCCGCCGGGACGGCCCGCGCGAGCTCGGGCAGGTCGACGCTCGACAGCCAGCGCAGGTGGCGCGTCACCGGATCGTCGTCCCAGCGCTCGGTGAAGCGCTTCAGCTTCCACTCGAGGCTCTGGTAGCGATGGTCGACGGGCAGAAGGCCGATCGCGCGCCCGACGAGACCCCTGCGGATGAGCTCGGGGACGCGCGACCACAGCGCCGCGTAGCCGTGCGCGCGGTAGGTCGGGTAGCCGCCCCAGAGCTCGTCGCCGCCGTCGCCGCCCACGACCACCTTCACGTGCCGGGCCGCGAGCCGGGACAGCAGGTACGTCGGCAGCAGCGACGGATCGGCCATGGGCTCGTCGAGCTTGTCGAGGGCGGCGTCGAGGACCTCGATGAGGTTGCGCTCGTGCAGCGTCTCCGAGACGAGCTCGACGTCGAGGCGGCCGGCGACGAGGCGCGCGTACTTCGACTCGTCGAAGGTGACGTCGTCGAACCCGATCGAGAAGGCCTTCATGCGCCCGCCCGCGGCCGCCGCGAGCGTCGCGACGCACGACGAGTCGACGCCGCCCGAGAGGAAGATGCCCACGGGAACGTCGGAGACGAGCTGCGACTTCACGGCGCGGCCGAGCTCGCCCCAGAGCGAGCCGGCGAGCTCGGCGTCGGAGCGCGCGGGCGCCGGGCCGGGCGCGGGCACGCTCCAGAACGGGCGTGGCTCCTCGAGGCGGCCGTCCTCCCAGACCACCGTGTGCCCGGGCGGGAGCTTGCGCACGCCGCGCACCATCGCGCCCGGCGCGTGGACGTAGTCGGAGAAGAAGTACGACAGCAGGCCCTCGGGCGCGAGCTCGCGGCGAACACCGCCGTGCGCGAGCAGGCTCGTGAGCTCCGACGCGAACACGAGCCCGCCGCCCTCGAGCTCCGCGTAGTAGAGCGGCTTGATGCCGGCGCGGTCGCGCGCGAGGATCAGCCGGCGCGCGCGGCCGTCCCAGAGCGCGAACGCGAACATGCCGTGGAGCGCCGCCACGCCGCCGACGCCGTGCTCCTCGATCTGGTGAACGACGACCTCGGTGTCGCCGCGCGTGCGGAAGCGGTGCCCCGCGCGCTCGAGCGCGGGCCGCAGCTCCTGGAAGTTGTAGATCTCGCCGTTGTAGGTGACGGCCAGTGCGCCGTCCTCGTTCTCCATGGGCTGCGGGCTACCCTCGACGTCGATGATGGCGAGCCGCCGGTGGCCGAGCGAGACGTGCCACGGCCCGACCTCGCGCCGCCACTGGCCCTCGCCGTCGGGCCCGCGGTGCACGAGCTTGGCGAGCATGCGGGGCAGGGCCTCGGGATCCGGCCGCCGCTCGATGAACCCCGCGATGCCGCACATGGAAGAAGAGCGCTCCTGATTAGCATGAGCGCCGCGCGTTGTCATGAGCGCGCCTCGACAGCCATTTCGCCGTCCGTTATAAGGGGTTGAGTGTCGGCACCCGCGCCTCAGGTCTCGATCGTCATCCCCTGTTTCAACGAGGAGCAGACGGTCGCGCGGCTCTGCGCGGCGCTCGACGAGGTCGTCGCCAAGCTCGAGGGGGCGGGGCGGCCCACCGAGGTCATCGTCATCGACGACGGCTCGAGCGACGACACCTTCCCGCGCCTCAAGGCGGCGGCCGGCTCGCGCGCCTGGTTGAGGCTCGTGCGCTTCCGGCGCAACTTCGGCCAGACGGCGGCCATGGCCGCGGGGTTCGAGCGCGCGCGCGGCGCGTACGTCGTGCCCATGGACGCCGACCTCCAGAACGATCCGCAGGACATCCCGCTCCTGCTCGCGCGGCTCGAAGAGGGCTACGACATCGTCTCCGGCTGGCGCAAGAACCGCCAGGACAAGGCCCTCACGCGCCGCCTGCCGTCGACGATCGCGAACTGGCTCATCGGCCGCGTCACGGGCGTGCGGCTCCACGACTACGGCTGCACGCTCAAGGCGTACCGCCGCGAGGTGCTCGAGCCGGTGCGCCTCTACGGCGAGATGCACCGGTTCATCCCCGTCTACGCCAAGTGGGGCGGCGCGCGCATCACCGAGCAGGTCGTGCGGCACCACGCGCGCCAGGAGGGCACGTCGAAGTACGGCCTCGGGCGCACGCTCCGGGTGCTGCTCGATCTCATGACGGTGAAGTTCCTCGGTGACTACTCGACGAAGCCGCTCTACCTCTTCGGCTTCTGGGGCGTCGTCTGCATCATCCTCGGCGTGATCTCGGGCGCCGTGACGCTCATCGAGAAGTACGTCAGCGGGGCCTTCGCGCACCGCAACCCGCTGCTGCTGCTCGCCGTCATGCTCTTCGTCGTCGGCATGCAGCTCATCGGCATGGGCCTCGTCGCGGAGCTGCTCGTGCGCACGTACCACGAGTCCCAGCACAAGGCCGTCTACATCGTGGGCGAGGAGATCAACGGACCCGACGCCGCGCGCGCGGCCGGCGCCGTGGTGCCGTTCCCGGCAGAGGGCAAGCGACCGAGCTAGGTCCGCGCGCGATGCCGCCCGCCCCAGCCCTGGTCAGAGCGCTCGCCTCCGCCGCGCGCCGGCACGCCGCGTGGATCCTCGTCTGCCTCGCGTACCTGTTCCCGTTCCCGTACTTCGAGCAGCTGAACAACCCGAACGAGAACGTCCGCGTCTGGGCGACGCGCGCGATCGTCGAGCACCACGCGCTGAACATCGACCAGACGCAGGCGGAGTGGGGCTACGTCAACGACAAGGCGATCAACGCCGGCCACCTCTACTCGAGCAAGGCGCCGGGCGCGACCTTCCTGGGCGTCCCGGTGCTCTACGTGCAGACGAAGCTGCGCCACCTCTTCGGCGAGCCCTCGCCGGGCAAGCGCGACACCACCTTCTGGCTGCGGCTCCTCGCGATCAAGGTGCCCCTCTGCGTGTTCCTCTTCTTCTTCGCGCGGCACGTGGAGCGCGTCACCCGTTCGCGCGCGGCGCGGGATCTCCTCGTCGTCGGCCTGGGGCTCGGGACGCTGGTCTATCCGTACGGTCAGATGTTCGTCGGGCACGCTCTCGCCGCCGCGGCCGCCTTCGGGAGCTACATGCTGCTCGCGCCCCCCGGCGTCGAGCCGGGCCTTCCGGCCGCTGCGACCAGGCGGGGGCTGGCGTGGGCCGGCGTGCTCGCGGGCCTCGCCGTCGCCTTCGAATATCAGGCGGCGATCGTCTCGGCGTTGCTCGCGCTCTATGCGCTGTCCCGACACCGCGTCCGGTCGGCGTCGTTCTTCGCCGGGACGCTCGCGCCGGCGGCGTTGCTCGGGCTCTTTCACACGGCGCTCTTCGGCCGGCCCTGGCGCTTCCCGTACGCGTTCATCGAGAACCCCGAGTACCTGAGGACCGCGCACAGCGCGGGGTTCCACGGGCTCGCGTTGCCCCACCTCGACGCCATCGGGAGCTCGCTGTTCGCGCCCGACTACGGGCTGTTCATCTTTTCGCCCGTGCTCGCGCTGGGCGTGATCGCCGCGCTGGTCGCCGTCGCGCGCGGCGCGCGGCGCGACGGCACGCTGGTCGTCGCCGTGGGGTTCTGCATGCTGCTCTTCCTCGGCGGCATGTCGAACTGGCGCGGCGGGTGGTGCGTCGGGCCGCGCTACATCACGACGGTCGCGCCTTTCATGATGTTCGGCCTCGCGCTCGCGTGGCCCGTGATCGGCGCGCGGCCGTGGCTCTCCGGGATCGTCACCGGCGCGATCGTCGTCTCGGTGCTGCTCAACGTCGTGTCGGGCGCCGTGTACCCCCACTACCCCGAGGTCTTCGACAACCCGGTGTTCGATCTGACGTTGCCGCTGCTGCGTCAGCGGTACGTCCCCTACGGGTTCGGGTGGTGGATCGGGTTGCGCGGGCTCCTGGCCCTGGCGCCGCTCGCCCTCGTCGTCGCCGGTGCCCTCGCGCTGGGCGCGCGCGGCGACGGCGCGCGTTGGCCGCAGCGCACGCTCCGCGTCGCCGTCGCGGCCCTCGTCGCGGTGGTGCTCCTCGTCCCCTTGTCGGCTTACGGCCGGCGGCCGAGCCCCGGCGAGGACCAGGCAGCGGCGTTCGTGAAGGCCATCTGGGAACCGCCGCCGGTCCGCTAGGCGAGCCGCGCGAGCACGAGCACCGAGGTGCCGAGCGGGAGATCGCCGCGCGCGAGCCAGGCGCGCTCGGGCCCGAGGACCCGCAGCATCGCCACGTTGAGCGCGCGGTGGTTCGCCGTCTCGGCCATGTTCTCGAACGCCGCGGGCCCCCGCGGAGGCGCGACGAGGTTTCGCAGCGTGCGCGCCGCCTTGACCCCTCCGGCCGCGAAGAACAGCGGAAAGAAGAAGTAGGTCGAGCGCTCGACGGAGAAGCCGGTCCGCGCGGCCAGGGCGCGCGCCGCCTCCAGGGTGTAGCGGCGCTTGTGGCGCTCGCGATCGTCCCACGGCGACCAGAGGAACTGGAAGGCGGGCACCGTGAACAGCACGAAGGGCCGCACGCCCGTCGTCGCCGCCCGCCGCTCGAGCAACGCGTGCGCGGCGCGCAGGACGGCGCCGTCGTCCGGCAGGTGCTCGAGGACGTCGAGGAGGAGCACGCCGTCGTAGTCGCCGGGCGGCAGCGCGCGCGTGATGTCGGCGCGAACGTAGCGCGGCTCGCGTCCGCCGGGCGGGAGCCGCTCTTTCGCGCGCGCGCGGGCGAAGGTCAGCGCCTCCCGGTGGACGTCGCAGTAGTCGACCGCGAGGCCGCTCTCGTTCAGGAACGTCGCGACCGTGCCGGCGCCGCAGCCGAGCTCCATCAGCGCCTGCGTCCCGTCGACGCCCGCCCGTCGCAGGACGTCGAGGATCACGCCGCGGCGGTGGAGGTGCCAGTACTGCTCGTCCTCGAGCCAGGCGCGGGTCGCGAACTCGGACGGATCGAAGAAGTCCTCGAAGGCGCTGTCGGGCTGCTCTGCGATGAGATCGAGAATGCCGTCGGCCTGCGACACGCGGCGACGCTACCACGCGATGACGGTATAGTGCCGCCCGCCCGAGATGGATCTACACGAGGTCACGAGCGCGAGCGGCCGTCGCCACCCGTGGGAGGTCACGCGCGCGCGCTTCTTCCGGCGCGTCCTCTCGGACGCGGGCGCGCTGGCGGCGCCGCGCGCCGTGCTCGACGTCGGTGCGGGCGACGGCTACGTCGCGCGGGGGATGCTCGACGCGCTCCCCGCGGGCAGCGAGGTCGTGTGCCTCGATCCCAACTACAGCGACGAGGACCTGCGCCGCTTCGCCGCCGAGCCGCGCGTCGGTCTCTCGTTCGTGCGCGAGGCGCCGGCGCGCCGCTTCGACCTCGTGACGTTGCTCGACGTCATCGAGCACGTGCCCGAGGATCGCGCGTTCCTGGGCGGCTTCGTCGCGCGCAGCCTCGCGCCGGGCGGCCTCGTGCTCGTGAGCGTGCCCGCGTGGCAGCCGCTCTTCAGCGCGCACGACACGGCGCTCAAGCACTTCCGTCGCTACAGCCCGGCCGCCTGCCGCGCGCTCCTCGACGACGTGGGCCTCGAGCGCGTGTGCGGCGGCGGGCTCTTCCACTCGCTCATCGCGCCGCGGCTGCTCGAGGTGGCCGGCGAGAAGGTGCTGCGTCTGCTGGGGCGCGCGCCCACGCCGCCCTCGAACCTCGGCGAATGGCACGGCGGCGCGCTCGTGTCGGGCGCCGTCGAGCGCGCGCTCTCGGTGGACAACGCGCTCTCTCACGTGCTCGCGCGGCGAGGCCTCTCGCTGCCGGGCCTCAGCGTCTGGGCGCTCTGCCGCGCGCGCGACGGGGCGGCCTCGTGACGGCGACGCTCGTCATCCCTTGTTACAACGAGGAGAAGCGGCTCGACGTCGCCGCGCTGCTCGCTATGGTGGACGGGCGCGCGGACTTCCGGCTGCTGCTCGTCGACGACGGCTCGCGCGACGGCACGCGCGGCGTGCTCGTGGGGCTCGCGGGGTCGCGGCCCGGGCGCGTCGAGGCGCTCGCGCTCGAACGCAACGGCGGCAAGGCCGAGGCCGTGCGCGCCGGGCTGCGCGCGGCGCTCGCGGCGGGCGCCCCCATCGTCGGGTACTTCGACGCCGATCTCTCGACGCCTCCCCAGGAGATGCTGCGCCTGCTCGACGTCATTCTGGGCGGTCCGTCGGTGGTGCTCGGCTCGCGCGTCGCGCTGCTCGGCGCCGACATCCACCGCACGGCCTCGCGCCACTATCTCGGGCGCGTGTTCGCCTCCGTCGCCTCGCTCGTGCTCGACGCGCGCGTCTACGACACGCAGTGCGGGGCCAAGCTGTTCCGACGCTCGCCCGCGCTCGAGGCCGCGCTCGAGGCGCCGTTCCTGTCACGCTGGGCGTTCGACGTCGAGCTGCTCGGGCGCCTGCTCGCGGGCGCGCCCGGCGTGTCCGGCGTGGCGCCGAGCGAGGTCGTCGAGGTGCCGCTGCGCACCTGGCGCGACGTGCCCGGGTCGAAGCTGGCCCCGTCGGCCATGGTGGGCGCGCTCGCCGATCTCGCGCGCATCGGCCGCGACCTCGCCCGCCGGCGCCGCGGCTAGCGGTCGCGCCGAAGGCGCGAGGGGTTGGCAGGGCGGGCTGTCCGTCCGCGTATGCCGCGAAAACGCGCAATCTTTGCCGGGCCCGAGCGGCGAGATCGCGTTGTCCCTAGGCCCGTCGCTGTATAGAGTCGAGTGGCCCCCGTGGACCGGACCTCGCTTCGCAAATCCCTCGTCCGCACCTACCTGACGTTCGACGGGCGCAGCCTCGGCATCTTCCGCATCGGGCTCGCGCTGCTGGCGCTCCTCGATCTCGTGCGCCGGTTCCCGCACGTGCGCGACTTCTACACGAACGCGGGGCTGCTCCCGAACCACACCGTGCTGTGGCGGCCGCAGATCCCGCGCCTGTTCTCGGTCTTCTTCCCGGCGTCGCTGGGGCACGAGGTGTGGCTGCTCTTCGCGATCGGCGCCTTCTGCTACCTGTGCCTCCTCGTCGGCTGGCGCACGCGGCTCTTCCAGCTGTTCTCGTTCCTGTTCGCGATCAGCCTGCACAACCGCGACGTGTTCACGGAGAACTGGGGCTCGGTG
>Ga0265339_10001335_pt1 | contig 18436 bp, 15 predicted proteins | sample 4CB219metaG_FD_202085 | JGI IMG/M metagenome (GOLD analysis project Ga0265339, IMG submission 202085) | Rhizosphere microbial communities from Carex aquatilis grown in University of Washington, Seatle, WA, United States - 4-CB2-19 metaG | ecosystem: Host-associated > Plants > Roots >... | reverse complement strand
ATGGACCGGGCCATCAGAAAGAATACGTTAGGCCGGGCCGTGGACACCATCTGCGGCCACGTCAGGGGGAAAACTGCCTCCGGTGGAGATACTGGAGAAAGACCGTTTCTCTATCTGGTGAAGGAGGATGATGCGTACGTCGTCGACGGCAAGCCGGATTCGGCCGCGGCGATCGCGTATCGAAATATCTGCAACTAGGCATCATGAGGTCGGGCCGATCTGCAACGAAACGGAAGTGTTGTTCCCTTGCCCCGAAGGGGGAGACGTCGATTAGCTACACCCTGGCATGATCCGGGAAAGCGGATACCGGTTCTCATGCTCGATCGACAACCTAGGGGCGCTCGCGAGGCCATCGGATCGCGACGTGCTCTCAACTGAATCGGAGCGGAAAGAATTCCGCTCGCGACCGAAGTGCCGACGATGCCGCCCCGGCCCGGGCGCCGGTTACCCTGCATGGCTGGCAGGGACCGCATCGACAGAAAATACAGCGGAGGCGTCATTCTGCCCGTGGCCATGGCTCGGCTCCGGGAGCATTTGGCGCGACGCAAGCTATGTGAATCCAAATCAGTGGGGTGGTTCAGCAGTTCTCTTGATTCGGGGATACCATGGACGACCTAGTCAATTCCGCAGAGCGGCTCAATGGATCGCTGCAGCTTCCGGTCATGGTGATCATCGAGCCTCTCACCCTGACGCGCACCTGTATTCTGAACATTCTGAGGCGGGAGCTGACCGGGTTCGACATCATCGAAATGGCGACGACGGACAGCCTCGGTTGCGCGTCAGGACGAGACGTTCGACTGGTGGCGCTGAGCATCGGGGACAGGCCCATCATCGATCCCTCGGTCGAGAGCGATCTCTCGCTTCTCGTGGACTGCTGTCCCAACGCCTCCGTCGCGCTGCTGTCAAATCGTGACGATGAGGCCACCGCGCTGGCGGCGATGCAACGCGGGGTGCGCGGCTTCTTCCCAACCTCGATCCCGGTCGAGGTTGCCGTCGCCGGCCTGCGTCTTGTTCTCGCCGGCGGCGTCTACAGACCGCTTCCGGTCGTTGGACAAAATTGGACGCCGGCTCCTGAGCAACCTTCTCCGCGCGGATTGCCATCAAGATATTTAGGTCCCGCCGCCACCAGAGAGCTCATGGAAAAGAGCATGATCGACTTCACGCCTCGCGAGCAGCACGTGCTGGCGGAATTGGAGCGTGGCCTTCCCAACAAGCTGATTGCCGCCAAACTCAATCTTTCGCAAAACACCGTGAAAATGCACATTCAGCACATCATGCGGAAGTGCGCCGCCCGCAATCGGACCGAAGCCGTCCTGCGCTGGAGCGGTCGATTGTCGGGTCATGTCCGTGACACCGATTCGAGCGCCGCTTCCTGAAGGGTCGAGCATCTTCCAGCCGCGGCTTAATCCTCGCGGAACGCATTGTTGAAGCTGTCGAGCAGGGGCCTGAGCGCGTAGAGCGCGACGGTGCCGCGTCCGGTCGTGACGAATACCTCGGCGGGCATTCCCGGAATGATCTGGATGCCCTCCTCGACGATTCGCGGATCCTCCACGCGAACCTTCGCCGCGTAGTATGGCTGGTCGGTGCGCTTGTCGACGAGCCGGTCGGCGGATACGTGCACCACGGTTCCTTTCAGCCGCGGCACACGGCGCTGATTGTAGGGCACGAGGTGCACCTCGGCATTCAGTCCGGAATGAACCACGTCGATGTCCTCGGGCCGGATGCGCGCGGTCACGACGAGGCGATCCTGCCGGGGCACCAGATCCAGCAGAGGGGCGCCGGATCCGATCACGCCGCCGGGCGTATGGACTCGCAGGTCCGTCACGACGCCGTCCTCGGGCGCCTTGACCTCGGTTCGCGACAATTGATCCCCGGCCGCCAGCAACCGCTCGTGCAGCTGGAATATCTGATTTTGCGCCTCTCGCAGCGACTGCGCGATCTCGCTCTGCCGGTCGCTTTCAAGCTTGAAGCGTGTCGCGTGCGATTCGTTGATGACCTGCTCGGCGCGCGAAATCTGCGCGGTGATCTCGCCGCGGCGCCCCTGGATATCGGCCAATTCCCGTTGCAGGCTCAGTAGGCGCGGACGCCGCTCGAGGCCCTTCTCGACAAGGGTGGCGACCATGTCGAGTTCCTCGTGCACGATGTTTTCCCGCTGCGCGGCCGCGTTCTCCTGCGCTTTGAGGCCTTCGATTTCCTCGTTGACCTCCGACCTCTTTTGTCTGATGACGGCGGCCTGGGATTCAAACACCTGCCGGCGCGCTTCAAAAATGTTTCGCTGTGCGGTGAGGAGGGCCGCGGCGGCCGAGCTTTGCTTCGCCGCTGCCTCCAGCTCGGCGGGAAATGACACCTGCTGGTGCTCCTGCTGCTCGGCCTGCAGCCTCGCCTCACGTGCCATCGCGTCCCACAACTGACCCTGAAGGCTCTCCACCTCAGCCCGCGTCTTGGTATCGTCCAGCGCGATCAATGTCTGTCCGGTGCGCACGACGTCGCCGTCGGAGACCAGGATCTTCTTGATGATGCCGCCCTCGAGGTGCTGGATCGTCTTCCGGCTCGATTCCGATTCCACCACGCCGGGTGCGATCGCGGCGCTCTCCAACGGCGCCCAGGCGGACCACGTTCCAAGACCCAGCACAAAGCAGACGACCAGCAGATTGCCTGCCAGGGCGATGCCGCGGAGCCTGGCGCGGGGCGAGGCCGGCGTCGGCTCCGGGCACCACGGAAACTCAAGAGGCTCGTATTCGTCGATTGCGGTAATCACGACTCCGGACCGGAGTTCCGGTAGGAGATCAGGCATCCGCGACGGCGTCTCTTGAGAATTCCACGTCACGGCACAACTGGCTCCCGTGATAGGTTCGCGGCAGCGCGCGCAGTCTCGGGCGCTGCGACTTGCGCTGCCACTTGCGGGCGGCTCAAATGCCTCTCGAAGATGTCCTCGCTCTCGCCGAAGGCGGCGACTGCGCCGCCCTGCATGATGGCAATCTTGTTCGTCGCCGCCAGGATCCCCATCCGGTGGGTGATGATGATCACCGTGGTGTTGGCGATCTTCATCTGCTCGATCGCATCCAGGAGCACGCGCTCTCCGACATAGTCGAGGTTGGCGTTCGGCTCGTCGAGAACCACGAGGCGCGGATCGCCAAAAAAGGCCCGCGCAAGGCCAAGGCGCTGGCGATATCCGCGCGAAAATACCAGACCGCCGTTGGGGATCACGGTGTCGTATCCCTCCGGCAGGCTCATGATGGATTCGTGGATCCCGGCGAGCTTCGCGGCATCGACCACCTTCCGCAGGTCGGCATCCTCCAGCCGCGCGATGCTGTCCTTTATCGTTTCTCCGAAAAGGTTGATGTCCTGGGGCAGATATCCGAGCTGCCGGCCGCCGCGTCCCGCGCGCAAGACCGAGATGTCGATGTTGTCGATGAGAACGTGGCCCTGCGTGGGTACTGCGATTCCGGCAATGACCTGGCCGAGAATTGACTTGCCGGAGCCCGATGGACCAATGATGCCAAGGCATTCACCGGGCGCCAGGCTGAACGACACGCCCTTCAGCAGAAGACTGCCGGACTCACGCAGGCTCACGCCGACATTGTCGAGGACAAGACCGCCCCGCGGCCGGTCCGACGGGATCTCTGCGTCCTCTGCGGCAGCCGGGATCGCCACGAGAATGCCGCCGAGGCGGCGATACGCGCTCAAGGCCGTCGCGCAGGCTTTCCAGCCCGCGATCGCGGCCTCGATCGGCGCGAGCGCGCGGCCGAACAGCAGCGTCGTGGCAAAGATGATGGCGGGGCTCTTGCCGTAGTCAAGCACAAGCCACGCTGCCGTGCCCATCATCAGGATCTGCGACAGGGCGCGCGCCGGCTTGGCGAAGAGCATGACGATCTCGTGTCGCCGGTTGGCTGCGTCCTGCTCGCCTCGCGCCTGGCTCGCGGCGTCGTGGATCAGGCGCGCGGCGCCATCGAGCATCCCCATGGTTCGGATCAGCTGAATATTTCCGATGGCGGTCGCGAGCCGGCCATGGCTTCTGGACAGCGCAGCGCCGGATCTTGCCAGTGCATCTTCGGTGAGCAGTTCGCCCGCGAGAGCGAGGCCGAACAGGACAAGCACGCTGCCGGCCGCGATCACCCCGAGGAAGGGATGCACGAGAAAGAGGACAACGAGGAACAAGGGGGCCCAGAGCGCATCGAACAGCATGGGGACCGCGCTGGACCCGACGAACTGGCGCAGGGCCGCGAGGTCCCGGTAGGCTTCCGATGCCCGCGCCGCATCGCCGCGGAAGGCGTATTCAAGGGAGGCCGACAGCACGGATGGACGAAGCCGGTCCTCCAGCCAGCCGCCGAGCCGGCCGAGCAGGGCGCGCCGCAACGCGTCAAGCACGCCGCCGACGACCACGGTGAGAGCCACGATCAGCGTGAGCATCAGGAGCGTATCGCCGCTGCGACTCGACAACACCCGATCATAGATCTGAAGCAGGTAGATGGCCGGGGCGAACAGCAGCAGATTGTAGCTGCAACTGTATGCGAGCACGAGCCCGATCGGGCCCGCGCAAGCCCAAAGTGCCGCCTGCAGCGCCGTCTGGGGCGGCGGTACGATACGTGCCCGGATGGACGGCATCAGCATTGTCGTCACCGCCAGAGATTTGAGGTTCGACCTTGCTCGCTCGATCTTCAATGCGACGAGGCGGCAGATCGACCGGCTGCAAACAGAGAACCGGCGGTGCGTGCCGCCGGTCTCTGCCTGCCGGGCAGGCCGTGGATCAGATGGTCGAGTCGAAATGGAAGTCGACCTCTCCGCCCATTGCGGCGTTGTTGCTTCCGCCGTCGCCGCCGATGCCGGCCATCACTTCCTGATGCATGTCCACCGAAAGATTGTTCGACTGGTCGGCCGTCGTGTTGGCATGCACGGTGGAGGTATCGCTGCCGCTCGTCGAGCTCTGATCGCCGCTCGATGTTGCGGATCCGGTGGCCGTCGAATGCAACTTGGCGATCGCCTTCGCGGTTGCGTCCCAGGATGCCGATTGACCGACGTTATCGCCGGTGGTGGTGCTCACGCTTGAGCCGCTCGCCACGTTGGTTGGGTCGAAGCTGAGCGTCGGCTTGCTGATGATATTTCCATCGGAAATCCCGTCGCCACCATTCCCGACACTTTGACCACCAGTGTTGATCGAGTGGAAATGGATTGAATCGGAAACATTGATTGGCAGCTTTGACATATGAGCCTCCGTCCTTGGCTTGTTGTCTTGGGTTTATTGTCCTGGATTTGTCAGATTCGAGCACCACCCCTCCCGCTCGGGGATGACGGATGTGCGCGGCGAATCTGATCCTCGCTTGCTCGAGCGGGATAGATGCCAAATAGGATGCCATCCGGTTTGGTAGGCGGGCGCACGAAAGACTTGCATGCGTTGCATGGCGGCACGGCCGACGCAGCGCATGATCCGGAAAAGTGTGTGGTGGTTTTCCGGAAAGATCATGCGCAAGAAAGCTAAAGCGCGATGGCGATCCAACCTTAAAGCCATCGCGCTTTAGCCGCGCGCGATCCTGTGCAGCCGTACGAGGGTGGGCCGCCGCAGGAGCGCTTGGCTCTATGCCAGCAAATGAAGATCGGACAGAAGATGCATGGCGACGTCGCCACCCAGCGCAACGTTGCCGTTGCCGCCATCGCCGCCGATTCCGGCGATCTGGATCATGCTCTGGTCGATGTGCACGGTGTTGATCTGGTCCGCTTCGGCCGTCGAATGAGGACCGGCGACCGCGATATTGATCGGAGCGTAAATCGCGACGCTGACGTCGATGAGGCTGCCGGAGACATGGCCGCTGCCACCATCGCCGGCGCTGTTGCCCCCACTTGAGATCGCATCCGAACCGCTCGCCAGGCCGGAGGAGACAAGGCTTGCATTCCCGCCCGCTGCGACGTTGGCGTTTCCGCCGTTTCCCCCGATACCGGCCGTCTGCGAGGAGGACTGATCCAGGTTCACGTTGTTGATCTGGTCGGAGGACGTATTGGAGTTATAGCCGGCCACCGAGATGTTGACCGGGTCATACACCGCCACTGAGGTGTGTACGAGACTTCCGGAGAAGGAACCGTCTCCGCCGTTGCCGGCGTGACTGCCGCCGGTCTGAATCAGGTCCCAGCCGCTCCCGCCTGCTCCTGAACCGAACCCGAGCATGGAGATACTGCCGCCGATGGCGAAATTGCCGCTTCCGCCGTTTCCTCCGATGCCGGCCATCTGGATGACGGATTGATTGATATCGACCGTGTTCGATTGGTTCGCATCGGCCGTGCCGCCGGCGCCCGCCACCGCGATGTTGATCGGATCGTAGATGACCACAGGGGCGTTCACTAACGATCCGGAGAAATAACCTTCGCCGCCATTGCCGGCGCTATTGCCGCCGGTCGTGATCATGCCGGAGCCGAAGGAGGAGATGCCGACGTTTCCCCCCGATGCGATGTTGCCGTCGCCGCCGTTTCCGCCGATGCCGGCCATCTGAACGGCGGATTGATCGATGCTCACATTGTTGGTCTGGTCCGCCAGGGCAGTGGAATCGTAACCCATCGCCACCGTGATGTTGATGGGCTCGTAAACCACCATGGAGGCGTGGATCATGCTTCCGTAGAAGTAGCCGTCTCCACCATTGCCGGCCGTGTCGGCTCCGCTCTGGACCCCGCCGGAGACCGATCCGAAACCGGAGTCGAGCGCGGAAATATGTCCGCCCGCCGCGATGTTGTCGCTTCCGCCGTTGCCGCCGATTCCCGCCATCTGCGCGGCGTGCTGGTCGATCTGGACCAAGTTGGACTGATGGGAGTCGGCGTTTCCACCAATGCCCGCCTGCGCGATGTCATGCGGACTGAAGTTCACGACAGGCGCGTTCACCGCCGACCCGGAGAAGAAGCCATCGCCGCCATCGCCGGCGCTATTGTCGCCGGTGTCGATTGCGGAAGATGACGACGGGTCCAGCCACCCCGGAGCGGGTGTGCCGTGGCCATCGTGCCCATGATGGGGTGGATGGTGCAGTCGGATTCCGTCCGACAGCTGCCAGAAATTCATTGTCGCCTCCCTTGTCGCAGCTGTTCCGCACAACCCGACGGACCTCTCCGGCCTCGAGGAGAATGTCACTCCGGTGGAACCAAAAGCCGAGTCGTCAATTCGGATGCAGTGCGTCGGGCGATAGACGTCAGATCGGCTACGCCCGTTCGGGTAAGGCGGCTGGCTTCGGCAGGGCAGACGCGGGGCAAAGGCGTCATCAGGCGCCGGGCTGCGGCGTTCAGCCGCTCCGGATCGGGTCAATCTCTCCCGTCAGCGGCGTTCCGACGGAATATTGCCCATGTTCCTTAAATCCTGCCGTGGCGGAGAGGCTCATCGCTCCTGAGGAGGCCGCTTGACGGATTTAATCTTTCGTGATGTTCTTCGTTTGTTCTTTCACGCAATGGTTGCATTCAGGGGGGCTTCTTCATGGACGACGTCTGCGCCGACGCCGAGGCTATCCGGCTTGTCTTTCATAACGACGATAAGACGCCGGTGGCGTTCGTCAGGGAACTCGCGCAAATGCTGTTGGGCGGTTCAAGGAGCGATGCCATCGCCTTCGCCAAGGAAATCGAGCAGCAGGGCAAGGCTGTCTGCGGCCCCTTTCCGCCGGTTGTCGCCATGGCGCTGCTTGAGGCCGCGGGGCAGCGTATCAGCGCCGCCGGCCATCCGCTGCTGATCACGAGCGAAGCGGCGAACTGGAATGACATCGCGTCCGAGGAGGAAGAGCAGTTCGAATACGCCTGCGACGCCCTCGATTGGCATTTCGCCGGAATTGCGCGGAACCAGCTTGTGACGGTGGTGCGGCAGTTTCCCGGCCACATGCGTGCCGACGTGCAGATCGCGATCGACAAATTGTTTGCTTCCCCGATCCGCTTTTACGGCATTCACGAGGAATGGCGCGATGAGCTGGAATTTGCGCGGCTGATGCGGAGTGGCAGGTATGCCCAGGCCATTGCTCCGCCGCAGTACCACGAGGTCGATATCGGCGAGACGGCGCCGGTGAAATGTCTCCACAACGGATTGTGGCTGTGCGACGCTGGAGAACTCCGCTATGCGGTGGTCCTTTCTTTCCGTCGCGAATCCAGTGAGGAGGCCGGAACCCGCATCGAGATTGCGGTGCCCGCCGGTGGGGCCGGTGCAGCCTTCGTGCAGCGCTGTTTTGTCGAACTGGAACGGGCAGTGCACGCCGCGCGCTCCTATCGCGGCAAGATCCTCTCGTTCGATGGCGACGCCAACTATCGCGGAAGATTACGGGGAGTCATGGTGCACAGACTGCCGCCGGTCGGCCGCGAGGAGGTCATCCTGCCGGAGCAGACTTTGAGGCTGCTCGATCGCAACATCCTCAAGTTTGTCGGAAGCCGGGATGCGTTGCGCCGGCTCGGCCAGTCGACGCGCAAGGGCGTCCTGCTCTACGGGCCGCCGGGCACCGGCAAGACCCACACGATCCGCTATCTCGCGACCAATTTGCCCGGGCATACCACGCTGATTATCACGGCGGAGCAGGTTGCATGGCTGAGCGCCTATATGAGCCTTGCGCGCCTGCTGCAGCCGGCGATGGTGGTGATCGAGGATGTCGATCTCATCGCGCGCGATCGCGATGAGATGGGGGGACCCTGCGAGGAAGTGTTGCTCAACAGGCTGCTCAACGAAATGGATGGATTAAAGGAGGACGCCGACATCCTGTTCGTCCTCACTACCAACCGTCCCGAGGAGCTCGAAAGCGCGCTCGCCGGTCGCCCCGGCCGCGTCGACCAGGCGATCGAGGTGCCGCTGCCCGACGAGATCGGTCGCGGCAAGCTGGTCCGGCTCTATGGCAGGAGCCTGCCGCTCGGCGACGCGGTCGTCGATGAGGCGGTCCGTCGCACGGAAGGCGTCAGCGCCGCCTTCATCAAGGAGCTGATGCGGCGCGTCGCGCAAAGCGCGGTCGCGCGCGACGGTGGCAACTCGGTCATGACGGCCGATATCGACGAAGCGCTCAATGATATGTTGTTCACCGGCGGCCGGCTCAATGTGAAATTGCTTGGCGGCGCGCGGGAGATGGCCGGGGGGTGATACGGTCAGCGTGCGATTGGCGCAAGAAGCCGCCAATCTTGCGTTCCGAATCCGGTTGCCTGCAATGGCGATTTGCATCATGTCCTTGCTGCCGGTAATCGAGAGGCGGCATTCGATAGTGCTACGCCATTGACTGGAACCGGGTGATCTGGGCCGCCCATGAATCTCAAGCAGCTCGAATACTTCGTGCAGGTGGCCGAGCTCGGCAGCCTCAGCAAGGCGGCGGTGGTGCTCGGCGTGGCGCAGCCGGCGCTCAGCCGGCAGGTCCGCGCGCTCGAGACTGAGCTGCGCCAGCAATTGTTCCTGCGCAACGGCCGCGGCGTCGCGCTGACCGATGCCGGCAAGCGGCTGTTCGACCATAGCGTCGCGGTTTTGCAGATGGTGTCGCACGCGCGCGAAGATCTTGGCGCCAGCCGTGGCGAGCCGGTCGGGCGGGTCACCATCGGGCTGCCGCCGAGCATTGCCCGTCAGCACACGCTGAAGCTGATCGACCGCTTCAGGAAACAGCTTCCGGCCGCGAGGCTCGCCATCGTCGAGGGGCTGTCGAGCCACATCGTGGAATGGGTCACGTCCGGCCGGGTCGACGTCGGTCTGGTCTATAACCCCGAGGCGCAGTCCGGGTTGGAGATCACACCGCTGCTCGAGGAGCCGCTCGGTCTGGTGAGCTATGCGCCCAAGGGCAAGCGCAGATCGGCCGCGCCGCTGCCGATGCAGGAGCTGTCACACTATCCGCTGATCGTCCCGGAGCGGGTTCACGCCATGCGCCGCCTGTTAGAGACCCGGGCGGCGCTGGCCGGCATCAAGCTCGATATTGCCTGGGAGGTATCCAGCGTTCCATCGATCATCGATCTGGTCTGCGCCGGCTATGGTCATGCCGTGCTCACTGCCAGCGGCGTCGCCGCCTCGCCGCGTTCCGGCGAATTGGTGACGCGCAAGCTGGTCGATCCGACGCCCACCAGCGTGCTTTGTCTGGCGATCTCGGCGCACAAGCGTCCCACGCCGCTGACGCAGCACACCATGCGGCTGTTGACCACGCTGGTCCGCGAGCTGCCTGCCTGACCCGGTTCAGCATGGCTCGCGCCGGTCAATCATGCCGGACCGGAATAGCTGTTATAGAGGGCCGGCGCTGGCGAGCGGCCGGCCGACGCGCCAGAGTGGGATCGCTCGTTCTCGGGGCGGACATTCCATGCAGACTGCGATTCCCTGTCTTTTTATGCGCGGCGGCACGTCACGGGGTCCGTTTTTCAGGGCCATCGACCTGCCGGTCGATGTGCCGACGCGCGACAAGGTGCTGCTGGCGGTCATGGGATCGCCCGACAAGCGTCAGATCGACGGGCTCGGCGGCGCGCATCCGCTGACCAGCAAGGTCGGCATCGTATCCAGGGGCACGCGGCCCGGCGTCGATCTCGACTTCCTCTTCGCCCAGTTGCAGCCCGACAGGGACACCGTCGATACCACGCCCAATTGCGGCAACATGCTCGCTGCGGTGGTGCCGTTCGCGCTCGAAACCGGGCTCGCCAGGCCGAAAGGAAACACCACCACGCTGCGCGTGCTTACCCTCAATACCGGCATGCAGTGCGACATCACGGTGCAGACGCCGGACGGGCGTGTCGAATACGAGGGAGCCGCGGCAATCGACGGCGTGCCGGGCATGTCGGCGCCGATCACCATCAATTTTCTCGACACCGCCGGATCGGTCGCTCCGGGACTCCTGCCGACCGGCCATGTCCGCGACCGGATCGACGGCGTCGACGTCACCTGCATCGACAACGGCATGCCGTTGGTGATCTTCAGCGCGGCCGACGTCGGCCGCACCGGTTACGAGAGCGTCGATCAGATGAATGCCGACGCCGAACTGAAGGCGCGGGTCGAGCGGCTGCGGATCGCCAGCGGTTACGCGATGAAGCTCGGCGACGTCACGGCTAAGAACTATCCGAAGATGACCCTGGTTGCGCCACCCCGCGCGGGCGGCAGCATCGCGACGCGCAGTTTCATTCCGCATGTGTGCCACGACGCGATCGGCGTGCTGGCGGCGGTGACGGTCGCGACCGCCTGCGTGCTCGAGGGTTCGACCGCGCAAGCCGTTGCCTCGCTTCCCGCCGGCAACCTCAAGAAAGTATCGGTCGAGCACCCGACCGGCGAATTCAGCGTCGAGATCGAGGTCGATCCGGCGAATCCGCAAAATGTGACCCGCGCCGCGCTGCTGCGCACGGCGCGGCTGTTGATGCGCGGAGAAGTGATGGTGCCCGGATCGGTCTGGGCGCCGAAAGCCGCGGTCGCCGCGGCGGAATAACAACTCAAGAGGAAACCTCAAGGAAACAACAGATGCCAACAACCAGCCGCGTCGATGTCCGGAACTTTCTGGACGAGCACTCCTTTTCACCCTTTCAGTGGCTGGTGTTCGGCCTGTGTTTCGTCATCGTGCTGCTCGACGGCTTCGACACTGCGGCGATCGGCTTCGTCGCGCCGTCGCTGGTCAAGGAATGGGGTTTGGACAAGTCGGCGCTCGGTCCGGTGCTGAGCGCGGCGTTGTTCGGATTGGCGGCCGGTGCGTTGTCCGCGGGTCCGCTGGCCGATCGCCTGGGCCGCAAGCTTGTACTGGTCGTCTCGGTGCTGGTGTTCGGGATCGCCTGTCTCGCCTCGGCCCTTGCCGCCGACCTCGACCAGCTCACCATGCTGCGCTTCGTAACCGGCGTCGGCTTGGGCGCGGCGATGCCGAATGCGGTCACGATGATGAGCGAATATTGCCCGCAACGCCTGCGGGCGACCATGACCAACACGATGTTCTGCGGATTTCCGCTCGGCGCGGCCTGCGGCGGCTTTCTCGCGGCCTGGATGATTCCACAATGGGGCTGGCGCAGTGTGTTTCAGCTTGGCGGCGCCATCCCGCTGCTGCTGACGCTGCTGCTCCTGCTGTTGCTGCCGGAATCGGTGCGCTACATGGTGACCAAGGGGCAGCCGGCCGAGCGCATCAGGCGGGTGCTGGGCCGCATCTCCGGCACTGCTGTGACGGCCAGCGACTTTGTCATGACGGAGCCCGGTCATGCGGCCAGCGCGAGCGGCGGCATGGGCGTGGTGCTGTCGCCGGCCCTGCGGGTCGGCTCCGCGATGCTCTGGCTCGCCTACTTCATGGGTCTCGTGATCTTCTACGCGCTGATCAACTGGATGCCGATCCTGTTCAGGGATGCCGGGATGGACCCGCAGAAAGCCACGCTGATCGCCGCGCTGTTCCCGCTTGGCGGCGTCGGCGCGGTTCTGTTCGGCTTGCTGATGGATCGCTTCAACGCCAACCGGATCATCGCCATCGGCTATGCGCTGACGGCGGCCTCGATCTTTGCCATTGGCCAAGTGGCCGGCAGCGTCGGGATGCTGGTTGTCGTCGTGTTCGTGGCGGGGGCCCTCATGAATACCGCGCAGTCGTCGATGCCGGCGCTGGCGGCCGCATTCTACCCGACGCAGGGTCGTGCCACCGGAATCGCCTGGATGCTGGGCATCGGCCGCTTCGGCGGGATTGCCGGATCGTTCCTGGTGGCCGAACTCGCCGCGCACCAGCTCAATTTCGGCGAGATCTTCGCGGTCGTCGCTGTTCCCGGCGCGATCGCGGCCCTTGCGCTTCTGGTGAAACAGGCGGCAAATCCGGAAGCGTCGGTGCCGAAGCTGACCGAAGCCGCTATCGCACAGGCCCATTGACGGATCGGATCATCAACCTGCCGCCATCCGCAGAAGGAGAGCGAAGTGATCATCGACGTGCACGGCCACTACACCACGGCCCCGAAGGCGCTGGAAGACTGGCGTAACCGGCAGATCGCGGGCATCAAGGATCCCGCGGTCAGGCCCAAGGCCAGCGAATTGAAGATCAGCGACGACGAGCTGCGCGAGTCCATCGTCAGCAACCAGCTGAAGCAGATGCGCGAGCGCGGCAGCGACCTGACCATATTCAGCCCGCGCGCGAGTTTCATGGCGCACCACATCGGCGACTTCGCGGTGTCGTCGGCCTGGGCTGCGATCTGCAATGAGCTCTGCTCGCGCGTCAGCAAGCTGTTTCCCGACAATTTCATCGGCGCGGCGATGCTGCCGCAATCGCCCGGCGTCGATCCGAAGACCTGCATTCCCGAGCTGGAGAAATGCGTCAAGGAGTACGGCTTCGTCGGCATCAACCTCAATCCCGACCCCTCGGGCGGGCACTGGACGTCGCCGCCGCTCTCCGACCGCCAGTGGTATCCGATCTACGAGAAGATGGTCGAGTACGGCATCCCGGCGATGATCCACGTCTCCACCAGCTGCAACGCCTGCTTTCACACCACGGGCGCGCATTACCTCAACGCCGACACCACCGCCTTCATGCAATGCCTGACGTCGGACCTGTTCAAGGATTTCCCGACGCTGAAATTCCTGATCCCGCATGGCGGCGGTGCGGTGCCTTACCACTGGGGCCGCTTCCGGGGCCTCGCGCAGGAAATGAAGAAGCCGCTGTTGAAGGATCACCTCCTGAACAACGTCTTCTTCGATACCTGCGTCTATCACCAGCCGGGCATCGACCTGCTCACGAAGGTGATCCCGGTGGACAATATCCTGTTCGCCAGCGAGATGATCGGCGCCGTTCGCGGCATCGATCCCGAGACCGGCTTTCACTACGACGACACCAAGCGCTACATCGAGGCTGCGGCCACGCTCAGCGCGCAGGACCGGTACAAGATCTACGAGGGCAACGCACGGCGGGTGTTTCCGCGGCTCGATGCGGCGCTCAAGGCAAGGGAAAAATAACCATGAGCGCGCCGATGAACGATCTCGGCATCGTCAAACGCAACATTGTCAGGGCCGATGCGGCCGCGGTCGAGAAACTGTCGCGCTACGGGGTTGCGACCATCCACGAGGCGATGGGCCGCGTCGGCCTCATGCATCCCTATATGCGGCCGATCTACGCCGGCGCGCGGATGTGCGGCACGGCGGTCACCGTCCTGCTGCAGCCGGGAGACAACTGGATGCTGCACGTGGCGGCCGAGCAGCTGCAGCCGGGCGATGTCGTGGTGGCGGCCTGCACGGTGGAGAACACCGACGGCTTTTTCGGCGAATTGCTTGCGACCAGCTTCCGCGCCAGAGGCGCCAAGGGGTTGATCATCGACGGTGGCGTGCGCGACGTGAAGGATCTCACCGAAATGCGCTTCCCGGTGTTTTCGCGCGCAATCAGCGCCAGGGGCACGGTGAAGGCGACGCTCGGCTCGGTGAACATCCCGGTGGTCTGCGCCGGCGCGCCGGTCAACCCGGGGGACGTCGTGATTGCCGACGACGACGGCGTCGTCGTGGTGCCCGCACGCGTGGCGCAGCAGGCGGCGGATGCAGCGGAAGCGCGGGAGGCCAACGAAGCGGACAAGCGCGCCAAGCTGGCCGATGGCGTGCTCGGCCTCGACATGTACAAGATGCGCGAGCCGCTGGCGAAAGCCGGCCTCAAATATATCGATTGATCCTGCGGCGGACCGGGATGCTCGCCGCGATCAAGTCCATGGAGTGACGAACAGGATGCAATTCCAGAAGACACCAGGGTGGCTCGATTGGTACGCCGGTCCTTCCACGCCGCGCTTCAAGGTGCCGCCTGGTTCGGTGGATGCGCACTGCCACGTGTTCGGGCCCGGCGCGCAGTTTCCCTATGCCCCGGAACGGAAGTACACCCCGTGCGACGCGTCGAGGGAGCAGCTCTTCGCCTTGCGCGACCACCTGGGCTTTGCGCGCAATGTGGTCGTCCAGGCCACCTGCCACGGCGCCGACAACAGCGCCATGATCGATGCGCTCGCTCATTCGGACGGCAAGGCGCGCGGCGTCGCGACCGTCAGGCGCAGCGTCAGCGATGCGGAGCTTAAGGCGATGGATGCCGCGGGTGTCCGCGGCGTCCGTTTCAATTTCCTGAAGCGCCTGGTCGATTTCACCCCGAAGGACGAGCTGGTCGAGATCGCCGGTCGGATTGCGAAGCTGGGCTGGCATGTCGTGATCTATTTCGAGGCGGTCGACCTGCCCGAATTGTGGGACTTCTTCACCTCGCTGCCGACAACGATCGTGGTCGATCATATGGGTCGGCCCGACGTCTCCAAGCCGGTCGACGGCCCCGAATTCGCATTGTTCATGAAGTTCATGCGCGACAATCCGAACGTCTGGTCCAAGGTCAGTTGTCCGGAGCGGTTGTCGATCGCGGGGCCGGCGGCGCTGAACGGCGAGCGCAACGCCTACCGCGATGTGGTGCCGTTTGCGAAACGCATCGTCGAGACTTTTCCGGATCGCGTGCTCTGGGGCACCGACTGGCCGCATCCCAACCTGAAGAACCACATGCCGGACGACGGCCTGCTGGTCGATTTCATTCCGCACGTTGCGGTCACGCCCGAACTGCAGCGCAAGCTCCTGGTCGACAATCCAATGCGACTGTACTGGCCCGAGACGGGCGGCAAGCTGGAAGGTCTGGCCGACATGCCGACAAGGATCGTTTAATATCAGATCAGGCAAGCCTGCGGCGGCGAAAAACCTGTTCGAAGCGGCTGCGCCGGCCAGAGGCATCAGAGGGAACACCACGATGGCACTCGACAAACCCTACAAGGATATACCCGGTACGACCATTTTCGACGCCGACATGTCGCGCCAGGGTTACCATTTGAACCAGTTCTGCATGTCGCTGATGAAGGCGGAGAACCGCACCCGCTTCAAGGCCAACGAGCGCGCCTATCTCGACGAATGGCCGATGAGCGAGGAGCAGAAACAGGCGGTGCTGGCGCGCGACCTCAACCGCTGCATCGCGCTCGGCGGCAATATCTACTTCCTCGCCAAGATCGGCGCCGCCGACGGCAAGAGCTTCCAGCAGATGGCCGGCAGCATGACCGGCATGAGCGAGGACGCCTATCGGGACATGATGGTCGGCGGCGGCCGTTCCATCGAGGGCAACCGCTACACCGGGGAGAAGAAGTGATGGCCCATGTCACCGCAAGCGTCTACACCTCCCACGTCCCGGCGATCGGCGCCGCGCTCGATCTCGGCAAGAGCGCCGAGCCGTACTGGCAGCCGGTCTTCAAGGGCTACGATTTTTCCAAGCAGTGGCTGAAGGAGCAGAAGCCGGACGTCATCTTCCTGGTCTACAACGACCATGCGACCGCGTTCAGCCTGGATATCATTCCGACATTTGCGATCGGCACCGCCGCCGAGTTCAACCCGGCCGACGAGGGCTGGGGGCCGCGCCCCGTGCCCAAGGTGATCGGCCATCCGAAGCTCGCCGCGCACATCGCGCAGTCGGTGATCCAGGACGATTTCGATCTGACGATCGTGAACAAGATGGACGTCGACCACGGACTGACCGTGCCGCTCAGCCTGATGTGCGGCCAGCCTCAGGCGTGGCCGTGTCCGATCATCCCGTTCGCGGTCAACGTCGTGCAGTATCCGGTGCCGTCCGGCCGGCGCTGCTTCATGCTGGGCAAGGCCATCCGCAAGGCGATCGAATCCTACGACGAGCCGCTCAAGGTGCAGGTCTGGGGCACCGGAGGCATGAGCCATCAGCTGCAGGGACCGCGCGCCGGTCTCATCAACAAGGAATTCGATCAGGCGTTCCTCGATCGCCTGATCGCCGATCCCGCGGGGCTTTCCGCGATGCCTCATATCGACTATGTGCGCGAAGCCGGCAGCGAGGGCATCGAACTCGTGATGTGGCTGATCGCGCGCGGTGCCATGAGCGACGCCAACGGCGGCAACAAGCCGACGGTCCGGCATCGCTTCTACCACGTGCCTGCGAGCAATACCGCCGTCGGCCATCTGATCCTGGAGAACAATTGACATGGCCAAGACGATCAAGGTTGCGCTTGCCGGTGCCGGCGCTTTCGGCATCAAGCACCTCGACGGCATCAAGAATATCGCCGATGTCGAAGTGGTGTCGCTGGTCGGCCGCAGGCTCGAGCCGACCAGGGAAGTCGCCGCCAAATACGGCATTGGTCACGTGTCCACCGAGCTCGCCGACAGTCTGGCCATTCCGGAGGTCGACGCCGTCATCCTCTGCACGCCCACGCAAATGCATGCAGAGCAGGCGATCGCCTGCATGAAGGCGGGCAAGCATGTGCAGGTGGAAATACCGCTTGCGGATTCCTTGCGCGACGCCGAGGCCGTGGTCGAGTTGCAGAAGAAAAGCGGGCTCATCGCCATGTGCGGCCATACCCGCCGCTTCAATCCAAGCCATCAGTGGGTCCGCAAGAGGATTCTCACCGGCGAGTACAACATCCAGCAGATGGATGTGCAGACGTTCTTCTTCCGCCGGACCAACATGAATGCGCTGGGCCAGCCGCGCAGCTGGACCGACCACCTGCTTTGGCACCATGCGGCGCACACCGTCGATCTGTTTGCCTACCAGGCGCGCTCGCCCATCGTGAAGGCCAATGCGGTCCAGGGGCCGATCCATCCGGGCCTCGGGATTGCCATGGACATGTCGATCCAGCTCAAAGCCGAGAACGGGGCGATCTGCACGCTCAGTCTCTCCTTCAACAACGACGGTCCGCTCGGCACCTTCTTCCGCTACATCGGCGATACCGGCACCTATATCGCGCGCTACGATGATCTCGTGAACGGCAAGGAAGAGAAGATCGATGTGTCCAAGGTCGATGTCTCGATGAACGGGATCGAGTTGCAGGATCGCGAGTTCTTCGCCGCCATCCGCGAAGGCCGTGAGCCGAACGCGAGCGTCGCTCAGGTGCTGCCCTGCTACCAGGTGCTGGACCGACTGGACAAGCAACTCGCCGAGCCATGAAGCTGTACCAAGCCCCGTCATTCCGGGGCATTCGCGAAAGCGAATGAGCCCGGAATCCATACCGCGGAAGCTAGCCATGGATGCGCAGGGCTGATGGCTTTGGCAAAAAACCACCGCCTGGGGCTACGGATTCCGGGCTCGCGCGTTCGCGCGCCCCGGAACGACGGCTTCCGATCTGGCTCGTCAGCGTTTTCAGACGCTGTGAACCTTGTCGCGGAAACTGCGCGGCGAGACGCCTGTTGCGGTCGAAAACGACCGGCTGAAATAGGCCGGGTCGTTGAAGCCGAGCGCATAGGCAATCGTCGAGATCGGCAGGTTGGTGTAGACGAGATTGCGCCGCGCCTCGCGAATGATCCGGTCCAGGATCAGATGCGAGGCCGCGTGCCCGGTCGCGGCGCGGGTGAGGCGGCTCAAATGCGTAGGCGTCACCGACAATGCCGCCGCATAATCCGACACCGTCCAATGCTCCAGGAAATGCTGGTCGAGCAGCGCCTCGAAGCGCTGGAACAGGGTCGTCTGCACCGCGTCCGGTGCCGCCTGGTTGCCGGCCATTTCGCGCGCGACGAGGCCGATCAGGGCGGCGGACAAGGCTCGCAGCACATGCGCCC
>Ga0265339_10001328_pt1 | contig 18518 bp, 20 predicted proteins | sample 4CB219metaG_FD_202085 | JGI IMG/M metagenome (GOLD analysis project Ga0265339, IMG submission 202085) | Rhizosphere microbial communities from Carex aquatilis grown in University of Washington, Seatle, WA, United States - 4-CB2-19 metaG | ecosystem: Host-associated > Plants > Roots >... | reverse complement strand
CCGCAGCTGCTGGAGCAAGAGCACCTCATCCCCGTACTGGGCAACGACCGCGCCATGCTGTTCGGGCCGGCACCCGAAACGCGGAGCGGTGATGCCGGCTAATCGAACGCCGCCCGATCGATCGACGTCGCACGGCGCCTGCACACAGAGGGACCGATGAGCAAAGTATTGGCGTTGGCGCTGAACACGGCGCGCGAGGCGATTCGCAATCGCATCCTTTACTCGATCCTGTTCTTCGCCATCTTGATGGTGGTGGTCTCGGCGGCGTTCGGCGCCGCGTCGATCGGTGATCAGCTCAAGTACATGAAGGACTTCAGCCTGTTCAGCGTGTCGCTGTTCGGCGTCGTCATCGCCATCGTGCTCGGCGTCAACCTGCTGCACCAGGAGCTGACCAAGAAGACGATCGTCAACATCCTCTCCAAGCCGGTGGCGCGCTGGCAGTTCCTCGTCGGCAAGTTCGCCGGCCTGTCGGCGACCCTGGCGCTGGTGGTCGGCGGCATGTCGGCCGGCGTCGTCGGCGCGTTCGCGTTGTACAGCGGCGGGCTGGACTGGGGCCTCGTCGTCGCCTGCGTGGCAGCGCTGCTGGAGACGATGGTGGTCGTCGCCGTCGCGCTGTTCTTCTCGTCGCTGGTCGTCACGCCGGCTCTCGCCGGCATGTTCACCGCCGCCACCTTCGTCGCCGGACGCTCGGCCAGTTATCTCACCTATTTCTTCGGCGACGACCAGCCGGCCAGCTTACGGGCCATGGCGCACTCGCTGTACTGGACGTTGCCGCGGCTCGACCGTTTCGCCATCGCCGATCGGGCCGTGTACGGCGATCTGCCGGCGTCCGGCGACCTCATCGCGCTGATCGGCTATGCGCTCGCTTACAGTGCGCTGCTGTTGATGCTCAGCGTCCTGCTCTTCTCCCGCCGCGAATTCGTGTGAGCCGCGCGGCGGCCAGCCGCCGCGCCCGAGATCCACCGCTGCTGCAACCGCGACTTTTGCGCCCACTGCGTCAAAGACGAGTTGCGTTGGTCGTCCGCGCCCAGTAGCTAGCGCGCACCATGCCGGCCGGGAAAATGCGATGCTGACCTTCGCGGTCTTCGTATTCGGAGCGCTGGTCGGCAGCTTTCTCAACGTGTGCATCCACCGCCTGCCGAGCGGCGAATCCGTCGCCTTCCCGGCCTCGCACTGCCCGCACTGCCACGCGGCGATCAAGCCGTACGACAATATCCCCGTCGTCAGTTACCTCATCCTGCGTGGCCGTTGCCGGGAGTGCCGCGCGACCATCTCGCGACGCTATCCGCTCGTCGAGATGCTCGGCGGGCTCGCCGCCGTCGGCGCGGTCTGCGGCTTCGGTTTGAGCGCCGCCGCCCTGCTCGTGCTGGCCTTTCTCGATGCGCTGATCGTCATCACCTTCATCGATCTCGATCATCAGATCATCCCCGACGCCATCAGCCTGCCAGGCATCTTCGTCGGCTTCGCCGCGGCGCTGCTGTTCGGCACGCCGACGTGGCGCGACTCGCTGGCCGGCATTCTCCTCGGCGGTGGGCTGCTGTGGGCCGTGGCCGAAGGCTACGCGCGCCTCACCGGACGCGAGGGCATGGGCGGCGGCGACATCAAGCTGCTGGCCATGATTGGCGCCTTCCTCGGGTGGCGCGCCATTCCGGTCACGCTGCTCATCGCCTCGCTGGTCGGCACCTGCGTCGGCGTATCCATCATGTTGGTGCGCGGACGCGACACGAAGATGGCGATTCCGTTCGGCCCGTTCCTCGCCGCCGGCGCCGTCTGCGCCTTGTTCTGGGGCAAGGCGCTGATCCACTGGTACTTGGGCGTCAGCGGCTTGTCGTGAGCCGCAGCGCCGGCGCGGCGCACGGCTGCCGCGCAGCGGTGCGGTCACTCGCCGCGGCGGCGCGATTCGCCGCACGGCCGCCAAGATCTCATTGACGCTGCGCCGGCGCGCCCCCTACGCCTCGCGGCATGCATCGCACCGCCGCCGGATTTACGTTGCTGGAATTGCTGACCGCGCTGGCGCTGGTCGGCGTGCTCAGCGGCATCGCCGTACCGCAGCTGCGCCGGAGTCTGGCCGGCTGGCGGCTCAACGCGGCGGCCCGACAGGTGGTGATGGATCTCAAGCTGGCACGCGCCCGCGCGATCGTCGGCGGCGCGACGGCGCGCCTCCACTTCGGCGTGCCCGGCAGCAGCTATCAACACGAACAGCAGCGCGGCGAGAGCTACGTCGCGACGACGCCGCCGACGCAACTGAACGACGGCATCGCCATTGTCGATTGCACGGCGGCGGGCGACGGCGTCTCCTTCCGCCCGCGCGGCCTGGCCGCGGCCTTCGGCACCATCACGCTGCGAGATCCGCACGGCGACGAGCGCCGCGTCGTCGTCGACATCGCCGGCCGGATGCGTGTGCAATGACGACGGCCCCGCGCAACGGCGGCTTCACCCTGATCGAAATCGCGGTGGCGATGCTGATCTTCGCCGTCGGCGCCGCCGCGTTGGCGCAGACGATCGTGCTCGCGCAGCAGCTGCGCGCCAAGAACAACCGCTGGCTGCACGCCCTGGAGCTGGCTGAGCAACGTTTGGAGCGCCTGCGCGGCGGCGAGCGCAGCGAGGCCGTGGAGACGCTCGGCGAGTTCACGCGCCAGGCGCGCATCGCACCGCAGGCCGACCTCGCCGCCCTCGAGCGCCTCGAAGTCACCGTCGCCTGGGAGGATCGCGGCGCGCAACAGCTGGTGCTGGCGACGCTGCATCGACGGCCATGACGCGGCACGGAGCGACCGCCGGCTTCAGCCTCGTGGAGCTGTTGATCAGCTTGACGCTGTTCGCCTTGCTCTCGAGCAGCATGGTGCAATTTGCGCGCAGCATGCTGTCGGGCGTGCGCGTGTTGGAAGCGGCCAGCGAAGCGCAGGAAGCGGCGCGGCTCGGCGCACAGCTGATCGCCGGCGAGCTGCGCGACGCCGGCTTCAGCCGCGACGCGGCGCTGGGCAACGGCGTGCGCCGCGCCGGGCCGGCGCTCATCCGTCTGGTGCGCGACCTGAACGGCGACGGCGACAGCGACGACGCGAACGAAGCCGTCGGCTTCGAATACGCCGCCGATCGGCGCGCGTTGATGCGCGTGCTCGGCAGCGCCGCACCGCAGCCGCTGTTGGCGGACGTCCCGCCCGGCGGCCTGCAGTTCGTCTTCTTCGACGCCGCCGGCGCGGCGCTCGGCGGCACCGACGAGCTCGACGAGGCACAGCGGGCGCGCATCCGCCGCGTGACGGCGACGGTCGCGGTCGAAATCCACAATCCGGATCCGGCCAATGCACAGCCTCTGCGCGCCAGCCAGACCGCTGTCGTGGTGCTGCGCAATGGCTGACAGCGGCCCGCCCGCAGCGCGCGTCGCGGCTGACCAACTCCGGCACCGCTACGGTGAACGCGGCCAAGCGCTGATCAGCGCGCTGCTCACCACGTCGGTGCTGCTGCCGCTCGCAACCTTTGCGCTCATGCAGGCGCGCCTCGACGGGCTGGTGATGCAGCGCACGCGCGAGGCGGCGCAGACCTTGGCGACGGCCGACGCGGGGTTGGAGCACGCCCTGTCGGAGCTCGCCCGCGATCCGCGGTTCGATCGCTTGCCACTCGGCCCCGACGGCCGTGCGGGCACCGCCGACGACGGCGACTTTCCGTTCGCGTCGCCGCCGCCGGCCGCCTTTCCCGGCGCGCCGTACCACTATGCGGTGCGTGTCGACCGTATCGATGCGGACCACTGCGAAGTGGAAGCGCGCGGCTTCGGCCCCTTCGGGGCGGCACGCGCCGTCGCCGCCGCCGTGCGACGCCTGCCGTTGCCGTATATCGTCGGCGCGCTGGCCTCCGCGGCGGCTATGCCCGACCTGCAGCTTGGCGACGCGTGGCGCATCGAGGGCGCCGCAAGCGACGCAACGCACGGCGACGTGCCGGCCGTCGCAGGGTGCGGCGACGACGTCGCCGCAGCGCTGCGTGCGGCGTTACCCGGGTCAGCAGCCGGCCGTTTGGTCGGGCCCGGCGGCAGCCCGAGCGTCGGCGCGGCGACGGTCCCTTCGGCCGCGACCCTGCTCGATGCCGCGCGGACGCGCGACGACCAGCAAGCGTTGAGCGGCGTGATCAGCGGAGCGCTCGGCAACGGCCTGTTCGTCAGCCGTGCGCCGTTGCGCCTGCGCGACGTCGCCGGCGGCGGCGTGTTGCTGGTCGACGGCCCGCTGGAGCTGGCCGGCAATGTACACTTTGCCGGCTTGATCGTCGTCAATGGCGACCTGCACGTCGACGACGGGGCCGCGGTCGAAATCCTCGGCGGCGTGCTGCAGGGCGCGGCGGGAAGCGTGCTGGCGCTGCGTGGCAGCGGCCTCGTGCGCTACGACGCCCCCACCTTCGCAGCACTGGCGACCGCCTATCCCAGCCTGCTGCCGCGCGCGGCGCAGGTCACCGGTTGGCGCGAGCTGCCCGAAGTAGGGCCGTGACCGCAACGCCGGTGGCGACTGATCGCTTCACATGTCACTTGCGCGGCACGGCGCGGCCAGCGCGGCGAGGAGAAAAAGCCCATGACAGAACGATTGCGCATGCTAGCTTCATTCCCCGGCAGTGGCGGGCGCGGACCAGACGATGAAACGCAAAATCCTAGTCGTCGACGACAATCTCGATAGCATCCTGATCCTCCGCTCGATTCTCGAGGGACAGGGGTTCCAAGTCGCCACCGCGCACAACGGCGCTTTGGCGCTGGCAGAGCTGCAGCGCGAGCTGCCGGACATCGTGCTCCTCGACGTGATGATGCCCGAGATGAGCGGTTTCGAAGTGCTGCAGCGCATCAAGGAAACCCACGCCACTTCGAAGATCCCGGTCATCATGGTCACCGCCAAGATGCAGGACGAGGACGTGATGACCGGCTATCAGTACGGCGCCGACTACTACATCACCAAGCCCTGCACGGCGAAGCAGCTGATCTACGGCATCGAGCTCGTACTCGGGCGCGCCGGACACGCGAGCGCCTCGGCCGAGCCCGACGCGGAAGAAGAAGGGGCTGCGACGCGCTAGAGTCGCCGTCACTACCAACCGCGCCGCGCACGCGGTACACACCGCGGCATGTCTCCAGCCGGTGTCTTTGTCGCCTTCGAGGGGCCGGAGGGCGCCGGTAAATCGACCCAACTGGCGCGTGCGGCTGACGCGCTGCGCGCCCTCGGCCGGCGCGTCGAGGTGACATTCGAACCGGGCGCGACGGTGCTCGGCAAGGGTTTGCGCGAGACGCTGCTGCACGCGCGCGCCGAGGCAGCGCCGGCGCCGCTCGCCGAGCTCTTCTTGTACCTGGCCGACCGCGCGCAGCACGTCAGTCACGTGATCGCGCCTGCCCTCGCCGCCGGCAGCGTGGTGCTGACCGACCGTTTTTCCGCCTCGACCATCGCCTATCAAGGCCACGGTCGCGGGCTCGACATCGAGCACGTCAAACGCGCCGACACCTGGGCGCGCAACGGCCTGACGCCGCAGCTGACCCTACTGCTCGATCTGCCGGTGCGCCTCGGCCTGGCGCGCGCGCGCGGCGGCGACGACCGCTTTCATCGCGAGGACCTGGGCTTCCATGAACGAGTGCGCGACGGGTTTCTGCGCCTCGCCGGCGACGCGCCGGAGGCGTGGCGCGTCGTCGACGCGACACAGCCGGCCGACGCCGTCCATGCGCAGGTGATGGCGGCACTGCGCGCGCTGCTGGAGAGCACATGAGCCTGCCAAACGTGCGCGGACACGACGACACATGGGCGCATCTGACGGCGCGGCTCGACGCCGATCGTCTGGCGCACGCGCTGCTGTTTCTCGGTCCGATTGGCATCGGCAAGGCGTTGGTCGCGCAGCGACTTGCCGCGCGTCTCGCCTGCACGGTGGGCGCCGCGGCGCCGTGCGGCGCCTGCAGTGGTTGCCGGCAGGTGCTGGCCGGCTCGCATCCGGACCTGCTGATGATCGGCGCCCCCGGGCGCGGAAGGAAAGAGACGCGCAAGAAAGAGATCGGAATCGATCAGGCGCGCGAGCTCAAGCACTTCATCCAGCTGCGGCCGGTCGCGGCGGCGCGCAAGATCGCCATCATCGATGATGCCGACCGCCTCTCGCTGGCGGCGCAGAACGCGCTCTTGAAAACGCTCGAAGAGCCGCCCGGCCAGGCGTTGCTCGTGCTGATCACCGCCAGCCCCGGCGCGCTGCTCAGCACCGTGCGCTCGCGCTGCCAGCGCATCGCGTTCCGTCCACTGTCGCCAGAGCTCGTGCAGGTGCTGCTGCGCGAGCACAACGTGACGGACGAGGCGGCCGCGCGCTTGGCGGCAGTCGCCGACGGCAGCCCGGGTCGCGCCCTCGTCCTGCGCGCCACCTGGCAGGACGATGAGCACGACGCCGTGTCGGGAGCGCTTGCGGCTCTGAACAGCGGCCGATATGCCTCGGTGCTGGCCATGAGCAACGCCCTCGGCAAGACAGAGCAGGATACCGCCGCGCGCTTGGCGGGCCTACTCGCCATCTGCCACGCCGACGCCGTCGCCGCGACCGCCGCGGCGGACGCTCGAGCGCTGCAGCGCGCCGTCGAGCGCAGCGACGCCGTCGGCGAGGCGCTCACCACGCTGCGTCGGCGCAACCCCAACCGCGCCCTGCTAACCGAAGCACTGGCCTTACGACTGGCGCGCGTCCGATGATCGACGAGCTCGACGGCACCCTGCCGCCGTCGCCGCGCGTCGCGGTCGTCGGCATCCAGTTCCGCCCCAACGGCAACATCCATCAGTACGACGCCGGCAACCTGCCGCTGCGCGTCGGCGACCGGGTCCTCGTCCAAGTCGCGCGCGGCACCGGGATGGCGACGGTCGCGGCGGCGCCGCACACGATGGACGCGCGCATCCTCGGCACCCTGCCGCGCGTGATGAAGCGCGCCGACCATCGCGAGCTGGCGCGCGACGAGGCCAACCTGCGCCGCGCCAACGAAGCGCGCCGCATCTGCAGCCATCGCATCGAAGAACGCGGCATGCCGATGAAGCTGCTCAAGGTCGAGTCGACCTTCGACGCGTCGAAGATGGTCTTTTATTTCTTCGCCGAAGATCGCGTCGATTTTCGCGAGCTGGTGCGCGATCTGGCGCAGACGCTGCACACGCGCATCGAGATGAAGCAGATCGGCCACCGCGACGAGACCAAGATGATCGGCGGCCTCGGGCCCTGCGGGCGCGAGCTGTGCTGCTCCAGCTGGCTGAAGGAGTTCAGCTCGGTCTCGGTGAAGATGGCCAAGGAACAAGGGCTGTCGCTCAACCCGTCGAAGCTGGCCGGCATGTGCGGGCGGCTGAAGTGCTGCCTGCGCTACGAGTACGACACCTACCTCGAGCTCGGCCGCGCGCTGCCGGCGGTCGGCCAGCCGGTCGAGTCGACCAAAGGCAACGGCACGGTGACACGGCAGAACCTGCTCAAGCAGAGCGTGCTCATTCGCCGCGCCGACGATGACGTCGAAGTCGAGGCCCTGCTCGAAGACCTGGTCGCGCGCAAGGCGGAGTGAGCCCGCAGCCGTGGCCCGCGTCTACGTCACCACCCCGCTGTACTACGTCAACGCCGAGCCGCACCTCGGCCACACGTACACCACCGTCGTCGCCGACACCCTAGCGCGCTGGCATCGGCAGCGCGGTGACGAGGTGATCTTCCTCACCGGCACCGACGAGCACGGCGACAAGATCGTGCAGGCGGCGGCCGCCGCCGGCGTGACGCCGCGCCAGCATGCCGACCGCGTCAGCGCGCTGTTCCGCGACACCTGGGATCAGTGCGGTATCTCGTACGATCACTTCATCCGCACCACGGATGCGTACCACATCGCCACCGTGCAGGAGCTGCTGCGCAAGATGCAGGCCGCCGGCGACGTCTATTTCAGCAGCTACGGCGGTTTGTACTGTTACGGCTGCGAGCGCTTCTACACCGAGAAGGAACTGGTCGACGGCAAGTGCCCCGATCACCAAGTGGCGCCGACCTACATCGAGGAAGAGAACTACTTCTTCCGCATGAGCGCCTATCAACAGCGCCTGGCCGACGACCTCGCCGCCAACCCGAGCCGCATCGTCCCGGAGCGTTACCGCAATGAAGTGCTCGCCATGTTGCGCGGCGACGCCCTTGGCGATCTGTGCATCTCGCGCCCCAAAGCGCGCCTGACGTGGGGCATCGAGCTGCCGTTCGACGATCGCTACGTCGCCTACGTGTGGTGCGACGCGCTCACCAATTACTACAGCGCCATCGCGCATCTGCATCCCGAGGACATCGATGGCTGGTGGCCGCTGGCGCAGCACCTGATCGGCAAGGATATCGTCAAGCCGCACGGCGTGTTCTGGCCAACAATGCTGATGAGCGCCGGCTTGCCACTATTCCAGGGCTTGCGCGTGCACGGCTACTGGACGCGCGGCGAGAGCAAGATGTCGAAGAGCCTCGGCAACGTCATCCGGCCCCTGGAGATGAAGGCGCGCTACGGCATGGACGCGTTCCGCTACTTCCTGTTGCGCGAGATGGCGTTCGGACAGGACGCCACCTTCAGCGAAGATGCCTTCGTCACGCGCGTCAACGCCGACCTGGCCAACAACCTCGGCAACCTGGTGAGCCGCACGCTCGCGATGCAGCAGCGCTACTTCGCCGGCGCCGTGCAGCCGTTCGGCGCGGTCGCCGCGGAAGACCGCGAGCTCGAGGCAACGTTTGCCGCGGCGCGCGACGAGATGCCGCCGCTGATCGCGGAACTGCACTTCCACCGCGCCCTCGAAGCGCTGTGGCGCGCCATCGACGCGGCGAACAAGTACATCGTCACCACCGCGCCCTTCACACTCGCCAAGAGCGACGCCACCAAACCGCGCGCCGGCGCCGTCCTGCATCAACTCCTCGAAGCCCTGTACGCCGCCGCGGTGTTGCTCAAGCCGTTCCTGCCGGACACGTCTGAGCGGATTTTCGGTTTGCTCGATCGGCCGTCGGTCGATGCGCTACCGGCCTGGGGCACGGCGATGCCAGACGGGCATGTGACGCTCAAGCCCGAGATTCTCTTTCCGCGCATCGAGACCGAAGCAGCATGACGAAAGGCTAGGGACAAAGACCGGCGCACGCGTCGCGGCAGCCCAGGCTTGCCTCCGGTCTTTCAGCTTCCGCTTTCCGCTTCCCCTGATGGCGTGGAAACCACTCGATACCGAGCCGACGCTGCCGTCGCTCGACGGCGCGACGCTGATCGACTCGCACTGCCATCTCGACATGGACTTCGATGTCGATCGCGAGGCGGTGCTGGCGCGCGCGCGGCGCGCCGGCGTCGGCGCGATGATCACCATCGGCGCCAGCGGACGCTTCGAGGCCAATCATGCGGCCGTCGAGATCGCGACGCGGCACGACGCCGTCTACGCCACCGTCGGCGTGCACCCGCACGAGGCGGCGTCGGTCACGGACGAGACGCTGGCCAAGATCGAAGTGCTGGCGGCGTCACCGAAAGTCGTGGCCATCGGCGAGACCGGGCTCGACTATCACTACGAGCATTCGCCACGCGCGGCGCAGCGCCAAGCGTTCGCGCAATTCGTCCAGCTGGCGCGGCGGCTGGGCCTGCCGGTGTGCGTCCACTTACGCGATGCCGACGACGACGCGATCGACGTGATGGAGTCGGCCGGCGCGCGCGACACCGGCGGCGTGATTCACTGCTTCTCCGGCGACGCCGCCAGCGCGCGGCGCTTCCTCGATCTCGGCTTCCACATCTCGTTCAGCGGCATCGTCACCTTCAAGAGCGCCGACGCCTTGCGCGAGGCCGCACGCATGGTGCCGGGCGAGCGTCTGCTGGTCGAGACCGATGCACCCTTCCTGGCGCCGATTCCCTACCGCGGCCGCCGCAATGAGCCAGCGCTCGCCGTGCAAACCGCCGCATGCCTCGCCGAGCTGCGCGGCGAGGCGCTCGCCGATCTGGCACGCGCAACCAGCGACAACACGCGCCGGCTGTTCCGCCTGCCGGACTGAGTTTGGCAGCCGCGGGTCGCCACGCTCACGCCGCTTGCCGGCGTTGCGCGCGCAGTAGTCGCAGGATGTCTCGTACGGCCTCCTGCGTGCACGGCTTTGGCAGGATCGGTTGCGGCGGCAGCTCTTGGCGCAGGCGGCTTTCGCTCCGCCACACGCCGCCGGTGACGAAGACGACACGCTGCGCCAGCTCGGGGCGCGTCGCCGCCAGGCGCTGATAAATTTCCGGGCCGGAGAGATCGGGCAGGCGAACGTCCAGCAGGACGACGTCCCACATCGCCTGTTCCAGCAACGCCAATCCTTCGTTGCCGGTGGCGGCGCGCACCACGTGCAATCCTTCCTTGACCAACATCGTCGTCAGCGCTTCGGCCACCTCGGGGTCGTCATCGACCAGCAAGGCGTGCGCGAGGACAGTGTCGGCGATGGGCGCGGCGATCGGAAGCAGCAACGTGAAGACGGCGCCGCTGCCCGGCGGGCTCTCGGCGCGCAGGTCGCCACCGTGCGCGCGCGCGATGGCGTAGCTGACGCTCAAGCCGAGGCCGCTGCCGTCGCTCTTGGTCGAGAAGAAAGGATCGAAGATGCGCGGCAGGATTTCCGCCGCGACGCCCGGGCCGTTGTCGCTGACGCGCAGCACCAACTGATCGCCGTCGGCGCGCACTTCGACGCGCAGCCAGGCATCGGCGCGCGCGGTCATCGCCTGCACGGCATTGCCGAACAAGTTCAGCAACACCTGCTGCAGCTGCTGGGGGTCGGCTTCGGCCGGCGGCAGATCGGCCGCGAAATCCGTTTCGAGACGGATCGACTGGCGGCCGAGATCGTGGCGCAGCAGCTCCAGGGTTTTGGCGGCCAGCGCGGCCAAGTCGAGCGGCCGCGGATGCGGCGGGCGCGGCCGCGCGAAGCCCAGCACGCCTTGCACGATCTCGGCGATGCGCCGCGCCTGTGCATCGACACGCCCCAGTGCCTCGCGCATCTCCTGCGGGCTGCGCGACTCGTCTGGAGCGGTCTGGCCGAAGATCGCTGCCAGCGCGTTGTTGATCTCGTGCGCGATGCCGGCGGCCATTTCACCGACTGCCGCGAGCCGGTCGGCGCGCTGCATCTGGTCTTGGAAGCGGCGCTGTTCCGACACGTCTTCGATGATGGCGACGGCACCCTGCACCTGACCGTCGGCGTCGCGGATCAAGCTGGCGTTGAGCGCAATCGGGATCTGCGACCCGTCGGCGTGGCGTGCCACCGTCTCGCCGCGCCAGCTGCGCCGCCGCATCGTCTCGACGAACGACTCGACCGACTCGCCCAGATCGCCGGCGAAGTCGAAGGCGTCGCGGCCGATGACCTGCTCACGACGCAATCCGAGCAGGCGCAGGAAGGCCGGGTTGGCGTAGCTGACCCGCCGACGCGCGTCGGTGATCAGCACCGCCTCCTCGGTGCTGTCGACCGCGCGGATGAGCCGGCGGCTCTCTTCGACCAGTCGAGCGCGCTCGATCGCGACGGCGGTCTGACGACCGATGCCGTCGGCAATCGTCATGTCACGCTGCGTAAAGTTGCCGCGCGCGCTGCGCCGCGCCAGCTCCATCACGCCGAAGAAACGCGGTCCGCTCGACAGTGGCGCGATCAGGACTGCCGGCACGTCGGTGGGCGCGACTTGCAAGCTCTCCGTCACCGGCACCACCGCGCAGTGCCCCAGGCGCCGCACCCACTCGAAGTCCGGCACTTGCTCGGCCGACAACTGCACCCCGCTGGCGCCGTCGGATCCGACCCCCGAGGCGACGGCGCGCACGTATTGCCCACTGTCCTCTTCCCACAGCGCGATGCCGCAGTAGTCCATGTCGATGGCGCGCGGCGCGATCTCGACCACCTTTTCGAGAATCTCGTCGAGGCGCGTCAGGTTGCTCACCGCCTCGCTGACCATGAGCAGCGCATTGGCCACCGCCGCGGGCGTTCCGTCGGCGCGCTCGCCCCCGCCGCGCAGCGAGGTCGGAATGCCCGGCGGCGTCAGCGCCCAGCGCAACCACAGGGTGCCGAGCGCGCCGCTGAGCGTCGTGACCAGTAGCGCGAAGGTCACCGCCTGATCGGCCGTACCCGCCGCGAGATCGCTCAGCGGCATGGCGGAGAAGAGCACTTCGCGATCGGCCCACTCGATGCCGGCCAACATGGCGACGGTCGCGGCAACGTACGCCAGCGCCGTCGGCAAGCCGAACACCAGACCGTACGGTACGGCCTTCAGCGGCAGCAGCACCATGAGCGGGCTCATACGGCCGCCCGAGGCGGCGATCGGCACACCAAGCGTCAGCACGTTGGCGGCGATATCGGCGCCCAGCACCCAGCTGGAGGTGCGTCCCAGCCGGTAGCGCAGGACGACCACGAGGTTGAGCAACAGGTAGGAAACGAAGGCGCCCTGCACCAGCCAGCGCACCGGCTGAACGGAAAAGAACTCGTTGAAGAACAGCCACGCCGCCAGACCTTCGAGGACACGGATGATCAGCAGCGGGCCGGCAGCACGGCTGACTCGCTCCGGGGGCGCGACTGCGCGCACGCGCCGTGACGGCATGACGTCAGTTTAAAGGCGCGCTCCGGCGGCCGGCAAGTGAAGATGCGCCGATCGGCTAACGGCGCGCCGGCCCGCAGCGCGGAGGCCGGCACCGGGGGATGGGCCGCGCCGCCCGAGCCACGGCGCGGACAAGAGGAATCGGCCCGGCTATTTCTTCGCCGCCGGTTTCGTCGCCGCGCAGGGCTTGTAACTCTCGGGGAGGAAGAACAGGGCGTACTCGCCCGCCTTGCTGTCCTTCGGCATCACGTGGTCGCCGAGCTTGATGACCTGCGCTTTGCCCTTGCGCTCTGCGGTGGCGCCGAGCAGCAGACGGAACAAACCGTCATCACCGGTGCGCGTGCGAACGGTCCACGTATTCGGCAGGTAGAGGCGGACGAACTTGTTCTTCAGCGGCTCGCCGTTCTCGTCCTTCAACACGCCCATGAACTGCAGATCGTAGGCGTAGAGAATGCGCGTCGGATAGTTGGAGTCCATGAGGCATTTGCCGCACGGCCTTCCAGCCTCGAAACCGTCCTCGACCCCGGTCGAGCAATTCTTGCCCTTGGCGGGGTCCGCGCAGGAATTGCAATCCAACACGACGCCAATGACGTTCCCCTCCGGATCCTTGACGATGTCTTGCGAAGCCACCGCCGGCGCCGCAGCAGCGGCGAGCAGAAGCAGAGCCAGCGTTCCCATCAACCGCATTGTGAAATCCCCTCGTCGGCTGCCGCCGATTGGCACGGCACCGTGTCAGCAATGAGCGAAAGCTATACTCGACGCGCGGAGGGGCTTCAAATCGTGTCGGCCGTGCCGATAGCGATCCGCCTGGCAGTCACCTCACCTGGGCGACCGGGCGTGATGTCGCCGTGGACCGTCACCGCGTCGCCGATCGCGATGGCGGCGCAGGTGCACGGCGCGGGCGGTGTGCCGGCACACTCCACCTCGGTGTCGGGCTCGATCCGGATGACGCGCGTCACCTGATCGAGGCCGAGATCTTGTGCGACTTCCATCACGCCCAGCGCGCAGCTGATCGCAGAGACCTCGCCGCGCACCCGCTCCGGGCGCGGGACATCGTCCGCCGGCGGTGCCGGACGACCCTCGGTCACCATCACAAACGTTGCCACGATGGTTTGATCGGAGAGACGTAGGAGGCCCTCGACGCGTACCTCGGGACGGTGCAGGGCGCTCAGCTGGGCGCAGGTCAATGTGCCGCCCGCGCGGCCGTGGATCAGTGTGTCGGCCGTCAGCGTCGCCAAGAACTGTCGAGCCGGCCGGCCGCTGTCGCTGACCAACACCGTACCGGTACCGTCGCCGGCGCACTCGGTCATATCGAGGCGTCCAAAGACGTCGAGTTGGCGGACGGCGCGCGGCCGAACGCGTTCGCCCACCGGCGCACTGGTGAGGATCTCGATGTTTTCCAAAACCGTCGAGGAGCCGACCGGCACTTCCAACGGCAGCGGACCGATCGGCGAGCCGTCGTCGGCATTGGAGAACTGCAGCGTGATCGCACCCGAGAACGCGCCGCGGACGGTGAACGTCCCGTCGGCGTCGGTCGTCGCAGTGGCGCTCGGCTGCTGCTCGACCGTCACGCGGACCGCAAACGGCAACGCGGCCGTGACGGCAGCGGTACGACTGATCTGCACGATGTTGCCGCTGACCGACGCGATGCCCGTCCCGGTGACACCGCCTTCGGAGGCGCACCCGGCGACGATTGCGAGGACGACCAGCGCAGCGAAGGGCAGCACCTTCATGACGTTCTCCGCATGCGCCCCGGTGGACGCGGCGCTGTCGGCGGGGCGGCCTCTGGCTCCGCCGGCGCAACCGGCTCTTCGAAATAGTAGACCCCGACCACGACGCGCGTCCGCGCGCCGGCAGGCGCCTCGGGATGGCGATCGCGGTCGTACGAAGCCACCAACGCATTGGCGCGGCGGACGAAATCGAGCCCGGCCTGGCGCGCTTCATCGCGCAGCGCCGGCAGCGCGCCGGCGCCGACGTGGTCATACGACACTTTGCGCTGCAGCCAGGCCGCGTCGGGTTGCTCGATATTGTGCGCGATGGTCGCGAACAGCTCGCCGGGATCGCTACCGAGCAGCGTGAAGCGACCGTCGGCGGCGGCGGCCGGAATGTGGACTTCGTGGCGCAGCTCCACCTCGCCCTCGGGGCTGAGAACGACGCTGCCGACGCGCAAGAGCTCATCGAGAACCGCGCGCACCGGCAGCTGCGCGCCCATCTCGCGCACCAGGCGCGCGAAGCTCGGCTGCGGCGCCGCCGCCTCGTACGGCAAGCGGCGTGGAATCCCGTCCGGCGTGGCGTAGGGAGGCCCGGCCATCCAGCGGCCGATGACGTGTGTCACCGTAGATTCCTCGACCGCCGGCAGCGTCGCGCCGCCGGTTCGGCGCCGCAGCTGCGCGATTTCTTTGCGTGGTACGCCGGTGACCAGCGCGATGCGGCTGTCCGTCTGACGCTTGAACGGCAAGGCGAATTCGCCTTCCGCGACCTCCAAGTAGACCTGTTTGGCGAGCTCGGCGAAGGCCGGGTAGGCGAGGCCATAGGAGATCATCTGTCGCACCAGTGGGCGCAGCAGGCGGCGTACCGCGGCGGTGAACTGCGTCTTCAGCTCTTTTGACAGCATCGAGAACTTACGGGCGGCGCGAGCGGCTACCTGCGAGCAGGTCGCCGTCGCGCCGCCGTTCTGCCACCCGGCTGAACCCGGTCGCAATCGCCTTGATCACGTCCGGGAAAGCGGGCGCACTGCGAACATTCTAGTCGGCCGGCGCTGGCGTCGGCGTCGCCTGGCAGTCGGCGCGACAGGCCGTCACGTCGCTCTTGCACCCTTCCAGTGAGGTCAGCAGCGCCGTGCGACACGGTTCGATGCAAGCGCCAAACGCTGCGCGTGCGGCGCTACACGCATCGCTGTTGCGATCGGCTTCGCAAGTAGTCCGCTTGGCGGCGAATTCGTCCGAGCAACCGTCCCGACAGGTATCCAAGGCGCTGCGCGCCGAACTCTGACAACTGACGTTGTCGGCGCGACAGGTCGTGTCGCAGTCCGATTCGCCGACGAACGGACAGGCGCGCGCACAATCGTTGGCGCTGCTCGCGCAGGCTAGCAGCGCGGGACTCAGATCCGCGTAACAGGGCGACAGACAGGCTTGCGCGGCGGCGCGCGCCGTCTTGCAGGCGTCGGTTCTAAAGCCGGCCGCGCACGCGGTACCGGCGGCATCGACCAACCCTTCGCACGCGTCGAAACACGGCGCCGCCGCCTGGCGCGCCGTCGTCACGCACGTGCCGGCATCGATGCGGCAGTCGTTGATGCACGCGGGATCCTTCACCTGTGGTCGACCGTGGCCGCCATGCCCGCCGCCCGGTCCGCCCAGCCCCGGGCGATCCATCGCCAGCGCCGGCAACGCGCAGACCGCGGCGATGGCCGCAATGATCAATCCTCGTTTCGTCATGTTTCCCCTCCTGTCCTGTGTGCTGTTGGCATCTCGGGCGCCGCTCCCGCACCGTGCCCTCGACGCATTGGTTCGCGCTCGCTCCCTGGATCCTTCCCAAATGGCGGCGGCTGCAAATGTTCAAACGCTCCGAACAAATGGGATGATCTTCCCAAGGAGATGAGCGTTCAAGACAATTTTACTGCCGTTTTTAAAGATGAGGGCGCGTCCGGCGGTAAGCGGCTGATAAATCAGTAGATTTATTTTTGCGGTGGCTATGGTCATCGCGTATAGAAGCGGCGGTGCCGGTCGATTACGGAAGAGCGCAGGGCAAGCTGGTCTGGGTACGGAACCCCTTCACGGGCGCGCTGACGTACTTCACCGATGTCCACAAGAAGCAGAGCGGCTTCCCGCGTCGCGCCCAGACAGCGCCGGCGGCGCAAGCGCCCGACTGGCAGGCCGCCAAAGCGGCGCGCCTCGCGGAGTTGGAGGCGGCACAGCGCGATTGCCCGTTCTGTCCGGGCAACGAGTCGCTCACCACCGCCGAAGTTCTGCGCCTGACGTCGGACGACATCGGCCTCGACGGCCTCGACGCGCCATGGATCGTACGCGCCTTTCGCAATCTCTATCCGCGCATCCCAGAGGCGTGCACCGGCGGTCGCAACGAGTCGTACGTGGTGGTCGAGGACCCACGCCACTTCGCCGACGGCGCCAGCCATCACGAAGAGCTCCTCTATACCGCCTTGTTGCCGCGCGAGCAGTTTCGCGCCGTCCTGCGGGCCGACATCGCGGTGGCGCGCGTCGCCTACGAAAATCCGGCGGTGCGCGCCGTCATCTTGCGCAAGAATCAGGGTCGCGAATCCGGCGCCTCACAACCGCACCTGCACAACCAAGTCATCGGCGGGGATCAGCCGTTCCCGCCGATTGCGCTCGAGCGCGCAACGTTGGAACGACAGCCGTCGTTGTGGCGCGAGATTCTCACCTTTGCAGAGGACGAAGGCTTCATGCTGGCGCAGCGCGACGGCTGTGCGCTCTACTTCTGTCCCTTCGGCACCTTCCCGCGCAGCTACGACGTGGTGTGCCTGGAGGCGACCGATCGCATCACCGAGCTTCCGTCATCGGTCCTCGATACCTTCGCCGACCTGCTGCACGATGCGCTCACCATTCTCGGGCCGCTGCCGCTCGATTACGAGATCCACGACGGTCCCGGCGTGCCGCTGCACGCGCACGTCTGCGCGCGCCACTTCCCGTATTCGAACCTCGGCGGCACGCTGAATTTGCCCGCTGAGATGGCGGTCGTGTTGCGCCCGCCGCGACCGTGAGAGACCGCGCGGGCTAGTCGACGCCGAGACTAGGCCAAATGATTGACAACCCCTATCTGCTCACATAGACAGGCGGGCGGCGGTGGGGAGGGGCGGCAGGCCGCCGCTCGCCCTGCGCCGCCAAATTCCGCGACTACGGGCACCGCCAACGCCCGAAAATTCCAACAAGGAGGAAGTTCGATGGCAGGAACAGCAGAGGCGATCAAGGAGATTTTCGATGCGATGCCGAATCAGGTTAATGCTGATGCGGCAAAGGGCATGAACTCCACGATCCAGTTCAAGCTGACGGGTGACGGCGGCGGCGACTACTACGTCGAGATCAAGGACGGCACGGCGAAGGTGTCGCAGGGCACGGCCGCGTCGCCGAACATGACCATGACGTTGGCGGCGTCGGACTACGTCGACCTGATCATGGGCAAGCTCAATGGCCAGATGGCCTTCATGAGCGGCAAGCTCAAGATCGCCGGCGACATGGGTCTCGCCATGAAGATGCAGACCCTGTTCAAGCGCCCGTAACCACGCGCCTGAGCCAGGTATTTTTCGAACGGCGCGGAGGCGACTCCGCGCCGTTCGTGTTTTGAGCCGCGGCTGGCGTGGACGCTCGCCGCTCAGCTATAGGCGCGCCGTGTTGCAGGACGATATCCGGCAGATCTTCGCCGCAACGGCCGAGGCCCAGCGGCAGTTTGTCGCTCATCACGCCGACGTGCTGGCGCGCGTCATCACCGTCACCACCGAAGCGCTGCGCCATCGCCAGACGCTGTTCTTCTTCGGTAACGGCGGCAGCGCCGCCGACGCCCAGCACCTGGCGGCCGAGTTCACCAATCGCTACTTGCTCGAGCGCCCGCCGCTGCCGGCCATCGCGCTCACCACCGACACGTCGGCCCTGACCAGCATCGCCAACGATTTCGGCTACGATCAGATATTCTCGAAGCAACTCGACGCGCTGGCGCGCCCCGGCGACGTCGCCTTCGCCATCTCGACCAGCGGTAACGCCCCGAACGTCCTGCGCGCTGTCGAGGTTTGCCGAGCGCGCCGCGTTGCCGTCGTCGCCATCACCGGTGGCACTGGCGGCGAGCTCGCGCAGGTCGCCGACCACGTCCTGTGCGTCGATGCGACGCGCATCACGCCGCGCATCCAAGAAACGCACAGCGTCATCGGCCACGTCCTCTGTGAGCTGGTAGAGCGCGAGCTGGCCGGACCCGGCGGCGCCTGAACGCCGCGCCGGCGCACGGTCGCAGCAAGAGAAGGGTCGGCATGCGGCTCGGGCGCTACGACAATCCC
>Ga0265339_10001327_pt1 | contig 18520 bp, 14 predicted proteins | sample 4CB219metaG_FD_202085 | JGI IMG/M metagenome (GOLD analysis project Ga0265339, IMG submission 202085) | Rhizosphere microbial communities from Carex aquatilis grown in University of Washington, Seatle, WA, United States - 4-CB2-19 metaG | ecosystem: Host-associated > Plants > Roots >... | reverse complement strand
AATGCCCCGTCGTATTGAACTGTGGCAGCGCTGTTGGTGCCCGCGTTCCCAAATGAAATCGACGTCCCATAACTCGCGTTGATGGTTGTGCCCGCGGCGAATCGGTTGACATAGCTGTTCCCCGGCGTCGCGTCGCAGCCTTCTCCCACAAACACGTAGACGTATTCGGTCACCGAGTCCACAATGGGGCTGTCAACAAAACCGCTGGTGCCGCATACCAATTGGTTTGACCGTATTGTCGTCCCGGGGCTCGTCCCTGAGGTAATGGAGTACAGGTACCCGCTGCTGTCTTCCACAAAAACCAGTTGCGAGGCTCCCCCGTCGTAAACGGGACTGGTCAGGACCTTGTTCGTCTGCGTGCTGACGGTAGCCGGCCAGTTGGTGGTCACCTCGGCCGGCGTCCCATTGAACACGCCGGTGAACTTGTGCATCTTGCCGCCGTTATCCCCTACGAAGATTGTGTCGCTGACACCGCTGTTGTAGGTGTAGTACGGCGAGGAGTTGGTGTCGTTGGGGCTGCCGTTGAGGGTCATCGCGTAGAAGCACGGCGCAGTGCAGCCTGAGTAAGCCACTGCTGATGCCTGCGCGGCAAGGGTGTAGGGGGTGGTTAATGTGGGCGCGTACAGGGTTACGGATTCTGAAGCCGAGACGGCTGCCGCCTGGGAAAGGGTCCCCGAGGTCCCCGTTCCGGATGCGATATAGGTGCCCGCCGGAATGCCGGTGCCGGTAATGGGCGCGCCCAGGGTCGCCGACGAGAAAAAGCCGGCAGGGCAGCCGCTTATCGTGGTCGTGCTGTTAAGGGTGCAGGTGGCGCTCTCATTCGCGCTCAAGCCCGCGGTCGGCTTCACGAGCACCAGGCTGGCAACGCTTGAGCTGACCTGGATATAGGCCATCTCCGTACCGTCGTTTGAGATTACCGGGGAAAGCCCCGCCGTGGCGCCCGCACCCGTATTGTAGGCCCATTCAACAGCAGGTACGCTGCCGCTGCACGTCGTCTTGTAAAGGTTGTCGTACCCCACCACCGTCGCCTGCCCCGCCGAGCCGGCTACGCCGGCATACCCCGTGGGATACACAATGTAATCGCTGCAACTGGGCGTATCGGTGGTTGAAAAGCCGTATTTGGCAGGATAGGTGCTCGCCTGCACCGTTGAGGAGGCCGCATTCCCCGCCAACGTTCCGGTCCCGCTGAGAGCGGTAAAGTTGCCTGTCGAGACCGCGTAGCTGGTCCCGCTCTTGTTTGTAAGCGTGAGATAGTTGTTGCCCGCAGTGTAGGACACAGTCATAGCGCCCGTAACCGTCGAGTTCTGGATGATCGCCGCATCCAGATCTGCGGCCAGTTGCGCCGCGGTGTCATATGCTCCGCTTGTTGAGTACTTGAACGAATTTAACGAGTTGCTTCCGTCGGTGCCGCTGATTGTCGTGCCGCCCAACGTGAACGCGGCGCCCAGGCCAGTGGTCAGGGTCTCGGACTGCGAACCCGCCGCGACGGCTGTGAATGTGACGGTTGCGCTGGACGAAGAAGCGGTAACGCCCACACTGCTGAAAGAACCGTTGCAACTGGTGATCGCGGCAGCAAGCGCTGCGGCCAGACCCGAGTTCCCGGTTGTAACGTTTTGGAAGGTCCCCGTTGTCGAGCTGGTGCAGCCGTTCGCGGACCTTGCGGGGATGGTGGTCGAGGTCTGCACGACGCCATTCAGATTGATAGCGGCATCGTCGCTCGTGGCCAGGTTGATCGAGCTCGTAGTGGTATTGCTCACAGTGACGATGTTCGCGGCTGAAGTAGCGGTCACATTCGTCACATCGGCGTTGATGGCAGCCGCCAGGTTGGTCGCGTCGGTCGTAGTGTTATTAGGCCTGGCTACGAGATAATTGGCCCCACCGCAATTAACGGCGTTCCCGAAACAGAAAACTTCGCCGCTGCTTCCAAAGCTGATTGTGTCTCCGTTAGCTGGCCGGGCAACGATGGTGATGGTGGCCGTGCCCATTGCACTTGCTGTCAGCGTCAGCGTGTTGCCGGTTCTCGTGTTGGCAATCTTGAAGGTCTGCCCTGAAGTCGGTGAGCCGCCGAAAGTTCCCGTTTGCGTTCCCACCGTCGGCGCGGATCCGGTGAAGGTCTGACCATCAATCGTCAGCGTGGAACTTGTGGAAACCGTTCCCGAACCGGGGATTCCGCTGACGGTGGGGGTCGAGATTCCCACTCCATTGCCGCTGTCCATGCTCCAGTCTCTCTTTATGGAGGCCTTGTTCTTCCCGTGCCCCCTCCCATGCTCAGCCTTGCGCAACTGCTGCATCATGTAGCGCTGATCGTTGGTCACCTTGAACCACTCGTCGTACTTCCCGCGTTCCAGCGCTCCCCGCTCTGAGCCGGGATTGGAAAACACCGCATGATGCGCGCTCCAGTCGTCCACGTATCCATTGCCCTCCTGCGCGGACACGGGAACGCTGAGGACGGCCGCCGCCGCCAGCGCGAGTGCAAACATCAAAATCCTGAATGAAGAGCGAATTCCAAGCGACATTGGCTTTCTCCAATTCTGACCACCGGCTCATCGGTACTGGACCCGTTCGCTTCCCTGAAAGGAGCGGATCGCGGCTCGTGCCAATGCTGGCGTACGGTTAGTGGGCCCCGGTTGAAGGGGAGAGTGTCACAATTTCAGTTGTCAGTAACCGCGATTTCATTGTAGTGGCTTCTAGCTTCAAGGCAACGCCAATCTTCGCGTCCAGTCACATCCCCCGCCAACAGCCCGAGTACCAATGTACCCATGGGTCCAGCGAAGACCATGAAAATCGCGAGAGGCGCGCCGTAGGCGCAGCGGTTGTTTGCCCCGCGCTTCACAGACCGTTACGAAACTCCGCCTGCACGCGCTTTGTAACAGGGCACGACTTTACAGCCTGCGGAAAAACTCCAATCAAGGGGTGAAAACGCGAAGGGGCGGGACTTCCAGTCCCGCCGAAAAGCTCCAAATTAAGGGGTTGGGCTTTAGCCCCGGCGGTTCTTTGCCCCAACCCGACCACCCCCTCGAGCTTTTCAGCAACCTGTTCAGTCGTGCCGAAAGAAATCACTGCGCATCCTGGCCTCAAAATGACCACTCTGAGCGACCCGCCCGATTGCTGATTTGCCGGCCGCCCAGGCCACGTCATCCCCAAAACCCCCGCCAATCATACCTAACTCCATACATACCAGCGAGATACGCGAGAATCTAGCCAGCTAGCCAGATTTGACCCCAAAACGCACCATTTATTGTGCAGAATTGGGCCCCGCCGCCGAACGGAAAAAGCGAATATTAGGCGAAAATATCCACCCTCTTGCCCCCACCTCCCCTAACCCCGCTTTTCGCCTGTATCCGCCATCACATCCCCATCCCCCGAACCGCCCTAAACTACAACCATCCGCCGTACTTTGCTCGCCCCTCTCGGGGCTTTCAAATTCAGGAGCAAGTACTCACAATGTGGGACAAACGGCCCGCAATTCACTGCACATTTAGGGCGTAAACCCATCATCCCACTCGACATATCCGTTTTTTTTTAAAACCCCTCATCCCCCCGTAGCCGACTCCTGAAGCGCCATCCCCTCACCAAGATCCGCCTCCAGCCCCGCCCGCACGGGAGCAAAGTCCTCTACCTTCGGCCCCAGCGTCCGCCGCAGAAGGTCGGCGAACGGCGCCACCATGTTGGGCGGCGTTCCGCTGTCAAACGTCCGCGCAAGTTGAACATAATCAACGTCCGAGATAGGTATCGAGATCTGCCAGGTCTCCAGGGCACTCTCCCCGTCCTGCCATTCAAAGTACTTCCCCGCCAAGCTCACCTCAACCCGGTGGAAACCGGTGTGCTTGCACGCACTTAGAATCACTTCCCAGCACTGCTCCGGAGTAGGCGCCGCGATAAGCTGCTCCTCGTAGGTCTGGAGCGCGATCTGCGCGCTCAGGGTGCGCCGGAACGCCCCTTGCTGAAACAGCCTTCCCACCGCGCCAAGTTCAACAAAGCCAAGCTGTTGTATCCCGATCCAGGTGATGGCGCAAAAGACGATGATGACCAGTCCGTGCACCTGGCGATCCATCATAAGGATGGACGCGATGGCCCCGACCGCGCAGCATCCATAAAGAATGAGCGCCACCTTCCGCGGCGTCAGCCCGCGGTCCAGCAGGCGGTGGTGGATGTGGCCGCGATCCGCGGTAAAGATGGGTTGGCGGCGTAGAAAGCGCCGGATGACGGCCAGAACGGTGTCAAGCAGCGGAACCGCCAGCGCCATCAGCGGCGCGGTCATTCCCAGCAGGGTGACCGACTTCTCACTCCACAGGACCCCGTAGCATCCCAGCAGGAAACCAATGGAGAGGCTGCCGCAATCCCCCAGGAAGATGGTGGCGGGGTTGAAGTTATAGCGCAGGAAGCCCAGCAGGCACCCGGCCAGAGGCGCAGTGGCGATGGCGAGCTCGATATTGTTCTGGAGAAGCCCGGCAAACAAAGCCGAGCAGGCGGCAAACAGACTGACTCCGGTGGCCAGCCCGTCCACGCCATCGATCAAATTTACCGCGTTGGTGCAGGCCAGCAGCCAAAGGACGGTGGCAGGCAGGCTCAACCACATGGGGAAATGGAATCCGGCAATGCCTTCCAGGTGGATGCCGGCCCAGTAGGCCAATAGTGCCGCGGGAATTTGCCCTGCGAGCTTCTGCCACGGCTTGATCCCTTTTACGTCATCGATCAAGCCGGTAATGAAAACGATAAGGACTGCGGGCGCGAGCCACCAGACGAGGTCCAACCCCCGGCGAATCATGGCATCGGTGCTGAAGTGGGCGAGGAGGGCTAGGCCGTACGCCAAGGCATAGGAGACGAGAACCGCTACGCCGCCGAGGCGAGGAATTGCGTTGGGGTGAAGTTTGCGATCGTTGGGATGATCGACGACGCCGAGACGGCTGGAGACATCGCGCACCAGGGGCGTGATAAGAAAGCCCAACAGAAACGAGACCGCTACGAGAAAAGCCAGAATGTACATGAATGCTCCCCTTTTGGCTTAACAGGGCTTGAGGATGACAGATGAAGGAAGAAGGAAATTTCCCATGGATGTGAGACGCACGCCAACCGACTCCGGTTACTGCGCCGACTGCGGTTCTGTGAGAGGGAGAGTGTGAGCACCTGGATAACTCCGGCTAATCTGCCGGTACAGCGATCGCGCGATCGACATCGAGTTGCGTTCCGCTGTGTTGGCTTACCTGGCGTTCGATCCAGCGGTAAGTAGTCTCCATTCCCGACCTGAGCGGCTGGGAAGGGCTCCATCCGAGCTGTTCCTGGATCAGCCGGTTATCGGAGTTCCTGCCTCTTACGCCCAACGGCCCGGCAATATGCCTGATGGTCAGCTTTTTGCACGCGATATCCATGATCATCGCAGCGAGCTGGTTGATGGAGACCATTTCTTCGGATCCGATATTCACAGGGCCGATGAAATCCGATTCCATGAGCCGGCGCGCACCTTCGAGGCATTCGTCAATGTACAGGAACGAGCGGGTTTGCGCGCCGTCGCCCCATATCTCAATTTCGCCGCCTGGTTCGGCTTCAGCAACTTTGCGGCACAGGGCGGCTGGAGCTTTCTCGCGTCCACCGTACCATGTTCCCTCCGGGCCAAAGATGTTGTGAAAGCGCGCGACCCGCACTTCGATTCCGTAGTTCCTCATGTAGGAAAGGTACAGCCTCTCACTGAAGAGCTTCTCCCAGCCGTACTCACTGTCCGGTGCGGCAGGATAGGCGGAGTCCTCAGAGCAGATGGGATTATCGGGATCGAGCTGGTTATGTTGCGGGTAGATACATGCCGAGGAAGAATAGAAGAACTTCCCTATGCCAGCCAGTCGGCCGAGTTCCAGCAGGTTGAGATTAATTGTGGCCGAATTGTGCATCACCGCGGCGTCATGTTCGCCGGTGAAGATGTAGCCGGCGCCGCCCATGTCGGCCGCCAGTTGGTACACCTCATCGATTCCCTCGACGACGGCTTTTGCGAAGGCCGGATCGCGCAGGTCGCCCAGGCGGAAATCGTCGGCCGGGCTTTGGGAGAACTCATTTTGCTTCAGATCAGCGACTCTTACCCAGTAGCCCTCGGCCTTGAGGCGCTTGACCAGGTGACTGCCAATGAAGCCTCCTCCGCCGGACACGAGAATCGATTTCATAAGGACAGCCGTCTCCTAATGCTGGAAGATCGCGAGATCATTTTTCTTATTATCTGAACGGTTACCATAGCGTGCGTCCAGTAAGCTTCGCCAGGGAGGTCTCTAACAGGGCGTAGAACAGCAAACGCGGGGACGGGCGAATTCTCCCCCGAAAGACAGATGGATGAACGATGGACAATGGCGGGGCCGACTCGATGTGGCTGAATCGCGCCAGTTGGTCCTTGCGCACAAAGAGAAGAAGGTTCTGCCTGTACCAGGGATCAATGCGGGAGTCGTTCCAGATGAGAGGCCGCAGACAATCCAGGCACTGGTAATTGTGAACTCCGAAGAGAGACTCCCAGTATTCGGGCCACTGTTCGTTCACATGCCCTATGCCACCCTGGCCGGGGACCGCGGCGGAAAAGAGGACGACCGGGGCGAGGGAGACCAGATCCGCAACCAGGCCGGACGCTCTGGCCTCCGGCAGGTGCTCGGCAACTTCGACGCAGAGCGCGAGCTCAAAGGTCCGCTTCGCCGGCAGTGATTGCGACAGATCGCAGGGCACGAAACTTTCGCGAGGAATCTGCAGCAGCTCTTCATGGACATAGGCACCGTCGATCCCGATCACATCGGTTAGCCCGCAATCGATAAACTGCCTCAGCCAGGTTCCCACACCGCAACCCACGTCGACCACGCTGACGGGGCGAACAATCGACTGCACCAAGGGAACAACTGCCGCTGCCGACCTGCGGGAGCTGTCCATCTGTTCCTTGAAGAAGCGACGCGTGTACAGGTTGCGGAGAATGGTCATGGACTTGTAGATACAGTGTCAGACGGACTGAAAACTGCCTGCCTATTTTTCGCTCCGGTGGAGTAACTTCGTTTCGCGAGCCCGGCCGAGTAATTCTTCGTGAAGCAATCTCTGATCGTCATCGAATCTGCGCCGAATAGCCCTGGCCGGGACTCCGGCGGCGACGGTATATCCGGGAACGTCAGCTGTTACTACAGCCCCGGCCGCTATGACCGATCCCCGTCCGATGGTTACGCCGGAGAGCACAATGGCGCCGTAGCCGATCCACACGTCGTCCTCGACAACTGTCAGACCAGGAGGGTTGCCAGGCGAATCCCACACTGTCCGCCCGACAATATCGAACCTGTGATCGTTGCGCCCAATGAATGCGACATCGCCGGCGATGAGAATGTCGTTTCCAAAAGCGACATCAGTCTCAATGACACAACGAGGTCCGAATTGCACACGGTGTCCGAACTCCAGCCGGCGACCCGGCGACCAGACCCTCACGCTCCATGGAATTCGCACGAAGCCTTGCCTGCGCGCGTAGGGACAGCGAATCAGGAAAAAGGCTTCCGATCTGAGCCAGTTGGCCAGGCGGCGAATCCCCAGGACGAGCAGCGAGCGGCCCGGCCGGGCGTTCGACTTAAGTTCCCGAGTAAGTGATGTCCGGTAGTCAGTGTTCAAAGCTTTTGCCTACGAGGAAGGGTGCATTAAGAGCGAGGAGCCGGGAAGACTTGAGAAGGAAGCCGGGCAGCGGGTAGTGTCGCATCTTCAAATGTCCCAGAATGACACCAGGCGGTAGGGTCTGGAGAGAAGTGTGGTCCAGTCACCAGCGAGCAGCGCAGTTTCCGGAGCATAATCGGCGTGATTCAAGCCAGGATGAACCATAAGTTCGATGCTCAGGAACCGAGGCTTGTGTCCCGCCTTAAGCCTGTCGACAAAAACCGATAACCGGGCCATTCGGTCGGTTGTGTGGGTGGCGGGGACCGAGCGGAGAACCGCATTGCACAGTGGGATGGCAATCCGCTTCGCGAGATTCGGTGGTTGGTCGAATGGATAGATGTTGAGGCGGGAGCGGATGCGAAGAATGCCGAATTCCCTCAGGAGCGTTTTTACGATAGGGAGAAAATCGGGCCGGGTGTGAATGTGCCAGTGCGAGTCCAGGTGGGAGACCTTTACTCCGGCATTCAGTGCCCTGCGAATCTGGACAGCGAACTCGTGGTAGATGGCGCGCAGCTGGCGGGGCGTGAAGGGCCGATATCGGAGGCCTGTATGGAGATGGCCATCGCTGTTGAGCAGGTTCCTGAGCGCCGGGGACGTTGAGAGAGGTTCATATTCGGTGAGGTTAAGGTGGACCCCAACTGAGGCTCCGGGATAGGAACGAACGCGCTCAACGGCATCTTCGAAAGCGGGTGCGTTGGCCATGATGGTTGTTGAAGTGATCCGGCCGGCATCGAGTTCCCTGAAGATGGCATCGTTGACGCGGGGCGAAGCGCCAAGATCGTCAGCGTTAATGATGATGAGCAGCGGATCCGGGCAGGTTGGCATGGGGTTCGGGGTCTTCGCGAGTGAGTTTTCGTTTGAGTTGATACCAGATGGCCGGCGGCCAAAGCACGGCTGACGCGGACAAACAAGCAACCGAGCGAATTGAGTTGCCCCTGGCGCGGTGGATGACTGCGTTGCGGAAGAGCCTTTGATGCCAGGTGCGAAGTTTCGTGAGGGACCGTTTCCACCATGGCCGGTTATCCCAAGCACGCTCAAAATCGGCAAAGTCCGGCTCGGGCAGGTGGGAGCGCCGCGCGCGATCGCAGGCCAGGGCAAAGGCGATTCCGCAGATTTGCTCTTCGATTTTGGAGAAGGACATCGAGCTCTTTCCGATGCGCATTTGGATCATCCGTTGAGGCAGATTCCGGAGTTTGCCATGGGCAGCCAACTGGAGATAGAAGTCAAAATCCGATCCTGGCCCTGGCATTCTGGGACGCACTTGCTGGGCAGCCGAAGTCCGGAACATGATGGCCGAATCGCACATGGTGACGCGTCCGGCCCTGAGGCTGGCACGAATGCGCGCGTCGGTGAGGGGATAGCGGAATGCTCGAATCGAAGTCGTCTCCGCGATGAAATCCACCTGGGCACCAATTCCGACGAATTCCGGGTTGCCGGCGAGGAAGTCAACCTGCAACTGGATACGCTCCGGAACCGCGATATCGTCAGCGTCCATGCGAGCTGTAAATTCACCGCGAGCCGCTTCGATTCCGCTGGCGCGAGCGGCATCAAAACCGTACCCGGAGTTGCCGATGACGCGGATTCTCGGGTCGATCAGCTGGGCCAGGTAGGATGCGGTGTCGTCGGTCGAGTGGTCTTCCACTACGATCAATTCCCAGTTCGACCATGTCTGAGAGAGGATGCTCTCAACAGCCTCGGGCAGGAACGGCATGCCGTTGCGGACGGGCATAACGACGGATACGAGGGGTTTGGAGTTCATGCGGGCTGCGGAACCGGAACGCGGTATGCGACGGCGCGGTAAATCAGGTCGAGCGCCTCGGCCTTTCTCTCCCACGAGAATTGTTGCGAGCGGCTGAGGGCGGCCAGCGCCATCCTGTATCGAAGCTCCTCGTCGTCGTGCAATTGCACAATCGCGCGCGCAAAGCCGGCGACGAGATCGGCGGGCGAAGAGGGTTCGATGCGGAAGCCGCACTGAGCAGTGACGGCGTCGCGGAATCCATAGAGGTGAGGGCAGATGACGGGGACGCCGCTGGCGAGCGCTTCAACCAGTACGGTTGAGGTGAGGTCGTACAGACTGGTAATCACGAGAACGTGGGCGGTTCGCATTTCGGCGAGGGCCTGGGTGCGGGGAACCTGTCCGAGCCATTGGCACCTGGCTTCAAGGCCGAGCTTGGCGGACAAGCGGCGCCAGCGGGTTGTGGAAGGACCGGCGCCGAGTATGGTGAGCCGCCAATCAATGTGCGATGGGATACCTGCCAGCGCTCGAAGAAGAATGGGAAGTACTTTTCCCGGATTATGGAGGCCGCTCCAAAGCAGATGCAGGGGTTCTTCAGCATTTCGGGCGCGAGGGCGGGACACGGTACAGGGTGGCATTCCAATTTCGCAGATGACGGATGACTCACGGCCGTAGAATCGCTGGATTTGATCACGGATGCCGGTTGTGGCGGCGATGAGGGCGGCCGCCCTATGGAAAGCGCGGCGGGGCGAAGGGGCAAGGCGCCGGTCGAACTGGTTCCATAGATTGCGGGAGAAATAGTAAGCTTTGCCGCGCCAATCCAGCGCGCCGAATAGCCGCCATGGTAATTGTTCCAGTCCGCCGAGCGGTCCCCAGACGAAGGGAATATCCAATTTCCAGAGGTACCCAGGGACTCGAAACCCCACGTAGGTGAGCTGATGGATGAGATCAAAACCGATCTCAGAGTGCAATTCGCGAGCGAGGCGGTACGCGTCGCGCTGCCACTGATGCTTGTAAGTCCAGAGATACGCGGGATGCCAGAATCGCTCGAGGAGCATGGCCCGGTACCGGGGAATGTAGTGGAACTTGACATGCCGGGCAAGGGAGATATCGTTGGCAAGCTCGCTCTCGATCTCGTCACGAAAGTGGGCGGCTGTCAGCACCCAGAGATCGTGGTCGCGGGCAAGGGCTTTGATCCAACCCCATCCGACGCCTGGCTCGGAACCTCTCACGGGACTGCACGCGTAGGCGGCGACGAGGACACGCAAGCGATCAGGCATGATCATCAAGCCGGGACGGAGGCCTCACTCGGAGATTGCCGGACCACGAGGACATATGGGACTGGAGCGGGAACGCGAACGCGGGCGGCGGATCCTTCCAGAAAAGTGAAAATTGCCAGCATCATAAGCAGATCGGGAGAATAGCTGGCGGTGGTGGTTTCGGGAATAGCTCTGGTGGTAAAGAAGGCCAGCACGGCGCCGCATTGCAGCAAGGAGATGCGGTCGATTCGCGAAAGGAACGCGCGGCGTTTCCAGACGCGGAAGAATTGATACCAGCCGGCGATCCAGGAGAGCAGGTAGGGCACAAAGCCTATGATTCCTCCATTCAAGAGCGCCTGAAGCACGGTGTTATGAACGTGCCCAAGATTCAGAAGGCGATCGGTCCATTGGCCGCGTCCCAGCAGCGGGTCTTCAAGGAACACCTGCCATCCTTCATCCCAGATCTCAGTGCGGCCAGTCATTGTGCGAAGGCTCTGCTCTCCGCCTCCACGTTCCAGATAAGTCATGACAGAGCCGGTGACTTCATGCCAGGAGTCGTAAAACCACATGGCGAGGGCTGCGACGAGAACGAAGGGGATGGCCCACCGGCGGGTTCGGCGCTCGAACAAGAGCAGAAACAAGACACCGGCGACGGTACCGAAAACAGAGCCTCTGGATTGCATGTTATAGACCACAACGAAGCCGGTGGCGGTGACTGCAAGGAGGGCGAGGCGCGGCAGCGGAGACCGGATCTGGACGCACAAGGAGAGGGCAACCAGGGCGCAGACGGCTCCCCAGCGACTTACTCCGGAGGAAATAACATCGATGTGCTTTTCGATGTTGTAGGATTCGCTTCCGCCGGCCCATACGGCATGTCCGCCGGCACGGATGATTCCAATGGTGACAATCAGGGTGGCCAGCCAGGTTGCCCAAAGGAAAACTGTGGCTACTTGCGGGGAGCGGGCGGCCAAAACCAGGCGACACACAGCAATGGAAGCCAGGAACGCAACGGACCAGTAGGTGGCCCAGCTTGGATCAGGAGACTGGGCGCCGGCGACGGTCGCGACGATGCCATAGAAAGCGAGCAGGAGAGTAGGCGACATTCCTTTGCCGGCTGCTTTCTTCGCACGAAGGGCGAACAGGCTCGCCAGGAGCACTCCAGTTGGCGCGTAGACCCTCATGAAGACAGGCAGGATCCAGATTCCGTTCGCATGGGCGAGTAGCCAGGGACCGCTGTTGAGGTTGAACCAAAGGGCGGCCCAGAGTATGAGTGGAACCCGAATACCCGGGATGCGCAGCATTTTGAGAACGGCGGCTTTCATGCGGAGACCGGCTCCCTGCGATGCGGAGCGAATAATGCGATCAAGCCTTCGAGATTACCGGCGGCACGGGCGAACATGCCTCCATCGAAGCGTAACAGGGCAGATGACAGAGTCATGAGGAAGCGAATCGCGATGGCGAGCAGGCAGCGGGGGATGGATAAGCCGTGCTTGCGGACAAAATAGAGGCGATTGCGGACTTCGAGGCAACCGAAGCGGCGCTCCGAGATGCGGCCTCCACTCGCTGGGAAATGGCGGTAGCCGGCCTCGGCAACAATTGCCAGCCTGCCACGCTGTCCGATCGAGTAACTGAGATCCAGGTCTTCAAGATAGCTGTAAGTCTCAAAGAATTCGTCAAAAGCAGAACCCTCGAGAGCGGAGCGCCGCCAGATTACTGCGCCGGATTGCAGCCATTCGACGAATCGCGTAGTTTCCACTCTACCGGTGACAGACTGCCACCCGCTGCGGGCAACGCCGCCCGATTTGGCAGAGTAGAGTCCGAGGGCGTGGGAGAGCCGGCTATGCTTCAGGAACTGGCCAGGAGGCATGAGGCAATTCAGCATGTTGAATGCGGCACCGAGAACGTCTGGATCGGCTTTCTTCCAGAAATTCAGCATCGCCTCGATGGCGCCGGGCTCGAAAGTAGTATCGTCATCGGCGAATCCGACCAGCGTGGCGGAGGGGCTGCAGGCGCGAATGCCAGCATTGCGCTGCGCCGCGGCCGAGGGGGGCCAGTGGCGGAGATAGCGGATTGTGAGTTCGGGAAACTCCGCCACGACGCAGTCGACGGCTTCGCTGCCGGCATCGACGATCACGATCTCCGCAGGTTGGATCGTCTGGACACGAAGACTATCGAAAAGGCGGCGCAAGTCGGCCAGCCGGTCCTTGGTGGCGATGATTAGCGAGAGCTTACCGGACATTGAAGAGTGGCCGCTATGCCGGCGCGGGCCTGCCGGATGAAATTGCGCGCGTCAAAGAGCCCGCCGCGGGCAGCGAGGATTCGCGCGAGCTGCATTTGACGGTTCGGCTGGTTCAATGCAGCCTGGATTTTGGCAATGGCTTCAGCCTGGCTGGTAAAGAGCAAGTCGGGAGTGTCGAGAATCTCCGCCTGCCCGCCGTTGGCCGGCGCGAAGACGATGGCTCCCGCCTTGATCATTTCCGCGACGGAAATTCCGAAGGGCTCCGCGCCGCGGGTCTGGATTCCGTAGCGGCAATGCGTGAGAATCCGTGACTTCCTTTCGCCACTCACCCGCCCCTCAACAACAATCCAGTCTGCCCGCTCGCGGCACAATTGAGCAATGCGACGTCCGTAGACGTCGCCTCCAATTTCGCCGCAAAGGTGAAGACGCACTGAATGCCCACAGCCACGCACGGCTTCCAGGATTGCGATCGCGTCTTCAATTCGCTTCTCTGGAGCAATGCGGCCGATCATCACAAACGCTTCTTCCTTTTCCTCCCATGGAACGCAAGGAAATTCGGAGCAGACAGGCGGATAAACAACCGTCGCGCACGGGACGCCGCAAGTCCGCTCGATTAACTCAGCGGTCCATCGGGAGTTCGCGATCACAGTGTCATCGCGCAGAGTGTCGCGCCCGGATGGGCGTGCGCATGCGGACGATAGTCGCAGGTAAGCTCTGCGCAGGATTGTATCGCGATAGATGAATCCCGGTGTCCGCGGATCGAATTGCTCGCGCAGTTCCCGGTGCCAACTGAAATCGGCAATGAAGTGGACAGCAGGCAGGCCCCAATCGGTGGGGTTAGAGGCGCTGATGCGGATATCGTATTCGGGCGCGATCCGGCGGGCGAATCGTTGGTAGAGGCTGCCGCGCAGGTCGGCTGCGAAGAAGCCGCGGGGCAGTGGAGGCATCGGCACCAGACGCACGCGAACCTCGCCTGGCTTGATCGACGTGCCATAGTACTGATTCAGGCCGTTCAGGTTCCAGCCGCCCGTGGTCAGGATGGTCACGTCGCAATCGCGTTTCAAGGCCTCGCACAGCCACATGACGCAAGCCTCCGACCCGCCATATGCGAGAAAAAGGTGTCCGATGACCACCCGCGGGCGATGGTTAAAGATCGTCCCGAAGTCGAGATCTGTGGTTGGCGTTGTGGGGGTTTCGGTAGCGATCATGACGAAGCCGAAGATGCTTGTGAACTGCGATGAGAAAGCGTTCTACGGGCGGAGTTCAGCATACGGGCGATGCTCCATCCAACTTCCAGCACCGATCGTGGAGGGAGCACTTTGCATACCCACGCCACGAGTGTGATGGGCAGCTTCACGGGGCCCCGGGATATGGACGAAGCCTTCGAGATGCACAGGCGGGGAAAGTCAGCCTCGGGTTGCTTTGCATATTTCATAGCAACCATGACAAGGTGCTGCGCGATACGGTTCCTTTCAAGCCGCGCCTGCCTGCCTGCCACGGGTGCAAGGGGCAGCATCAATTCGACGGCGCGGAAAACGGCCGGAACATACGCCTCGGCTCTCTGGCGGGTAATCGATGGACCATCGTGCTCGAAGGACTGGCACAACGTGGTTTCGAGAAAAACACCGCGAAATCCGGCCGCTTTGATGCGGGCAGAATACTCGTAGTCCTGCCAGACGCGCAACGTTTCATTCCAGGGTCCAATGCGGCTGCAAACGCGCCGAGTGTGGAGGGCCGCGTCCGGATGCCAAGACCTTTCCAGAATCCATGGACGGCCAGGGCACTGCGGCCGGCCTTCCAACCCTTGGTGCGTCCCATTCTTGTCGATTCCCTCAGTCAAGGAGTAGCAATAATCCGCACCGGTTGTTCTCATGCATTCCACTTGCACTGAGAGCTTCTGTTCCAGGATGCGGTCGTCGGAATCGAGGAACTGAATGTATTCGCCTGTAGATTCGATGAGGCCGCAGTTGCGCGCGACCTGGGCACCCTGGTTGGGCTGACGGATCAGGCGCACTTCAAAGACTTTGCTGCGATGGAGTGCCGCCCACGATTCCAGTACGTTCTGCGTGTCGTCTGCCGAGCTGCCGTCAACCACAATCAGCTCAACGGGACGATAGGTCTGGGCGAAGACGGACTCGACTGCGCGTACTACCAGGTGCGCGCGGTTGTAGGTGGGAATAATGACCGACACAATGCCGGGCCGGAAGGCCTCTGACATCCACGATGCTGCGGTTGCACTGGTACTTGTCATGCCAAGGTAGCGATGAAGTCGTAACCGGACCGTAAGTCGGTGTTGGAGAGGAGAGGCACGGTGCGGACATGCGCGTGCGCTCTACCCCGAATGTCAACCTGGGCAAATGTGTAACCCAATTGCGCCAGAATCTTAACCGGAGCCCGCTCGAAGAACGGCTTACTGTCTTCGTGTGATTCGAAAGCAATAAGTCGCGGATGGTATTTCGCCAGGCACTCGCGAATACTCTCGATCACCACGGACTCCATGCCTTCAACGTCAATCTTGACCACGGCCAAAGAAGGGAGATTCAAAGACTGCAGGTAGTTCCCTGCGGCTCTGACCTGGACGACGCCAAGCGAAATCCGTTGACCATCGGCCAGTTCCGCGCCGACGGCTTCATTATCCGACGGAATTAACGAGGCGGCGCCGCTGTTTCCAATCGGGCCGTTGAGCTCGCCGAACCCGTCGAATTCCCCCAGAGCCACTTCATGCACGTGGAGGTTATGGAATTGATTCATCTCTACAGAGCGGCGGAGGCACGCGGCTGCGGCAGCATTCGGCTCGAACGCATGGACCGATCCGGAAGGTCCCACACGGGCAGCGGCTGCAAGTGCGATCTCACCGTAATTCGCGCCAATATCGAGCATCCTATCGCCCGGGCGTAACGTACTGACGCATAGCTCTGTAATCCGCGGGTCATAGTCGCCCCAGTAATAGATTGGCCGGGCGCAGTAGTCGTTCAGGTCGATAGCGATCTTTGGGCCGCTTCTCAGAGTCGTAACGACGAGGTCGCGTTCGGATGTCAGGAATTTGAGCAGGCGCGAGTTCGCCAGGCGCATCACGCCGCTATAAATCGGGTAGCGGCGCACGGCGAAACGAACGAAGGAGCGTAAGACGCGTTTCATTCGATTTCCGCGTTCATTGCCGGGCCGGCCGTTTGGCACTGTTCGGAATCCTTCTGCCTGGATTTGCGGGGCCAAGCGGAACGGCGACGTTGCGGAAAGACTTTGTCTTCTCTTTTTCGGCTCGATCATTGAGCTGTGGGCATCAAGAGGTGCTTGGGGGATACCGGTTGATCGGGCGGAAACCCGAAGTGTTCGATCATGCGCGCGATCGCGTAATCGTTCGCTCCGCTGAGGTTGACTGCCCAGAGAGCGACATGCTGCGAACCCGGCCAGTCCATCATGCGGAACGGTCCGAGCCTTCGCGCCGTGCCGCCTTTGAGCCGCATCATCCAATAGAGCCAGATATCATCTGCCGTTGGACAGAGGCTCGTGAATAGGGTCTTATCCGTCACCTGCGGATCAAAGATACCGGGCGGATACAGCACGCCACCGCCGCCGGTCGGGAAAATCGCCGGCGAGCGCTGCACAGAACTGGTGTCGAAATCCCACTCCTGGTACGGCAACGGTTTTCCGCAGGCATCGAAGCTGATTTTGTGGGCGCGGTGACAAACAACCTCGTTCTTATCGCCGGTCCGTGCCGAGACGAGTTCCTCAAGCCAGGTGGAGCGGTAATAGACGTCATCATCGGCGGTGGCAATGTAACTGTCAGGGAACGCCTCGATTGACGGGATGATCTTTTTGTACGACTTGACATCATCGCATAAGCGGATCTCAAGCCCGCTTGGTCGCAACGACAGGATGCCGTTCGTGAGGCTCGAGGCATCCTCGTGTGCAATCCACAGCACCACAGCGTCCGCCTTGAGGGTTTGCGATAACAGGCATTTAAGAGTCAGCGGGAGCGTCTTGTAGCGCGGAGGGAAGGATGTCAGCGAGACGATCAGGGGCTTGTCCAGGACATGCGGTTTGCCTCCGCGGCGGACTGGTCCAAAGCGCCAACGAAGATATGTCGCGTAGAGTTCCGCGCGCCACCTTGCGGTTTTCAATCTATGCCGCATATGTCTGTTTTGATCCAGTTGAAAGCTTTTGGGCTACAACGATATAGCCAAGCGGAAACAATCCCTTGGTTCTCTCCGAGAGTCTGCGGGCAAACGAAGTCCTATTGAGTAACGCAAATGCGGGATGGACCGCTCTGAGCATGACGCGCAGCGGGCGAGGAAAATACTCGACGGTTTTCGCCGTCAAATCGGCCAAAACCTCTGGAATGCCGCCATAAGCCTCGAGCTGAACAACCTCCAACCCGCTCAATTTACAAAACCGCCTTAATGCGAATTCCGTATATCGATAGTAGTCATGCGGTCCCTCATGAATCCAGTAATAGAACGGCACACCTATAATGACTTTCCCGTTCCGTCGCAGGACCCGCGCTGATTCGCGCATGGTAGTTAACGGCTCTGCAATATGCTCAAGGACATCGGTGACAAGAACAGTATCAACGCACTCGTCTTCATATGGGACTTTATCGCCGATATCGGCCTCGTGATCAAGGTGCATCTGAGAGTGGAAAGAGCCCGCCCAGTCAACACAAACAACTTCATTCACTAGATCGCGGTAAATCCCGTAAAGTGGCGCTTCTCCGCAGCCAAGATCCATGAGCCGGCCACAGGCATGTGCACGAAGCACTCTCTCATACCACTGAGCCTGAATGTCTGCAATGCATCGAGAGCTAACTCCTACTCTGCTGCGATCACGTGATGCACGCAGGCCACGCGGCGTGGCAATAAACTTCGTTGGCCGCCAACGCTCCGGGCATTTCACGGGAGCGATCGGCTCCGTATTGGCCAACTGAGAGCAAGAAACATCAGGAGCCACCGCCGCGGTATTTCTGATCGATGTATCTTTCAGCAGAATGAATGCGAGTCATAATTGAAGGAACGCCGATCGTTCCCCCATAACTCGCTTGGCCAAAGTGATGAATGTAGGAGCTACGAACCCACACCAGGCGATAGCCTGCGGCCGCGGCGCGCCTGCAAAACTCTATTTCATTGCCGTAGTCGGGAAGGCTGGGATCGAAGCCTCCGAGCCTGTCCCAAAGATCGCGCCGGATACAAAAGGCAAAACCGGAGATGGATGGCGCATCTATTGGCGAAGTGTCTGAGCGCCCCGTTATCAAATGATGGGCATAGACGCAAATCTGATTGTCGGTAAGATGATGACGAACGGAATAAGCCAGAGGCAGGGCTTGATATCCTCCACTGCTGGTTGAGGGGCCGGCCACGCCGATAGTTGAGTCCTGCTCAAAGGCCTGGACAATGGGGCGCCAGCACCATGGGGTAACCACGGTGTCGGAATTCAAGAGACAAAGATATGGCCGTGTGGCCACACTGACTCCGACCGACGACGCGGCGCTGTGGCCAAGCGCCTCAGGGTGGCGAATGAGTCTCCAGCGGTTGCGGGTGGAGAAATCTTCAAGGAGTTTCCGGGTCTCCTCCAATTTCGAGGCGTCATCGATCAGAATGATCTCCGCCTTCGGAGCGTACTTTTCGAGGCTCGTCAAACAGCGTTTCG
>Ga0265339_10001323_pt1 | contig 18526 bp, 13 predicted proteins | sample 4CB219metaG_FD_202085 | JGI IMG/M metagenome (GOLD analysis project Ga0265339, IMG submission 202085) | Rhizosphere microbial communities from Carex aquatilis grown in University of Washington, Seatle, WA, United States - 4-CB2-19 metaG | ecosystem: Host-associated > Plants > Roots >... | reverse complement strand
TGTTGTACCCGTTACGCCGCAAGGCCGTCAGCAGCATTTCGCCCTTCTTGGCCTCGATGCTCTTACCGTTGACTTCAATCTTAATCACGGGGTTATCCTCGTCGTGGTTCGTCGTCTAGAACGTTCCCACTTTTCACTCACGTTTATCTGTCTTTTCGGCATTCGGCATCCGGCATTCGGCATTCGCGTTGCAGTACGAATCCCGAATCCCGAATGCCGTTTGCCGACTCTTGTCTTACTCCGCCTGAACCGCCTTGAACTTGCAGACGTCCACGCATGTGCCGCAGGCAATGCACTTGTCCGGCACGATGTAGTGGGGGCTCTTGGGGTTGCCCATGATCGCGCCAACCGGGCACTTCTTGGCGCACAGCGTGCAACCCTTGCACTTGGCCGCGTCGATGCGGTAGCCCAAAAGCTCCGTGCACGCACCGGCCGGGCAACGACGCTCGAAAATGTGAGCCTCGTACTCGTCGCGGAAGTACCGCAGCGTACTGAGCACCGGGTTTGGAGCGGTCTGCCCCAGGCCGCACAGGCTGGTGTCTTTGATCACCTCGGCCAGGCGGTTTAGGTACATCACACCCTTGAAGCGTTCCAGGGCGTCGTTGTCTTTTTCGTTCTTGCGGCTGCGAGTGATCCTCTGGAGGATCTCCAGCATGCGGCGTGTGCCTTCGCGGCAGGGGATGCACTTGCCGCAGCTCTCGCGCTGGATGAAGTCCATGAAGAACTTGGCCACGTCGACCATGCAGGTCTCTTCGTCCATCACGACCAGGCCGCCAGAGCCCATCATCGCGCCGACGAGCTTGAGCGACTCGTAGTCGATCTCGATGTCCAGGTGCTCATCGGGGATGCAGCCGCCCGAGGGACCGCCGATCTGGGCGGCCTTGTACTTCTTGCCCTTGGGAATGCCGCCGCCGATGTCGAAGATGATTTGACGCATCTTCGTGCCCATGGCGACCTCGACCAGGCCGGTGCGGTTGACCTTGCCGGAGAGGGCGAAGACCTTGGTGCCCTTGGAGCCGGCCGTGCCGATGGCGGCGAACTTCTCAGCGCCATGGCGGACGATCTCAGGCAGGTTGGCCAGGGTCTCAACGTTATTGATGACCGTGGGCTTGTCGAACAGGCCCTTAACGGCAGGGAACGGCGGACGAGGCCGCGGCATGCCGCGCTTGCCCTCGATGCTGTGCAGAAGGGCGGTCTCCTCGCCGCAGACGAACGCGCCGGCACCCTGCTTGATGATGATGTCCAGGTTAAAGCCGCTGCCCATGACATTGTGGCCCAACAGGCCATAGCTCTTTGCCTGGGCAATGGCCTCGATGAGTCGCTTAATGGCCAGCGGGTACTCGGCCCGGATGTAGACGTATGCCTTGGACGCGCCGATGGCGTACGCGGCGAGGCCCATGCCTTCCAGCAGGCGGTGCGGGTCGCCCTCGACCACCGCTCGGTCCATGAACGCGCCGGGGTCGCCCTCGTCGGCGTTGCAGACCAGGTACTTCTGCTCGCTGGGGGTCGCCAGGGCGAACTTCCACTTCTTGCCAGTGGGGAACCCGCCGCCGCCACGCCCTCGCAGACCGCTCTGGTCCACGATGTCGCACAGCTCGACTGGCGTCTTGGTCTTGAGCGTCTTGGCAAAGGCCGAATAGCCGCCGCGGGCGATGTATTCCTCGATCTTTGTCGGATCGATGATGCCGCAGTTGGCCAGCACCCAGCGGGTCTGGGGAGCGAAGAAGGGGTGCTCGTCCATGTAGGCCACGCCAGTCCACGCGGCCTGCTCGGCCTGTGGACGGAACTGGCCCAGGACGCCCTCGGCGGGGATCTTGCCGGCCAGCACGCTGTCCAGCAAGGCCGCAACGCCGTCGGCGCCGACCTTGGAGAAGCTCACGCGGCTCTTGCCGGGCAACTGGATGTCAACCATCGGCTCGGCGACGCACAGGCCGATGCAGCCGACCTCGACGACGTCGGCCTTGACGGCCTTGTCCGCCAAGTACTGCTTGATTGCAGCCAGTGTCTTGCCGGCGCCGGCGCCCAGGCCGCAGGTGCCCGTGCCGATGAAGATGACCGGCTGGGCGATCTTCTCGCGGCGAAGTGCGGCCAAACGATCCTGTCGGAACGTCTTGCACTGGTCGCCTTCATGGCAGACCGGGCCGTCGCTCAGGCAGGCCATCATGTCAGGGCAGGGCCGATCGGCCTGGTGCCAACAACGCTCACAGCATTTTTTGTCAGTTAGCTTGGCCATTCTCCTGGCCCTTTCTACGATAAGTCGCAAGGAGGTCCTTGATCGCCTCGGGCGTCATGCCCGCAAAAAACTCGCCATTGACCGTGATCACCGGCGCCAAACCGCACGCGCCGATGCAGGCCACTACTTCCAGACTGAACTGTCCGTCACGGCTGGTCTGGCCGGGATTGATGTTCAGGTCCCGCTTGACCGCCTCGAGCACACTGGCAGAGCCCTTGACGTGGCAGGCGGTCCCGCGACAGACCTGCACGTGGTTCTTGCCGATGGCGGTAAAACGGAACTGGTTGTAGAACGTTGCCACGCCGTAGATCTTGCTGGCGGGCAGGTTCAGGTGTCTGCCGATGCGGATGACGGCTTCCTTGGAGAGAAAACCCAGGTGCTCCTGGACTTCCTGCAGCAATGGAATCAGGGCATCCCGCTTGGCATTGGGATACTTTTTGAGGATGACCTCAATGTCTTGTTCTGTGGTAGTCACGTTAGGACTTCCCTTTCTGATCCGGTTCGAGCGAAATACGCCACTTTCTCCAACGACATAGTCATGTCGATGTCTTCTACATATACGCCGGGCCCCACACGTAAGGGGACCGGTGCGAAATTTAAAATTCCAGTCACGCCGGCGCGAACCAGCGAGTCGGCGACGGCCTGTGCTTCATTTGCCGGCACGCAAACGATGCCGACCGTGATGTTAAGCTCGCGCACGATTTCGGCCAACTGAGCGATCGGGTAGCAGCGGCAGCCCAGGATCACGCGATTGGCCTTGTATGGGTCGCTGTCAAAAGCCGCCACGATGTGGAGCTTAGGGCGGCGGCCTGTGAAGTACGCCATAATGGCCCGGCCGAGGTTGCCTATGCCGACCAAGGCCACGCCCTGATCTTGCGCGCTATCCAGGAAGTTACCGATGGATTCGATGAGTTCGCGGACGTCGTAGCCGCGCTTGGGGCTGCCCATGTAACCGATGGCCATCATGTCCCGGCGGACCTGCGCCGCCGTCCCGCCGGCAAGTGCCGCCAACTGGTGGGAGTAGACGTTCTGCGTGCCACTGGTGCTCAACCTGTTGAGCAACCTGCGGTACAGGCTCAGGCGTCCGATGGTCTTAACAGAAATCAAGGGTCCCATCCGTTGGAGTGACAAAGTTGCGGGGGTTACTACCGACGTCACAGCACCTCAAGAATTCCTCACCTCTATACTTAACATCGTGAAGCATGTAACAGTGTGATTGTTTTCACAATCGGAATATATACCATCGGACTTTCACTGTCAAGTAGAAAAACCGGCATTGTTATCGAAATAACAGCATGGATTTCAAGTGGGCGTTGTTGGAGGGAAACTCATAACAACTTCTGGAGACAGTGGTTATTGGTCAAAAACCGCAAGCGGCCCTCCAATTAGACGCGGGTACCAGATGCAGATCAAAACTCGCATCGTCTCTTGTTTCAGTCTGCCTCTGTCGCCGCTGGTGACCTCACGGTATGTAGACCTGGCGACCGGCCGAGCCGTTCCAGCGACAACTCGCGCGGGTGCAGCCATGGCGTGAAGACGTCGCCGGTTTCGCCGTTTACGAGGTCCTCGACCTTGATCCACACTCCGCCGCCGGACATGCTGTCGGGCGCGTGCCGCCAAGGCTGACAGTGGCAGCTCGGCCTCACCTTGGCTATGACCGACGCCAAACGCATGGAAATGGCCGGCGCCGTTGTCGGCGAGGGATAATTGGCCCCAGGCGGTATGGACCTCATTACTACACGAGCGATTCTTATAGTTAAGGGTGGTCTGAAATATTGTTAATGGCACTTGCGGCATAGGCTTGACATTGCCAATAATTACGATATCATCAAAATAGATCAATGTTTGACGATCTTCCCGGCTTTAGGGTCAGCTTAGCTAAATAGGATGTTTTTCGTATGGCTACTACGAGTCGAACCAGATTAGCTCCGAAGCTCGAATCGGTCTTGGAGGACCTCCGCTCGCGTATCGTGAGGGGCGAGTATCTCCCAGGCGAGCGTCTACCCATTCGCAGTGAACTTGAAGGTATCTATGACGTCAGTTGGGCGACGTTGCAGAAGGCGTTTGATATGCTGCGCGAGGATGGCTTCGTGGAGACCCGAGGGCGCCATGGCACCTTTGTGGCGGGTCATCCTCCTCATCTGTCGGAATATGGTCTGGTCTTCCCGCACCGCCCCGGCGAAGGGAACTGGACACGGTTTTACGCCACGATGCTGTCCCTCGGCCTTGATGCCCCGCAAAGCGAAGGCCGGCGCCTTTCGCTGTATTACACCGGGTATGGCGACCCATCGTCGCGGGACTGCAGGGACCTGCTCAAAGACGTCGAACGCCACCGCTTGGCCGGCTTGATCCTCTGCGGAATCGCCGGGCAGTCGGGGGTCTTGGCCGCGCTGCCGCCATGGCTGCCGAAGGTTGCCATCGCTCCCAATATGCCAAACATTCCTGCGGTAGATCCGGACCATTGGTCCTTCTGGCATAAAGCCTTGGCATACCTGCGTGCACGTGGCCGGCGGCGCGTGGCGTGTTTCAGTTACGCGCAGCCGGAGTTCGCAGCCAAGAGGATGCAAATACTGGCGGAGTACGGTATGGAAGTCCGTCCGTATTGGACCTTGCTGTTTGAAGGCGGCCAATCGCCGGGCACCACTGCCCATCTGCTGACCCGTCTGCCCAAGGATGACCGGCCTGAGGCTCTGATTGTCAGTGACGACAACCTGGTGGAATCGACCATGACCGGACTGGTGGCCGGCGGGATCCGAGTGCCAGATGAGATGGAGTTGGTTGTCCACTGCAACTTCCCCAACCCGCCCCCGGCGATCCTGCCGGCCAAGCGGATCGGTTTTGATTGCCGCCAGTTGCTGCACACCTGCTGTGAGTTAGTGGACCAGCAGCGTCGTGGCGAAACGGTTCCTGGCCAGACCGTGATGTCGGCGGTGTATGAGGAGGAACTGACGCCGGTGGAAACATCCAATAGAGCAGCCGACAATCGGCAGCACGGCTCCATGTCGTTGTCGCGATAGTGTTGACGCCCAACTTGGGCCAAGTCTGATGATAAAGACGTTCGTGAGCAGGCACAAGCGGTGGCCGGCGTGTAAATTGAAGGCTGCACAACTATGCCAATAGTTCCGTAGTGTTCTCTAAATATCTGTGCGCGATGCGAGAAACACTTCGCGGAATCTGGTGGGGCTCAGGCCCACGTGCTTGTGGAAGAAGGCGCTGAAGTAGTGTTCGGTCGAGAAATGCAGTTGGTGGGCGATCTCCTTGATTCGCAGGGCGGGGTTACTCAGCAGGTCCCTGGCCAGGTCCGCACGGACCCGTTGGAGATATTCGTGTGGAGATTCATTGAGGGCTTGGCGAAATAAGGCCCGAAACGCCGAGTAGCTGATTCCCGCCACGCTCGCCAGTTCGGCCGCTTTCCAATCCCTGTCCGGCCGAGCCTCGATAGCGTTGAGCACTTTGGCAATAGGCGGGGGCAGTGCGGCGGGCCCGCCGTGCAGCAATCCGCGTGACTGCATCAGTTCGCCCAGGACCGTCGTCAGCAGGAGGTGGACATCCCATTCCCAATTAGCCGGGCGCCGGCGCACAAGTTTGAGCATTGCAATAAATGCGTCGTGAATCCTCTCCGGATTGCGGAGGCGAAACAGCGGGCGACGACAAATGTCCAACTCCTCTAACCAGCCCTCCAGTCCTGGACCTCCAAACCAGAACGAATGCGCCACGAGTAGCTTGGTGCCAGTCCGGTTGAATATGCGCGGCTGGCCAGTGCCATAGCACAAGAATCCTCCGTCGGGTTTGAGATCATATTCGCAGTCGTCCAACTGCAACCGCCCCTCACCGGATTTTACCCAGGTGATGGCGGCCCCCGGCTTTTCAAATGCGCCAATGCTCCACGGTTGGTTGAACTCCGCGCGCCCGATCGAGAAGAGGTGCAGCAAGACCCGTCGGGCCACCGGCGAGGGCTGAGCTCGTATGGTCAAAGGAATCTTGGTCATAGACATCTCATAATAACATCACAGGCGCATTAAGTGTTGCAAAGATCTGATCCCCGGCGGGCTTGGCATCGAGATTGCCACAGGCCAGATGTGTCAGCAGGACAGCAGACTGCTCTTAAGCCAAAGGCCCTGCCTTAATCCTCTGAGAATGGCAAATTGCGTACTGGTCCTACTTGCCCGCACCTGCAGGTTGCGATGCTGCACGCAGGGCCTCGTCCATGGCTTGGCGGTATTCCGACTCCTCGTGAGGCGTAACCCAGCGTTTGACCTCCTGGTGGTGATCGAAGAGTATCACCGTCGGAAACAGGACAATGTTGTATCGCTGCTGGATCTCCTTGGACGTGACCGCGAAATAGGGCGTTACCAGCATGAATCGAGTGACGACCATCCGGTCCTTGTACTGATCGTGCAGCCGATTGATCGTCGGCTCCAAGGCAATGCACGCTGGGCACCCGCCCTTGTAGAAGTCCACCAGGACAGGGCTGTCGGACTCCGTGACGGTTGACTTGAACTCGGCTTCATCCTTGAGCGTCGGGGCCGTGTCCCCGGAGGAGGGTGTGGCGCCGGAGGAGGCGGCGAGGGAGGGGGAGGGAGAGGAAGATGAGGATGCACAGCCGCCCGCCATCGCGAGAGAGCCAATGCATGCCAACGCCCCCAATGTCGTAATAATGCGAAGGACAAGCAGTGTATGGTGTGCATCTGTGGCGTTGGCCATGGCGAGTCCTCCAGTAATACTGACAAGGCATTATAGTCCCAGCTGGACTCGCGCCTGGGCATTCCATAATTCCGCGCGCCCCGTGCGTGCATGGCCTTGCCGTGAATGAAAGGTTATGGCAGAATTGAAGTGTCAGGGTTGGCTGTGACCGCTGTGCGAGAGGCTGCCTGCAGGAGCATTCACACCGGGCTCAGTTGATGTGACAGAATAGGAAACATGGATCGCCACGGTGGCAAGTGCTGCTCGCGGACTGGCGACCTGTCGGAGGGACAGGCGAGGCAACGCATTGGCGGCCAGAGCTTGGTGGGGCAAGTCGGTTTTACGCTGGAACACGTGCATTTCGAGGGCAAAGCTACCGTTCGGATACCCGTGGCGCCACATGCCACGGAGGCCGTCGTCGCAGCACCTATGCCTGGAACCTCCAAGCCCGATGAACCAATGGACGCGTTTGTCGCGTGGGTGCTCGCCCGGGTGGGCCTGGACGCCACGTCCTACCGCAGGCAGCCGCTGCATCGTCGCCTGCCGGCGTGCCTGAGGGCGCTAAAGATTCACTCAACCGACGAGGCCCATGCCTTGCTGGAGCATCGCCCCGGCCTGCTCGCGACGGCAGTGAGCTCGCTGCTGATCGGCGTGACAGAATTCTTTCGCGAGCCGGCGGTATTTGACGCTGTCTCCGCGAGCGTCCTGCCCCGGCTGGCCCAGCTGAACAGGCCCCTGCGAATCTGGAGTGCCGCCTGCTCCGGCGGTGCGGAATTGTACAGTATGGCGATCCTGCTGGCCGAGGCTGGCCTGCTGTCCAGGAGCGAATTGGTGGGCACGGACTGCCGGCCGGATAGCATCGAGCAGGCACGCCGAGGCTGTTTTCCCTCCGTGAGTCTTCGCCTTGTGGGGCAGGACCTCCGCCGCAAGTACTTCGAGTCCGTTGGCGATCTGTGGCGTCCCATCGAGCCCATCCGCGCCAGGGCACGTTGGAAGGTCGCCGACGTGCTCACCGGCGTTGAAGAAGGGCCCTGGGACATCCTCTTGTGGCGGAACGCGTCCATCTACTTCACTCCTGCGGCAGGCGATGTGGTCCTGCGACGACTGGCGGCGACGCTTGTGGCGGGGGGAGTCCTGATGGTAGGCAAGGCCGAACGCCCTGCCAAGCCGTCGCCGCTGACACTTGTCAGCCGGTGCATTTATCGCAATACCATCGACAACCCACCTGCCGCCTTGCCGGGTGAACATGAGAGCGTTCGTGTAATGCCTATGTTGGAGAGCCCATATGAGTAACAGCGTCAAGGATCCGACCAGTGGACTGTCCTCCAAACCACATGACGGGTGGAGAGCGTCGCTTTGGGGATTGGGCTTGGCCATAGTGGTCGTCGCGGCGGCCGCCGTACTTCGCTGGTGGCTGGATAGAACATTCGGTCATCTCGACGCGACATTTGTGACCTTCTATCCAGCCGTCTTGCTGGTAGCCATGATAGCCGGGGGGTGGGCGGGTATCTTTGCAACTGTGCTGGCGGCGGTTACGGCGGATTACTTCTTCCTGCCACCGTTCGGGTTTGGCGTTGCCAGCACCGGGTCCATAGTCGCTTTGTCCACTTTCACCTGCACCGGCGTTCTGCTGAGCGTGGTCATGGAGCGCCTGCGACGGGCACGATGGGACAAGGCCTTCGGTGCTGCCATGGAACTCGAGGCCCAGGAACTGGCCGCTAAGAACACACTGCTCGCCCAGCAGGCGGATGAACTGGCGCGACAGTCCGAGGAACTCACTCAGCAGGGCGAGGAAATGGCCCAGCAGAATGAGGAACTGGCCCAGCAAAACGAGGAAATGTCGCAGCAGGGCGAGGAATTGGCCCAGCAGAATGAGGAACTCCAGGTCCAGTCCGAGGAGATCCACGCCCTTAACACGGAATTGGCCGCCCGCGAAGGCATGCTCCAGAAGCTTGTGGACGCCGCCAGGCTGTCCGGCGACGAAGGAAAGGTGCTCAAAGAGATCTGCGTGACGGCCCGGGAGATGTTTGGCCCGGCGGCCTTGGAGGTCGTCGCTTTCGAGCGACAGGGCGAGCAGTTGCTTGTCCGCGCCCAGGCGGGGCTCAGTGAGCACGCAGACCGTTGGCCCATCGCCGGTTCGTTCGAGGGTCTGGTCATGTGCGAGGGCCGCACCGCCTGCCTGCAGGATACCAACTTGAGGCCCGACCTGGCGGTCATGGTCGCGCCGGGCCAACCGTCCCCCCAGGCCATACTGGCGGCACCCATGAGGGAGGGCCATGAGCCATTCGGCGTGGTGGCCGTCTACAGCGGACAAAAACAGGAATGGACCGCCGATCAATTCCGCCTTGCCGAGTGGCTGGCCGGTCAATGCGGGCACATCGTCGAGACCCTGCGCCTGCAGATGGCACTGCGACAGAGCGAGCAGCATTACCGCTCACTGTTCGAGAACATGATCGAGGGTTTTGCTTACTGCCAGATTATTCCGGACGACCAAGGCCAACCGGCGGACTTTGTTTATCTTGATGTCAACAATGCATTCTACAAGTTAACGGGCCTGAAAGACGTGGTGGGCAAGTCGGTCTCGCAGGTCATACCCGGCCTGAAAGAGTCGCACCCTGAGCTGTTCGACGTGTACGCACGCGTCGCCACGACGGGGCGGCCCGAGTCCTTCGAGATCGAACTGAAGCCTTTGCAGGCCTGGCTTTCCGTTAAGGCATACAGCGCGCAGAAGGGCTATTTTGTCGCGGTCTTCGACAATATTACGGACCGCAAGCGGGCGGACAGTGACCTTCGGCGGACCATCGACGACCTGGGGCGGTCCAATAAGGAACTCGAGCAGTTTGCCTACGTCGCCAGCCACGATCTGCAGGAGCCCCTGCGGATGGTGGAGGGTTTCCTCGGGCTCCTGGTAGAGCGATGCGGCGGCGCGCTGGACGAGGACGGTCGGCAATACGTCGACTTCGCGGTGCAGGGCTCCAAGCGGATGAGCCAGTTGGTCTACAGCCTGCTGGAATACTCGCGGATCCAGCGCCGCAGCCTGAAATGCGTGGCCATACCGATGTCCGATGTCCTCTACCAGGCGATCGCCAACTGTCACGCCAGCATCGCCGAGAGCGGGGCGATCGTGACCGGTGACGGCCTGCCAACGGTCATGGGCGACGGGACACAACTGCTGCAGTTGCTTCAGAACCTGATCGGCAACGCGATCAAGTTCCGCCGCGACGGCGTTCATCCGGAGGTCAGCGTCAGTGCCCGACGAGAGAAGGATCACTGGCTGTTCTGCGTGCGCGACAACGGTATCGGCATACCCGCCGATCAGGCCGAGCGTGTTTTTTTGATCTTTCAACGGCTGCACACGCAGGACCAGTATCCAGGCGCGGGCATCGGACTGTCCATCTGCAAGAAGATCGTGGAGCGGCACGGCGGGCGGATCTGGGTGGAATCCCAGGTGGGCGAGGGGGCGGCGTTCTACTTTACGATTCCCGATTACGTGTAACGTTTTCACCCCGGCCAACGCTATGGCTGCAGAATACACTGGTGTAGATCAGTGATGAGAGATCAAATGGCCGATGTCCGTGCAATGTTGAGCATTCTGCTGGTCGAGGACAATCTCGGCGACGTGTTCCTGGTGCGAGAGGCCTTGCGAGAAGCGGGCTTCCCTCACGTGCTGCATGTCGTTCGCGATGGCGATGCGGCGTTGGCCTTTCTGCGCGGACAAGCGGCCGGAACCGAACAAGCCAAGCCCGACCTGATCATTCTGGACCTGAATCTGCCAGGCAAGAACGGGCGGCAGGTGCTGGCTGAAATGCAATGCGAGCCGCGGCTGAGGGGCCTGCCAGTTGCGGTCCTGAGCACGTCGCACAGCGAGAGCAATGTGGGCAGCGAATTCCCAAGTCTCCGCAGCACGTTCGCCGCCAAGACCCCCAGCTTTCGGAAACTGGTTGAGATTGTTCGGCAATTCAATGAATTTGCCCTGGCGTCCGACTAGACGAGTACGGCGGGAGGAGCGATGACGGGCGTGTGGTGGATCGTAGTGGCTGTCTGTGCCGCCGCGTTCCTCTTCGGGACGGATGCGGCGGTCTCGCCGGTCCGCAAACGCCCCAAGGCGACGGACCACAAGTTGCTCATGGCGATCCTGGCCGCCGCCCTCGCGGTGCGGGTTGTCCTGGCACCATTTACGAGTGGGCACCCAATGGATGTGGGCACCTTCAGTGCCTGGGCCGCCCACGCTGCCGACGGCCTGCTTTCGTTTTATTCCCCGGGCTATTTTGCCGACTACCCGCCGGGGTACATCTATGTTTTGTGGGTCGTCGGCAAGTTGCGTGTGGCGTGGGGGCTGGATTATGGTTCGCCGGGATTTCTGCTCCTACTGAAAGCTCCCGCAATCCTCGCCGATCTGGCGACAGTGTTGATTCTATACTGCCTGGCCCGGCGGTACTGGGGCGGTGGGGCGTCGGCCGCTCTTGCAGCCCTTTACGCGTTCAATCCCGCCATCATCCTCGACTCGGCAGTCTGGGGACAGGTCGACAGTGTCCTGACGGTCTTCGTCCTACTGGCCATCCTGCTACTGGTGCGTAGCCCCGCCGCGTCGGCGGCCTTGTTCGCAGTGGCACTACTGATCAAGCCGCAGGCACTGATCTTTGCCCCGGTGCCAGTCCTGTGGTTTGCCTGGCGGCTGATACGCAGGCGGCCCGGTACCACCGGAATGTGGCGCGGGCGTCCCGCCCGCGCGTCGCGAGGGCATCTTGCCCTCGCCGCGCTCACAGTAGATCCCGCGGCCGAGACGGCCGCGAGACGCGAGGGCGAGACGCCCGCGCCACAAATAAAGGCCGTTCCCATCCGTGCCCTGAAGGATCTGCTGGCCTTCCTCGTTGTGGGCGTGTTTGTGTTTGTACTTGGCATGCTGCCGTTCATAATCCAGCACGGCCCTGGTTGGGTTTTGGACAAATACGGAGGCACGATGAGTTCGTATCCCTACGCCAGCCTCAATGCGTTCAACCTGTTTGCACTCGTTGGCGGCAATGGCGTGGAAACGAGCGAGCAGTTCCTGTGGCTTCCATACAGCGCGTGGGGGCTGGTGCTACTCGCCTTAACCGTGGCCTGCGCCGCCGTCGTGTCATGTCGCGACTCAGAGCCCGGCCATCTGGCATACCTGGCGATCTTTCTTTCGGCGTCGGTCTTTGTGCTATCGACGAAGATGCACGAGCGGTATCTCTACCCGGCTTTGGTGTTGGCGATGGCCTTGTACATTATGAGCCGCGACTGGAGGGTGCTGGTGGTCTTCGCAGGTTTCACCATCACGCTGCTCTTGAACATGGCCCAGGTCCTCGCCCTTAGCATGTCCAATGTTTACCTCGTGCCAAGGCTGGACCCTCTGCTCCTGGGCGTCTCGGCGGCGAACGTGGTTCTGTGGCTGCTCGTGGTCTCGATCGGCCTGACCCGCAGCAGTCAAAAGAATCCGCTTGGGGTGTTCTGACAACGCTGAAAGGCAAGTCGGCGTCCGAGTCTTGCAGGGCTCGAATGCCGGCTTGCCTTCTTGCGTCGTCCGCAACAGAGGCCTCTTGCCTACAGCAGTTGGTTGCCATCGTTGGCGGCGATGATGCCCGTGTCCAGCATCGTCACGTCGCCATCGCCGTTGAGGTCATACAGTTCCCAGTTGTCGGTCAGCAGGTTGTCGTCGGCCTGCTGATTGTCGCCCTCGCCTGGCTGGCCCTGGATGATGTCGTCGCGGTTTACGTCGCCCAGCAGTCGCGCGCGGACCGTTACATCCTTGATCGCGATGAGTCCGAGAGTATTGGTCACCGTCAGGCGGAACACCAGCGTGTTCTGGAGCACAGACTCCAGGACATCGCCGTCCAAGTCGCGGGCGATCTTTGGGATGGAGAAGCTGGCCGTGGCCTTATTGGCGTCGATGATTGTCCCAACGTTCTTGCCGCCTACCTGCGTCCAGGCGTACTGCAGCGGCCCATGCCCGCCGTCGGTTCCACTGGCCGTCAACTGAACCGACCGGCCCTCGTAGGCGTTCAGTGGGGCCGTCACGCCGTCGCCGTTGGGCGTCGCGTTGGCGGGAGCGTACGTCTCGCCGGTGAGTGGGTTGATGGCATCGGCCGCCAGCGACGTGATGGTCGGGACGTTGTTGGAGTGATTGATCGTCACGCGGATGGTGTCCGTGGTGGCCAGGCCTTGGTCATCCGTCACCGTCAGACGCAGCACAACCGCTGTGCCTGTCGCGGTGGGCGGCGCGGTAAAGTACGTTGACATCGTCTTGGCGTTGTGCAGCGTCACCGCAGGCCCGCTGAGTTGCTGCCACTGGTAGGTCATAGGCCCATTCTCGGGGTCGATGGCGGTGGCAGAGAGGTTCACCGTCGACTGCTCATCAACCGCGAAATCGGTCCCCGCGTTAACCACGGGTGGCAGGTTGCCAGGCTCAACGCGGACGACCACCACATCCTGCGACGTATCGCCCAGCGAATCCGTTACCGTCAGCATGAAGCCAAGATCCATCGGCGCCGTCGTGGGCGGGGCGGTGAAGTGTGGCGTGGGCGACTGTGTATCGTCCAAAGTCACAACGGATCCGCCGATCTGCTCCCATTGGTAACCCGCGAGCGGACCATCGGCGTCGTAGCTAGTCAAGCCGCCCAGCGTCACAACGTCACCCGGATAGACATCACTGTCCGGACCGGCGGCGGCCACGGGCGGCGAACTGTAGGTCGTGACGAAGTTCAAGGGCATGGCGGCAAACATTCGCCAGGAGGGGTAATTCGTTGTGAGCCCGCTGACCGTGTCATGCACCGACACGGACTTGATCTCTTTGCCGGTGTCGCCCAGGACATAGATGCCCGTGTTGGTCGGGTTGGCGTCACGCAAAGCGACCCTGCCGACAGTGGCGGCCACCAGTACGCTGTTATCAAACAGCATGGCTGGGCTCGCGACGTGTCCGGTAACGCCAGTGGTCCTGAATGAATGGATGCGGGCCTGGGAAACGAAGTACTCGACGCGGTCGGGCCTAGTCACGCTATCGGACACCCCGGCCAGGAAGTTCGCATCGCTCGCGTATCCGACGTGGATGACGCCCTGGTCCCCCCCGGTACGCACCGTGACGCCACTTGCCCCGCCTGCAACGGCAAGCCTGCCCAGCGAACCATCGAGCATCCACGTTGCATCGCTGAAATCGCAGCCGATCCTCGCCCTGCCAAGCGAGGCCTTTTGGGTGGAATGGCCATACAGTGACAAGTTGGCCTGGAAATCGCCCAGGGCGATAAGCTTGCCGATCCATGGGGCTGCGAATGTATTGTCCCCGCCGGCTTGGGTCCAGTTGGAGACCGTCAGCGAGGCGACAGGCATTCCGTGGGTGTCGACCGACAGGTCCGTCACGTCGTCCATCGTGATGTTCATGCCTCTTCGGGCGGCGGTGACCGCGCCCGTCTGCACGTCGATGGTGGCTGGGCCTCTCACGTCGCCTAGCGTGAGGTTGCCGATCGCGCCGGCGGAGTTGATGCTGCCGGTGAGTGTCATTTCACCGGCGATCAGGGCCTTGAGCGGGCCATCGACCGTCAAGTTCCGCACGCCTGTGATACCGTCTCCTCTGACCGCGACCTCCAGCGTGGAGGCTTTTGTCGTGCCGACCAAGTCGATCCCCACTGCGTCTGCGAAGTCCCCCGCCCCGTCGGCGAAGTGGACGGCCCCCGCGCCAGGGCCTGTTAGCGAGATCGTCACGGCGTCCCCGTTGGCGTCAAAGTACTTGGCCGACATGCCCGCCGTAAATGTGATTGTGCCGGCCGACAAGAGCAGCCTGCTTTCGAGCAATTCCATCGCCGCCGTGAAGCTGCCGTCGAGACTCATGGCAAGTCCTTTCCCGAGATGTGCGTGTTCGCCCCGTGTGCCGCTAGTTACGTAAGGCGTGAATTTTGAAAGGGATGCGTTGGATTCACGCAAATCGTAAAGTCGCGGCTGTCTGTTGTCCGTAGCGAGGTAACGGACCATGCCCCGCGCAGGTCCGTGTCGGATAAAACCCGTCAGTTTTCCGAGGCGAACTGCTGAGCATTATGGTAGTCAGGCAAAACCCCAAATGATGGAACTTTCCCCCACAAATTTATGCGGGCGAACACGGCGGGCAGCACGGTGGCTGATGCTGAGGAGTTCCACCCAGTCTCAAATTGGTGGGGGAAATGCTGCTGCGTCAATCGCTTCAGCGAGCGTGGAGTTTCATTCCAGGAGAGTGCCGCTGCAGAGCGGTCTCTATCCCCGAGGAGAGGGCGAAAGTGGCAACAATATCGTGACGCACGTGCCCTCGCGCGGCCTGCTGGTGATGTGCATCTTTCCTCCCAGCAGAACGAGCCGCTCGCGGAGACTGAACAGGCCAAACGCGTCTCCATCTAACTCATCAAGCTTTGTCGGTTCGAAGCCTATGCCTTGGTCCAGGACGCTGAGACGGATTTGTTCCATGGAGGGCTTCTCAAGGATGACCGTGGCCGTTTGTGTCCCCGCATGGTGGAGCACATTGAACAACAGCTCTCGGGTGGCTTCGAACAGGAACTCCCGCAGTTCCTGTGACGCCGGCTCCGCTTTGTCCTCCAGCCTCATGTCTACCTGCAGGTCGTACTTGCTCTTCATATGCGGCCCCAGCCACCGCAACGCAGGCACGAGGCCAAAATCGTAAAGGACCGGCGGGTACAGTTCCACGGTGAGTGAACGCGAGATGCGAATCGCTTCGTCGAGCATGGCGTTTATCTCATCTGACTGTTGAGGGAAGTCTGCGATTGGCGGCGAGGCTAGGGCGAGTTTCGCGCCTACCAGCAACTGTTGAAGCCCCTCGTGCAGGACCAGTGCGATTCGCCTTCGCTCCCGATGTGCAACATGGTCCATCTGCATAGTCAACCGCCTGAGCTGCGCCGACCGGCTTTCGGCAATGGCGGTCCGCTGAGCCACCTGACGTTCGAGAATGCGTGAAAGTTCCTGCTGCTGCTGGTTCCATCGCTGTCGCAGAAGCGCGTTGGTGAATGCTTCGCCAACCAGCCGCAACCGGCCAAGTATGTCTGCAGACCACTGGTGTTCCTGCCGCAGGAAGGTAAACCCTATTGCGCCGACGAAGTCGCCCCCAATCATCAAGGGGATGCCCACGTGGCTCTTGATCCCGGTCCTAAGGCAGTACTCCCGCTCATGCGTGGCGGCCACGGGAAGGTCGTCCAGGCGAGATATGACCACCATGTTGCCGTGACGAAGCCTGTCCAGGTAGAAGTAGAGTGTGTCCAACGGTTCATAAGGCCCGAGCGCCTCAAGGCCGGGACGGGCCCAACTGTGTATGGATCGCAGCTTGCTGTCGTCGGAAAACTCTGCCAGGCTCGATCGGTCGATGCCGAAGAACTCCACAAGTGTCCGCAGGCTGACGTCGATCCTGCCGAAAAGCTCGTCTGGGTTCACGTTAATCAGGTTGGAACATATGTCACCCAGCAACTGTTCGAACTGCAATCGCTCCTCAAGGTCTCGCCGCGACTGTCTTGCATCCTGGATCAGGAGATCGCACCTCCGACGCTCGGCGTCAAGGGCGGCCACGATATCCGGCCGATCGCTGCTGCCACCAGTCATTGAGGAGGGCAAGGACGAGTCGGGCATTACATGATCTCCCCTGGTAATACGCTACTGACGGAACCGTGCCATGTTAGGCGGGGTAAGCTTGTAACTCAATCGAGCTCAAAACCAAGCGGGAGCGGAAGCAACTCGCCGAAAACGAATGGTTTTGGGTGGTGGAGACGCAAAAAGTCCCGACTAACCCCGGTTGCCTGCACAGGTTGGGATTTCGCCCACGAAAGAGCTTGACGCTCTAAAAGTGTTCGGATATAGTTAGGGGGTAAGTTAGGGTTCTGATTGGTATGGAGTGAGGCACGTGGACCGTAGGCGCAGACCTGTAGGCGGTAGCTGTTCCTCCAGCCTCTCGCCTCTGGTCTCCGGCCTTGTGGTGCTGCAATGAATATTGAAAAGATTGGCGAGCCGATCCGGGTGCTGGCGAGTTTCTCAGCCGGTCAGTGTCAGCCGCTTCGGTTTCGCTGGGGGCAGCGGGAGTATCGCGTGGACGCGGTCAACGGCAAGTGGATCGACCGCGGGGGCGAGGGTTACAGCCTGCATTACAGCGTGCAGGTAGGCAGCGAGACGTACTACATCCACTTCGTCAGCACCGACGTGCAATGGTGGCTGGACCAGGTGGTGGTGGCGTAGAAATGACCAATTTCCAATGCTCAATGCTCAATCAATTTTCAAGACTCGAATGCTCAATAAGGATCGAGTCAAGGCCAGGGCTGGGGCAGGTGCTCTGTATTGAGCATTTCAATATTGAGCATTCGTTATTGATTGGAAATTGAGCATTATTTCAGAGGGACAGCCGTATGGTCCTTGAGAATACACATGCAACGCCTCCTCGTCTCATCCTCCACGTTGACGTGGACGCATTTTTCGCGTCGGTGGAGCAGTTGCTGATCCCGGCGCTGCGGGGGCGGCCTGTCATTGTGGGCAACGGCGTAATTGCCTCGTGCAGTTACGAGGCCCGCAAGTTGGGCATGAAGGCGGGGATGGCACTGTATCAGGCCCGCAGGCTTTGCCCGGGCGTGGTAATCCTGGATGGCGACTATCAGATCTACCGCTGTTTCGCCGAGCACGTGTGGGAAGTCTGCCGCCAGTACACCTGCGGACTGGAGACGTACCTGGACGAAGCCTATGGCGACGCGACGGGCATGGAAGGCGTCCACGGTCCGCCGCCTGAACTGGGGCAAAAGCTCCAAGAGCAGGTGCGCCGCGAGGTGGGGCTGCCCGTATCGGTCGGGCTTGGGCCTAACCGCATGCTGGCCAAGATCGGCTCGCACCTGGCCAAGCCAGCCGGCGTGCGGTACATCGCAGCCGAGCGGGCGGCAGAGGTTCTTGGCCCGCTGCTCATCGAAAAGATCCCGGGTATCGGGCACAAGACGGCCCGCCTGCTGCACGACCTGAGTATCGTGACGGTCGAGCAGTTGCGGTCGCTGTCACGGAGCATGCTCTCATCCATGCTGGGCGTGCGAGGCGAGGTGATCTACGATCGCGCCCGCGGAGAAGATGACAGCGTGCACGAGCGATATTCTCTCGCCGACGCAAATGAAGATCCACCCAACACACCCAACCCTCCCAGCGCCCACGGAACGCTTTTCCACGACGCAAGAGATCGAGTTTCCAACGCCCACGGAACGCTTTCCGTGGGCATGCCCCGGACAATCTCACGGGAGACGACCTTCCACCAGCCCACGTGCGACCTGAGTGAGATCCGCGGCATGTTGTTCTACCTGCTTGAGCGGGCTATGCGGATGGCCCGCTCCAAGCGGCTTGCCGTGGGGCGGGTGGACGTGTCGATCCGCTACAACGACTGGCGGCAGCAGGAGTCGGGCGCGACGCTGCCGTCGCCGACGGGCGTGGATGAGGAGGTATTTAGCCGCGTGGAGGCGATGCTGGGGCAGCTTTACAAGCGGCGGGTGTCGCTGCGGCACGTGGGGATCACGCTGTCGCGGTTCTCGCCGCTGGGCGAGTCGGTCATGCTCTTCGACCCCCCGGACAAGACGGCCAAGCGAGACCTGTGCCAGACACTGGACTCGA
>Ga0265339_10001320_pt1 | contig 18551 bp, 19 predicted proteins | sample 4CB219metaG_FD_202085 | JGI IMG/M metagenome (GOLD analysis project Ga0265339, IMG submission 202085) | Rhizosphere microbial communities from Carex aquatilis grown in University of Washington, Seatle, WA, United States - 4-CB2-19 metaG | ecosystem: Host-associated > Plants > Roots >... | reverse complement strand
AAGGGCCTTGGGTGACAATCTGGCCGCCCCGTTGGACCTGGAAGGTCTGCTGGCTGACATGGCCACGGATCATGCGGTCCATCTGAGCCATTTGTTCGAGGATGCGGGCGCGTTCTTGTTGGAGGGATGGTGAGATCATATTGGATATTTAGGATAGCGTCATTGCTATTGTATATGACATATACAATCTTCGGAGCAAATGTCCAGGCAAAACGCCTCTTTTTGGAAATCCATCAACTAATTATTCCTGCACCCTTAAGAAGATGCGGGACGAGCCTGTAGCGGGCTGGGTGCCGGTGTTTCAGGACTTGGAACGCTGTCATTCTGCCGCTGAGTTTGCCATGTCCGTTTACAAAGAGATTCATCATTTTCTAAGCCAGAAGGGCCGAGTCACCCGAAGGGCGAGGGAGTTGTTCGCTGCCTTGGGTGGCACCGAGATTGGCGGGATCTTCAAATTGCCGGAGAAGATGGTCGCCCCTTGGAAAGACGTGCTCAGTCGAGCAGTCGAAGACTTGATTCACGAGAACGACTCCCAAGACGCCAGGCTGTTGTTCTTGTGGGACGAGATGCCTTTCATGCTCGCTAATATTCGTGACCGAGAAGGGGAACAGACCGCGATGGAGGTTCTCGATCTCCTCAGGGCGTTGCGTCAGACGCACGGCCGTCTGCGAATGGTGATGACGGGCTCGATTGGACTCCATCACGTCCTCGCTTCATTGAAAAAGAAGAATTACGCCAACTCACCCGTCAACGACATGGCGGCGGTGGATGTGCCCCCGCTTGCCGAAGCGGATGCCATCCATCTGGCAACTTTACTCATCGAAGGCGAAGCGCTGGCCTCGCATGACAAGGGGGCGGCGTCATTGGTAATCGCGCGCGAGGCGGACTGTTTTCCGTTTTATATTCATCATATCGTCAGGGCCCTGAAGATCCGTGGATTGCCCGCGGAGCCTGTCACCGTCGCGCAAGTCGTGACGTCGCAGTTGGTGGACCCAAACGATCCCTGGGAACTTTTGCATTACCGGGAGCGCATTCCGATTTACTATCGCGACGATCCAAAGACGGTTCTCCTGGTACTCGATGAACTGGCAGGCAAGCGCGGCGTCGCTTCGGTGACTGAACTGCTCGAAATTGCCAAAGCTTCGAGCAATTTCGACGATCGGGAACGCTTGCTGAATCTGCTTTCGCTCATGGAGCGCGATCATTACTTGATACGGGATAGCGCCGGAAAGTACGCCTTCCGATTCCCGCTCATCCGGCGCTGGTGGAAGATCAACCGTGGCCTATGAAAGCCGAACCCGCACAGGTCGAGCAGCCGACGGACGATCACAAGACCATCTGGGTCTTCACGCCTAGCCGCACGGATCCAAAGGACCTGGAAAGCATCCTCGTTCAGCGTCACAAGCTCCTGCAGGACGCCGTGGAGCGCGTGCGCGAAAGCGCGCTTACGGACCACAAGCACCATCTGCTGTTCGTCGGACCTCGCGGCTGTGGCAAGACTCACCTGATCACGCTGATCGTCAGCCGCCTGGGCGACGATGCCGCCCTCGAAGATCGGCTGCGGATTGCGTGGCTCAACGAGGATGAAACCTGCACGACACTACTCGAACTTCTCGTCAAGATTCATTCGGCTTTGGAGAAGCGCTATCCCGCGGAATTTCGCGAGGACGCACTTAGCGGCGCGTATGAAATGGAGCAGGACGCCGCCCTCGACTTTGTTTCCAAGCTTCTGCTCACTTCCCTCGGTTCTCGAGTTCTGTTGGTTGTGGCTGAGAACCTCGACGCCATCTTTGACGGACTCGGCGACTCCGGCCAGAAACAACTCAGGGCTTTCATCCAAGAAAATTCAAAACTCTCCATCGTTGCCACTGCGCAGCGGCTGGTGGAGGACTTGTCTGACAGGGCAAGTCCGTTTTTCGGCTTCTTTCAGACCGAGCACCTTAAGCCGCTCAATATCGAGGAGGCAACCGAACTGCTCCAGAACATTGCCCGGCTCCAAAAAAAGCAAAGCGTGGTGGAATTTCTTGCCACCCCGCGCGGTCGCTCCAGGGTCCGGGCGCTTCATCACCTGTCAGGGGGCAATCATCGCATTTACATCGTGCTTTCGCAGTTTATCACGCGGGACAGCATCGACGCGCTGATCGAACCGTTCATGAAAATGGTGGATGAACTCACTCCGTACTACCAGGAGCGGATACGCTGGCTGCCGCAGTTACAGCGGAAAATTGTTGAGTTTCTTTGCGGTTGCGAAAGCACCGTGCCGGTCAAAGAAATCGCCAAAAGACTATTTGCAACTCCGCAGACCATTTCCAGCCAGCTTCAGGACCTCCGAGAAAAGGGTTATGTAGAGGCCAATCAGCGGGGCCGCGAATCGCTCTACGAAGCCAGCGAGCCTCTCATGCGCATTTGTATCGAAGTAAAGGATGCACAGAACCATCAACCGCTCCGCTTGCTCGTCGATTTCCTCCGCGTTTGGTACGACGATTATGATCTGAAGGTTCACCTTGGAAAAACGCGGCCCGCCTCAACAGCCTGCGCGTACCTGGAAGCGGCCATTTCCCGGAATAGCTTCGCCGGCGACCTGAGAAAGCAGATCCTACTGGAAGATTTCCGATCGTCTTTGGCGGAGAAATTGGACCCGAAATCTTGCTACGGCTTGATTCGAGAACTGGCTCATCAGCCGGAAGAAACAATTTTGGCGATGGAATGCTGGGCGGGGGGCGACCAATCAGCGGCGATTCATTGCCTTGACGAAGCGATTTCCCGGGAATCGAATTCATCCGATAAAGCTGTCCTTCCATTAACTCGGGCTGCGCTCTACGCAAAAACTGGCGACCGTGTAAAAGGAATTGATGACTACACGGCAGTAATTGACCTTCCCAACTCGCCAGCTAAGCACGTCGCCATGGCGCTCGTTAACCGCGCCTTTACCCATTACGAAGCCGGTGAGACACAGCGTGCGATCGACGACTTTACGATAGTAATCGGGCTCCCTGATGTCCCGGAAGAGGGAGTTGCAAGGGTGCGCCTGTGTCGCGGTATCGCCTATTGGGAATCCGGTCAGACTCAAAGCGGGATCGAGGACTTTACAGCGGTCATCAGCCTGCCGGGGGCACCGGTCGACCAGATCGCAACGGCACTCGTGGGTCGTGGTACCGCCTATTGCGATTTGGGCCAGACTCAAAAGGGGATCGAGGATTTTACAGCGGTCATCAGCCTGCCCGGGGCACCGGTCGGCCTGGCCGCGGTGGCGCTCGTGAGCCGTGGCGTTGCGGTCGGGCGGGATGGCGACAAGCAGCTCGGAATAGCCGACTACACGGCAGTAGTCGGCCTTCCCGGAGCGCCAGTCGACGCAGTTGCGCGAGCACTTGTGTATCGAGGTTTCACCTATGGCGAACTGGGCCAGACGCAACAGGAAATCGACGACTACACGGCCGCCATGGGCCACTCCGACGCGTCAGTCGAGCTACGCGCCAAGGCTCTTGTTAATCGGGGCATGACGTTCGGCCAACTCGGCAAGACACAACAGGAAATCGACGACTACACGGCCGTGATCGGCTTGTCTGGGGCGCCAGTCCAACACGTCGCTGTAGCAATGTACCTGCGGGCTGTTAGATTCTTTCAGGGAAATCAGACGCAACAGTCTCTGAAAGACCTTGAGACTTTAATCCGATTTCCAGATGCTCCGACAGAAGTTTTAGTGGATTCGTATGTCGCGCTTGCAGAACTCCATTTTAGCGAGGCGAAATGGGGCGATGGCGTAAAGGCGCTTGAACTAGGCTTGGAAAACGGCGCCAAGAAGAAATCGCCCTATTTTGGAAGAGCGACTGATTTGATCGGCGTCATATTCGCCGCGGGCCTGGCGCCGGAGGGGCGGTTCGACAGGATTAGCGCCATCCTTGGAGCCTATAATAAGCGTCGCGCGTTGTCCGTGCTTGGCGAAGCCCTCGTCCAGCATATCGGCGCTGTCTTCCGCGCCGGGGAACCGTTTCCATCAGCCGACAACCTCGATGGATGGGCTTCGACCTGGGAAATAGCGGCTGAGAATGTGCCTGACTTTCAACTTCCTATTCGCCTGCTCCGAACGGCCGTCGCGTTTATAAAAGCCGGCGGAAACGACCGCGGACCGCTGTTGGACTTAACGTCAACAGAACGCGCAATTCTGGAACAGGGGCTTGGACTCGTGGAAGAGAAGCAGCGGCAATCAACGTGAACGCGGTTGATTCCCGTCATTTTGATTGACAATTGCTGGATGGCCGCACCCCGTTTTCGGGGTGGTCGCCGGAGCTATTGCTGTTGACGATTGGGGCTGCCTGAAGCCAAACGGGCGTTGTCGTAAGCCGCCTTCGCGCAAACAACTTCCACACCCGCGCCGAGCGGCCTCAATTGGCGGCGCCGTTGGCAAAGAGGAAGCCGGCCTTCAACAACAACACGGTTTGCCGGGTTTTGGCTCGTTGAGCGACCTGCCAATTCGTCCCTCCAATGCCGTCGGTCTCGATGTTCTCGATGGGAATGTGCTCCACGGATTGAACGGAATCGGCGCACATAGCAAATTCTTTGGCGCCGTTGGCGAGTACAATGACGAATTCGCGGCATGAGTCCTTCAAGATGCCGCGCGATTCCTCAAAGAGCTTGACCATCGCGGCCAATTCACAGTTTTGCCGTTTTTGGAGAAGGCCCAGAGCTTGCTCGAAGTCGCCGCTCTGGGCCAGGTTCAACACGTCATCCGCGCAGGCGTGGATGATCCGGTGGGGACCCTCCATTTTCCTGAGGGCCATGCGAAAGAAGACGGCCTGAATGGACTGCTCCTGGTTTCTGTATTGGTCGTACCAGAGGCCAAACTTGCATTTGTGCGGATCCCTGGCCAGCTTGAATGGCCGGCGCTCCCGCACGCACGCGTCCAACTCCGTAAGCCAGTTGCGGTGGTCTTGCTCCCGTTCTTGCAGCAATTGTATGAGCCCGTCCACCTCGGATCGCGCCGAGGCCGCGCCCAGCACAACGCGCAGATCCACCAACTTCAGGACGCGGCCGCGCACGTTGACGACTCCGCGAATTCCCGGGGGCGCATTGGGAACGCGCACCACCACGGGCAACAGGAGAATCTCGCGGACAAATCCAGCCGAGACCGCGTACAACCCTTTGCCCGCCTCGAACAGGACGAACGGAAGGGCGTTCTTGGACGCTGGAGTCATCACATTCGATCCAGTCAACAAAACAAAGGTCTCACCGTTCTTCAGCTTGCCGAACAGGGTCTATTCCTCTATCGGCTGATTGCGGGCAGCGCTTGAGCCCGTTTCCGGGGCGCCTATTGCTGTTGACGATTGGGGCTGGCTGGAGCAAAATACACGTTGTCGTAAGAAACCAATTTCCTATGGCAACGTTGCTCCAAGAGCCTTTTGCGATGCAGACCAGCCAGACTGATAACGGCATGCACTACAGTATCTGGGCCGCCGATAATGTTGTTTACGGCCCGGTGGAGCTGCCGACTCTCATTAGCTGGGTCAAGGACGAGCGCGTCACCGCCGACACGTGGGTTTTCGACGCGCAGCATGAACGCTGGCGCAAGGCAGGCAGCCTGGCGGAATTGGCGTTGTTTTTCCGCAAACGGTCGGTCACTGGCGCGCAACCAACGGCCGATCACGCGAACATCACTCCGGGCATGCTTCGTCGGGTCAAAGCGCTGGCCGATCTGAGCGACGACCATCTGGAGCGCTTTATCGAATTCATGGAGCCTCTGACGGTCCGGCAATGGGCCCAGATCGTCAAGCAAGGCGAGATTGATGATTCCATGTATCTGGTCCTGGACGGCGAACTGCGCGTGCGCCTCATGATCACCGGCAAGGAAACGATCCTCGCCACGCTCGGCCCGGGCGAATGCTTCGGTGAAATCGCGCTCTTTGACCAGGGGCCGCGCTCCGCGGACGTCCTTGCCAATAAAGACAGCATTCTGCTGAAGGTATCCAGCGAAGCTTTTGAGAAATTGCGCCGTGAAGCTCCGGAGCTTTGCGCGCCGATTTTGTTCGCCATCAGCAAGACGCTCGCCGCGCGAATCCGCGCCGACAACAAGCGAATCAAGGACTCCGTCACATTCGCGCGCGCGGCCGCGCCGAGTTAGGGGCGGGTCGGGTCGCAAGCGGGAGAAGGCTGCTTTGGACTGCGGAAGGTTGCTTCCGCTTTCGAATCGTTGGCGAGCGCAAAGCGGAAGCAAGCTTCCGCACTCCAAAATCGGATTAAAAGAACGGGTTGTGGGCCTTTTCCTGCGCGACGGTGGTCAACGGCCCGTGGCCGGGACAGATCAGAGTCTCCGGCGGCAGGGTGAAAATCTGGTCGCGCACTTTTTGCCGGGCCAATTCCCAGGACTGGTTGCCGCGCCCGATGGATCCCGCGAAAATGGCATCGCCGACGATCGCGACATGGGGCGCGTCCTCGGGCCATGTGCCAATAATATAGGTAACGCCTTCCTCGGCGTGGCCGGGCGTGTCGCGGTTGGTGATGCGGAGGCTGCCGAGATGGACAAAGTCGTTGGCGCGATTGCGATGTTGGGGCGGGGCGTTGCGCGAATTGCTGTGCAGGAGGGTCTTGGGGAATTTCGCGCGGATCGGCTCCAGGGCGGCCATGTGGTCCTCGTGGAGGTGTGTCAGGAAAATGTGGCGGAGAGTCAAACTATTTTCTTCAATCAGCTTGAAAATCGGCCCGCCTTCCCAGCCCGTGTCAAATAAAGCCGCGTCGCGCGATCCCTCGTCCCAGGCCAAATAACAATTGACAGCCATGCCGCCTGAATCGGTTGTGATCAGCCGGAATTCCCGCCACGCTCCCAAGTCCGGCGTTTCGGGCAGCCAGCCGGCAGCGATCCTGGCCAGCTTCGCGCCGTCCAGATTGATCGCGCGGCCCAGCGCCGCGAAATCCACGCCGCCCTCGGCGACGCCGCTCTGTTCCATCGCCGCCAATTGCGCCTCGGAAATGCCGGCCGCCTTCGCCGCAGCCGCGGCGTCCGCGCCTGCGGCCATGCGTCCCTTGCGGATGATGTCGCCCAAATGATCTTCGAGTGTCATAATTCAGTTTGCGAGTGTTGAGTATTCAGTGTTCAGAAAGGACAAAGGACGTCACGCCAAATCCGACCCATCATTGCACACCGAAACCTAGCACAGTTGCCGTTTCTTGTTGCGCTGGGCGCAATCTATGGCAAGCTTTAATTAGTATGGACAAGCCTAAAATCATCGCCTATCTGAAACCGACCTGCGGCTGGAGCCAGGGCGTTCGCGCCGTTCTCCGCAAATACGACCTGCCTTTTGAGGATCGCGACATCATTAACGATCCGGTGCAACGCCAGGAGATGATCGAGAAAAGCGGGCAGATGCTCAGCCCGTGCGTCGAAGTCAACGGGCGCATGCTTGCCGACATCAGCGGGGAGGAAGTGGAGTCCTACCTTCTGACCAACGACCTGGTCAGCACCAATGACCGCGCGCCCGAAGCGCCGACCAACCAGCCTTGCGCGCACGAAGCGCCGCAGGCGGTCCAATTGAATTTCCGCTAAGACGCGGCGACTTTGCCGTTCGGGCGGCGGTTTTTCATTGCGCCCGAATCCGCTTTCGTCAAGCGTTGACGGCGTTATGCGCGTGATCGCGTCCATCGCCGCCATGCAAAGGCTGGCCCTCAAGCGGCGCGAGGAGGGCCAGGCCATCGCCTTCGTTCCGACGATGGGTTTTCTGCACGAGGGCCACTTGAGCCTGATGGCCCGGGCCCGAAAGGCCTGCAGCGCGCGCGGCCTGCTTGTCGTCAGCGTCTACGTCAACCCCACCCAATTCGGCCCGAAGGAGGATTTCGCCAAATACCCGCGCGCGCCGGCCCGGGACGCGGCGCTGTGCCGCAAGGCTGGCGTGGATATTCTTTTTACACCGTCGGACGGGGAAATGTATGCGGCTGATTTCAGCATGCGGGTCGCGGAGGAGCGGCTTTCCAAATCGATGGAGGGGGCGTCGCGCCCGACGCATTTCCAGGGGGTGGCGGTGGTCGTGGCCAAGCTTTTCAACATCGTGTTGCCGGATGCGGCGGTTTTCGGGGCCAAGGATTTTCAGCAGGCGGCGATCATCCGCCGGATGGTTCGCGACCTTAATTTTCCCATCGAGATCATTGTCGCGCCAATATTCCGCGAAGCGGACGGGCTGGCGATGAGTTCGCGCAACAAATACCTTTCAGCCGAGGAACGCCTGCAGGCGCCGATTCTTTTTGTGGCGTTGCAAACGGCCAAAAACGCGGTCGCCAAAAAACCGCTGCCGCGCGCGCAACTTCGCCAGAAGATCGAACGCCTCATCGCCTCGCAACCGGCAGCTTGCGTCGATTACGTGGAGTTTTTTGATCCGCAAACGCTGGAGCCGGCGGCAAAAGTCGGGCCGGGCGCGCAGATGGCGCTGGCGGTGCGCATCGGCAAAACGCGTCTTATTGACAACGCGGAGTTATGAAGCGCTTCGATTTTTTGGTCCTTGGCAGCGGCATCGCCGGGCTTTCCTTTGCGCTCAAGGTCGCGCAATTGGGCCGGGTCGCCATTGTCACCAAGAAATCCAGCGCCGAATCCAACACGAACTACGCGCAGGGGGGGATCGCCGCCGTGACCAGCAAGGAGGATTCCGTCGACATTCATGTGCGCGACACGCTCACGGCGGGCGCCGGCCTCTGCCACGAAGACGTGGTCCGCGAGATCGTCGCCGAAGGCCCGGCGCGGATCGCCGAACTGATCGAGCTGGGCATGAAGTTTTCCGAGCGCGAAACCATCGGCGGACGCGAACTGGATCTCGGCCGCGAAGGGGGGCATTCCAAGCGGCGCATACTGCACGCCAAGGACGTGACCGGACGCGAAATTGAGCGGGCGCTTCTCAACGCCGTCGCCAAGCACGCGAGCATCGAAATGTTTGAAGATCATTTCGCGATCGACCTCATCACGACGGAGAAATTGCGGAGGCGCGCCGGGGCAGCGGGGACCGGGGAGAATCGATGCGTGGGGGTGTATGTATTTGACAAAGCTGCGGGCGCGGTCGAGACCTTTGCTGCGCCGTTCGTCCTATTGGCCACGGGCGGCTGCGGCAAAGTTTATCTATACACGACCAATCCGGACATCGCCACGGGCGACGGCGTCGCGATGGCGTATCGCGCCGGAGCGGCGGTGGCGAACATGGAGTTCATTCAATTCCATCCGACCTGCCTTTACCACCCGGCCGCCAAATCCTTTCTCATCAGCGAGGCCGTCCGCGGGGAAGGGGCGGTCCTGCGCAACGCGGCTGGGGAAGCGTTTATGGATCGGTATCATCCGCTCAAATCGCTTGCGCCGCGCGACATCGTCGCGCGGGCGATCGACAGCGAGATGAAAAAGAGCGGAGCGGATTGCGTATTTCTGGACATCACGCACAAGCCGGCGCGGTTCATCATCGAGCGTTTTCCGAACATTTATTCCAATTGCCTCAAGTACGGCATCGACATGACCAAGGATTACATTCCGGTCGTGCCGGCGGCGCATTACCAGTGCGGGGGCGTGGTCACCGATGTGGATGGGCGGACGGAAATCGCCGGGCTTTACGCGGTTGGCGAGGTCGCCTGCACGGGGCTTCACGGGGCGAATCGTCTGGCCAGCAACTCGCTGCTGGAGGCGCTGGTTTGCGCGCATCGCGCCGCCGAACAGGCGCGAGAGACGCCCGAACCCGCGCTCGCGGCCGAGATTCCGTCGTGGCATCCGGGCGAAGCGCTCAACGCGGACGAAATGGTGGTCGTCGCGCACAACTGGGACGAAATCCGCCGGCTCATGTGGGATTACGTCGGCATCGTGCGCACCAACAAGCGCCTCCTGCGGGCCCGGGCCCGAATCCTCAATTTGCAGGAGGAAATCCGTGATTATTACTGGGGATACGTCGTGAGCAACGACATCCTGGAGCTGCGCAACATCGCGACGGTCGCCGAACTTATCATCAACTGCGCGCTCCAACGGGCAGAAAGCCGCGGGCTCCATTACAACCTTGATTTCCCAAACGCCGACCCCGCGTGGGCCAACCGCGACACGGTGCTGCGTCGCACCCAATCGTGAAGCCGTTGCAGGTCGTCGTGGACACAAATGTCGTCCTCAGCGCGCTGAGATCGAGGCAAGGGGCATCGCATCGTCTTTTAAGGATGGCGGATGAATGTCTCTGTCGCGCTGCTCTTGCAGTACGAGGCGGTCGCCCGCCGCGAGGCTGTTCCGCTTCGTGCGACTTTGGAAGAGGCGGACAGGTTCATCGCTTATCTTAGCGCGGCGTCGGAACACCGGGCGATTTATTTCACGTGGCGTCCTCAACTCACCGATCCCAACGACGAATTTATCCTCGAGCTGGCGGTGTCGGCGGGCGCCAGCCATATTGTCACTTTTAACCGGGCCGATTTTCAGGGAGCGAAAAGCTTCGGCGTCAATGTGGTTGAACCTCGGGATCTGTTGGGTATAATCGAAAGGCTTGTATGAGCGCCATCACTGTCGAAATACCGGATTCGGTTCGTGAGGCCTTGGATGCAGAGGGCCGCCGACTGCACAAGTCGGCCGAACAGGTGGCGAGTGAATCGCTCGCCCGCATCGTTCAAGCCCAACAGCAACTGGATTATCTGGCGGAGCGCGCCCGTCGAGGTCGGCGGGACGACTTCGACGGCTTTCTGAACAAAGCGCCGGACGCGCCGCCCATGCCGAACGACGGCCTTTAGGCCGTTTTTTGGCCACGCGCCCGTTGCCTGTGCAAGCAGCGCCATCGGGCGCCGGACACAATAATGAACCTTACTCTTTGGACTGCGGCGGGTCGCCGCCGCTTTTCATATTTGCTCGCATTCGTCGCCTGCTCGCTTTCCGCACAAACCGGCGACTTCTGGTTTCCGGGGCAATCTCTCCCGAAGACGGTCGTCGTGGTCAATTCCCCGGACAACCGCGCCGGCCTGATGACGCTCCAATCCCTCGCCGGCCTCGCCGCGCAGGCTGTCAACGAAAAGCGCGGCGACGAACTCGTGTGGGTGGACGACGGCAATCCGAACATCAACATCTGGCGGACGAATTTTCTGGCCGCCCATCCGGATGTCCATTTGGCAACCTCAGACCTTTGGACGCTTCTTGGCCGTTATGCGGACGGGCGGTTCGTTAAAGGCTATATACTTTACAAGTCGGATTCGTCCCTCGCCGTCGCCACGAGCCTGGCCGGGATTCTGGGCGGCGTCATCGTCGATGAACAAATGCAGCCCGCCGCCCAAGCGCACGGCCTCAAGCTTCTCCTCGATGCGCGCGATAAATCGCCGTCGTGGTGCTTCGAGAGCTACAAAGGCCGGTTCAACCGGCGCCTGATCTGCCTGCAAGATCCGACCAAACCGCACCTGCGGGATCTCGCCATCGCCCAGCGCGTGTTCACCGACTACGGCGCAGACGCGACGATCCGGCGGGTGGTTGAATGGATCGACCCGCTCTCGGCGGCGCTGGGCTGGAACGGCGGCGACGAATTCGGGAACACCGATTTATTGACACGTTTCGGCGATTTCCAGACCGGCACGGATTGGTGCATGGACCTGACGGTCACGATGGCCGGGGCCGAAGCCGTGCAGCCGATGAAGATCCCGCCGTTTCCGGGGATTGCGTGGAGCGACCGGCGGAGCGGCGTCTGTTTTATTGACACCGATGGCGACAACTCGGAGTGGTGGATCGGCAACTTCGTCCGCAACACCAATTACTGGGCCGACCCGCGACGCGGCGCGATGCCCTTTGGGTGGTCCTGCTGCTTCGCGCATTTGACGCAGATTTGCCCTTACGCCATTGATTACGCCCTGAAGACCCGCTCCACGAACGATTCGTTCGTAGAAGCCGGCGGCGGCTACTTTTACCCCGACCGCTTCGGGATGGCCCGCTCCAACCGTTGGGAGTTGCTGGCGGAACATACGCGCCAAACCTGGGCGCGCATGAAAAAAACCAATTCGCGCCTTCTCTCGTTCAACTTCAGCCAATGCGACTCGCCCGACGCCCGTCGCGCCTGTCAAGTCATCGCCGACCAAACCGACGGGCTTCTCGCCATCCTCGCCTTTCAATATTATCCGTATGAAGGCGGCGCCGGGAAAGTCTATTGGGTCAGAGACAGCAACGGGCTGGACGTTCCCATCATCACGGCGCGCTACTCCATTTGGGAACATTCCAACCAGCGTGACCGCTCAGGCACGCCGGCAAAAATCGCCCGAGAAATCCAGCAAGCGATTGCTGGCGCCGGCGACCAACCGCGGTATGATTGGGTCAGCGTTCATGCGTGGTCAGCTTTTAAACAGGCGCCCGGCGTCGACGAAGAGGCCGAGAACATGCCCCAGGAACACGCAGAGGACCACGGCGGCGCCCGTGGCTTTGCCCCTGCTCTGTGGTGCGGCCAGCGTCTGCCGTCGAGTATCCGGGTCATTACGCCCGAAGAAATGGCGTTGCGCATTCGGATGGCCCATAGCCCCGCCCAAACGGCCCTGTTCCTGCGGGCGGCGCCTTGATTTTGTGACGATCTTTCCATGCGCCCGAAATCGGAATGTCACGTTTTCGGTTCGGACGCTGTATTAAAGTGAGAACATTTATGAGGATTCAAACAACCCGGCTCATATTACCTCTTGCGTTCCTGATCGGTATCGTGTGGACGAGGCCGACAATTGCAGCGCCCGAAGTCGTTTCGCGACTGGCTGGAGGCGGCGCAATCACCGCCGTTGGCGGCGGAGATTCCTGCACGCCAATTGTGACGCCGGATGGCCGGTATGTCCTATTCGCAAGCTCGGCTGAAAACGTTGTCGCCGCCTCAAACGGGCGCACGCTGGCGCCTTTTTTTCCGCGGCACATAAGCCTCTTTCGCCGCGACCGCCTCGCCGGCTCCACTGTCCTCGTCAGCGCCAACGCCGCCGGAACCGCTGGATGCAATAATGACGTGTTCCCGCTGGACTTCTCCACCAACGGACAGTTTGCGCTGTTTGCCAGTTCGGCGAGCGACCTCGTCCCGTCGGTCACCAACCTTTTCATGCAGATGTTTCTGCGCGACATTGTCAATGGCACAACCACGCTCATTTCCGTCGCCACGAACGGCGCCGCCGACAATAACAGCGCTCGCGAAGCTTCCATGACGCCCGACGCCCGGTTTGTCGCGTTTTCAAGCCTGGCCTCAAACCTCGTCGCCGGCGACACGAATAACGTCTACGATGTGTTTGTTCGCGACATCTCGCACGGAACAACCGTTCGTGATTTGACCCAAAACACCACCGCCTGGGTCACTGCATACGCCCACAGTTTAGGGGTCACAGCGGTCATACCCGAATGCGCGATCAGCCCTGCGCAACCCGCAATGGCATCCACTTTCCGCCCGACCCGCCATCGTTGGCGGCTTCGGCCAGGCCGCCGACCCCAGTCCCAATACAACCAACCGCTTCTACCGACTCCTGTCCTATTAGAGTGCATACATCACAATCTTCCTGAGGTGGGGAACTCGGCCGTCCGCGAAACGGTCGTTCTGGCCGGCCGGAAGCTGAACACCCGCCTCCGCCGGCCAGGTTTTCAAGACTGACATAGGAGTGAGGTGCGCCCCTTTGATAATTCAGTCGGCAACGTGTCAAATCATTCTCCGGTTCAATTCATGCGCTTATGCGAGCGGGTCGACAATCTCCACGCCGGCGGGTTCGAAATGGCGTGTGTTGTGCGTTGCGACGGCGTGGCCGTAGTAAAGAGCAGTAGCGGCAATCAACGAGTCCTCGCAGGTCATCGTCCGGTTCTTCACCTTCAAGTCCGCGATCAACTCCTTCCATCGCACCAAAACGGGTAAAGTCAACGGCTCAGTGGCAGGAGCCAGTCTCTGACGGATCTCCGCCAACCACGCCGCCACGTTCGCTTGATGAGTCGCCGGCGCGCGGAGGAGGCCGAACTGCAATTCGGCGAGCGAAACCACGCTGAGAAAAATCTCTTCCTGATGGTCCTCGATCCAGCGCTTGAGTTTTGGCGGCACGCTCCTGCGCTCAAGCATCGACAACAGATCCGTGTCAATAAGGAAGGTCACTTGAAGGGGAGATGATGCCGATCTGGCGCGGGCATCGGAGCGGGACAATTGGCGAACAAAGCGAGCAATCCGACGGCGCCGCGGCGCTTCGCTGGCTTTGGCGTCAAAACGATGCTGTTCTTGCCGTCGCGTAGCGGGCGCACCTCAACCACTCCGCCGTGAGACAAGCCAGAAGCGTCACGCCACCACTTTGGAAGCGTCCCCTGCCCTACTTTGGAGACCGTCATCGTGTCGAGGTCCTTCATGAATTAAGGATTCCTTAAATCATCCCATTCGTCAATTAAAACGCAGGGCAGGCCGCAAACTCGGCGGGGCGCGCGGTCATTTGAGCCAGCAGATGGCGATATTCGCTTCCAGGGCTTTGGATTCAGGGTCGCCGGTGACGAGTTCGGCCCGCTTCTCTTTAGCGAGCGCGGCGGAAAAGGCGTCGGCAAGGCTAAGCTTGAAGCGGACCGTGAAGTCGGCGGCGGCATCGGCCAGCGCACGATTGGTCGGGTGAAACTCGATTGGCAAAGTGTGAAGGATATTGGCAGCTTCAGTCCACGCGCTGACGCCGTCCTTTTTCACGATGGAGTATTTGACTTCAGCATAGTTTACGTCCGTCATGTGCAGCGGCGCGTCCTTGCGACCGGCTGCGACGAGCAAATTCTCCACGGTTTTGGCGCCCTGCTCGTCGCGGAAATGGGCGATGAGGGCAAAAGCTATCGAGGACCTTAGCGGGCGTGGCGGTCCTCCATCTCCTTTTCCCGGCGTTTGTGCTCTGTCCGCGCCTCATGCGCGGGGGAGGCCAAAACGGGCCAAAACGGCGGGGGCGCTGCGAAAAAGCTTGTTCGTTGGCTGAGAATCTGCTACCAACGCATCCGCAAAAAAAACACTGCGCCATGCCTGCTTTCACCTATATTGCGCGCGATCCCGCCACCGGTCGCGAAGTCCGAAGCACCGTTGAGGCCTCAACCGAGGCCAACGCCATCGCCGCCCTTCTGAACCGCAATCTTTTGGTCGTATCGATCCAGGAGAAGATGGCCAAAAAAGGGCGCACCGGGGGAGGAAGTGTCCGACTTTCCGACATGGTGATGTTCACGCGGCAGCTTGCGACGATGATTGACGCAGGGCTGGCCATGGTGCAGTCGCTGCAAACGCTGGCGGAGCAGACGGAGGACAAGGTGCTGCGCGACATCATCAAGGACATCACGTCGCGAGTGGAATCCGGCGACAGCTTTTCCGAAGCGCTGCAAAAGCACCCAAAGGTATTCAACCGGCTTTATTGCTCGATGGTTGGGGCCGGCGAAAAAGGCGGTTTGCTCGCGGAGATTCTTGCGCGCCTTGCGACCTATCTTGAGAACACGCAGCGGCTGCGGAAGAAGGTCAAGTCCGCCATGATGTATCCGACAGTGGTCACGGTGGTGGCCATCGGCATCACGATTTTCCTGCTCGTCAAAGTCGTGCCGGTGTTTGCGGGGATTTACAAGGATTTCGGCGGAAAACTCCCGGCGCCGACGCAGTTCCTGGTCACCTTGAGCAATACGCTTAAGAGTTACTTCATCGAGTTTGTCCTGCTCGCGGGCGGGATGGTTTTTGGGTGGCTTTGGTATATCAAGACGCCGCCGGGGCGCGCTTTTTGGGATGCGCGCCGCATCAAGCTGCCGATCTTCGGGCATATCGCGCACAAGATCTGCATCGCGCGTTTTGCGCGCACGATGGCGTCACTGATCCGCGCGGGCGTGCCGATCCTGGAGGTCATGGCCATAGTGCAGAACACCGTCGGCAACGTGGTGATGGAAAACGCGATCAAGACGGCCGCGGCGGACATCGAAAAGGGGGAAGGCATTTCGACGGCACTTTCCAAACATCCGGTGTTCCCGACGATGATTATCCGAATGATGACAGCGGGCGAACAGACCGGCAAAATTGACGCGATGCTCGAACGCGTCGCCGACTTTCTGGACGAGGAAATCGAGACGATCCTGTCTGGGCTGACGTCGCTGATCGAACCCATCCTCATTGTATTTCTCGGCGTGGTGGTCGGCGGCATTGTCATTTGCATGTTCCTGCCGATCTTCAAGCTAAGCGATCTCGTGTCAGGCAGACACTAGAGTGGTGTTAGCGAAGTCAATTACATAAATCCGTCGGCGAGACGCCGACGGATGCGGGCGAGACGCCTGCGCTCCCCGAGCAGGGATTTCTGATAGGGCCGGCGCTGGCGGCAAAAAATCGCAAGATTGGTCAAGCAGGCCGGGCCGCGATTTGGTATGACAGCGGCATGATGAAACCGGCGACGCTTCAATTCTACAAGGAGCGCATGCTGCGGGCGCTGGTCTTCATCCAGGAAAACCTCGACAGGCCGCCGGCGTTGCGGGAAATCGCGGCGCGCGCCTGCCTGGCGCCGCATCATTTCCATCATGTCTTCACGGGAATGATCGGCGAATCCCTCGCGGCGCATATCCGGCGGCTGCGCCTGGAGCGGGCCGCATCGCGGCTGAGGACGACCGCCCAACCGGTTACGCAAATCGCGTTTGACGCCGGGTATGAAACGCACGAGGCGTTCACGCGGGCGTTCCGCGCGGCGTTTGGGGCCGCGCCCTCGCAATTCCGCCGAAGCCATGCGGCTGAGGCGATGTTGCGGGCGCCGTCGCGCGTGCATTACCGGGGACCGGGCCGGCTGCGGGATTTCCGTGTCAAACAAAACCCTATCAAACCTATGAATGTTTCTATCCAATCGATAGCGCCCATGCGCGTGGCGTTCATGCGCCACGTCGGGCCTTACAATGAAGCCGGCGCCACCTGGGGCCGGTTGATGATGTTGTTGGGCAAGGACGGCTGGCTGGGTGGGGAGGCCCAATTCATCGGCGTCTGTCATGACGACCCGGCCGTCACCGGCCCGGAGAAATTGCGCTACGACGCTTGTTTGACTGTGGACGCGAGTTTCCAGCCATCAGGCGACATTGGCGCGCAGACCATCGCGGGCGGCGATTACGCCGTCGCGACGCATTTCGGACCGTATGAGAAGCTGGGCGACACCTACGCGAAGTTGATGGGCCAATGGCTGCCGCGCAGCGGGCGCGTGTTGGGGCTCAGCCCGTCGTTTGAGAAGTATTTCAATTCGCCGCAGGACACCGAACCGGGCGATCTTATAACTGACATCCACATTCCCCTCGTATGAGCGCTAAAATTGATCTGAGCAAGCTGGGCGATTACGCCGCGCCCAAGAAGCCTGTGCTTCTGGACATCAAGCCGGCGCAGTATTTCACCATCACGGGACAGGGCGAACCGGGCAAGGAACGCTTCACGGCGGCGATCGGCGCTTTGTATGCGATGGCGTTCACGGTGAAGATGACGTGGAAGTTCGCGGGCAAGGAGGATTACGCGGTTTGCAAACTGGAATGCCAATGGCCGGACGACCTTGCCAACACGCCGCGGGCGAAGTGGCGTTGGAAAATGATGATCCGCACGCCGGAATTCATCACGGACTCGGAGCGGGCGACGGCAGTCGAGAAGTTGATCGGGAAAGGCAAGCCGCCCGAGGTCAAAGAAGTGAAACTCGAGACGCTGTCCGAAGGCCAATGCGTGCAGATGCTGCATGTCGGGCCCTACGACAAAGAGGGCGAGACGACCGACATCATGCGCCGATTCGCCGAAGGCAAAGGCCAAGCGCTGGCCGGGCCGCCTCATGAGATCTATTTGTCAGACCCGCGCCGGGTTGCGCCCGAGAAACTGAAGACGATTCTCAGGAGACCGGTTGTTCGGAGTTGAAATGGCGCGCGCGGGGGTTACGGGCACTGAAGGAAATTGCCCGCGAAATACGCAAAATGACGCTAAAAAAGGACCGGCGAATGTCAAAGCGTGAAGGGCTGATCGGCTGAGGGAAGAAGACGATTCCTGGAATTCGCAATTCGTTCCCATTCGATCTTGGGATAATGTCCAAAATTAACCAACAACCCCAACTTGAAGCCGGTGGCGTTCAAATAATTGAGGACTTGCGCGCGGTGCTCGTCGGCAAGTGTCGAAACGGCCTTGATTTCGACGATGATTTTTTCAAGGCAAATGAAATCAGGCTCGTAAGTGTGTTTGAGCATGCGGCCCTTGTATGTAAGAGCTAGCGGGGCCTTTGAGATGAAGGCGACGCCGTCCATCTGAAACTCAAACTCGAGGCACTCCTGGTACACTGGTTCGAGAAAGCCGCAGCCTTTCTCTTTGTAGACTTCAAAACAGGCTCCCATAAGCCTATAGATTCATCTTTGTAAATCAGATCGCTCATAGTGGTGTTTTTCGCGTCTTTCGCGTGTTTAGCGGGCTATCGTTTGATTGGCGTTATGGCAGCGCGTGACCGGCGACAGTGCAGGTTGGGCGGTCGGCGACGGCGCCAATGGTGTATTGGCCGTGGGACGGACAAGCGGGAAAGTCTCCATTTGGGCCGCGCCCAAGATAGGGCTGGATGTCCGCCCAGCCTGGGACGGCAGCGGCGGGTTTGCCGTTTTCCAACGCCCATTGCTGTTTGGCCGCGTCAATCAA
>Ga0265339_10001315_pt1 | contig 18593 bp, 15 predicted proteins | sample 4CB219metaG_FD_202085 | JGI IMG/M metagenome (GOLD analysis project Ga0265339, IMG submission 202085) | Rhizosphere microbial communities from Carex aquatilis grown in University of Washington, Seatle, WA, United States - 4-CB2-19 metaG | ecosystem: Host-associated > Plants > Roots >... | reverse complement strand
CCCATCTTGCGCTCCAGCCGCACGACCTCGAAGCCCGGTGTCCCCTTCTCCAGCACGAGCACGGAGATCGCTTTTTTCGCATCCTCGATCTCGGAATATTTCCCGAACAGCAGGATGCGGTCCGCGACGTCGCCATTGGTGATGAACAGCTTTGTTCCGTCGACGATGATCGAATCGCCCTCGGCGCGAAATCGCGTTCGCATGCCGGTTGCGTCGGATCCCGCGGTCTCCTCGGTAATGGCCAGCGACGCGAGACCGCCTTCCGCGATACGAGGCAGCAGCCTCGCCTTCTGCTCTTCCGACCCGAACTCGATCAGCGGCTTCATGGCGTGGAAATTCGTGGCATAGATGATGCCGGTCGACGCGCAGGCCTCCGCGATCCGACGAACCACCGCGAGATACACCCGAAACGACATCGGCGAGCCGCCATAGACCTCCGGGATGAAGATGGCGTTGAGGCCGATGCGGTTGATGGCTTCGACGTTCGCCCAGGGAAATTCGCCACTCTCGTCGATCGGTGCGGCGTTGGGAGCGATCACATCGGCAACCATGCGATCGACCTGATCGAGCAGCAGCTTCTCATCCGCGTTCCAGCGCCGCTTGAGCTCCAATTGTTCGAAGATCTTCATCAGTGATTGGCTCCCTGCCCGCCATCGACGTAGATGGTTTCTCCCGTCAGGAATCCGATCCGCTCGGAGAATAGCGCGCCCACCAGTCGCGCAACCTCGTCGGTTCGTCCCGATCGACCGACAGGAACCCGCCGCTTGAGCCAACTCTGTACCTTTTCGCTGGAGAGAAAGGCACGATTGAGATCGGTCTCGATGTATCCGGGGGCCACGTCGAGGACCCTGATGCCGTCTTTCGCCCACTCCGCGGCGAGACAGCGCGTGATCGCCCCGACTGCGGCTTTCGACGCGCAATAGGCGAGATTTCCGGCAACCGCCAGTTTGTCGAAGAATGACCCGATGTTGATGATCAGGGCGTCGCCCGCCTGCCGCAGATGCGGATATGCTTCCCGGCTTGCGACCAGAACCGCGGAGGCGTTCAGTCTCATGCACGCTTCGAATTCCGCGAGCGACAATTCAGCGCTGCGACGACCTTCATGCGCACCGGCGTTGTTGACCAGGCCGATGATCGGCCCTTTCGCGGCGACCTGGCCGACCGCATTCGCGATCGATGCCTCGTCGGTCATGTCGCAGACGATTCCGTTTCCGACCGGACAGACGCCGCTGCGCGACAAGCCCGCGATCTGGAAACCGCGCCGATCGAGCTCTGTCGCGATTGCCTCGCCGATGCCGCGGCTTGCGCCGGTGACGATGATCTGGCCTTTACTCATCCCGAAACACCGCCTTGCGCTTTTCAATGAATGCCGCCATGCCCTCTTCCGCATCGGCCGTGCTGAAAGCGAGCGTCGATAGATCGGCCTCGATCTTCAATCCTTCATGGACGGGAACATCGAGGGCGCGTTGCACCGCATCCCGGGCAAGTCCGAGCGCCAGCAGGCTGAACCCGGAGAACTCCCTGACATAGGCGAGGGCGCCTTCGACGGCCGCGCCATCGACCAGGCGATGCACGAGGCCGATCTGCGCCGCTTCCTCGGCGGTCACGGTTCGCCCCAGCAGGATCATGTCCAGCGCGCGTGCCTCCCCGATCAACCTCGGCAGCCGCTGCGTTCCCCCGTAGCCGGGAATCAGGCCGAGCTTGATTTCCGGCAGCCCCAGCCTGGCGCTGCGGACCGCGACACGGAAGGTGCAGGCCAACGCGAGTTCCAGGCCGCCGCCAAACGCCAGCCCATTGATGGCCGCCACCGACGGGAACGGCAGCCGATCAAGCCTGGCGAAAGCCGCCTGCCCGCGTTGCGCCCCCTGCTTGCGCTCGATCATAGAGCGCCCCCTCAACTCCTTGATGTCGGCTCCCGCACAGAACGCCTTCTCGCCGGCGCCGGTCACGATCAGAGCGCGGACCTTCCAGCCTGCAACCTCGTCAAGCGCCGCTGCGATCTCGTCGAGAATTTCGAACGACAGCGCGTTGAGGGCTGCGGGCCTATTCAACCGCAGCAGCGCGCAATCGTCCAACCGCGTCAGTTCGACCGGCATGGATCACTTCCCGAATTTCGCGGAGTCGGGGCTTCGCTTGCCAGCAAAGGACGCTGAAAGCTCGTGGCTCTCGTCGGTGTCGAGATAGGGCCGCAGCAGGAGATCGTGGGACAGGCGCGCGAGGCCGGAAACTCCGCCGTGCCGGGCATTGAACGCGGCCTTGATCGAGCCCAAAGCGAACGGACCGCGTTCGGCGATCTCCAGGGCGAACTTTCTGGTCTCCTCCTTCAACTTGTCGTCGGGGACGACCTTGTTGATCAACCCCATTTCCAGCGCTTCGCGCGCCGAGATCTTCGGGTTGCGGTACCACATTTCCTTGGCCTTCTTCTTGCCGATCAGGTCCTCGAGATACCAGGTGCCGTAGCCGGCATCGAACGAGCCCATCATCGGCCCGACCTGGCGGAAGACTGCGCTTTCCTTGGCGATGGTCAGATCGCAGACGACCTGCAGGACATTGCCGCCGCCGACGGCAAACCCGTTGACGCTGGCGATCACCGGCTTCTGCAGGCGATCGATCGACTCGTACATCTCCAGCGTCGGCAGCACGCCGGCATAGAGAATTGTCTTTTCCATGCCGTCCTTCCGTCCACCGATGCAGAAGAAACGATCGCCGGCACCGGTGAGGACGATCACCCGTGTGCGCGTCTCGCGCCGGATCGCATTGATGCAATCGCGGATCTCGTGACACATCTCGACGGTGAACATGTTGCCGTCGTCCGGACGGTTGAGGGTGATGGTCCCGATCGGTCCATCCTCCTCGTAGATAATGGTATTGAAGCTCATCAATGTTTCCTCCGAATAGTCGGCGTTTGCCAAAGTTGACGTCTCTCTGCGTCGTCCGCGCTGCTCAACCCGCCGCGAATTCGACAGCCCGATGAGCCCGCATCAGTCCGCCCCGTTGCCTGGCAGCAGGTCGTTGCTCGACCCCAGCGGGGGAGCCGACACATCCTCCTTGCTGCGGAAGCAGGGTGCGAGCGGCACCGGAAGCGCGGGCAGGCTCCCACCCTCGACGGCCACCTTGCGCAAGAACAATCCGCGGGCGGCAAAGTGCGGATCCGCCGCAGCCTCCTCGAGGCTCGCAACGATCGAGCAGCATACGTCCTTGCCGGTGAAGGCCTGCCGCCATGCATCCGCCGATTGGCCCGCGATGATTTCGGCCACAGCGCGCTTGACCAAGGCCTGATCCACGCCAGCCGGCCGAAGTTCCTCCGTGAGGCCGATCAGCGAACAGAAGTTCTGCCAGAATTTTTCTTCGATCGGCGCCGCGGCGAGATACTGGCCATCGGAGGTGCGATAAATCTGATACCGGGGACTGGCGCCGGTCACCAGTGCATCGCCGCCTCCGGGCCACGCCCCCGTGCCGAAGCCGCTGCCGAGGCCCCAATACGCCAGGGCCAGCAGGTTTTCGCCCATCGCAACGTCGAGGTAGGCCCCCTGCCCGGTGCGGTCACGCTGACGAAGCGCCAAAATGATGTTGATGACGGCCGGATAGGCGCCCGCTGCAATATCGGCGACCAGCACCGGCGGTATAGCGGGCGTGCCGTCACTTCCGCGGCTGAGGCCAAGCAGGCCCGCCTCCGCCATGTAGTTGAGATCGTGGGCGGCGATCTGCGATTTCGGTCCGGTCTGCCCCCAACCGGTGATGGCGCAATAGATGATGCCGGGGTTCACGGCCTTGAGCGCCGCATAGCCGAAGCCCAGACGATCCATCACGCCGGGGCGAAACTGATCGACCACGACATCCGCCTGCGCGATCAGTGGACGCAATCGATCGAAGGCATCCTTTGCCTTCAGGTCGATCGCAATGCTTCGCTTACCCGCATTCAGCAGCAGGAAGTTGGTGCTGTCGGCGCCGATCTTCGGCACGTAGCTGCGCATTTCGTCGCCGCTGCCGGGGCGCTCGATCTTGATCACCGTGGCGCCGGCTTCGGCCAGCATCAGCGTGGCAAGAGGACCCGGCAGCAGGGTGCTGAAATCAAGAACGCGGACATCTTCGAGTGGACGCATCAACACCTGTTTCCTATGCCTTGACCTGCAATTTGCCGCTCACCGGAACGGGTTGCAGGTCGCCCCGGCGAACCTGCAAGACCAGTTCGCGTTTGAGGATTTTGCCGCTCGCGGTCAGGGGAAATTCGTCAACCCTGAGGAAGTACTCGGGCATGTCGTATTTCGAGAGCCCCTGATCTGCGAGATGCACGAGTAGATCATCGATCTCGATGGTGCCGGAGATCGCGATGCAGACCCGCTCGCCGAGCCGATCGTCGGCCACCGGAAACGCCGCGACCCGCGCCACATCCTTGTGGCGGATCGCGATCGCTTCGATATGCGACGGATAGATGTTGTGGCCGCCGCGGATGATCAGGTCCTTGAGCCGTCCCTCGATCCTGAGATTGCCGGCCTCGTCGAGGATTCCAAGATCGCCTGACAGAAACCAGCCGCTCTTGTTGAAGCTATTCTCGGTCGCCGACTGGTTGTCGAAATAGCCGAGCATCAGCGCCGCCCCGCGGCCGCCGATCTGGCCAACTTCACCGGGCCCGACTTCCTTGTCCGCATCTGCCGGATCGAACAGCCGCACCTCGTAGGCCTTCCCGCCCCGGCCGCAGGTGGTCACGATCACCTCGGCGCGATCGTCGGGATGGGTATATTGATGCGAGGAGTTTTCGGTCATTCCGTAGACGTTCTGCGGCTTGATGCCCTGTTCGAGAAACGCCGCGGCCGTCGCCGGCGGAATCGGCGCTCCCGCCATATAAAAGGTTGATACCTTGCCGAGACCGCGGCGGTTCAAGCGCCGCTGCTCGAGCAGAATGTCCATGGCGTGGGTCGGCACTCCCAGCACGTAGGTTGCGCCGGTCGTTTCGATCCAGTCGAGGCGATTCATCCCCGGCGGCGGGTCGTCCGTGACAAAACGGCCGCCCGCCAGCAGCCACTGCGCAACCCCGACCCAGGCGATGTGATGCGAGAGCGGGGACAGCGACAGCAATACCGAATCCGGCCCGTGCCGCCAGTCGGACACCAGATCCCGCGCATTGGCCAGCAACGTGTTGTCCGAATGCATGACGCATTTGGGCGAGCCGGTCGTGCCCGACGTAAACGCGAGATAGGCGACCTTGTCCGGATCGCCGCAGGGCGGCGTGGTGCCGGCGGTCGGGCGGGGAAAGGTGTCCGGCGTATAGACCATCTTCAGGTTCGGCAGCCTGACAAGCATGGAATCGAAGGCGACCCGCGCGCGATCGGCTCCCCACCCCGGCTCGGTCAGGAACGCGCGGGTCGATAGTGTCGAGAGCAGTTCGGCGATCTCGGCGCAGGTGTAGGTCTTGTGAAGCGACGGGTTGCAGGCGATGCCCTCGCGCGCGCAGGCCAGGAACATCACGATGGCTTCGATACGATTGGACATCCAGATCGAGACGCGATCGCCGCCGACCAGGCCGAATTCGCGAAGACTGCTGCCGACCCCATCGACCCACCGCCGCAGATCCGCCCAGGTCGCGGTCTGACGGCCGTCCTGCAAGGCAGCGCTGTTCGGCCGCTGGTCCGCGTGAGCGCTGAGCAGGCTGTAGAACGTGTCGCCACGCCAGAGGCCCTGTTCGTAATAACGCTTCGCAGCCGCCGGATGGTGCAGGGTCAGAAACGGCTTCATCGTCCTCTCGCGTTCGCAGCAAAGCGCTGCTCAATTGACGGGCTTGATCAGCAACAGCCGTGCCAAAACCCGCGCACGGGTCGGAACAGCGGGTTTCTCTCGCGAAAACTACTGTCCAATAACACAAAATGCCGGCTGGCCTGTCTTTTGCGCCGACGAATGTCCTTGCGGACACTCCCCCATCGTGCTGATGTGTCCTCAACGCGGACACGAAGAAATGACGAAGACGCCGCAGGTTGCCGGAGTAGCGCTTGTCGATATGGGAGGGCGCACCACTTTCGCGATCGGAATCGGAACCGACCCACGCGTGAAGGCCTTGGCGGCTGACCGAGCCTGGCTGAGCGAAGCACGCGAGCGGCGGCTGACCACGCTCAATCTCGACCGCAAGGCCTATGCCGTTCTGGTGGCCCAACTCGAAAAGGGCGAGCTTCTGGTCATCAGCCCCGCGCCCGGGGATGCCCTGCTGCATTTCATCGGCAGCGTCGATTTCGCCTGGGATATTTTCCAGTACCTGCTGACCGATCCGTTCGACGCCATGACGGTCGTCGACGACGAGGCCCGCCTCGTCTACATCTCCCCGATCCACGAGGCGTTTTTTGGTCTCAAGCTTGGCGAAGGCAACGGCCGGCCGGTCGAGCAGGTCATCGACAACACGCGGCTGCATGAAGTCGTGGCCTCAGGCAAGGCTGAAGTCGGAGCCATTCAGCGCATGCGCGGATCCGAACGCGTTGTCTCGCGCGTGCCGATCAAGCGCGATGGCCGAATCCTAGGCGCGATCGGACGGGTCATGTTCAAGGGCCCGCAACAGCTCGAATCCCTCAACCGTCGCATCAGGGACCTCGAGGGTGAGCTCGAATTCTACAAGCGCGAGACCGAGACGCTGCGCTCGCGCGACTACGGGCTGGAAGCCATCATTGGGAGCAGTCCTGCGGTGCAGCGGCTGCGCGCCCAGATCGTCAAGGTCGCGCCGCTCGAGATTCCCGTTCTCATCCGCGGCGAAAGCGGCACCGGCAAGGAGCTGGTCGCCCACGCACTTCACCAACTCAGCCCGCGCCGGGACCGGTTGAGGGTCAACGTCAATGCCGCCGCTCTGCCGCCCAACCTGGTCGAGTCCGAATTGTTCGGGTACGAGGCGGGCGCTTTCACCGGCGCCGACAAGAAGGGGCGCAAGGGCAAGTTCGAGCAGGCCGAAGGCGGAACGATCTTCCTGGACGAAATCGGCGACATGCCGCTCGACGTCCAGGCGAAGCTGCTGCGCGTGCTGCAGGACAGGATCGTCGAGCGGGTCGGCGGCGACCGCCCGCGCGCGGTCGACTTCCGGCTGGTCAGCGCAACCAACAAGGATCTGCAATCACTGGTGGAAAGCGGCGCCTTCCGCCTCGATCTGTTCTATCGGATTTCTCCGATCGTGATCGACCTGCCGCCGTTGCGCGAGCGGCTTGACGACATCCCGCTGCTGACAGCGAAATTCCTGCAGGACATCGCCTACCGGCACGCGCGGCCCGTTCCCGACATCAGCGCAGAGGCCTTGAACGAGCTGGCCGAGCGTTCCTGGCCCGGCAATGTTCGCCAACTCCAGCACGAGATCGAACGTGCGTTCGTATTCTCCGACGGAACGATGATCGGGATCGACGACCTGTCTACGGTGCCGCAACGGCCGCAGCGCGCCGTCGGCCCTGCGCAATCCCGATCACAGCCGCACAAGCTCAAGCACGTCATTTCGGAGGTGCAGAACGAGCAGATCAGGGAGGCCATCGCCGCATGCGGCGGCAACAAGAAGAAGGCGGCGGCCAATCTCGGGATTTCGCGCTCGTTTCTCTATAAGCGGCTGGCGGAGATCGAGCGGGCCGAGCAGCGCCGGACGGGCGCCTGAGACCGATACACGATCCCTCGGGTCAAGCCCGAGGGATCGCGCTCCAGTGGTCCGATCCTAACATTCGCATCCCATCCGGGAGCCACGTTTGCGAATGTTAGGATCAAAGGACCACTAGCAAGTCATTGTTGCTAGTGTCCCTTTGGTTCTGACATTCGTAAAAGGGACTCGCTGCGATATGATACGAATGTCAGAACCGGGACACTAGCGCTACTTCTTGACCAGCGGGCACTCGCTTTCGGACAGCGGCCGGAACGCCTCTTCGGCCGGGATCGTCGCGACAACCTTCATCAGATCCCATTCGCTCTTCGATTCCGACGGCTTTTTGGCCTGCAAGAGATACATGTCGCGCATCATCCGGCCGTCTTCGCGGATACTACCATTCTTGGTCATGAAGTCGTTGACCGGGATTTTCTTCATTTGCGCCATGACGGCCTTGGCCTCATCGGTACCGGCAGCCTTCACCGCCTTGAGATAATGCGTGGCCGCGCTGTAGATTCCCGCCTGGAACATCGTCGGCGGCTTGCCGCCGTGGCGCTCGGCGAAGCGCTTTGAGAACGCCCGGGTCTCGTCGTTTTGATCCCAATAATAGGCTTCCGTGAACAGCAGGCCCTGCGCGGTCTTCAATCCAAGCGTATGAACATCGGTGAGAAGCACGAGCAGGCCGGCGAGCTTCTGCCCTTGCGACGTCAGGCCGAAATCCGCCGCGGCCTTGATCGTATTGATGGTGTCGGCACCCGCGTTGGCGAGACCGATCACCTGAGCCTTCGACGATTGCGCCTGCAGGATAAAGGATGAAAAGTCCGCCGTATTGAGCGGAGCCCGGACAGCCCCCACCACATTGCCGCCCATTCGCTTGACGACATCTGACGTATCCTGCTCGAGGGAATGACCGAATGCATAATCGGCGGTGATGAAGAACCAACTGTTCGCGCCGCCCTGCTTGATCATCGCGCTGGCCGTGCCCTTGGCAAGCGCATAGGTGTCGTAGACCCAGTGAACGCCGTTGGGCGAGCAGGCCTTTCCGGTCAGCGCCGTCGATCCGGCAGCGGTCGTGATGGCAATGCGGTTTTTCTCCTGGGCAATGCCCTGCACCGCAAGAGCCACGGCCGAGTTGCCCAAACCGAGAATTGCGTCCACGCCTTCGACGTCAAACCATCGCCTGGCAATCGCGCTGCCCACGTCGGCCTTGTTCTGGAGGTCAGCGGATACGACCTCGATCGGCTTGCCGTCGACTTTGCCGCCGAAGTCTTCGACCGCCATCTTGACCGCAACGACGTCGCCCGGCCCCTGTATATCGGCATAGGGCCCCGACATATCGTCGAGCACGCCGATCTTGACGGTGTCGTTCGATATCTGGGCATATCCGCAATTGGCGCTCAGCGCGAGCAACGCCGCGCTCGCGAGAATTGTTATCGATTTCATCCGTGAACCTCCCTTGAAGCTTGCGGGCTATTCAGCAAGTTGGGTGCCAACGGCAAAAAGCGGGCATTTTCCCCCGGCAGCGCCGGCAATTGGCCTTGCGATTGACCGCGTCGAGGACAGGTGTCCTTCGGATCGACACACGGCCTGTTGCCCCGGTCGTCGTGGCTGCCCGCGTTCCGGGCGTCTCGTGCCCCGGCACGGCATCGGTCCGGCCGGCGCAAAGCTGTGCCGCGATCGCGGGGGCGCTTGAGCCAGCGAATCGACGCGATATCCTTCAATCTGACGTTGAGATAGGCTCTGCGTATCGCAGTCGGGCTTCAGCACATCCGTCCTCGCGCCACACGATACGATACGGGCGCGAGCGAGGTGGAAATCAGGACCGGCAACATCATCCCCATAGCGGACTTGGCGACCGCAGAGACATCGGATTACGATGGCGCCCAAATAGCGGTGTGCTGGTCGGGTGAAGGATGCTTGCATGCTTGTTGGCTTGATGGAACGGCCGTCGCTGGGTCGTGGCCTCATGCGGGCGCTGATTGCACTGGCCTACCTCATTATTTTCGCGCCGGTCTCCATGGTCGTGGTGACGAGCTTCTTTTCACAGGAAATCATCAGTTTCCCGCCGCCGGCGCTCACGTGGCACTGGTACGCCAATGCCTGGAACAAGCCCGAATTCCTGCACGGCATGACCACGAGCCTGCAGGTCGCCGCGCTCGCGGCAGCGGTGGGCGTGCCGATCGGCACGGCGGCGGCGCTCGCCATCGTCCGCGGCAATTTCGTCGGGCGCGGCGCGATCAGCTCGCTGCTGCTCGCGCCCCTGGCCGTTCCCGGTGTCGTGGCAGGCTCCGGCCTCTACATGCTCTATGTGCTGGCGGAGAATTTCTTCGACCGCGACATCAAGGCGACGACCGAGGGCCTCGTCGCCGCCCATGCTCTGCTGGCCATTCCCTGGACGGTCCGCCTCGTCGTCGCCAGCCTGCAGGGGCTTGATCGCTCGGCGGAGGAGGCCGCCGCCAATCTCGGCGCAGGTCCGCTCACCGTGTTTCGCCGCATCACCCTGCCGATGATGCGTCCCGGCATCGTCGCCGCCGCCATGTTCTCCTTCATCCAGAGCTTTGAGAACCTGGACATCTCGCTCCTGCTGGTCGGGCCCGGACGGATCACGCTTCCGGTCGCGATGCTCAACTATCTCGAATTCCGCATCGATCCGACGCTCTCAGCGGTCGCAACCGCGCAAATCCTGCTGGTCGGCGCGCTGATGGTCCTGACGGACCGCTTCGTCAATTTGTCGAGGGTGGTCTGATGGCGAGCTTGTCGGTTGAAAAGCTCACCAAGCGGTTCGGCGCCTCGCTCGCCGTCGACGACCTCGAGCTTGCCGTGCGCGAAGGCGAACTGGTCGCGCTGCTCGGTCCCTCCGGCTGCGGCAAGACCACGACCTTGCGCATGGTTGCCGGCTTTCTGCCGCCGACCAGCGGGCGCGTGCTGTTCGATGACGAGGACGTCACCCGCCTGCCGGCGCACAAGCGCTCCACGGGCATGGTGTTTCAATCCTACGCGCTGTTCCCCCACATGACCGCCGCCCAGAACGTCGGATTTGGGCTGGAGATGCGGGGGCTGCGCGCCGCAGAGCGCAGCACGAGGATCGAGGAGGCGCTGAAGCTGGTCAGGCTGTCCCATCTGGCCGACCGGCTGCCGCGGGAATTGTCCGGGGGCCAGCAGCAGCGCGTTGCGCTGGCGCGCGCCCTGGTGATCAATCCAAAGCTCTTCCTGCTCGATGAACCGCTCTCCAATCTCGACGCGAAGCTGCGCGCCGAGGTTCGTCTCGAAATCCGCGCGCTGCAACAGCGTCTCGGGCTGACGACGCTGCTGGTCACACACGATCGCGAGGAGGCGCTCACCATGGCCGACCGTCTCGTCGTCATGGACGCCGGCCGCGTGCGGCAGATCGGTTCGCCGAGGGAACTGTATGACGAACCGCAGGACGCGTTCGTGGCCGATTTCGTCGGCCGCTGCAACATCCTGTCCGGGCGGCGCGAGAACGAAACCCACTTCCGCACCGACAACGGGCTTCTCCTGCCGGTCGATACGGCCGAGAACGAGAGCAGGAACGCGACTGCCTTTGCCCTGCGGCCGGAGCGGATCGCGATCAGCGCGGGCGCAGGCGACGAGATCCATGGACCGGTGCAGGCCGTAACCTATCTCGGCCCGCAGACCGAATACCATGTCCGGATCGGCAAGGATTCGCTGGTGGTGTTGCGTCCGACGCCGACCGCGAACGAGCCGCTTTCATCGGTCAAGCCCGAAGATATAGTCTCCCTGCAGTGGGACCACCGGGCACCTCGCCTGGTCCCTAAAGTTTCCTGAACTGAGAGGTTATCATGCTATCTCGACGTCATTTCCTATCGGCAAGCATCGGGGCGGCGGCGCTGGCCTCGCATCCGCCCACGGCCCGCGCAGACTCGGGCCAGGTGGTGGTCGGCACCTGGGGCGGCGACTACGGGCAGTTGCTCAGCGATCTCATCGACAAACCGCTGCTTGCGCCCAAGGGCATCGAGGTGCTGCAGGACGTCGCAAATGCCGATCCCAGGAAGACGAAATTGCTGGCGGAGCGGGAAAGCCGGCGCGGCTCCATGGACGTGGCATGCCTGTCCGACTCCGACGCCTATATCGTGGCCGGCATGAACACGTTCGAGCCGGTCGACGCCGCCAAAGTCCCGCGGCTCGACAAGGTGTTTCCGGAGCTGCGGACCGAGACCGCCATTCCCCATATCTATTCGGCGCAGGTGATCCTTTACAACACGAACCAGGTGAAGTCGCCGCCGACCGCCTATGCCGATCTTTGGGATCCGAAATGGCGCGGGCGGATCGGCCTCGCCGATATTCTCTACCCGGCGAACACGCTCGCTGCGGCGCTGGCCGGCGGCGGCAGCGTCAGCAATCTCGATCCCGCGGAGAAGAAGCTGATGGAGTGGCGCTCGCTGGACGTGAAAATCTATCCGTCCAACGAGGCGCTCGCGGCCGCGCTCAAATCCGAGGAGGTCTGGCTGACGGTGATGTGGCTCGCCCGCGGCTTCATGTGGAAGAAAGCCGGCATTCCCCTCTCCCATGTCGTGCCAAAGGAGGGAGCGGTGTCGATCGTGTTTGAGGCCAGCGTCCCGCGCAATGCGAGAAACAAGCAGGGCGGCTTTGCCTATCTCGAGGCCATGCTCGACCCGAAGGCGCAGATCGCCTTCGCCGACAAGATGGGTTATGTGCCAACGGTTACCGACGCCGTCCTGCCTGAGGACATCGCCAAGCAGGTCAGCCTGAGCGAAGCCGATCGCGCAAGACTGTTGAAGCCGGACTACAAATATCAGACGGAACGGGCGCAGCGGACGCTGGATTTCTGGAACAAGCAGTTCAAGGGCTAGCCGTGGCTCTGCTGGTGGTGCCCGCTTGCCTCTTGGTGCTCGGGCTCCTGGTCGGGCCGATGATCCTGATGTTTCGGATTTCGCTTGCCCAGTACAGCGCGACGCAGTTGATGACCGAGACCTTCTCGCTCGACAATTATGTGCGCGCGGCAACCGACCCCTATTATCAGGAGGTCATCCTGCTGACGCTCGGCATTGCGCTGCTTTGCACGGCGCTGACGCTGGTTATCGCCTATCCGGCGGCCTACTGGGTCGGGCGGCTTACGAGCCGCTGGAAAAGCCTTGTCGTCATCGCGACGCTCTTCCCGCTGCTGGTCGGCAACGTCGTCCGCTCGGCCGGCTGGATGGCACTGTTCGATCGTGAGGGATTGATCAATTTTGTCCTGCTGCGCGTCGGATTGATCCGCGCGCCGCTGGAACTGATGTACACGCCGAAGGCCGTCGTGTTCGGCATCGTCGCCGTCGTCCTGCCCTACATGATCCTGACTATCGCATCGGTGATCGAGAGCATTCCCCGCGACCTGGAAGACGCTGCCTCCAGCCTCGGCGCCTCGGGCTTGATGACCTTCTGGCGCGTGGTGTTGCCTTTGTCCGCGCCCGGGGTCGCAGCCGGCTCCGTGCTCGTGTTCGTGTTGTGCATGAACACCTATGCGACGGCGGTGCTTCTCGGCGGCCCGCGTTTCAAGATGATGGCCCCGGCGATCTTCGACCAATTTGTGCGCGGCAACAACTGGCCGATGGGCGCCACGCTTGCCTTTATATTGTTGGCGGTGACAATGAGTTTCACCATAATCGGCAGCATCGCGTTCGCGCGCCGGTACCGCGTGAGACAACAAATGCAATAGAAGACAAAGTAATTGAAAACAAATGCAATAGAAAAGGAGAAATACTCCATGACCGACCGAGCGCAGCAAGCCGATCCCCTCCCGGGGGATGAACTGGCGCGAATTCGTAACAAGGGAGAAGTCGCGATCGTTGCCAAGGCGACCTCGCGTGACCGCGGCATCGGTCCCTTCAAGCGGCTGGCGCTCAGGAGCGCCACGGTCATCGACGGGACCGGCGCCCCGCCGATCGGCCCAATGGATATCATCGTGGAGAACGGTCGTATCGTCAGCCTGAAGAAGGTCACCGGTTATGGCGCGGGCCCGAGCGAGCCCGCCGACCACGAAATCGACTGCAGGGGCAAATGGGTGACGCCGGGCTTTATCGATTGCCACGCGCATGCCGGTGTCCCCTATCATGCGGCCAACGGCTGGGTTCCGCCGGTCGATTATGTCTACAAGCTCTGGCTTGCCCATGGCGTCACGACCGTGCGCGAAATGGGGTGCATGAACGGACTCGGCTGGGCTCTCGACCAGCGGGAACGGTCGAAGAACAATACGATCGCAGCCCCGCGGATATTGGCCTATAGCTATTTCCCCGCCGTCAACGACATGTTGAAGACCATCTACACGCCGGAACAGGGGCGGGCATGGCTGCGAGGAGTCAAGGAGCGCGGCGTCGACGGCATCAAGTTCTTCGGCGCGCCGCCCGCGATCATGGAGGCGGCGCTGGACGAGTGCGCCAAGCTCGGCCTGAGGTCCGGGTGTCATCATGCGCAGATGGCGGTGACGCGCATGAACGCGCTGACCACGGCGCGCTGGGGATTGACGAGCGCCGAGCATTATTACGGCCTGCCCGAAGCGCTTTATGAGGACCGCATCGTCCAGAATTTCCCGCTTGAATACAACTACACCGACGAATATTTCCGCTTTTCCGTCTCGGGCCAGATGTTCTCGCAAGCCGCCCAGCCCGGCTCGCGCAAATGGAACGAGGTGCTGGAAAGTTTTCTCGAGATCGGTTTCACCTTCGTTCCGACCTTCACCATCTACGACGCCAATCGCGACCTGATGCGAGCGCGGCAGGCCTACTGGCACAAGGACTACACCTGGAAGTCGATGTGGGATTACTTCACCCCGCAGCGCGGCGGGCATGGCTCGTACTGGTATCGTTGGTCCACGCAGAACGAGATCGAGTGGAAGGAAAACTATCGGCTGTGGATGGCCTTTATCAACGAGTACAAGAACAGAGGCGGCCGGGTCTGCACCGGCAGCGACTCCGGTTTCATTTATCAGATTTTCGGCTTTGGTTATATCCGCGAACTCGAACTGTTGCAGGAAGCCGGCTTCCATCCGATCGAAGTCATCCGCGCCGCGACCTCGCAGGGTGCCGCGCTCTGCGGCATCGAGGATGAAGTCGGCACCATCGACATCGGCATGCGCGCCGACATGCTCGTGCATGATTACAGCCCGCTGACCGACTTCAAGCTGCTCTACGGCACCGGTGCGATGCGGTTCAACGACGAGGCCAATGCGGTCGAATGGCACCGCGGCCTGAAATACACCATCAAGGACGGCGTCATCTACGACACCGCCGAACTGCTCGCCGACGTGCGCGACCTCGTGAAGGCAAGCTGGGAGAACGACGTGCCTGCCCAATATGTCTCGCGTGCTGCCGCCCCATGAGCACAGCGCCGCTCGAGTTCTTCGTGCTGACGGGTTTTCTCGGCTCCGGCAAGACCACGCTGTTGCGCGATTTTCTCGAGGGCCCGGATGCGGCCGATAGCGCCGTCATCGTCAACGAGGTCGGCGAGATCGGGCTTGACGGCATCGTGTTGCGCGAGAGCGACGACAGCGTGCCGATGGCGATGCTGTCGAACGGCTGCGTGTGTTGCCAGATCGGCAGCGACCTCGCCTATACGATCGACCGGTTGATCGTCGGCCCGCGCCCGCCCGGTGCCGGCCCCCTGCGCCGCATCATCCTGGAGACGAGCGGGCTCTCCATGCCGGGCCCCGTCTTGCGGCAGTTGGCGAGTCTCGCCCAGCACCGCATGAAGGGCGCCGTGGTCGGAACCTTCGATCTGGCCCGCGGCACCGAGCCGGCGGCATTCGAGGAAGCGGTGGCGCAGTGGGCGGCCGCGCATCGCATTGTCACGACCAAGGTCGATCTCGCGTCGGCGGATGATCTCGCCAACGCGCCGTCGACGATTGCGGAGATCAACCCGCTCGCCGAGGTGATCGCGACGAAGGATCGCGCAAGCGCCGTGCGGTCCGCCTTTGCGCCGCTCGCGGCTACCTCGCCCCTGCGGGATATCGGCCCCGAGCTGAAGTCCGCCCATCCGCGTCTGGCGCTCTGTTGTGTAAAACCGGTCACAGATGTCGCCTATGCCGATCTCGCGGCCTGGCTCGACAATCTCGCGGGCGTGCTTGGCGAGCGCCTGTTGCGGATCAAGGGGCTGGTGCGGGTTACGGAAGTCAAACAACCGCTGCTGGTCGAGAGCGTCGGCACGGTGTTCTCGTCTCCTCGCCCACTCCAGCTGGCGGACGATGCGCCGTCGTCCTTTCTTATTATCATTGCGCGCGACACAAGCCAGGCCGAGCTCGAGCCGGTTGCGCCAGCCGGGATATTTCAGTTCGTGTCCTGGCAGACGCCGGGGTCTCCAACGCCAAACGATCGCCGTCTCATGAAGGCCGAATGGGTCGCGTGAGGAGATGAAGGGCTGCGCCGATTTGCATCGTGCCTGGCGACAGACGCCCGCTTGAGGCGCGCCGACGCTATAGACTTTCGGGATCAATGCTCCTATCGCAAATGGAGTGCCCCCTCGTTCCATGACAGGGCCGAATTCACAGGGAAATAAGATAGTGGAGCTGACATCCGTGGCTGAACACCGGCCCCTGGCGTCCATTGAAGCGGTGGAACACGGTCTTGCCTCGCAGGGCTATATCGCGAGCCGCCAGATCGCGACCGCGGTCTATCTGTCGGAGCAAATCGCAAAGCCGATACTCGTCGAAGGTCCCGCGGGGGTCGGAAAGACCGAACTCGCCAAGGCGATCGCGGGATGGCGCGGGCTGAAGATGATCCGCCTGCAGTGCTACGAGGGGCTGGACGAGGCAAAGGCGCTCTATGAGTGGAAATACGCCAAGCAGCTTTTGTACACCCAGATCCTGAAAGACAAGCTGGGAGAGGTGCTGGGTGGCGCCGAGACCCTTCATGCTGCACTGGACCAGCTTCACGATTTCGGCGACGTCTTCTTCTCCAAGGAATTCGTCGAGCCGCGGCCGCTCCTGCAGGCGCTGGAACAGCCTGGCGGATGCGTGCTGCTGATCGACGAAATCGACAAGTCGGATGCGGAGTTCGAATCGCTGCTGCTCGAAATTCTCTCCGACTTCCAGGTCAGCATCCCCGAGCTCGGGACGATCGCCGCCGCGGTCGCGCCGACAGTGATCCTGACTTCCAACAGCGAGCGCAATCTGGGCGACGCGCTCAAGCGGCGGTGCCTGCATCTCCACATCGGCTTTCCCGAGCAGAAGCTCGAGGAGCGCATTGTGGAGAGCCGCGTTGCCGGCATTTCACAGACGCTACGCAAGCAGCTGGTCGGTTTCATCCACGAGGTCCGCACGCTCGACCTCAAGAAGCAGCCATCGGTGAGCGAGACCATCGACTGGGCGCGCGTCCTTGTCCTGCTCCAGGCATCGGAACTCGGCCATGACATGGTCAAGGATACGCTCAACGTGCTGCTGAAATACGAATCCGATGTCGAGGCGACACTGCCGCACGTGACGACATTCGTGGCAAAGGCCGCCCGCCAGAACGTCTTTGGCTGAACCGCATGCGAGAGAACCTGCATCGCTTCTTTCGCGCCGCGCGGGGAGCGGGAGTGCACGTCTCGCCGGCCGAGAGTATCGATGCGATGCGGGCCGTCGCCAAGGTCGGCTTTTCCGACCGCGGCGTTCTGCGCGACACTCTGCTGCTGACGCTTGCAAAGAGCGAGGAGGAGAAGAAGGCGCTTGGCGCCTGCTTCGACCTGTTCTTCGCCCAGCCCGAGCCGTCAAGGCCGAGCGAGGCAAAAGCAACGACCGACGCCGGATCGGAAAATCAGCCAGCCGGAGATGCAGGAGGCCAGTCCGAAGGACTTGGCCCTCTCGCGCAGATGCTGCTGTCCCAGGACCCGTCGGAGATTGCGGCAGCGATCGCGAGCGCCTCAGGCGCGGCTTCCCTGTCCGACATCAGATATTTCACCCAGCGCGGCATCTTTTCGGGTCGCATTCTCGACCTGATGGGCATCCAGCGCCTCAATGACGATCTGGAGACGCTGACCGCGGCAAACCCGGCGCTTGCCGAGCGGCTCTCAGCGCTGACCGGCGCATTGCGCGAAAACGTTCGCGACGCGGTTTCGCAGGCGCTGGTGCTTTACGGGCGTGAGGAATCCGAGAACCTGCGCAACGAAATCCTGCGCAACGCACCGCTTTCCCGGATCGAACCGTGGCAGATCGAGCAGATGCGCGCGCTGATCCGCCAGATCGCGCGCCGCCTGCGCGAACGCTACAGCAAGCCGCGCAAACGGCAGCGGCGCGGCCATCTCGATGTGCGCCGAACGCTCCGGCGCAATGCCGCGTGGGGCGGCATTCCCTTCCTCACGGCCTGGAAGCGCCGGCACCGCGACCGGCCGAAGATCGTGGCACTGTGCGACGTCAGCGGCTCGGTGGCCCGGGTGTCGGACTTCTTTCTGCTGTTGATCCACAGCCTTCACGAGGTCGTTTCCGACGTTCGCTCCTTTGCGTTTTCGGGGCAACTGATCGAGGTCAGCGAAATCCTGGAATCCAAGGGCGCTGAAGAGGCGATGCGGGACATCATGTCCAGGGTCGGATTCGGATCATCCGACTATGGCAGCTCGCTCTCCGACTTCGAGCGGCAGTGGATGGAAAGCGTGACGCCGCAAACGACGGTCATCGTGCTTGGCGACGCCAGAAGCAACAATCTCGATCCGGGCGCGGACATCCTTCGCCGCATCTCCGAGCGCGCGAAACGGCTGGTCTGGCTCAATCCCGAGGGTCGCATGACCTGGGGTTGGGGAGATTCGGAGATGCCACGCTATGCGACGTTCTGCAACGTGGTGCGCCAGTGCGCCACGGCGCAGCAGCTGGAACGCGCCGTCTCGGACATCGTTGCGACCTATCATTAAAGCACGTTGGCGATTCGACCTAAAGCCATCGCGCTTTAGTGGATCGCCGCGTACATGATCTTCTCCTCGCTCGCCTCGAGCGCCGAAAATTCCTCGACGACCTTGCCCTGACGGGACACCAGGATCCGATCGGACAGGGCCATGATTTCCG
>Ga0265339_10001312_pt1 | contig 18618 bp, 15 predicted proteins | sample 4CB219metaG_FD_202085 | JGI IMG/M metagenome (GOLD analysis project Ga0265339, IMG submission 202085) | Rhizosphere microbial communities from Carex aquatilis grown in University of Washington, Seatle, WA, United States - 4-CB2-19 metaG | ecosystem: Host-associated > Plants > Roots >... | reverse complement strand
GTGCCGCACGGTGCCGCGGCGTTCGTCACTTTCGAAACCGGGCAGGTGCGGCCCCTGGCGCTGACGCCGGACGGCCAGACGTTGCTGGCGCTGAACACCCCGGACGCGCGGCTGGAGATCTTCCACGTCGCGGGGGGCGACATCACGCCCGCCGGTGCCGTCGAGGTGGGGCTCGAACCGGTCGCCGTCGCGGCGCGGACCAGCACCGAGGTGTGGGTCACCAACCATTTGTCCGACAGCGTCAGCATCGTCGACATCGGCGCCTCGCCGCCGCACGTCGTGCGCACGTTGCTGGTCGGCGACGAGCCGAGCGACGTCGTCTTCGCCGGCCCGACCGACGCGGACGGACATTTCACTCGCGCCTTCATCACCACGGCACGGCGCGGGCAGAATCTGCCGGACTCGATTCCGCCGAATCTGACCACGCCCGGAACGCCGCGCGCCCTGGTCTACGTCTTCGATGCGACCAACCTCGGCAGCAGCCTGGGCGGTACGCCCGAGACCATCGTGCAACTCTTCGGCGATACGCCGCGCGCCCTCGCCGCCTCGCCGGACGGCCACACGGTGTACGCGGCCATTTTCAAATCCGGCAACGAAACGACTACGGTCACCGAAGCAGCCGTGTGCGACGGCGGCGCGGCCGCCCCGCCCTGCGCAGTCGACGGCGTGCAGGTGCCGGGCGGTTTGCCGAACGGTCAGGTCCCCGGCGGCCTTCCGGCGCCCAACGTGAACGTCGAAGACATCGTCGGTCCGGAAGTCGGCCTGATCGTGAAGTACGACGAGGCCAGCGGCCTGTGGAAAGATGAGCTGGGACGCAACTGGAACAACGCGGTGCGCTTCAGCCTGCCCGATCTCGACGTCTTTCGGATCGACGCGCTGGCCGAGCCGCCGCAGCAGACCGCCAGCTTCGCGCACGTCGGTACCGTGCTCTACAACATGATCGTCAATCCCACCGACGGGGCGCTCTACGTCAGCAATACGGAGGCGCGAAACGAGATCCGCTTCGAAGGGCCGGGCACCTCGGCATCCACCGTGCGCGGCGACCTGCACGAATCGCGCATCACCGTCATTGCCGACGGGCAGGTGTCACCGCGCCATCTCAACAAGCACATCACCGCCCTCCCGCAGGGCTATCGCACCACGCCGATGCCCGACGGCATCAAAGAGGCGAGCCTGGCCACGCCGCTGGATATGGCGGTGGCCAGCGACGGCACGCTCTATCTCGCGGCGTTCGGGTCGAGCGCCGTCGGCGTGTTCCACAGCGCAGAGGTGGAAGCCGATACCTTCGTGCCCGACGCGGCGCATCACATTACTGTGAGCGGCGGCGGGCCGTCCGGACTGGTGCTGGACGAGGCCAACCATCGGCTCTACGTCCTGACCCGTTTCGACAACGCGGTGAAGGTCATCGACACCGTCGCGGCGCAGGAGCTGTTCCAGCACCCGCTCTTCAATCCGGAGCCACCCGACGTCGTCGCCGGACGACCGTTTCTGTACGATGCGCAGCTCACGTCGAGCAATGGCGAGGCGTCGTGTGCGAGCTGTCACGCCTTCGCCAACTTCGACAGCCTGGCGTGGGATCTCGGCAACCCCGACGGCGTGGAAACCCAGAACTTCAATCTTCGCGGGCCCGTCGCACAGCTTCCGTCGCCGCCGTTTTCTCCGTTGAAGGGACCGATGACGACCCAGACCCTGCGCGGGCTGGTCAATCAGCACTCGATGCACTGGCGTGGCGATCGCTTCGGCTACAGGAACGGGCTTCCCGACACGCGCGACTCGACGCTGGCCTTCGAAGCGTTCAACGTCGCGTTCGATTCGCTGCTCGGACGCGATGCAGGTCCACTGACCGATGATCAGATGGCCGCCTTCACGGACTTCGCGCTGCAGATTGAGCCGCCCCCCAACCCGGTGCGCGCCCTCGACAACCAGCTCACCACCTCGCAAGCGAACGGCCAGACCCTCTTCCAGGATCGGGCGGTGGTAACCGACACCACCGTGAACTGCAGCGAGTGTCACAAGCTGGAAGCGTCGACTGGCCATTTCGGCACCTTCGGGCAGACCACCTTCGACGACGAGCCGCAGCAGTTCAAAGTCCCGCAGCTCAAGAACGCCTACGAGAAGGTCGGCATGTTCGGGACGCCCAAGACCACGTTCTTCCCCATCCTGCCGGCGAACGCGCAGTTTCAGGGAGACCAGATTCGCGGCTTCGGCTTCACGCATGACGGCAGCACGGCGACGATCTTCGATTTCTTTCGAGATCGGATCTTCAAGCTCACCGATGAGCAGCGCCAGGATATGGAACAATTCGTCCTCGCCTTCGACACCACATTCGCGCCGATCGTCGGGCAGCAGATCACCTTGACCGGCGAGAATGCGGCCGTGGCCGGCCCGCGCATCGATTTGTTGATCGCGCGCGCGAGGACCCCCTTTGTGCTCATCAATCAACCGCACGCGCATGAATGCGATCTCATCGCCAAGGGCGTCGCCGGCGGCCTGGAGCGCGGCTACCTCTTCGATCCGGCGAGCGCCACGTTCCAGGGCGATCGCGTCGCCGAGCCGCCGCTGACCGACGCGCAGCTACGCGCCTTGGCCAGCGCCGACGACCAGCAGCTAACCTACACGTGCGTGCCGCCCGGTGAGGGTGTGCGACTCGGCATAGATCGGGATGGGGACGGGATCTACGATCAGGATGAAAGCGATGCCAGCACGCCAGCTCCCACGACAACCCCGACGCCGACCGTGAGCCCCGCGCCGCCGGCGACTTCCACGCCGACTCTCGTCTCCCTGACTCCGACGACCACCACGAACCCGACGCTCACCGTGCGCTCAACACCGCCGGCGACTTCGACGGTCATGCCAACCCTGTTGCCGGGAGATGCCGACTGCGACGGTAGGCTGAATCTCGGTGACACTGCCGCCATGTGCAGCGCAGCATTCAACGTACCGACCGCACCGCCGTGCGGCGCGGATTGCAACGGCGATGGCGTCGTCACCGCGGCGGATGTGACCTGCCTGGTCAAATTGCTGACCGCGTCGTCGCAATAGCTCGACACTTCCCGACGGCGGCTGCCGCCGGCGTACGGCCCGCCGGTGAGGTGGTGCAGGCGTGCCGGCATGGTCGCTCTCGGCACCCAGCGGCTGTGCCCGTCGTCGAGCGCAGCCTCGACGCGGCCACGTAGCCCCGCAGAACTACGCGCGTGGTTCTCCTAGCTGGTACGACTCGCGTTGGCGCGGCAATGGTACCGCCACTGAAAGCGGCGAGGAAGGTTGTGGTGGTGGTGGTCGATCGCTGTGTCATCAGCGGTCAGGTCGGGGAGTCCGCATGCAAGAGTTCGCGCAAAGTCTGTCGCCGGAAGTCTCGCTCACGATGATTCGCGAGGGTGCGGGATGGCGCTTCCGCTATTGGTCGCGTTGCACCGATGATGCCGTGCTGCCAGCTCCGTCGACGATCGCATGTGCGCGTACGTTCGCCTCTCCGACGGCGGGTGGGGCGTTTTTCCGAGCGTTGATCCTCAAGGGAGCCGTGCCATCGGTCCGCGAGATGATTCTGCTGGCGCACGACGCCGCCCTGCTGAAGGCTGCGCTAGTGGAGCGCGCCGACGGCTTGGACGAACGCTGGCAAGCGGCGATGAGCAAGGTCGCCGGGGACGGCGAGAGGGTGGGTCGTTAGCTGTCCGTCAGCACGATGAGAGAACGCTCACGCGGCCGGTTTGGATTAACAAGCTGCGAATCGCCTCGTGTCAGCTTGCGCACTTCATGGTGATACATGTGGGTCGCGTCGACCTGCGAACAACAGAACTTACTGGCTTGCGAGGCGGCAAAGGCTCGTGATGTTCTTCCCGGACCGAAAGGGAAGCCATTGCCGCAAGGGAAGTTCGCACCACGACGGTCGCCCGACCCGATTGTTTATGGAGCCCTGTTCATTGCGGCCGTCGTCACGGGCTGGCAGCCGCAGGCCGTCGCCGTCAATTGCGCAGACGCCGCGCCGCGTACGACCTCCGACTTTGCTGCGGAAGGTCCTTTCCCGGTCGGTGTGACCACGGTGACCTTCACCGATACCAGCCGTCCAACGCCGCCAAACGGCAGCTTTGCTGGCGCGGCGGTACGCACACTGGTGACGGAAATCTGGTATCCCGCCACCGCAGCTGGACGCGATGCGCCAGTGAATGTTGCCGGGGCGCCGTACCCGGTGGTCGTTCACAGTCATGGCTTTCTCGACAACCGCAACGGCGAAGCCTACCTGGCGCAGCATCTCGCGAGTCGCGGCTTCGTGGTCGCCGCTCCGGACTACCCACTGTCCAACGGCGCCGCCCCTGGCGGAGCCACCGTGGCCGATGTGAGCAATCAGCCCGGTGATTGGAGCTTCGTCCTCGACGGCGTACTAGCGCGGTTCGGAAGCGCTGCCGATCCCGACCGCGTTGGCGCGAGCGGGCTCTCGCTCGGCGGGCTGACGACGCTCCTGGTGACGTTCCACCGCGATCTCCGTGACACGCGCGTGAAGGCGGCGCTGCCGATAGCACCGGCGAGCTGTTTCTTCACGGGTCGATTCTTCAAGACGACCGCACCTCCGATGCTCGTCCTCCAGGGCGACAGCGATCAACTCGTCCCGATTCGAGAGAACGGCCGGCGGGCCTACCGCCATGCTCCGCAGCCCAAGCTCGAGGTCGAGCTCCGCAACGGTTCCCACACCGGTTTTGCCGGCGTCGCGGTCACCTTCGATCAATCGCAGCATTTCGACGGGGTTGGCTGCGCCGCGCTCGCCGGCCGTGACCTCACGATCGCGCTCCCGGGCGGTACGGACGCCGGCATCTCCGCGACCGACTGTTTGATGCCTTGCCGAGAACCGATCCCCGCTGGTCCGAGCATGGGCGCGACACGTCAGCACGACCTCACGCGCGTGACCGCGGCGGCCTTCTTCGAAGGATATCTGCGCGACGACGTGAGCGCTCGCTGCTTTCTCAGCCGCACCGCTCGCCGGGAGGCCAGTGACATTCGCGTTCGCTCACACGGGGTCCCCGGCAGCTGAAACCGATCTTTCGACCACAGAGATCGAACCCAATCGATCGCCGCGCAGCCGGCAACTACGCGGCGACGGCAGAGCGCTCGTCGCTTCCCCGGACATTGGAGCGCCCTGCCCTCCGGCCTGGCTCGCGCTTTCTTTCTACGGGGCTACGCTGGCTGGTGGAGGACGTTGGGATGCCACGTCAGCTGATCAAAGCCGGCGAGGACAAACGCTACGTACGCCGCAATGCCGAGGGCGAGCTCGGTGACGTCGTCGATGTCGGCAGGTCGCTAGCCACTGATCGGCGACTGAACCCAAATACGGTCGTAGAGGCCGGTGACGGCGCGCGCGGCGACCAGAAGCCGCGGCCGCGCAGCACGGCGACGGCGATCCCCACCGCGAAGACCAAGCCGGCGGTGAAGGGTGGCGTGACCCGCGCCGCCAAGCCGGCCAAAATGGCGGAGCGGCGGGCTCGATGACCACGCCGCTCGATCGTCCGCTACGTCGCGCTGTCGAGATCGACGGCGAGGCGTACGTGGCCACGATGCTCCCTGCCGGCGTCCGCCTCGTTCGCAAGGGCAGGCGCAACGGCGTCGAAGTGACGTGGCAGCAGATCCTCACCGGCGATGTCGTCCTGCACGCACAGTTGGCCGCATCGCTGAAACCGAAGGCCAATGAGCAAGCCAAGGCGGGCCCCAGCCGCCGAGCTCGAAGCGCTACTTCGCAGCTTGCGAAAACGGTCGATTCGGATGGAACCGCGCCGAGGCCTCAACGGCGACGACGACAGTCGGAGTTCGCGTCGGCATCCCTGCGGCGCAATCGTTGATGCTGCCGCCGGCGCGCGTCCCCCGGCGGTTGACGACCCGTTGATCGCCGTGTTGCTCGAAGAAATCGGAGCACGCCAGCTCGCGGCCCTCGCCGCGCACCCAGGACGCCGCGCTGCACCGAGCGCCGCTTAGTGGAACAAGTGAGCGGCTGCCACGGACTGGCCGCTCAGCGCGGCGTTCCCAGCCGTGATCGGCTCGTTGGCAGCTCGCCGCAAGGTGACGGTTGACGCTGCACGGTCGCCGACCTACACCCGAGCTACGCCGCGCTTTTCTCGCTGTCCGAGACGTGGCTCCACTGAGAGCTACTCGAACAGGAGGTTGCGTGGCAGAGGAACTTGAGGCGTTCGCGCCGGTTGGCCTCATCGACGAGGCGGAGCAGAGCGGGTTCTTCCATTGTAAGCGCTGCGGCTTGGTGTGGTTCGGCACTCCGTCACCGTGTCCCGAGGGATCGCACGGTCATCCGGTGCGCGTGGCGCTGCTTTGCCGAACCTGTGATGTCGCGGTGCCGCTCGAAGAATTGGCCGATCATCTGGCGGGCGTGGATCACGCAATGTGAGGCGCCACAGGACAATCGGCTCCTGAATGCCTGCGCCGCGGCGCCACATGGTGACTGCGTTCGCTCGTCAGGGTCCTGAGCTGGCCTTGATCTGACGGGAGATTTGCGCGACTCACGCCGGCCGAGGGAGCAGCGGATTTTGACTGACTTCAATTCGTCATCGGAGCGGGCGTTTGAATCGCGCCGCGGCCGTTGGCGCCGCCTGCGGCGCGGCGAACGTCGCTAGGGCGATCTTCATTGGCAATGCTCCGCGCAGCGACTCCGCCAGGGGGCCGTGTGATGCATCGAGCGGCGGATGCCGCAGGCCATGATGCGCGCGCAGAGCGTGTCACCACGTGGCGCGCTGCGGCCGGAACCAGGCCGAGAGGTCGCAGCATGCGCTGCAGGCGTGGCGTGGCAACCGTCGCGCTGCTGGCGCTCGGCCTGGCAGCCGCGGCGTACGCCGGCATGGATGACGATGCCCCCTTTCGCAGCGACGGCGTGACCCGCAACGCGGTCGATCCGATTCTCGACGCGAGTCAGCTCTCCGACAATCCAACCAATGCGGATGCGGCCAGCGGCCTGCGCGTGCTGCCGCCGACCGCGACGCAGCTCTTGCCCGGCCAGCGCTTCGATCTGCGCGTCGAGACGCAGATCCCTGCCAGCGAAACGCCGCGGCTACTGCATCTGCGGGTGAACGGCGTGGAGATCGGCGCTGCGTTCGAAGCTAGGCTGCGCCTCCAAGGCATCGGGCTCGAGAGCGGCACACCACAGTCGCCAAAGCTGTACGGCGGCACGGCGCGCAATCTCTCCTTTCCAGTCGCCGGGCTGTACACGGTCGAGGCGGTGATGCTGGTCGACGGCGTCGAGCGAACGGTGCGCAACACCCTGGCAGTCGCCGAGCTGCCGCGCGCGCTGCGGCGCGGTGGCCAACACCTGGTGTTCGTCCTCGGCGACGCGATGGGGCTGCCGGTGCGCACGGCGGGCCGCATCGTCGGCCGCGGCGTGTTCGAAGGTCGGGCGCGCAGCCCATTGCGCATGGATGACATGGACGAAGTGGGCTTGGTGCGTACCGCTTCGTTCGACAGCATCGTCACCGACTCTGCGCCGGGCATGACGAGCTACGTGACCGGCATGAAGCAGGCGAACAACGCGCTCAACGTGAGCGTCGACAACACGCCCGAGGAGCCGCTCGACAATCCGCGCATCGAAACACTGTGGGAGCTCCTGAAGCGCACGCGGGGATGGAAAACGGGCGTGGTCACCGATGCGTTCGCGACCGATGCGACGCCGGCGGCGGTCGCGGCGCACACGCGCTCGCGCGGCATGCGCGCCGCGATCGCGCAGCAGATGGTAGGCGTCTACCGCGACGGCAGCGCGCAACCGCAAACCGGCTATGCCGCATTGCAGGCGCTCACCCAGCCGCTCGACGTCATCATCGCGGCCGGTGCGGTCGACTGGGCGCTGCGCAGCAATCCGCTATTGTCTCAATTCTACCAGTACCCCGCCAACGCCGGGCGCACCGACGTCGACCTGCTCGCCGACGTGTTGCCGGCCCGGCACTACACCATCGCACGCAACGCCGCCGAGTTGGCGGCGGCGCCGGACGATCATCGTCTGCTCGCGTTGTTCACCGGCGAGTTTCGTCCGGCGTCGAGCGGCCTAGGACCCGATAACGTTCCAGGCATGCTCGATCGCCTCGTCGCGCAAGGGCGCGCGACGATTCGCGGCCGCGATGCCACGGCGCCCGAGCTCGGTCTTGCCATTGCGCCACCCTTCGGCACCGGCTGCGGCGCAACCGTCGGCGACTGCTTTCGCGCCGTTCCATCGAAGACGGCGATGGTGCAAAAGGCGGTTGCGATCCTGGATCGCCTGGCCGGCCGCGACGGCAACTGGGCCCTGCTGGTCGAACAGTCCGGCACCGACAAGTTGGCTCATTCACTGGAGTACGAGCGCATCCCCTATGAAGTCTTGGAGCTCGACGCGGCGGTCGGTTGGCTGCTCGATCGCAGCGCGCGCGACCGGCACACGTTGGTGCTCGTGACCGCCGACCACGCACAGCCGGAAAGCATCATCGGCGTGGTGTTGCCGCGGGCGATCAGCGCGGAGGGCGCCACGCCGCCGGGCGGTTGCTTCGCCGGCAACGCCTATCCGCTGACGCTCGGCGCCGGCGGGGTCGGTACGCAGCCATGCGCACTGCAGAACGTCATCGGCACCGTCAACGATGCCGCCTTTCCGACGTATCAGGATGCGAATGGCGACGGGTTCCCGGACGATCCCGACCCGAGCGTGAAATTGGTCATCGACGATGCCGGCCGCCCGAGCTACAGCCAGGATTTCCTGACCAACTTCGAGCCGCTGATGCCGGCGAGTAAGGACAGCGCGGCGCTGCCCAATCGGCAGCGCGACCCCAACGGCTTGCTGCTGACCGGCAACATGCCGACGCGCGTCGTGCCCGGCAGCGCCAACAAGACCGAAGGCAATCTGACCGTCGCGCCGCACGCCGGCGACGACGTGCCGCTCACCGCCTCCGGACGCGGTGCGGCGCTGTTCGGCGGCGCGTACGAGAACACCGATGTCGCCACGCGCATCGCCGCCGCGCTCGCCGGTGCCGAGCAGCGCCGGCAGTTGCAGCGCGGCTCGCCCTACGCGAGCGTGCCGGCGCGCGCGCCGCAGCGCGCACCAGACGGCCTCTGAGCCGAAGAAGTCGCGCCTGAGATTGCAAAGTCACGCGGTCCTGCGCTGAGATTGCCAGGGGGCGGCATCTGCCGGTTCGGCGCGATCACAAAGGGTGGGCGAATTGATGTCACACGACCGCGGTTCGAAACGGAACGGCGCCACCCGCCGCGTGCTGCGCGCGCGGCGCGTGTACACAGCTCTCGCCTGCCTCTGGGCCGTGACGGTTCCGTCTCTCGGCAGCGCGGCGCTGCCGGGCGACTGCGACGGCGACGCGACGGTGACCATCGCCGAGTTGATGACCGCCGTCAGCATCGCCTTGGGAACGCGTCCGCTCGCCGACTGTCTCGCCGCCGATGCGGATGGAGATGGAGCGGTGTCGATCAGCGACCTGGTAGTGGACGTGTCGGCGGCGCTCGGCCGGGCGACCGCTACTCCGATCGTGCGCACGCCGACCGCGACCGCGACGGCGGTCGGCACGGCGCCGCCGAGCGCCGCCGGCTTCGTCAGCGATCAGCGAATCATCTACTCGGATGGGCTGCACAACGAGAACACCGAGATGATCCGCCTCGGCGATCGTATCCTGCTCATCTTTCGCGGCGGAGAAACGGGCCAAATCGGCTCCGAGCGGGCGCACATCAACGTCTTCGAATCGCTCGATGACGGGCGCTCGTTCACGCTGATTGGCGAGGTCAACGCCAACGACCTGCCGGGCGATCGCGACATCCGCGACCCCAAGCTGGTCGAAATGAACGGCAGGCTGTTCCTCTACGCGATCAGTCGCCTGCCCGGTGCTCACTATCGCGACCTCGGCGGACAGGCCTGGCTGATCCGCGCCGAGTCGTCCGACGGCGGCCATACCTGGACGCCTCCGGCGAAGAGCTATGCCGACGTCGACTCAATGGGGCAGGAGACCTTCTGGGGATTCTGGCGCTTCACCAAGCGGCAATACGTGGTCGATGGCGCGACGCGGCAGACGCTGTTCGCCACCGGCTACGCGGATGGCGACCTCGCCGTCGCGCTGTTCGCCTCAGATGATGGTGTGACTTGGCAGAAACGGTCGACGATCATCGCCTCGTACGACGACGTGCCGAGCGAAGCCGAGTTGCAGTTCTTCGGCGACAACCACGACACCGCCGTCGCGCTCGTACGACTCGACAATCAGGACATTCTCGCCGACGGCGAGACGGCGATCTGCACCGCGCAGGAGCCGTTCGCAACCTCGGAATGCGGGCGCCGCATCGCGCAGCGCTTGGACGGTCCGACCTGGGTGGTACGGGTCGCCGACAGCGGTTCGCGCAATTTCGTCTTCGCGCGCAAGCACCTGCCGTGCACGTTCAAGCGCACGGCGGCGTATGAGTTGCGCGGTGATCTGGCCGACCCCGCCGCACCGATCGAAGTGTGCGAGATTCAAACGCTGCAGAGCTCCGGCGACACCGCGTACACGTCGCTGGCGCCGCTCGACGCGGATCGCGCCTTGCTGGCGTGATACAGCAGCCCGGTCGACAGGGATCTGGCATGGCTGCAGGGTACCTACTCGCCGAGCGACATATGGCTCGCCGACGTCGATTTCAGCCAAGCGCCCGCCGCCTGCGCGCCGCCGCCACCGCACGAGTCGTGTCCTGCGCCGCCGCTGCCGCCCGGAGGCCAGCCGTTCGACATCAGCGGCGCCCATCTGCTGACCCTCGCACCGGTGATCTATCCGGACGTGCCTGTCTTCTTCAGAGCTGATGTCCTGGTGCACGACTCGATGCTCGATCTCACCCTGCAGCCGCTCGACGGCCTGACGAAGTTGCCGACCGGCGATGCGTGGAATGTGACGGATGTCGCGATCGGCAGCGATGGCGGTTTCACGGCGTCCTTCGGCACGCGCGCGCTGCCGGCCGCCGCCTATCCATTGCTCAACGACCCGGTCTTGACGCTGCACGACCTGACGTTGACGGGCGAGATCACGTCGATGGACAGTTTCTGCGGCGGCGTCGTCGGTTACGCACAAGTGTTCGGATCGAGCCCGTCGGACCGCATCGGCATTGGCGGCTCGACCTTTGGCGCCGTGCGAATCACCGCAGATGCATTGCCGACGCCGGTGAGTGCCTGCATTTCGGCGGCGCCATAGTGGCGAGCCCTCTGGAGAGCTCCCGCATCGGCATTCGGCCGCGGTGAACATTGCGTTGCAGCGGGTCCGCGACGCGAACGGCGCTGCGCACGACATCGCAGCACGCGCCGCTGGTCACGTTCGTGTCCAGAGATTCAACCCTCGCGCCCGCATCACCCGGCACCGTGCCGCGGCGTGCGCGCTGCCCAGTCATCGGGCAGCGGTGGCCAACGCCCGGCGCCGCCGTCTTGCATCAGCATGCCGCTCAAGGCGCGCTCGGCGTGCGACGAGCGCCACACGAGCATTGCTTGCGCCAGACCGAGCAGAGCATGCGGGTCCGTCAACGGCGTGCGCCAGGTCGGGTCACGCGCCAGGTCGAAGGCGCACCAGCTGCCGTCGCCGAACTGAACATACGATGCGGCAGCGCTGCGGATCACGGCGAGATGCTGCAGCTCCAACGTGCGCTGCCACGGCCAGCCGTCCGATATGTGCGGCAGGGCGATCGCGCGCCAGTCGAATTCCCAATGTGCCGCTTCGCGCCACCATGGCGGATTTTCCCCAAACAGGAACGGCGTCAGCGGCAACCCGTCGCATTGCGCCGGCACCGCCAGCCCGATGGCGTCGCACAGCGTCGGAAAGATATCGACATTCTCGGTGAACGCATCGACGGTCGTGCCGTGCGCGGCGACGGCGCGCGGATCCCGAATGATTGCGGGCACGTGGTAGCTGGATTCGAGAAATCCGACTTTCTGTATGAGGCCGTGATCGCCGAGCTGCTCGCCGTGATCGGACGTGACGACGATGAACGTATCGTCCCACTGCCGGGCGTTCTGCAGCGCCTGCCAGATGCGACCGAGCTGGTGGTCGGCAGCGCTGATCATGCCGTAGTATTGCGCGATGAGCCGGCGCAGCGTTGGGGCATCGCGCGGTGCGGCGGTCAGCGGCAACTGCACCGCGAGATCGAGAAACGGATGTCGAACCGGCGCCGCCTCAATCGGCGCCGGCACGGCTTCGGGGTCGTAGGCCAGCGTCCAGCGACCCGGCGCCGCATACGGCGGATGCGGGCGAAAGTAGCTCGCATGCGCGAACCACGGACGTTCCTGCCGCGCCATCCACTCGATCAGGCGGTCGGTGAGAAACGCTGCAGCGCTATGCTCTTCCGGTCGCGCCGACTCGCCAGCGAGCACCTGCCCGGGGTCGTCCGATAGCGCGTAGCCGAGCTCGGCCAGCCAGGCGCGCCACGGCGTGTGGTCTTCGCGCAAGTCGAGTCCGACATCGAAACCCGGCAACACTTCCTGGAATGTCCACAAGCGCGGGTCCGTCGGTCCGTCGGCGCGACGCGGGTCGATGCTCTGGTCCGTATAGCCGAACAAGGTCGGCGCATAGCCGGCGCGCCGTGCGGCGCGTGCGAGGTTGTCGAACCGGTCGTCCAGCGGCGTGCCGTTGGCGACGACGCGATTGGTCAGCGAATACGTGCCCGTGTACAGACATGCGCGCCCCGGCCCGCACGGTGCCGCCTGACTGTAGTGACGCGCGAAGCGTACGCCCTGGCGCGCCAGCGCGTCGAGCTGCGGCGTGCGGACCAGTGGATGACCGGCCGCCGACAAGCAGTCACCGCGATACTGATCGAGCGTGATCAGTAGGACGTTCATCGAGCCCGCCTCTGCATGCTGTCCAGTTGCATACCCACCGGGCGCCGGCGGCGCGACACCGGCGCCGCGTCGTCAGCCACCCGGGATGCACAGCGCCGGCACATCGCGCACCGACTCGACCAGATGCGTGTGCGCGTGCGGCGCGAGCTGTATGGCCGTGTGCGTGCCGCTGGTCACGCCGATTACCAACCTGCAGCCGGCGGCCGTGCCTTCGCCGAGATCCGCCGGTGTATCGCCAACCTTGGCGACCCGTTCCGCCGCGCGCACGCCGCAGCGCTGCATCAAGGCGTGGATCATGTCGGGATAGGGACGTCCGCGCGAAACCTCGTCGCTGCAGATGCTCGTGTCGATCGCGTCACCATCACGCCAGTTCAGTCGATCGAGCAGCGCGGCGGTGATGACGCGGTTGAAGCCGGTGTTCAAAGCGACCCTCAGACCGGCGGCGCGCAGGCGTCGAAACACCGCTGTCGCACCATCCACCGGTGCGATCTGCGGTGCCGTGCGATAGTGCTCGATCATGCGGGCGACGAAGTCGCCGTGCACGGCATCCACGTCCGGCGGGCAGTCCGGCGCGCCCGGCCGGGCGGCGATCAGGCGGCGTATCGCCTCCGGTTTCGGCAGGCCCATGACGGCATTGATCGCCGCCGGCGAGACGTCCACGCCGGCCCCGGAGAGCGCTGCGCCGAGACACGTCGCCACCGCGTCCTCGTCGCACACCGTGGTGCCGGCGATGTCGAGCACGACCAATTCGATCACGTCAGCTCCGTGGCGACGACGCGCTCGGCCAATCCGAATGACAACGTCATCCCGGCCCCGCCGACGCCGGTCACGACGGTCGCGCCCGGCGCCGGATGCAGGACGACCCACTCGTCGTGCGGATGCTTGACGTAGGTGCCGTGCCAGCGCGCCGTGATCTCCAACGGCGGCGAGAAGAATCCCGCGAGGTATCGCAGGACCAGCGTATCGATGGCCGGTCGATCGAACGGCGCGATCGCATCGCCGTACTCGTGCGAGTCGCCGATCGTCAACTCCCCGGTGCCGTGTTGCGACACCATTACATGAATGCCGAAACGGCCATACTCGGGCAAGTCGCGATCGAAGCGCGCGACCATCTGCGGCAGCGACGGGCACGCGGCGAAGGCCTGGTAGTGTCGCAGCGTCAGACCCGCAGCGAGCATCGGACCCAACCTCCACCGGTTCGGCGGCGCCGCGGCGCGCAGCATCTGCAGCTTGCAGCGCAGCAAGCCGGCGGCTGACAACGCGCCGGGAAAGAGCGTCTGCAAGTCGTCGCCGGGACAGACCAGCAAGCGTTCGGCTCGCCACTCGCGACCGCCGGCCAGCACGCGCGGGCGCTCCCATGCGGTCACCGCGCAATCGAACTCGATGTCGACTGCGTGCGCGTCGACCAGATGGCGCCACAGCTCTGCACCGATCTGTCGTGGATCGACGCAGACTTCACCGGGACTCCACAGGGCGGCGCGCAGACCCTCGGCGCGCAGGCCGGGGGAGCGCTGCAACGCCTGGTGCGCGGTCAGCATCGCGCAACCAGACGCCGGATCGGCGGCGGCGGCAAACTCGCGCAGCACGGATTCCTCGTCCGCGTGGTAGGCGACGTGCAGCGAGCCACAGCGCGCGTGCCACAATCGCGACGCTTGCAGCACCTCGAGCCACAACTCGGCGCTGCGACGCGCCACCGCCCAGGGCTCGCCGGCTGCTTGGCCGATCGGCCACAGCATCCCGAAGTTGCGGATGGTAGCGCCCTGCACGCGCGCGCCGCGCTCCAGGACCACGACGCGCAGGCCGCGACGCGCCAGATGCCAGGCATGGGCAAGTCCGAGAATCCCCGCTCCGGCGATGGCTACGTCGTAGTGTTTCGGCATCGCGCCTCTCTCGTACCGAACCGTTTGTCCCGGACTGGCGACGTTAGCGCAATTCCGGTTACCGCAGCGTGGCGGAGCGATGACCGTGTCGCGACCTTCTGTGGAAACGGCGCGCGTCCAGCCCGGCTGCGTTTCGCCGCACCTCAGGTCCTCGCGTTTGTTGGGTCTTTCGAAGCTGAAGGCTGATCGCCCGGTGGAAGGCCATTTGACCCATTCGAGCGGCGCCAGCCGGCCTAGTGCAGGAGCGCTGCCGATCAGCGGGCAGATCAGCTCGCGCGCCTTCGCGGATGTGGTCGGCGATGCGGTGCGGCAAGCCGCGCAGGCGGCCGCCCCGCGCCCGGTACGCGCCTTCGGCGAGATGGTTGCGTTGCTGCTGGCCGATGGGCGCTCGGCGGTCGCCTTGCAGCTGGAAGAATGCTGGAACGATCTCCTGTCACGGCAACCCCGGTCTCTGCTCCGCGGCTAAGCCATTCGCCGCGATCGAGCGATCGGCCGCCGCATCAGCGACAGCGGACGGCGGCACCGTAAACGCGGCAGTGCGGCGCGGAGTCGGCAAACGACGCGGCGCCGCATTGCCCGGTTTCGGCGGTCGGCGGATCGAGCACGACCGTGGCGGCGAGCGGCAGCGTCGCCGGCTCCATGGGATAGGTCCCAGCCCTTCCCTGCACGCTGAACTGCAGCAGCCCGGGCTGTCGCTGCGAGAGATCGGCGATCGTGACGCGTGCGATGCCGCCGGGCGCCGCCGCGCTGCCGTTGACATAGCGCCAGCGCCCGCCGCCGCGCGCGGTCTTCCAGCCGATGCGTGTCGCGCGGTCGTACGCGCCGCCTGGAATGACGACGTTGAGCAGCTGGGTGGCGTCGGCGCCGTTGACGAGCAGCCCGATACCGTTGCTGGCGGGATCGAGCGTCGGATCGAATGGCTGCGAAACCGTCAGCTGCCCGCTGAACGCCAGGCTGTCGTGTTCCGGTAGCCCAGCCACGCTGCGCACGGTGAGGCTGGGACGAGTCACGGACGCGGAACGCGTACAGTCGAGCCCGCAGGGCGGAACGATCGGTGGCGTCGGCGTCGGCGACGGAAGTCCCGTCGGCGGATTGCTCGGATCGGGAACCGGCGCAAGCGCGACGACGAACACGAACAGGTGCGGATTCGGCGGCTGTCCCTGACAGAGACCGACCGGGCGTCCCAGCGCCTGGTTGTCGGCAAAGGTGGTGTTGGTCTGGCCGTAGAGCCAGCGATACGGGTTGGTGTTGCCGGCGATCGTGCTGCGATTGCCGCTGATCGTCACGCGATCGACCGCTAGGCCGAGGACCGCGGTCCGTTGCTGCGTGCCGATGAGAATCGCCTGGTGCGCGGCGTTGTCGCTGGTGAATTGATTGTCGGTGACGCTCGCACCGTCGTCTTCGACGCGCACGCCGTACGTGACGTTCTGAAACGTATTGGCGTGAACGGCGGTGTCGGCCGCGTAGTCGAGCGAGTAGCCGGGCGCGTACTGCGCATCGCTGCAATCCATCGGCAGCGTGTTCTCGCCCATGCGCGCGGCGATCCATATGCCGTTTTCGCCGCCGGTGAAGGTGTTGCCCTCGATCGTGTTTCCGTCGGCCCCGTAGCGGCGAAAGAACCATCGCTCCGGCTTCTGGTGCACGAACTCGCCACAGTTCTTGTAGAGAAAGATTCCGCCGGCCGAGTTGCCGGAGAAGCGGTTGTTGAGGATGTGGTTGCTGCGCGACCCGTCGATCGCCAATCCCTCGCGACCGGTGCCCCAGAACCACACATACGACGTACCGATCTGGAACAGTTGTCCGCTCGGCCCATTCTCGCTGTAGCCGTTGTCGACGATGTCGCTGTCCTCGACGGTGTTGTCCTTCGATCCCTCTTCCAAATAAATGCCCGTGCTGCCGGCGCCTTTCACGTGCAGGCGGCGCAAGGTCACGCCCGTGACGTAGCCGTCGACATACACGCCGACGCCGCGCGAGCGCATCGAGACCGTGTCCTCGACGACGATATTCGAGAAGGCGTGATCGTACTCGGCGCCGGCGGCCAAATCGCGGAAGCCGTTGCGCTCGATGTGCACGTTGTTGAGGAATCCCTCGATGTAGCAATTGCGCACCGTGATGTTCGACAGCGCGACATCGGTCGGCGCCGTGATGTGCACGCCGTATCGTTTGTCGGTGGTCACGATGCGCGCGCCCTGACAATCGAGGACGACGTCGGAGGCGGTGATCTCGACCCCCCGCGTCCAGGTGCACGACGGATCGAGGCGCGCGCTGGCGGTCAGCTCGACCTGGTTGTCCGCCTGGTCGCACCCGACCAGCGGCAGCGGCGGATCATCGGCGTCGGCGCGCGCCATCGGCAACGCGCAGAGGGTCAAGGCGAGCAGGAGGCACCGCGACAGCTGGGGCATGCGCATCGATCCAATCGGTCCAAAAAGGGTCGCAAAGATCTGGCGTCCGGCGCGCCGCGCCCCCCGAACATTCGTAGCTATGCGGCACATGCAGAGAGGTCAATTTCTTTTGCACCAGGTGACCAGCCGTAGACGGAGCTTGCCGGCGCCTGGCGACGCCGCTACACGATGCGCCAGTCTCGATCGAAGGGCTCGACGGTCCGAGTCCTAACCTGCGGAGGAGCGGCGCATGGTTTACCTGTTGATCAACTGGATCATCAGCGCGGTAGCGTTGATGATCGTCGCGCACCTGGTGTCGGGCTTTCACATTCAGAGCTTCGGGACGGCGCTGGTCGCCTCACTGGTGATCGGGTTCATCAACGCGACGCTGGGGATGCTGCTGAAGATCGCCACCTTCCCGCTCACCATCGTGACGCTCGGACTGTTCCTGTTCGTCATCAACGCGTTGGTATTGTTGATAGCGTCGAGATTGGTGAACGGATTCTTCGTCGCCAGCTTCGGCACCGCGCTGGTCGCAGCGATCGTGCTCTCGCTCGTGCACCTGTTGTTGCGCGCGGTGATTCCGGCCTGAGCAGCCGGCGCCCCGCGCCGCGAGCGGGCGGAGACGAGCGCTACGATGCGGGCGGGCGCAGGCCGGGGCCGGCGCCGATCGGCTGCACGACGCGCGCTGGGGGCGGCTGAATGGGCGGCGGCGCACCAATCGTGCCGCGCACGTGCAGTGGCAGATCGGCGACGCGGATCACGCCGGTGCGACACAACACCACCACCCGCTCGACGACGCTCTCGAGCTCGCGCACATTGCCCGGCCAGTCGTATTGCCACAAGTGCACCAGCGCGTCGGTGTCGAACCGACAGCGGCCGATCCCGTGGCGCTCGCCGTACAGGGCGACGAAATGCTCGGCCAACACCGGAATGTCCGGCCGGCGCTGGCGCAACGAGGGCACGAGCAGCTCGACCGGATCGAGGAAGCGACGCAGCCCGTTGGAGAGGCGACCGAGGCGACACGCCTCCGCTGCGTCGTCGGCGCTCGAGGCGACGATCCGCGTTTGTACCGGTCCGCCCTGCAGCGCGGCCAACAGACGCCCCTGTAAGTCGAGCGGCAGCGCACCCAGCTCGTCGAGGAAGAGCGTACCGCCATGCGCCCGATCGAGGCCGCCGCCGCGATCGAGCAGCTGCTGCTCCAAGCGCAGCTCGGACCCTTCGGCGCAATCGATCCGCACGAAGGGCGCCAGCGGATCGCCCCCGGCTTGATGGAGATGGCGGGCGAGCAACTCTTTGCCGGTGCCGCGCTCGCCGATGATCAGGAGGGCGACGCGCTCGGGCGCCAGCCGCTCGGCCGCGGTGACGATCGCGCGTACAACAGGATGCGAGCCCTTGATCCCAGTATCCATGTAGCGCCGGTCGGCTATTCGCCGACCGGCAACCTCCCTGCTGTCGTCCCTCGCCGGCCTATGCTCCCCGCCCCGGCGCGGGGATTTTCTACGCCTCTTCAGCGTTGACCTCAGCAAGCCATATGCCCGCGCCAAAGTCCGGCGGCAGGCGAGTGAGCCGG
>Ga0265339_10001309_pt1 | contig 18656 bp, 12 predicted proteins | sample 4CB219metaG_FD_202085 | JGI IMG/M metagenome (GOLD analysis project Ga0265339, IMG submission 202085) | Rhizosphere microbial communities from Carex aquatilis grown in University of Washington, Seatle, WA, United States - 4-CB2-19 metaG | ecosystem: Host-associated > Plants > Roots >... | reverse complement strand
GGACGCCATCCGGACAGTTGGTAATCCGGATCTTGGCGTTCTTGGCGCCTTGGCGGTTCCCTCTATCTGGCGATCATTCGGGTCAGTCGCGAGTCACGCTCCACGGACCGCCGAACGCGCCCGTTCCCAGGAACGGCGCCTTTTTCGATGGTTTCAGCAGCGCGGCGGTCGCGCCCAACAAGCTGTCCAGGGTGCTCGGCGGTTTGAGCGCATTGCCCCCTCCGGCCGCGGCGAAGGTCACGGGGCCGGCACGTGGCGCTTCACGCGGTCGCTGCTCGTCGGGCCGCGGCTTCTGGGCCTCGTCGCGGCGATCACGGCCGCCACGCCGGCGCCGGCGGCTGGAGCGATCGTACGAGTCAACCGGCTCCAGCTCGGGTGCGGCGACTTCCTCGTCGCCGGCACCCAGCGCATCGTCACCGGCGGCAGATCCGTCGGCCGCGACGCTGCCCGCGCCTTCGACGACAACGGGCTGGGCGGCCAGCGACGCGTCCGTCGATTCGGCCTCGGAGACGATCTCGCACAGGCGCAGCGCTTCGTCGAAGAACTCGCGCCCGGCCAGGCGCGGCCGCTTTCGCCGCGGGTTCTTCGAGGGCAGGATGTATCTGATCGCGAGCAGGATCTGCCGCGCCAGCTCGCCGTCGCGGCGCGAGGCGCGCAGCCGCTCGAGCACCGGCTGGATCGACTGGGCCACGAGCTGGCCGATGTCGCCGACGCCGCTGCTGTCGGGATCGAGCGCATCGCGCAGCGGCGGCAGCATCAGGACCGCGAGCAGAAGGCTGTTGGTGGGCGGCACCGTGCGCCGCGCGGTCGAGCGGTCGAGCGCCGCCAGGTACGCCCACAAGCGCGCGCGCCGCCGCTGGATCGTCTCCAGCTTGGCTGGATCGGTCTCGGTTGCCGCGGTCGGGTCGTCGCGCAGCGCGCGCGACAGCTCGGGCGCCAGCAGCTCGAGCAGCTCGGTTTCGAGCAAGATCTCCATCGAGCGCTTGGCGGCGCCCGCGCGCAGCAGGCGGTAGAACTCCTCCGACACGCGCGCCTGGGCGCACTTCGCGATGTCGCCCCGGTGCTCGATCATGCGCCGGTAGGTCTCGGGCTCGATGGTGAGATCGCAGCGCGCCGCGAACTTCACCGCGCGCAGGATGCGGATCGGGTCCTCGCGGAACCGGATGTCAGGGTCGCCGATCGTGCGCACGAGGCGCGCCTGGAGGTCGGCCAGGCCGGCCACGTGGTCGATGACGTTGCCGGTCTCGAGGTCGTAGAAGAGCCCGTTGATGGTGAAGTCGCGCCGGCGCGCGTCCTCCTCGGGGGTACCGAAGACGTTGTCGCGGCGGATGAGCAGATCCCCGCTCTCCGCGTCGGCGCCGCTCTCGGTGTCTTCCTCCTCGACTTCGCGCGGGTTCGCGCGAAAGGTCGACGTCTCGATGATCTTCGGTCCGAAGAACACGTGAGCGAGGCGAAACCGACGTCCGATGATGCGGCAATTTCGAAAGAGCCGCTTGATCTCCTGAGGCGTGGCGCTGGTGACGACGTCGAAGTCCTTGGGCTTACGCCCAAGGAGCAAGTCACGTACGCACCCTCCAACCAGGTAGGCGGCGTGATCGTAACGCCTCAGCCTCTGAACGACCTTCGCGGCGTCGGGATCGATCTGATCCGGCGCAATCTGCATTTTGGGAGTTAGGCCTATCACGCCCGCCCGGTACCAGCAAGGTCCCCGCGCGGGCGGGGTGCTCGCGCCGACGCTCCGCCTTACTCGAACGACAGCGGAAGCGTTCCGTCGGGATCGTACTTTTGCTTTCCGCGCGCCGGCGCCTTGGAAGCGCGAGCGGGGGTCGACTTTGCGACCGGGCGCGAGGGCGCGCTCGGTGGCACCTTGGCGACCGTCGGCGCCGGGCGCGCGGCCGGGGAAGGCGTCGGCGCTGCGGCGTGCGGGGCTGAAGTCGCCGCCGGATGGGGGGCCGCCGCCGCGACGGCCGTCGGCTTTTTCTGCGGCGGGGGTGGCGGCGTGCGGAGCTCGCGCACCGGCGCGGGCGCGGCGGCCACCGGGGCCGATGCCTTGGGCGCGGCCGCGACGGGCGCTGTCACTGAGGCTGGCCTGGGGGTGGCTGCAGCGATGGGTGCTGGCTTGGGCGCGGGCGGGGCGGCTGCCGGGGCCGGCTTGGGCACGGGCGCCGCGGATACCGCCACGCCGGCCGATTTCGCAGCCGCGGCGACGGGGACCGCCGGTCGGGCCGCCGGCGCGGGGGCCGGCGGTGCAAGCGAGGGTGCCTTGGCCGGGTGCGGAGGCGGCGTGGTCACCGCGATGCGCTCGGGCATCGATGACGGTATGGTGCTGGTCGGCGGTTCCTGGGGCGGCGCGGGCGGTGGCGCGGGGCGCGCCGGGGGGGGCGTCGCGACCGCGGTGCGGACCGGCGCCGTGACGGCCGGCTGCGTCTTCACCTCGACCGGCGGTTCTTGACTGGCGCCGCGGGAGTTCGCCCAGGCGACCACGACCACCGCCACGACCGCGACCACGGCTCCGGACACGGCGAGGCGCGTGTAAAGCCGCCCGCGGGGATTCTCGGGCTCGTATTCGTCGTTGATTGGCGCGGTGTCGAAGAAGCTGTGGTCGCCGCCCGAGAACTCGTTCTGCGAATCCCGCGCGGGCGCGAGGTACTCGGCCAGCGCGCTCGCTGGCTCGGCGTGCGATACGGGGAGGCCCCTGACAGACGGTGCGCGCGCCGTGCCCGGCGCGATCTCGGCCTCCACTCCCATCGCCGGGTGGCCGGGCAGGTGCACGTCATGGCCGTGAGCCGTGCCGCGCCCGGCCGCCTCGGCATCGGCGACGCGCGCGTGCACGGCGTGCACCTCGTGCCCAATCATCGTCCCGAACGACACGCGATTCGGCCCCGACCGGGGTGCCGACGTCGATGACCCGAGCGGAGCGGCATCGTCGACTATCGTGACCGCAGTATTGATCCCCGTGCTCGCCGTCGTGCTCGTGCCGGGCAGCGTCGCCGCACCCGGCATGGGCGCGGGCGCATCCTGCACCGCGGGCGCATCCTGGACCAGAGTCGGCGCCGTTGTGATCGGCGTCCCGGCCAGCGCGTCGTTGCCCGCGTGATTCGTGGCTGCGACCGCAGAATCGCCCGGTGGATGGTGGTGGCCCGTCCGTTCACTGGGCAGCTCATCGAGCGAGCGTTCCGGTTGGCCCTGGTTCTCCCCGAGCGCGAAGGCGGACGTGGGCGCGGTGCCGTTTGACTCGGTCGCGTGCTCGGCCGCAGCGGCGGCCTCCAGCGCCTCGGCGATCGCTTTCTTGCCGATGCCTCTTAGCGTGTCACCTGCCATTGCGGTCGGATTTTAGCCATTAATTGCCGCAAAGACACAGCTATACTTACATCAACTGGCGGATCGTCATGCGCGTCTGTTTCGTGGTCAATAACGTCCGGACGCAACGACCTACGTACACCACGCTGCATCTCGCGTTCGCCGCGTCCCGTCGCGGCCACGACGTCGCCTTCGTGTCCGTCGACGCGCTTTCTCAGGCGGAAGGTAGCGACATCGTCGGGGATTTGGTGCGTCCGCGCGCCGGCCGCCTGCGCGACGCGGTCGCGTATGCCAAGGCGATCAACGCTGCAGATGCGCCCCGCGAAGAAGCGCGGCTTACCGATTTCGATGTGGTGTTCTTACGCAACAACCCCAATGCGGGCAGCAAAGACGAGGATACGTTCAATCCCGCAATCGATTTTGGGCGGCGACTCAAGCACTACGGGGTGATGGTCGTCAACGACCCCGACGGGCTGCTCCGAGCGGGATCGAAGATGTACTTAGCTGGATTTCCGGTTGAGCTGCGTCCCAAGACCTTGATTACCCGCTCGGTCGAGCGCGTGCGCTCGTTCCTGCGCGAGCTCGACGGGCCGGCGATCATCAAGCCGCTCGCCGGCTTCGGCGGCCAGAACGTTTTTTACGTGGCGCGTGGTCAGACCGCCAATCTGCAACAGATGATCTCCACGGTGCGCCGCGACGGTTACGTGATCGTGCAGGAGTACCTGCCCGCGGTGGTCAAAGGCGACAAGCGCGTACTGCTGCTCGGCGGCGCACCGTTCCGCGTGGGTGGCCACGTCGCGGCGTACACGCGCATGCGCCCGAAGGACGATATCCGCAGCAACATGCACGTCGGTGGCGCGCGGCGTCCGGCGGAGTTCACCGAGACGGAGCAGCGGGTCTGCGATCTCCTCCGCCCGCGCCTGATCGCCGACGGTCTCTACTTCGTGGGCGTCGATCTCGTCGGCGACAAGATCCTTGAGATCAACGTGTTCGCGCCCGGCGGCATCCACAACATCAACGAGCTCTACGGCATCGACGTCGGCACGGCCGTGATTCGCGACCTCGAGCGCAAGGTCGAGCTGCGGGCAGTCTATCGAGACGGCATCCCGGCGCACGTGTTCATGAGAGCTTGAGTTCACTCAGGCCGGGCACCACGAGGACGGGTAAGAATCAAACTTGCAGGTGCAGTGGCAGGTTCTTCTCGATTGACTCGGTCGCGCCGTCCGCGACCAGGTGCCAGATGTGGCGCAGCTGGGCCTCGATGACGGTGCCTTCGTCCTCCTCGGCGTCGTCCTCTTCGTCTTCCTCGTCCTCCTCTTCTTCCTCGGCGTCGACGTCCAGCTCTTCGCGCATCTCCTCGAGCACGTCGAGCAGCAGCTGTGACGACGCGACCCGATATTCGCCGACGACGACGCGCCCCTCGAACTCGATCGGCAGGTAGATCTCCGCGCCGATGTCGTGCGCGTCGAGCCGGTCGAGGAACTCGGTCAGTGCCTCCTCGGACAATCGCGCTGCGATGGTGTGGGCCGAGTGCTCATCGTGTTTCGCGATACGCGGCGCGCCCGCCTCCTCCAGGAGACGCAGGAGGGTTTTCATCTCGTCGTCGTCGAGTCGATGTGAAAGCGGCGCCAGCTCGATCTCTGCCATGCCTAACCGTGCCGTACCCGCAGACCGTCGTCAATCATTGAGGCTGGGATGGTAGAGTGCGCCGAGATGGAAGAGACGATCGCGCAGCAGTTCGCGTCCGCGCGACGCCGTGCCGGTGTGGCCGTGAGCAAGGGACGAGACGGCATTTCGGTCGCGCGGGAGCTGTCGTCGGACGTCGATACTATCGTGAACGCGGTGGCTGGCCCACATCTCGTCAAATGTCCGACGCCGGTCGCGATCCTGGCCACCGGCGGCTTCGGGCGCTGCGAGCTCGCCCCGTACTCGGATCTCGACCTCTTGGTCCTGTGCGCCGATCGGCCCGGCCGCGACGTGAGTGTTCTCGCCGAGGCCATCCTGTATCCGCTCTGGGACGCCAAGGTCGACGCCGGCCACGCCGTGCGCTCGTTCGATCAGGCGCTGGCCTTACCGGCGTCGGACCTGGCGGCGGCGACCGCGCTGCTGGACGCGCGCTTCATGATCGGCGACCAGGCGCTGGCCAACCGCTTCCTGGCCGAGTTCCGCTCGCGCGTCGCCGCCACCGCGGCCGAGGACTTCGTGGCGCGCCTGCGCGCCGAACAGCGCGCGCGTCACAGCCGCTTCGGCGACACCATCTTCCTCCTCGAGCCGGATCTCAAGAACGGCCCGGGCGGGATGCGCGACCTGTGCGTGGGGCGCTGGGCGGCCATGGCGCGCTTCGGTACCAGCGAGCCGCGCGAGCTGCAGGCCAAGGGCGTGATGAACGAACGCCTCGCGGTCGCTTTCCAGGCGGCGCGCGAGTGGCTGCTGCGCGTGCGCATCGCGATCCATCACGCGGCGGGTCGCCGCCAGGACCAGCTGCGCTTCGCGTTGCAAGAAGCGGTGGCGCCGATCCTGTGCGCCGACGCCAAGGCCGGCGAGGGCGACATCCGGCCGGTGGTCGCGCCTGCCGTCGAGGCGCTGATGCATCAGTTCCACGCGCACGCCAAGCTGGTGCGCCGCGAGACCGAGCGCCTGCTCCAGCGTGCCACGCTGCGTGACGACCACCGGCGCACCACGATGCCGGTCGTGCTGCGTGCGTCGCCCGAGCGCGACCCGAGCTTCGTGATCCGCGACGGCGCGCTCGAGACCGTCGACGAGTCGATCTTCGAGAAGAAGCCGTCGGAGATGGTCCGCATCTTTTCGGCAGCGGTCGAGCTCGACGTGCCGCTGGCGCTGCGTACGCGCGAGGTGATCGCCGAGCGCGCCGCCTCCAACGGTGAAGCGTTGCGCGCCGACCCCGACACCGGGCCGCGCTTCGTCGACTTCGTCTGCGACACCACCGATCGCGCCAACCCGTCGCGCATCGAGGAGATGCAGGATCTCGGCCTCTTGGCCGCGATCATGCCCGAGTGGGAGCCGTCGACCGGCCGCGTGCAGCACGACATCTATCACGTGTACACCGTCGACCAGCACGCGCTCTACGCGGTGGCGCGCCTGCACGCGATCGCGCGCGGCGAGCTGCACGACGAGTACCCGGTGCCGAGCGAGACCATCCAGGAGGTGCAGCGTCCGGTCGCCATGGTCGTGGGCACGTTGCTCCACGACGTGGGCAAGCCGTACGGTAAACCCCACAGCGACAAGGGCGCCGACCTGACCATCGGCATCGCACGCCGGCTGGGGCTCGAGGAGGAGGACATCCGCCGCGCCGAGTTCCTGGTGCGCCAGCACCTGGTCATGGGGCAGATGTCGCAACGCCGCGACCTCGACGACCTCGACATGATCGCGACCTTCGGCCAGCTGTGCGGCGACGAGGAGAACCTGCGCTCGCTCTATCTGCTGACGTTCTGTGACCTGTCGTCGGTCGCGCCCGACAACATGACCGGCTGGAAGGAGCAGTTGCTGCGCGAGCTGTACCAGCGCACGCTCAACTATCTGCGGCGCGGGCCGGATCTGCTCGGCTCGGAGCGCGCCGAGATCGTGCTGCGCCGCCAGAAGCGCGCCGCCAAGATGCTGGGCGAAGATCCCGACGACGAAGCGCTCGTCCGCCTGTTCCGCGGGCTGCCCGCCCGCTACTTCGCCGAGAACACCGCGCGCAAGATCGCGTCGCACATCCAGCTCATTCGCGCGCGGCGCGCGCGGCGCGAGAGCTCGATCATCGACGTCAGCCACGAACGGCGGCTGGGCATCACCGACATGGTGCTGGCGGCGATCGACGTCCCGGGTCTGCTGGCCGAGGTGACCGGCGTGCTGCACGCCAACCGCATCGACGTCGTCGACGCTGCGATCTACTCGCGCGAGTCGTCGCAGCCGGGCGAGCCGGCCGAGGCGCTCGATGTCTTCCGCGTGCGCGACAGCATGGGCCGCGCGGTCACCGACGAGGTGCGCTGGCGAAAGATCCGCGAGGACCTCGAGGCGGTGCTGTCGGGGCGGGTCAAGGTCGAGACGCTGGTCGCGTCGCGGCCTCGCACCGATTCGGTCGCGGCCTGGAAGACGCCCGAGGTGCCGACCGAGCTCAAGATCGACAACGTCGTCAGCCGCAACTTCACGGTCGTCGAGATCATCACCGAGGACCGCCCCGGCGTGCTCTACGCGATCACACGAACCTTGTTCGCGCAGGGGCTCGACATCCACCGCTCCAAGATCGCGACCGAGGCCAACCGCGTGGTCGACGTCTTCTACGTGCGCGACAACGCGACCGGCGCCAAGGTCACCGATGATGCCCGGCGCGAGGCGCTGCGAGCGGCGTTGCTCGCGTCGCTGCCCCAAGGTTGATTGGCGCGGGCGGCGCCCTCGATCCTGAACTTCGACACCAGCGATTGCAGGCGCACCGCCATCTGGGCTACCTCGGCGGCCGCGGTGTCGATCTGGTCGGCGCCGCGCCGCGTGTCGCCCGCCGACGCTGCCACGCGGCCGAAGTGCTCGGCGATGGTCGCGCTCTCGCCGGCCACCTCCGACGCGGTCTCATCGATCGTGCGGGTCACGCTGGTCTGGTTCTCGACCGCCGACGCGACGGTGCTCTGGATCTCCGCGATGCGCGTGATGGTCTGGCCGATCTTGCCGATCGCCGCGACCGCGCCCTCGATGCCACGCCGGATCATTTCGATCTTCTCGCCGACGTCGTTGGTCGCGTCGGCGGTGTCCTTGGCCAGGTTCTTGACCTCGCCGGCGACGACCGAGAACCCCTTGCCGGCCTCGCCCGCGCGCGCCGCCTCGATGGTCGCGTTGAGTGCCAGCAAGTTTGTCTGCTCGGCGATGCTGGTGATCACCTTGACCACCTCGTTGATCTCGGTGCTGGCCTTGTCGAGCTCCGCTATGCGCTGATTGGCCGCCTGCGCGACGGTGTCGGCGTCGGCGGCAGCCTTGCGCGCCTCCAGGGCGCTCGAGGCGATGGCGCGAATGTTGTGGCCGATCTCGGCGCTGCTCGACGAGACGTCGCGGATGCGTCCGGCGACGCGCGCCGACAGCTCGTTGGCGGTCTGCGCGACCGTCGAGGTGTCGCCGGCCTGGCGCACCATCTCGCGGGCGACCGCGGTCAGCTCCTCGGAGGCGGCGGCCAGGGTCTGTGAAGCGCCGGCGATCTCCGCCACGTCGGTGCGGAAGCGATCGAGCAGCGCGCCGATCCCGACGCCCAGGCGCGCGACCGCGTCGTCGCCCTCGATGGCAACCTCTGCGCCGAGGTCGCCTTCCTGCGCCGCCGCGACGCCCGCGAGCACGCGCGCCACCCGTCCGTCGATGCTGGCCGCGCGCTCGCGCTCGCGCTCGGCGGACTCGCGCACGCCGGTGAGGGTCTGGCGCGACTCGGCGACCGCGGCGTTGAGCGCGACCGCCATGCGCGCCACTTCGTCGGCGCCTGCGTCGTCGAGGCGCTGCTCGAGATCGCCCGACGCCACCGCCTCGAGCACGTTCATGGTGCGCCGGATGCGCGTCACCAGGCCGCGCGCGATGAAGACGCCGACGCTCACGACGATCAGGGACAGCACCAGGCCGAGGCCGACCACCAGCGCCGTCCCGCGCGCGACCGCGCTGCGCGCCAGCTCCTCGTCCTGCTTGCCCCGCTCGTTGGACAGCACCACGACCTCATCGATCGCGGTCCGGTGCCTCTCGTAGAGAGGCGCCATCTCCTTGCGCAGGATCTCGCGCGCCTTCGCGTTGTCGCCCGCGAGCACCGCCGGCACGAAGCGCTTGTCGCGCACATCGAAGAACGCCACCGCCGGGTCGTACGACGCGTGCAGCAGCTTGTCCTTGAGCTCGCCCGCCGGCAGATCGCCGATCCAGAACTGGTGCCGGTCGTCGTAGTCCTTGGCCAGAGATGCCCCACGGTCGGCGAGCTTGCGCAGGACCGCGGGGTCGGTCTCGTCGAGCATCTGCAGCGTCACCATGTAGGCTTCGAGGATGTACTCGGGCGGCGGCAGGATGTCCGCGACGACGTCCTTGGCCTGGACGATGCGTGCGTAGACGGGACCGTTGACCTTGACCTCCTCGAGCGTGCGGTACGAGACGAGGCCTAGCAGCAACAGACCCGCGAGCGCGACGGCGATCAGCGTCCCCAGCTTGGCAGTCAGTGATAGGCGTTCCATGGCTCTCCCGTCGGTGGAGTCGGCGGATCGACGGACCTCTTGAGGATGTATGCTGCCGGCCATGCGCCGCCCCGGTCTGTTGGTTTTTATCCTCATCCCCGCGTTCCTGTGCCTGTCCCCGACCGGGGCCGTGCCACTGGCCTGGGCAGGAGAGGGCGGCGGCGCGTCCGACCTCCTCGACAAGGGCGAGCGGCTCTTTCGCCAGGGCGACACCGCGGGCGCGCTGCGGGCTTTCGACGAGGCGGCCAAGATCGATCCCAAGGATGCGCGTGCCCCTTACCTGCGCGGTGTTGCGCTCGAGAAGAAGGGGGACCCGGCGGCGGCGATGGCGGCCTACCGTGAGGCAATTGCGCGGCGGCCGGAGTTCGCCGAGGCGCACAACAACTTGGGCGCGCTGCTGCAGGCCAAGGGCGACGCCGCCGGCGCGGTCACCGAGCTCGACGCGGCGATCACGGCCAACCCGGCGTACGCCGAAGCGCACTACAACCTGGGCATCACACGCGACGCTCAGGGCAAGAAGGCCGAGGCGGTCGTCGCGTACAAGGACGCGGTGCGCCTGCGGCCGACCGACGGCAGCTACCGCCTGAACCTGGGCGCGGCGTTGCGGCGGGTCGGAGACGTCGACGGCGCGCTCGCGGCGCTGGAGGAGGCGACGCGCCTTTCGCCCAAGGACGCGGTCGCCTGGGCCGACCTGGGGATGATCCTGTCCGACAAGAAGTCGTACGACGACGCGCAGCGGGCACTGGACCGGTCGACCCAGCTCAAGCCCGACTTCGCGCTGGCCTGGAACCGCCTGGGGCGCGTCCAGCTGAAGCGCGGTCAGATCCCCGCGTCGATCACGGCGCAGGAGCGCGCGCGCAAGCTGGAGCCCAAGAACAGCGCGTTCGCGGCCGATCTCTGCCGCACGCTGTTCGAGGCCAAGGACCCGGCTCGCGCGGTCGCGGAATGCCGGGCCGCGGTGGCGCTCGACCCAGCCAATCCGCTGGCGCGCTACGAGCTCGTCAAGGCGCTGGTGGCGAAGGGCGACTGCGCGGCGGCGCAGGCCGAGCTGGCGAAATTCCGCGGCCTCCCCGGCGTCAAGCCCGAGGCCAAGGCCCAGGCCGAAGCCATCGCCAAGTCGTGCGCTCCCGCCAAAAAGTAGCTCGATTTTCGCGATTGCGACACGGAGACCAAGTCGCTAATCTCCCGTGATGTTGCCGGACGGCCATCTGAGAGAGGCGCTCACTTTCGACGACGTACTGCTGGTTCCCGCCGAAAGCGACGTGCTGCCCAAGGATGTCGATGTACGGACCCAGCTGACCGCGGCAATTCGGCTGGCGAACCCCATCATCTCGTCGGCCATGGATACGGTGACCGAGGCTGCGACCGCCATCTGCATGGCGCGCGAGGGCGGGATCGGGATCGTGCACAAGAATTACACCATCGCCGAGCAGGCGCTGGAGGTGAGCAAGGTCAAGAAGGCCGAGACCGGCGTGGTCATCAACCCGGTGACCATCGGGCCCGACCACAAGCTGGCGGTCGCCGTCGAGCTCATGCGCCGGCACGAGATCTCCGGACTGCCCGTGGTTGCCAGTGACGGGAGGCCGGTTGGCATCGTCACCAACCGCGACATCCGATTCGAGCGCAACCTGGACCAGCCGGTGAGCGCGATGATGACCCGCAAGCTCATCACCACGCCGGAGGGTACCAGCCTCGAGGCGTCGAAGGAGCTCTTGCACCGCAACCGCATCGAGAAGCTGCTGGTCATCGATGCCAAGGGGCTGCTCAAGGGCCTGATCACGATCAAGGACATCGAGAAGGCGCAGCAGCACCCGTTCGCGGCCAAGGACGATCGCGGGAGCTTGCGCTGCGGCGCCGCCGTCGGCGTCGGGCCGGATCGCGACGAGCGCGTCGATGCGCTGCTGGCGGTCGGCTGCGACGTGATCTGCATCGACACCGCGCACGGCCACTCGCGCGGCGTGGTTCAGGCGGTCGCCGACGTGCGCAAGAACTTCCCCAAGGCGCAGATCATCGCCGGCAACGTCGCCACCGGCGAGGCGGCGCTCGCGCTGGCCAAGGCGGGCGCCGACGCGGTCAAGGTCGGCATAGGCCCCGGGTCGATCTGCACCACGCGCGTCGTCGCCGGTGTCGGCGTCCCGCAGATCACCGCGATCAGCGACTGCGCGCGCGCGCTGGAAAAGCACAACGTGATGGTGGTCGCCGACGGCGGCATCAAGTACTCGGGCGACGTCGCCAAGGCGCTCGCCGCCGGCGCGCACACGGTGATGATCGGAAGCCTGTTTGCCGGCACCGACGAGGCGCCGGGCGAGATCATCCTTTACCAGGGCCGCAGCTACAAGGTGTACCGGGGCATGGGCTCGATCGGCGCGATGCGCGCCGGCAGCCGCGACCGCTATTTCCAGGGCGAGGTCGCCAGCGACGCCAAGCTGGTCCCCGAAGGAATCGAGGGCCGCGTCCCGTACCGCGGCAGCTTGTCGCAGTCGATCTACCAGCTCATCGGCGGCGTGAAGGCCGGCATGGGGTACTGCGGCTGCCACAGCATCGACGAGCTGCGCACCAAGGCTCGCTTCGTGCGCGCCACCGCGATGGGCTTGCGCGAGTCGCACGTCCACGACGTGATCATCACCAAGGAAGCGCCCAACTACCGCGTCGAGCAGTAAGCTCTGCGGCCCGCTAGGAGAGACTATGCTCCGCTCCGGTGCGAGAGCCGGCGTTCGCTCAGGATCCGTCCGACGGAACCGCGTCGCCGGCGTCGCCCTTGGCCGCGATCCCGTGCTCCTCGAGCTTCGCGTACAGCAGCGGCCGACCGATGCCCAGCAGTCGCGCCGCCGCGGAGCGGTTGCCCTTGGCGCGCTCGAGCGCCTTCAAGATCAGCTGCTTTTCCAGGCGCGCCACCGCGGGGTGCAGCGACAGGTCGTCGTCATTCACGACCGCCGCGCTCGCGTGCCCATTCGCATTCGCGCCGCTCCCCGGCTCCGACGGTAGATCCAGCGCGTCGATCACCTCGCCACCGCACAACACGGCGGCGCGCTGCAAGACGTGGAACAGCTCGCGCACGTTGCCGGGCCAGTGATACGCGAGCAGCCCGGCCATCGCCTCTTCCGACACCGCGCGCGCCGGCGTCCCGCGCAGAGCGTGGCTCACCAGCTGCGGGATGTCACTGCGACGCGCGCGCAGCGGCGGGACCTCGATCTCGATCACCGCGAGCCGATAGTAGAGATCCTCGCGCAGCGTCGCGCCGGTCGTGCCCGGCCGCACCGGCCGGTTGGTCGCGGCGATGATGCGCGCGCGCGTGCGCAGCTCCTCGTCGCCGCCGACGCGTTCGAATGTCCCCTCCTGCACGCTGCGCAGCAGCTTGGTCTGCAGCGCCAGATCCAGATCGCCTATCTCGTCGAGAAACAGCGTGCCTTCGCCCGCGGTCTCGAAGCGCCCCGCCCGCCGGGCGGTCGCGCCGGTGAACGCGCCGCGCTCGTGGCCGAAGAGCTCGGTCTCGATCAGCGTCGGCGGCAACGCGGCCAGGTTGATCGGCACGAACGGCTGATCCGCGCGCGACGAGTACGAGTGCACCGCGCGAGCCACCAGCTCCTTTCCGGTGCCGGTCTCGCCGGTGATCAGCACCGGCGCGGTCGAGGCCGACGCCCGCCCGATCAGCTTCCAGACGCCCAGCATTGCCGCGCTCGTGCCGATGAGCCCGCCCGCGCTCTCGGCGCTGGCCGGCAGTGGCGCGGCCGCGCGCGACAGCGCTCGCTGTTTGGTCGCGCGCAGCACCGTCGTGCGCAGCAGCGGCAGATCGAACGGCTTGGTCAGATAGTCGAACGCGCCGTCGCGCATGGCGCGGATCGTGCGCTCGCTGTCGCCGTAGGCGGTGGCGACGATCACCGGCACGTCCCTCGAGGGCCCGGCGCGCAACTCGCGCAGGAAATCCAGCCCATCGCCGTCGCGCAGGCGGATGTCGAGCAGCACGCAGTCGATGGGGTGCGTGCCCAGCGACGCCCGCCCCTCGCTGATCCCCGCCGCCGCGATCGGCGACAGGCCCATCGCGCTCATCACGTCACACAGGCCCTGGCGCAGGCCGGGCTCGTCCTCGACAATGAGAACGGTGCTCATGCGCGCGGCTCCTCGGCCGGGGCCGGTGCCGCCGCGGTGCGTACCAGGCTGAGCTCGAAGCGCGTCACGTCTGCTTCCCGAGCGTAAATCACGTCGCCCCCGTGCGCACGAGCGATCGCGCGCGAGATGGCCAGGCCGAGGCCGGTTCCCTCCGGCTTGGTCGTGAAGAAGGGCTCGAACAGCTCGCCGACGCGCCCGGACGGAACCCCGCCGCCAGTGTCCTGGACGCGCACCCGCACGGCGGTGCCGTCGTCGTAGACCGTGGCCGCGATGGTGCCGCCGTCGGGCGACGCCTCGATGGCGTTCCGCAGCAAGTTGTCGAGCGCGCGCGCCATGGCGTCGCCGTCGGCGGGCACACAGGCGCTGCCGCCCGCGGTCCGGATGGTCACGCCCCGCAGGGCGCTCCAGGGCGCCAGGGCCTCGACGCGCGCACGCAGCAGCGCGCCCACGTCGGTGGGATGGCGCGGGCCGAGCGCGCGCCCCGAGACGATGAGCAGGTCGGCGACCAGGCGGTCGAGGCGCGTGATCTCCGCCGACGCGTGCGCGATCGCCTGCACCACCTTGGGCGGCAGCGGCATCGCGGCCGGCGCGGCGGAGCCGGCCTCGGTGCCCATCGCCAGGTCGAGGCGCAGCTTGATCGAGGCCAGCGGATTGCGCACCTCGTGCGCGACGCCGGCGACGACACGGCCGAGCGCGACCAGGCGCTCCTTCTGCGCGAGATCGCGCGCGAGGCGCTCCTGGATCGCGCGCGCCTCGACCAGGCGCCGTGCCAGCGTCGCGATCCCGTCGGCGATCTCGCTGAGCTCGCGTACCGGCGGGCGCGGCACCGGCGTTGAGAGATCGTTGGCCAGCGCCGCCAGGGCCGTCTGGATGCCGCCCGCGCCGCGCTTGAACGTGGTCAGCGCCAGCGCCGAGCTCGCCACCAGCAGCAGCGCCGCCAGCGTCAGTGCGCTGACCAGCAGCCTCCAGCTTTGCGAGTAGGTCGACGGCTTGATCGCCACCGCGACCCACCCGACGCGCGCGCGGGCGCCGGCCCCCGCTCCCGGGGCGGGACCGAGTGGCTCGACCCGCCCGACCAGCACCGCGCCCGGAATCTGGGTCTCGACGTCAATCGCGCGGTGCTCGCTCAGGGCCTGGTCCCCGGCCGCTGCCAGCGCCGCCCGCCAGTCGGCGGGAGCGCGCGCCCCGGCCGGTTCGGGGGAGGTGGCGATCCCCCCGCGCATCCCGATCATGGCCGGCGCGGCGCCGTCGGGCTCGGCCGGTCCCGGGCTGTGAAGCGTCGCCAGCTCCTCGACGGACGCCTCGCGCGCGCGCTCCACCCGCTGAGCCATGCTGAACGCGATGATCCGGTACAGGGTCACGGCCGACAGCGCGGCGGTGAACACCCCCAGGATGGCCACGGTGGCCAGCCCATGACCGATCGGTCGTGGCAGCTTCATCACGGTCTGCCCGTAGCAAGAAGAATTCCCACCGATGGGGCAGGGCCGGTGCCGGGTATGGAGCCCGGGTACTGCCTCTGGAGACGACACCTGTCCTGAAACGCGACAGGCGAACCAGGGCGGGACCCGATGAAATCGCCCTTCTGCCACTGGCATTTTTGTTGCCAGGACCGAGGCTGTCCGCGATGTCTCCTCATCCGATGATTCCATTCTGGTTCCGCCGTGGGCGGCAGGGTGCCAGCATGCCCTGCGCCGCCGCCCTGATCACCATGCTGGTGGCGCTGTTGTGGTCGGTCGCGGCCCCCGCCGCCGGCGAAGCCTCGACCGATACCTCGGAGGCGCGCGCCCTCACGCTGTCGCAGGCCGAGGCGAGCGCGCTCCGCTCCCAGCCGACGCTCCGACAGGCGCGGGCCCTGACCGACGCCGCCCAGGGGCGCGTCGAGGAGGCGCGGTCGGGCTACCTGCCGCAGGCCACGGCGACCGGGCTCTACGAGAGGACCACGGCCAACTTCGTTCCGCGCCCGGGCGCGATTCCCAGCACGGCGGCGTCGACGGGGACGGGCTCGACCACCAACAACTCGCTGGGGCGGAGCTTCAACTTTTACAGCTTCGGCATCACCGGCTCGCAGCTGATCTACGACTTCGGCCAGACGAGCAACCGCTGGAGCGCCGCGTCCGCCAACCGGGACGCCAGCCAGATGTCCGAGCTCACCACCGAGGAGCAGGCGCTGCTCAACGTGCGCGCCGCTTACTTCCTGGCGCGCGCCGACGAGGATCTGATAACCGTCGCTCGCGAGACGCTCTCCAATCAGGAGAAGCACCTCAATCAGATCCAGGCGTTCGTCGGCGCGGGCATCCGCCCCGAGATCGATCTCGCGCAGGCGCGCACCGCGGTCTCCAACGCGCGCGTACAGCTGGTGACCGCCAACAACAACCGCGCGGTCGCCTTGGCGCAGCTGGAGCAGGCGATGGGGCTCTCCGAGCACATCGACTATGTGCTAGCCGACAGCGCGCTGGCGCCGGTCGGTGGCGAGGACGGGCCGCTGGAGAACCTGGTGAACAACGCTCTCGGTGTCCGGCCGGAGCTCGCGATGATTCAGAGGCAACGCCGTGCCGACGAGCTGACCGTATCGTCGCTGCGGGGGGGATACGGTCCCTCACTGAGCGCGATCGGCAGCGTCACCGACGGTGGAACCGAGATCAGCAACCTCGTGGCCAACTGGTTCGTCGGCGTGTCGCTGAACTGGAACATCCTGCAAGGCGGGCTGACCAAGGGGCAGGTCCACGAAGCCAACGGCAACCTCGCGGCGCTGGTCGCGCAAGAAGACAACCTGCGCCTCACCGTGCGCGTCCAAGTCGAGCAGGCGCAGCTGGGCGTTCGCGCCGCCAAGGAGACCATCAGCGCGTCGCAGGACGCGCTCCTGAACGCGCGCGATCAGCTGCGGCTGGCCGAGGCGCGTTACGCGCAGGGGCTGGGCAGCGTGATCGAGCTCGGGGACGCGCAGGTTGCGGTGACCGCCGCGGCAGCGCAAGACGTCCAGGCGCGGTTTAATCTATCGGCGGCACGGGCACAGCTCATGTCCGCCTTGGGGGTCCGATGAGCACGAAGAGCCGAGCCGACCGTAAAGTGGAGCCAAACACCGACCATCGCACGGATGCCGCGCAGGATTCGCTGCGCGATCCGACGCACGAGACCGGCCCGCAGCCGGCCGTCGACACGCCGCCACCCGCGCGCAGCGGCCGCACCGTCTGGGTGGTCGCGATCGTCGTCTTGCTCGCGGCAGGCGGTGCGTACGTCTTGCACCGGCGCTCGCAAGCGAGGACCGAGGGCGCGACCGCCGCGGCCGGCACCGACGGCGAGCGAGGCTCGGCGCGAGGCGGGCGCGGTGCGGCGGGCGGGGCCGACCGCGCGATCCCCGTGCTGGTCGTGCCGGTCGTGAAGCGCGACGTACCGATCACGACCGAGGGGCTGGGCAGTGTGGTCGCGTACAAGACTGTGAACGTCCGCACTCAGGTCGACGGCCGCCTCGATCGCGTGGCTTTCAAAGAGGGCCAGGCGGTCAAGCGCGGCGATCTGCTGGCGCAGGTCGATCCGCGGCCGTTCGAGATCCAGCTCCACACAGCCCAGGCGGCGCTGGCCCGCGACACCGCGCAGCTGTCGGGCGCGGAGCTCAATCTCAAGCGCTACGAGGCGGTGGTGGCCCAGCGCCTGATCCCGCAGCAGCAGGTCGATGATCAGCGCGCGCTGGTCGATCAGCTGAAGGGCACGATCCAGTCCGACGAAGCCCAGATCGAGAACGCGAAGCTGCAGCTGGTCTACGCGCGCATCACCTCGCCGATCGACGGGGTCACCGGCATCCGCCTGGTCGACGCCGGCAACCTGGTGCACGCCGCCGACACGACCGGCATCGTCGTGGTGACGCAACTCGATCCGATCGCGATCTTGTTCACGCTGCCGCAGGACGAGCTGCCGCGGGTGGCGAAGAGCCAGGCCGGCGGCTCGCCGCAGGTCGAGGCGCTGAGCCAGGACGGGGCCAGCGTCATCGGCACCGGCGAGCTGGCGCTGGTCGACAATCAGATCAACCAGAACACCGCGACGATTCGTTTGAAGGCGATCTTTCCCAACCCGTCCCATTCGCTGTGGCCCAACCAGTTCGTGAAGACGCGGCTGCGCCTCGGCATCAAGAAGGGCGCGCTGGTGATTCCCGCGGCGGCGGTGCAGCGGGGGCCGCAGGGGACGTTCGTCTATGTCGTCACCGAGGACGGCAAGGCGCAGGTCAAGCAGGTCCAGGTCGACACGATCGAGGGCGCGGATGCGCTGATCGCCAAGGGCATCGACGCCGCGGACAAGGTGGTCACCGAAGGGCAGAACCAGCTGCGGCCCGACGCGCGCGTCACCGTGCGCCAGCCGAGCACCGGCGGCGACGGCGGGGGCGACAGCGGCGCGGCCCACCCCGGCGGCGGAAAGCGCGCGGGATCGAAGAAGCAAAAATGAACGTCTCCGAGCCGTTCATCCGCCGGCCGATCGGCACATCGCTGCTGATGGTCGGCGTGCTCATCGCGGGGATTGTCGGCTACAAGCAGCTGCCGGTCGCGGCGCTGCCACAGGTCGACTACCCGACGATCGCGGTCACCACCCTGCTGCCCGGTGCCAGCGCCGAGACCATGGTGTCGGCGGTGACCACGCCGCTCGAGCGCCAGCTGGGGCAGATCCCGTCGCTGGCGGCGCTGACCTCGGTCAGCAGCGCGGCGACGTCGCTGATCACGCTGCAGTTCACGCTCGATCGCGACATCGACGCCGCCGAGCAGGACGTACAGGCGGCGATCAACGCGGCATCGAACCTGTTGCCGCGCACGCTGCCCACGCCGCCGACGTACAGCAAGAGCAACCCCGCCGACGTGCCGGTCATGGTGCTCGGGGTCAGCTCGGACAGCGCGCCGATCGAGCGCGTCGACGACTACGCCGATTCGATCCTGGCGCAGAAGATCGCGCAGGTCAGTGGCGTGGGCCTCGTGACCCTGAACGGCGGCCAGCGCCCGGCGGTGCGTGTGCAGGTCGACCCAGTGAGGCTCGCCGGCCGCGGTCTCACGCTCGAGGACGTGCGCGCGGCGTTGGTGGCCGCCAACG
>Ga0265339_10001307_pt1 | contig 18672 bp, 12 predicted proteins | sample 4CB219metaG_FD_202085 | JGI IMG/M metagenome (GOLD analysis project Ga0265339, IMG submission 202085) | Rhizosphere microbial communities from Carex aquatilis grown in University of Washington, Seatle, WA, United States - 4-CB2-19 metaG | ecosystem: Host-associated > Plants > Roots >... | reverse complement strand
CGGCCGTCGATGAGCTCGCGCACCGTGACCAGGTGGCCGGTCGGCTCGTCGAGCACCGCGATCCAGATCGCGCCGAAGCCGAGGGCGGCGATCTCATCGGACACCAGGGTCGCGATGTCGTCCAGATCGGCCATCGATGCCAATCGAGACGTCATTGTCGCCAACAAACGGAACGCCTCGCTCCCCTGATCCCGAGCAATCACCATAGTGGCCTGCGGGATACTAAGCACGCAATCAATCGTTTGTGAAGGAGTGTCGGCGCGTGCAATTGCACCGGTATGGTTTATTACGTGAGGATTTTCCGTTAAGTGGGCGTCGCGTGATTGATCGATGCTTCGGGTGGCTCGATTCAATCACGGGAATTTCGCGCGCGACCTCCGTTCTCCAGTGGCTGCGTGACGCCACGATCCTGACACCGCTGCTTTTGCCCGCGTGGGTTCGTGGTGGTTGCGCCCGGCCACGCGAGCGATGCCGGGCTGCGTCGCGCGTTCTGGAATTCGTACCCTAAGGTGTGTTCTGCATGGTCTTCCTCGATGCGCGCGGAGATCTCTAGTAGTCTTCCGCGCGCGATGCGCGTCGCCCTCATCTATCCGCCGACCTGCGATCCGACGGCTCCCTATCTGGCCGTGCCGACGCTGACCGGATTCCTTCGTACTCACGGGGTCGAGGTGATGCCGATCGACGCCAACGTGGAGGCGTTCGATCGCCTGCTACGGCCCGAACCCCTGGCAGAGCTGGCTGCGCGCGTCGAGCGGCGGCTGCGGGACCTGGATGGACGCGGGTCGCTGGGACACGCGGATCAGCTGGCTTACGCGGCGCTCTTTCGGGCGCTTGGTGACGCGCGCGCGGTCCCAGGTGGCATTGCCGAGGCGGTGGCGATCCTGCGCGACCCGGTGCGGTTCTTCGATGCGGAGCTCTACGCGCGCGCCGTAGACACCGTCGACGCGGCGCTGCGAGTGATCTCGGCCGCCTACCATCCGCTACGGCTCGATTTCACCGCCTATCGCACGCCGTTCGCGCTGCTGACACCCGAGGAGATCGCTCACGACGCCGCGCCCGAGCGCGATCCGTTCGACAGCTACGTCCAGGACGACCTGGTGCCGCGCCTGCGCGCCGCGCGCCCCGACGTGATCGGCGTGTCGGTCTGTTTTCCCGGGCAGCTCCAGCCGGCGTACGCGTTCGGCCTCAAGCTCAAGCAGGCGCTCCCGGAGGCGCACCTGACGATCGGCGGTCCGGCGATCACTCAGCTGCTGATTCGTCTGCGCGGACCGGAGCTGGCGCGCGCGCTCGGTCCGTTCGACTCGGCGGTGGTCTTCGAGGGCGAGAACACGCTGCTGGCACTGGTGCGCGCGCTCGAGCAGGCGGGCGCGTCCGGAGGCGCACGCGACCAGCTCGCGCGGGTATTCGCGGGCGTTCCCAACGTCGTTCATCGCGATCGACTGATGGGCGCCAAGTTCCTGCCCGGCCACTCCAGCGAGGACATGCGTGTTCTGCCGGCACCCGACTTCGACGGGCTCGCGCTCGAGAAGTACTTCGCGCCGCGCCTCGTGCTTCCTTACGATCCAACACGCGGCTGCTATTGGGGCAAGTGCACGTTCTGCCACTACGGCCTGGCCGAGGTCGGCACCGCGACCTATCGCGAGCGCGCCGTCGACGCGGTGGTCGGGCACCTGCGCGCGCTCTCGCAGCGCTACGGCACGCGACACTTCTATTTCTCGCAGGATTCGGTCGCACCCAAGACCTTGCTCAAGCTCAGCAGCGCCCTCGCCGAGGCCGGCCTGGGCCTGGCCTGGGCGACCGACCTCAAACCGGAGAAGTACCTAACGCCCGAGCGCGCCGAGGTCCTGCGTCGCGGCGGCGCGGTCGCTTGCGCCCTGGGCGTCGAGTCGGCGAGCCCGCGGGTCCTCGAGCTCATCGACAAGGGCGCGCCCGTCGAGGTCGTCGGCGACGTGATCGATCGCCTCGACGCCGCCGGCATCGCGGTCGAGGCGATGTGCTTCACCGGCTTCCCGACGGAGACCGCCGAGGAAGCGCTGCAGACGGTGAGCTTCCTCGACGACCGGCGCGAGCGCGTGGCCGCGTTCATAGTCGGCGAGTTCGATCTCACGCACGGCGCCCTGGTGGCCCAGAATCCCGAACGCTTCGGCATCGACCAGGTCTGGCAGGTCGAGGGCGACCAGCTCGGCACCGGGCTCTTCTACGAGGAGGCGTCGCCGTCGAAGACCGGCGACGACCCGGAGCGCGTCGACGGCGCGGTCGACGAGCTGGCGTCGGGGTGGCTCTTGCGTCGCTATCCGTGGGCGGGATCGCTGTCGACCGCGCACACCGTGTTTTACTACGAGCGCTATGGCAAGGGCGTGCTGCGCACGCTCGCACGGCGGGTCGCAGGCGGCGTGATCGGCGCGCGCGCGGCGACGGTGGCCGCGCGCTTCGATCTGGCGGCGGCGCGCGATGCCGAGGCGGCGGAGGCCGGCATCTGGCACGAGCTGGTGCGCGTGCGCCGCGCGGTCTCGCGCGCGGCCTATCTGGAATTGGCGGCCCAGCTGCCGTCGCTGCGCCCGCGCGCCCATCGCTATCGCTTGCGCGCCGGCGCGCTGCCGACCGCGGTTGCGCCCTCGCGGCGAGCGACACGTGGGGCTGGATCGCGCGGCCGGCGCTCGTCGAACCGTATGAACGACCTGCGTTAGTCGCCCGCTCGCAAGGCCTGCCCTCGCTCGTCGCCGCTCGCAAGGCCTGCCCTCACCCCGGCCCTCTCCCGCGGCGGACCGCGGGAGAGGGTGACTCGCTGAAGAAACGTTGCGGCCCCGCTTACGGCGCCGCCACGACGTTGAAGCCGCGCACGAGCGCGTGTCCCTCGGTCGCGGTGGACGGCATCGGGTGGGGCACGCCGCTCACGGGTGTCCCTTGCGCCCAGGTGCCGCTGGCCAGATCGCTCGCGACCGGCGCGCCGAGGCCGAACAGGAAAGTCGCGGGCAGATCGGCGGGCGTTGCCGGCTGTCCGCTCACCGCGCCGGCGCGCACGTTGGGGCCGACGAGGATCAGCGGCACGTGGCGCGAGGTGCCTGCGCCGTACGCATCGGCCATCGAATCGTCGATCGCGGTCGCGCCGCGGCTGGTGACTGCGATCAGCGCGCCGCCGGCCGCGCCGGCGACTGCCGAGACCGCGGTCGCCAGCGTGCCGAGCTCGGCGACCGCGCCGGCCGCGTGGTGATCGCCGGTGCGCGGCGCGCCCAGCGCGACCACCGCCAGCGAGTGCGGATGCTGGGCCAGCAGCGCGACGACCGCTGCCGCCGCTCCGGCAACATCCGTCGGCGTGGTGATGTCGATCGAGCCAGCTGCCAGGTGCAGCGTCTGAAAGTCGGGTTGCCCGACCAGCGCGGTGGTCATGCCCAGGGCGTGGGCCGCGTCGAAGATGGAGTCACCGCCGAACACCGTCGGCTGCCGCCAGGCATCGTAGGCGGGGCGGTTGGCGACGAAGCCGGCGGCCACCGGCATCTGAAGCAAGCCCGCGCCGGGCGGCACCGTCTGGGAAGGATCGTCCTCGGCGGCCGCGAAGAACGGCGTCACCGACGGGTAGCCGCCGGCGAGCAGCTGGTACTCCGTGACCGGCCAGTCGCGGCTGCGGCACCAGGCGTCGCTGAACCGGGTGCCGGTCGCCGCCAGGTCACGCAGCGGCTGCGCCGCCGTCGCGAGCGCGTCGTCGGAGAAGACCTCCTCGTCATAGAGCCCGCCGACATCGATGATCACCGCGGCGGTCGCGGGCGGCCCGGCCAGCGCCGGGCGCGCGCCGAAGCCCGAGGCATCGAGCACCATCGCGCGCGCGGTGGTCATGTCGGCGGGCTGCGGCCAGACCTCGGTCGGGTCGCCGGCGAGCACGGCACGGATCGGGCCACGCGCCGCCGTCGCCAGGCGCGGTGTCCCCAGCGCCGCGACCGCGGTTGCGCCGACGTCGGGGTGCTCGATCGGGTGCGGGACGAGCGCCCCCTGCTTGAACGCCGGGCCGGCCAGGATCAGCGGCACGTAGAGCTCGTCGTCGGAGAAGCCGCCGTGGCGGCCGTAGGGGAACTGCGCATGCTCGACGAACGGACCCGGCTGCGCGTTGTTGGCGTCCACCTGGTTCAGCGTCCAGTCATCGATGGGGAAGACCACGATGTCGGCGGTGTTGGGGCTCGACCCGCGGAAGTCGTGGAAGGTCCGCGTCCCCATCGCGCCATCGGCGGTCATGGTGCGCGTGATGTCCAGCCCCTGGATCTGCCCGGACTGGATCAGCGACAGCAACGCGTGGGTCATGGTGGCCTGACTCGCGGCGCCGGCTTCGGTGCCGGCGCCGGGAACGCGCGCGTAGATCTGCGCGTCACCGTCCTCGTTGAGGATGGCGTAGTCGGCGGGCGTGATCCCGAGAGATGCGCCCTGCGCGGCGACCAGCGCGCCGAGTTGGCCGTCGGCGGCGATCTTGGCACCCATGCTGTCGGTGCTCTCGCCCTGGCTGCCGAGCGCGACCTGGTTGTGGGTGTCGACCTTGCCGTGGTCGAGCGTGAACAAGATGTTGGTGCTGTCGAGTAGCGATTTCTCCTGCAGAGCGGCCAGCACGTCGCCCAGCGCCGCGTCGTACTCCTCGACGACCTGGACGATGGCGTTGCCGTCGGCGCCGTACGATGAGGTCGGGTCGTCGTCGATGGCGATGAAGTCCCAGATGAACATGTACGCCGGCAGTGGCGCCTGCGCCGAGGTCGCGCGGATGAAGGTCGCGGCGTTGCGCAGCGTGAACGTCAGAAACGACTCCCCGGCGGGCGGTGGCCCGTCGAGGTGATAGCCGGTGACCACTGCCTTCGGGTAGTGGAGGACGTCGGTCAAGAGGCTCGTCGCGAACGGCGCGCTGATTGTCGTGGCGCCGAAGGTCGCGCCGATGATCGACAGATGCACCTCGTCGGCGCCGGCCTCGAACGGCGGTAGCTGCCCGAAGTACGCGGTGCGCCCGCCCGCCCGCTGCACGGCATGATAGACGCTGTCGCCGCGCGTGAGGAGCGGGTTGCGGCCGTAGTCGGTGTAGTCGCCGATGGAGACGCCGGGCAGGTTGATCGGCGGCCCGAAGTTCTGTGCGCGCGAAAGCCAGGCGTTTGCGGGCACGTTGTCGCCATCGGGGTACTGCCCGGTGATGAGTGCCATGTTGTTCTGGTTGCTGTGCGTCGGCACGACCACGCGCGAGAACGCTAAGGTCCCGCGCGCGATCAGCCCCTTGAGGTTGGGGGCGTTCGCCATCCACAGTCCGGCAAGGCCGTGGTCATCGATGTCGATCTCGATGGTGTGCGTGGCGAGGGGCGCAGGCGGAGGCGTGGTGGTTTTGCTGCTGCCGCCGCAGGCGGCGAGCAGCGAAGGCAGCGCGAGGGCGAAGAGGAAGCGGCGCACGCGCGGAGGTTAGCACCGATTCTCGAGTCACCTCTCTCTGCTCCGTTCCGGTCCCCTCCCCCCGTCCGCGGGGGGAGGGTTAGGGAGAGGGGCCGTCGGGCGTTGCCGCTCGCAAGGCTTGCCCTCTCCCTAACCCTCCCCCGCAGACGGGGGAGGGGACCGGACCTCACGCGAGGCCCGCCCCTTACGGCACGGGCAGCTTGATGAACTTGCCGGCGCAGGGATTCGGCGGCGCGGGCTTGTTGACCTTGTTCTCGACGGTCACGTGGTCGCCGCTGGCGGTGAAGCTGACCGGGCCCGGACCGAGCAGCACCTTGGCGAACGCCGACTTCACCTCGGGCACCTCCGGCCCGTCGAGCACGACGTTGTTGAGGTTGACCACGGAAAGGTTCTCCGCGTCGAAGCCCATCAACGTCACGACCGGCTTGAACGTCTTGCCCGCGGTGTACATCGCGCGGACGTTGTTGAGCATGATGTTCTTGAACTCGGGGATAGAGGTCCCGTCTTCCTTGCTGTAGTGCGGGGTGATGATGATCGGGTTCGGCAGGTCGCGCATGCAGACGTCGGTGTACATGATGGTTTGCACGAGCCCGCCGCGGCTGGCGTCCGACTTGATGCGGATGCCGTTCAGGTCGGAGCGCGGCGGGTTGCCGGCGTCGATGCTGCCGTCGATCGACAGGTCGAAGACGTTGATGCGACTGACGCCGCTGTTGGTCTCGCTGCCGATCGACATGCCGTGGCCGGTGCCGAAGTGGTTGTGCGCGATGAGCAAGTTCGTCGTGCCGCCCTGGCTGCCGCCCTTGATCGCGATCTGGTCATCGCCCACGCTGATGATGCTGTAGCCGATGAAGCCGTTCGACGCGCCCGTCGGGTCGATGCCGTCAGTGTTGCGCGCGTAGTGCGCGCTCAGCGGGCGGCCGACGCTGTTGGTCTTGCGCGAAGGCGTGATGACCTTGACGCCCCACACGACGAAACCGTCCGCGCCCAGCCCGACGTGGAACTTCGGCGAGTTGAACAGGCTGATCTTGTACATCGTGAAGTTGCGCGCCTTCTTCACGTCGATGAGCCGCGGGTTGCTGTGCTTGAGGTCGGGCCCCTTCGCGTGCTGCGCAACGTCCCACCACGTTTCCTTGCCGCCGATCATCGGCTCGCCGCCGCGGCCGTCGATCACGCCCTCGCCGACGATACCGACGTCGGAGACCTTGTCGACCAGGATCAGCGGCTTGCAACCATTGCTGTCGTTGAACTTGTCGGTGCCGCACGCGGCCTCGCCGCCGCCGGTGTCGTAGTCGCGTGGGTTGCGCGACGCGAACAGCGTGGTCTTGGCGTCGACCCACAGAGTCACGCCGCTGGCCATCTTCAGGGGCCCGGTGAGGAACGCGTTCTTCGCGCCGTCGGTCGTCAGCTTGACCGCCTGGCCCGACGGACAGGCCTGGATCGCCTCCTGGATCCGTGTGGTGTCAGGCTTGTTCTCGTCGGCCGCCGCCAGAGTGTCGTTGACCGCGGTCTTGGTCGCCAGCAGCGTCGCGCACGGCGGCGGGTACTTCGGCTCGGGCGGGACGCCCATCGCTTTGGGCAGCGGCGCCTCGGCAGCCGCCGCGCGTGACCATGACGCGGCGGCGCCGGCGAGCGCGAGCACGACGAGGAACGTACGGGGCTTCGAATGAATCACATGCGACATGGCATTCACACCTTGGGTGGCATTCCGAGCGAAGCGAGGTGGCTCGGCATCGTTGGATAGTCGGGACGGCCGATGTTGGGGACCAGATCCGCGATCTTGGTGGTCTGTCCGGTGAGGAAGCAGTGGTTGGCGGCGATTCCGGTCAGGATCGAGTACGCGCCACTGCGCTCGTCCGCGGCGCGCAGGGTCGGGTCGGCGGGGCGATTGGGCGCGAAGAGGTCATCCAGCATCACCTCGTCGCCGCCGCCGTGGCCGCCTTCGCTGGTGCGCGCGTTGACCTGGTAGGCCGGCTTGCGCAGCGGGTAGACGCGGATGTACGTGCCGTCGCCTTTCAGCGTCGAGCCGGTGGGCGTCTTGACGTCCGCGCCCAGCATCACCGCCTCTTCCATTTTGTGCTCGAGGCGACCCTTGGTGCCGTTGAACACGATCACGTAACCTTCCCAGCCGGTGAACGCGTTCAGCGAGTACGACATCGACACGTCGTTGTCGTAGGTGACCGCCAGGTTCATCGTGTCCTCGATGTCGATGTCGGGCCGGAAGACGCAGCGATCGCGGAAGTAGCCGTCGTACTGCTCGTTGTCGAGGTACAGCGTCTTCAGCTCCTCGCTCTTCGAGATGTCGAGCTCGAAGGCGCACTTGGTCTTCTCGGGGCAGGTGCGGCAGCGCTCGTGCGGGCCGGAGAGGCCCATGCGCTTGGCCGTCGCGGGCGTGTAGAAGTCGCGCTTGCCGGTGGCGCGCACGCTCACCGGAACCGCCGACAACCACCAGTTGACCAGATCGAAGTGGTGCGTCGCCTTGTGCACCATCAGGCCACCCGAGAATTTCTTCTGACTGTGCCAGCGGCGGAAGTAGTCGGCGCCGTGATGCGTGTCGAGCATCCAGTGAAAGTCGACCGACAGCACGTCGCCGATGACGCCGCTCATCAGCAGCTCTTTCACCTGCGTGCGCACGGGCGTGTAGCGATAGTTGAACGCCACGCGCAGCCGCCGCCCGGTCGAGCGGCGCGTATCGAGGATCTGCTTGCATTTCTCGGCGTCGATCGTCAGCGGCTTTTCCGTGAGCACATCGCAGCCGAGCTGCATCGCGCGACAGATGTACTCGTGGTGAAATCCGTCGACGGTGGTGACGATGACGACCTCGGGCTTGGTCTCCGCGACCAGCTTGTCGAAGTCGTGCGCGAGGTAAAGCTTCGGCGGCTCGCGGCCATTCTTGCGCGCGAACTCGGACGCCACGTGCAGGCGCCCCATGTTGACGTCGGCCGCCGCGACCAGCTCCAGATGGTCGGCGTAGGTCTTGTGAATCGCGTTCTGGTAGAGGTGCGAGCGGTGCCCCACGCCGACGATCGCGTACCGGCGCTGGCGCTGGTCTTTCGCCGCGCTCGCGTTCCGCGAGGCCGTCACCCCTGCCGCCACCAGGGCGGCCGACCCCTTACCGAAGTCGCGGCGGGAGATCGTATCTCGTGAGTCGCTCGACACTTGGCCTCGGTTAGTGTCCATCGCCACAGTCTGCGGCTCACGCGAGCTCCAAGACCTTACAGCGATTTCTAGCAACTCCGAGGCCCGCGCCCCTGTTGGCCCCGTCCTCGTCCCCGTCCTCGTATTCGTTCGCCCGGCCTCGAGGAGGGCGCGCGCGAGGCTCGGCCCGCGTTACCTTAGTACCAGGGATTCACGCAGTCCCAGACGGTGTTCGCGGTCTGGAGCGTCCCGGGCTTGTACACGCAGACGCAGTCCTGCGTGCCGTTGATGCACCAGTTCCACTCCGTCGGGCACGACGAGTTGCTCGCGACGCTGCAGGTCGGCGCGGTCGCGGCCTTGGTCGGCGAGAGGCCGCTCAGCGCCGGATCCATCGACGGACCCGCGCAGTGCTTGCACGAATACTGCCCGTTCACGCAGTCGCACTCCTTGAGGCCGTAGTCGCCGGGCGCGCAGTACTTGAGGCACGCGGGCAGATCGGCCAAGCAGGCGGTGCCCGCGGCCGTCGAGCTCGAGGATTTGAAGTACGACGGACACTCCGCATAAGTCGAGAAGGGCGGTACGCCAGCCACGTTGTAGTTGGTCATGACCTGGACGTCGTTCCACGCGTACTTGCACGTTGTGCCGTCGTTGCCGTCGGTCGCGAGCTTGTTGTCGCTGCTGTCGTACGGCTGGCAGATGACCGGCGTCTGGATGACGCACAACTTCGAGATCGTCGCGGTGTCGCGGCCGGAGGTGATGCCGACGACCTCGCTGACGCCGATCACGGTGGTGTTGGTCAGGGTCAGGTTGCCTTTGGTCGATCCACAGGCGCCGCCGACGCCGCACGCGCGGTACAGCTTGCCCAGCTTCTGGCCGTAGAAGGTGTCGATGATGAACTTGCCGTGGCTGTTGTCCTGGAACAGCTTGTCGTGTGCGCCGATCGCGCCGCCGCCGGTGATGGTGACGGTGCCTGACGAGCCCGACGCCGCGGTGACCGCGTCGTCGCAGACTGCCTGCCACCACACGTTCTTGATCGTGCAGGTGCCGTCGCAGTGGATGCCGTCGGCGCCGTGGGTGCCGATGATGACGTTCTGGATCGTCGCGCCGTCGGCCAGCTCGAAGAGCCCGTTGGTCGTGCCCTGCGCACCCGTACCGGCGGCGGTGCAGTCTTTCGCGAAGTCGCCGCTGCCGCTGCCGTTGTGCAGCGCCATCTTCCCGTCGTAGGTGCCGCTGATCTTCATCGTCGACGAGATGTTGACCGGCGTGCCTGTCGGCGTGGGCCAGGTTGGAAGGTTACAGGCGAAGGGAGGCGGAGGAGGCGGCGCCGCGCCGCCCGCGCCGGTGACCGTCGAACCGCCCGCGCCGGTCGTCGTCGTGCCGCCCGCGCCGGTTTTCCCGCCGGTTCCCGTGACCGTCGAACCGCCCGCGCCGGTGACCGTCGAACCGCCGCTACCGCCGCCGGTCGTGGACCCGCCGCTGCCGGTGGTGCTGCCGCCGGTGCCGCCACCGGTCGTGGTGTTGCCGCCGCTGCCGCCGCCCGTGGTGGTCTTGCCGCCGCTGCCATCGCCGGTGCTGTTGCCGGTCCCGTCGCTGCCGCCGCCCGGCGAGCCGGCCACACAGGCGAGCCCCGACAGTGCGAAGGCGAGCGAGATGGGCACAACCAGTGAGCGGGGGGTGGACGAGGGCGATGGTCTACGCATGCCTACACTGGTGTCCGCTTGAGCCAGCCGCGGCTCACCGCGGCTGAGATTTTTGCGCAGTCCGCTTTGGGCGCAGGCGGCTCCGCCGCCGGAGCCCGTCGTGGGAGGTCCGGAACCCTTTGAGGGTTCCGGGCAAAGATGATGGCGCAGCGCGATTTTTCTAATCGCGTCCTTTGGCGCCCTCCGCCATCAGTCGATTCATGTCTCCCGTCGGTAACGTGTCTTCCAGGTAGCGGCAGGTTCCCTGGTCGTGGATCTCGCGCGCGGCGGCGAGCAAGCCGGTCATCGCGGCGCGATAGAGAGAAGTGGCCAAGCTCACACGCTTGACGCCTGCGGAGGCGAGCTCGGCCACCGAGAAGGATCGGCCGCGGATCGCGATCATGAAGTTCACCGGCCGCGAGACCGACTGACAGACGGACCGCACGGCGTCGAGATCCGGCAGGCCGGGCGCGAACAAAACGTCGGCACCCGCGCGCTCGAAAGCCTGCAGGCGCGCGATCACGTCGCCGAGATCGGTTTGGCCGTACAGGAAGCCCTCGGCGCGGGCGGTCAGCGTGAACGGGAAGGGCAGGGCGCGCGCGGCTTCGGCCGCGGCGGCGACGCGTTCGACCGCGAAGGTTTTATCGAGGACCGGCTCTTCGTCGACACCGCGGCTGGCATCTTCGATCGAGCCGCCGACCGCGCCCGCGGCGGCGCAGCGGTGGATGGTCTCGGCGACCGTCGCCGGGTCGGCGCCGAAGCCATTCTCCAGATCGGCGGAGACCGGCAGGCTGGTGGCCGCCGTGATGGTTGCCACGTGATGCATGGCCTCGTCGCGCGAGATCTGTCCGTCGCGGCGACCGAGCACCGCCGCCGCCGCGCCGCTCGAGGTCGCGAGCGCCGAAAATCCGAGCGAGGCGAGGAGGCGCGCCGAACCGGCGTCCCATGGATTGGGAATCACGAAGGTGCCGGGACCGGTGTGCAGAGCGCGAAACCGCGCGGCCTTTTCGTTTTGCGTGATGGCCATGAGCTCCTCGCTTCGACAAATGAGGGGTAATGAGCGGGACGCGACAGGTTAGCCGAATTCGGCCAGAATGAGCCGCGCCAAGGACATGAACAACCCCGAGCGACGTTCGATTGGTGGTTTCGCGATTGTCACCATCGCGGTTGGGATTGCGGCATGCGCCGGCGCGCCCAAACCGGCGGGTGGAGCGGTGGCGACGCCCGCCGCTGCTGCCGTCGCGCCCGCGAGCGCGGCGTCCGCGGGGGCCGCGCCAGCAAGCACTGCGGCCGCGGGCGGCCCGATCGGATGGGCCGCGGTCGAGGCGATGGACGTCAAGGGGACGACCGGCGGCGGCGATCTGCCCGTCGAGGAAGTGACCGATGATGGACAGCTCTGGGAGCTCGCGCGTAGCGACCAGCCCCACGTCATCCGCATCATGCGCTCGATGAGCGGCTCGCTCGACATCGCTTCCAACAAGACCATCGAGGGCGCGCCAGGTGTGGTGTTCACCGGCCACGTCGAGCTCAGCGGCTCGACGAACGTCATCCTGCGCCGCCTCAAGATCGTCGGCTACAACTGCACCGATCGCTCGCCGTGCAAGAAGGGCGAGGACGCGATGACGATCGCCGACGGCGCGCATCACATCTGGCTCGATCACTGCGACATCTCCGACGGCTCCGACGGCAACCTCGACATCACCGACGCCGCCGACTACATCACGATCTCGTGGACCAAGTTCTCGTACTCGGCGCCCCGACCGTCGGGGCACCGCTTCTGTAACCTCATCGGCAACGACGACGTCATGGCGACCGACGCCGGGCACCTGCGCATCACGTTTCATCACGACTGGTGGGCCGACAACGTCTCGCAGCGCATGCCGCGCGTGCGCTTCGGGCAGGTGCACGTGTTCAACAGCCTCTACTCGTCGCGCGGCAATGACTACTGCGTCGGGCTCGGCACCGACGCGAGCATCCTGCTCGAGAACAACGCCTTCATCGGCGTGAAGAACCCCACCGAATCGAACAAGTACGCCAGCCCGGCCAGCGTGCTGGTCGCGCGCGGCAACATCTTCGAGGAGACCATCGGCACCGCCGTCGACCGCGGCACCGCCGTCTTCACGCCGCCGTATCCGTACAGGCTCGATCCGGCCACCGCGGTGCAAGCTGAAGTGATGAACGGCGCTGGCGCGCGCTAGCGCGCGAGCGCTTTGGTCAGCTGCGCGCGCGCGGTGTCGAGCTTGAGCTGCGCCTGCAGCTTCTGGAACGCGGCGGTGGTGGCGGCGAGTTGCGCGTCGCTGAGCTCGATGATGCTGCCCACGCCCGTGCGATAGCGGAGCTCGGCGAGCTCCAGCCGCGCGCGCGCGTTCGTGAGCGACCGATCGGCCGCGCTCAGCGACGCCTTGGTCGCGGCGACAGCGAGACGCGCCTGCTCGACGTCGACGCGCACTTGCAGGCGGAGGCTATCGATCTGCGCCTGGAGCGCCGCGATGTTGGCGTTGCCCTCGCGCAGGTTTGCCCGCGTCTCGCCGCCGTCGATGAGCGTCCATTGCAGGCCAAGACCAGCGCTCACCAGCCAGGTCAGGCGATCGAGCTCGAGTCCGGAGTAGCCACCGTTCGCCTGAGCCTGCAAGCTTGGCCAGTAACGCCCATAGATCGATTTGTTGGTCATCTGTTGCGCGCGCACCTGCGCCTGCAGCGATGCGATCTCCGGGCGGGCCTTGAGGGCCTCTTCGACGAGCGCGTCCAGCGACGAGGACTCACCCGGGACGGGGCCGCTCACCGTCGGCTCGACGTCGTAGGTGATATCAGCCTCGACCCCCATCGCCTGGTTCAGGACCACGCGCGCCGTGGCGTAGTCGTTCTGAGCGTTGATGAGCGTGACTTCTGCGTTGGCCTGGTCGACGCGCGCCTGGAGCAGGTCGATCGTCGGGTTACGTCCGAGGTCGACGAACGACTGGATCTGCTCGAGGTGTTTGTTCTGGTTGGCCAGGGTCTCCTGCGCGACCTCGACGTTCGAGCGTGCCGTGCTCGCCGTGTAAAAGGCCGAGCGAAGGTTCAGATCGATCGTGAGGGCCGAAGCCTTTTCGGTGTCGAGTGTCGCGTCGGCGCTCGCTTGAGCCGCATCGCGCTTGCGGATGGTCTGCCCGAAGTCCCAGAGGAGCTGGCTGGCGCTCGCCGATGCCCGATAGACGTTGGTCGTCCTGGTGCTGGTGATCAGTGTGCCGGCCGCGGCGCCGGAGGTGACCACGGTTACCTGTGAGCCGGCCTGGCGAGCCATTGAAGCATTTCCGTTCACTTGCGGCAGCAGGTTCGAGAACTGCTCGTCGACGCGCGCCTCGGCCGCGGCGGTGTTGAAGTGCGCCGCGCGCAGATCCGGCTGGTGCTTCCGCGCCAGGTCGAGCGCAGCGTCGAGCGACAGCACCGCGGGCAGGCGCTCGGCGGATGCGGCCGCGGCCGGACGCGCCACCACCGCGGCGGCGAGCAGAGCCAGACCAATCGCCCGAACGCGCTGGTTCACTCGAACCTCAGCGCTTCGATCGGATCGAGCCGCGACGCCTTGCGCGCCGGGTAGAGACCGAACCCGACGCCGACCAGCCCGCTGAACACGACGGCGATGATGATGACTTGCGGCCGCACGAGTAGAGGCCAGGCGAACTTCGACGCCAGCTCCTCGGCGGTGGCGATGCCGGTCGCGATGCCGATGATGCCGCCGGCGACCGACAGGGTCAACGACTCGACGAGAAACTGATAGAGGATATCGGAGCGCCGCGCGCCGACCGCCATGCGCAGGCCGATCTCACGGGTCCGCTCGGTCACGCTGACCAGCATGATGTTCATGATGCCGACGCCGCCGACCAGCAACGAGACCGCGGCGATGCTCGCCAGCAGCGTGGTCAGCGTGCGCGTGCCTTCCTGCTGTGCGTTGGCGAGCTCGCTGAGGTTGCGGATCGAGAAGTCGTCGTCCGAGCCCTTGCGCAGGTGATGGCGCTCGCGCAGCAGTGACGTGATCTGCCGTTCGGCGCGCGCGGTGGTGTCGTTGCTGGTGGCGTTGGCGAGGATCACCCCCGACAGATATTGCTTCAATCCACCCTGGACCTTGGCCTGGAACGTCGACGACGGGATGAACACGCCGTCGTCGTAGTCCTGGCCGCTCGCAGACTGGCCTTTGCGCTCGAGCACGCCGATGACCTGGAATGGCACGTTCTTGATGCGCACGCTCTGGCCCACGACGGAGTTCGGATCGACGCTGGGGCCGTAGAGCTTGTCGACGACGGTCTGGCCCAGCACAACCGTTTTGGTCGCGCCGTCGACGTCGGCGGTGGAGATCAGCGAGCCCGCCGCGGACGTCCAGGTGCGGATGAGGAAATATTCGGGCGTCGTGCCGGTGACGCTGGTGGTCCAGTTCTGCTCTTCGTTGATGATCTGCGCGCTGGTCCGCAGCTGCGGCGCCGTGTACTTGACCGACGTCACCTCGCGCTGGATCGCCGCCATGTCGTCCCACGACAGCGTCGGTTGCGACCCAAAGCCGCCGTGCGCCCCGCCCGACGTGGTCGTGCCCGACATGATGATCAGCAGATTCGATCCCATGGCGGCGAACGATTGCTCGACCATCGACTTGGCGCCGTCGCCGATCGCCACCGTCGCGATCACCGCGCCGACGCCGATGATGATGCCAAGCGCGGTCAGGAACGACCGAAGCTTGTTGCGCATGAGCGCGCGTCCGGCGATCCGCACTGTCTGCAATGACGTCATCCGGCCTCCTCGCGCGTGGCGCTCGCCTGCTCCGCCAGTTCGGACTGCTCGTGTTCGTGCTCTTGCTCGCGCTGCGCGACGGCGGCGGCCAGCGCCTCGCGCGCGTCGCGCGCCTCCTGGCGGCGATCGCTCTTCACGCGTCCGTCCTTCATGTTCACCACGCGGCCCGCGAACGCGGCCACGTCGGGCTCGTGAGTCACGACCACGATCGTGATGCCGGCGCGCCACAGCTCCTGGAACAGCGTCATCACTTCGACGCTCGTTTCCGAGTCCAGGTTGCCCGTCGGCTCGTCGGCGAGGATCACCTTGGGCCGCGTCACCAGCGCACGCGCGATCGCCACCCGCTGCTGCTGGCCGCCCGACATCTGGTTGGGGTGGTGCTCCATGCGGTCGGCGAGGCCGACCTGGGTCAGCGCCTCGGCGGCGCGGTGATGGCGTTCGCGCGCCGGCACATCGCCGTAGAGCAGCGGCAGCTCGACGTTCTCGAGCGCCGAGGTGCGCGACAGTAGATTGAAGCTCTGAAAGACGAACCCGAGCGTGCGATTGCGGATGCGCGCCAGGCCGTCCGAGTCGAGCCGCGAGATCGGCTCGCCGTCGAGGCGATATTCGCCGACCGTCGGATAGTCGAGGCCGCCCAGGATGTTCATCAGCGTCGACTTGCCCGAGCCGGACGCGCCCATGACCGCGACGAATTCGCCGCGGTCGATCTTGAGATCGACGCCGCGCAGGGCGTGCACGGTGACGTCGCCGGTCTGGTAGACCTTGGTCACCTTTTCGATGTCGATGACCGTGTTGCCAGCGGACACGGATCCCGAGCGCGAAGATCCCGCCTTTGCCATCGGATCAAAACATCCGGCGCATGGCGTTGCCGCCCGGTGGTTGCTTCTTGTCATCACCCACGCCCTCGACGTCGGTGACGATCTGGTCACCCTCGTGGAGGGTGCGGGCTTCGATCTCGGTGAAGATGCCGTCGGTGATGCCGATGCGCACGCCGACTGGCGAGATCGCGCCGTCGCGCAGCGTCCACAGCGTGCGCTGGTCCGAGACTGGGCCGCTACGCCGGACGCGCCCGCCCGGCCGGATGCCACCTGACATATCGGCCGAGCGATCGCCGCCGCCGCCGCCGCGGTGCCCGTGGCCTTCGCCCTCGGCGCGCGCGCCACCATCGGGGCTGTTGCCGCCGCGATCGCGGCGGCCGGCGCCAGCCGCCAGCTCGGGCGGCGGCTGGAAGCGCAGGGCGGCGTTGGCGACGCGGAGCGCGCTGTCGCGCTGGTCGTAGACGAAGGTGACGTTGGCGGTCATGCCCGGGCGCAGCTCGAGGTTCGGGTTCGAGACGTCGATGACCGCGTCGTAGGTGACCACGTTCTGCACGGTCTGGGGCGCGTTGCGCAGCTGGCGGATCGTGCCCCGGAAGACCTTGGTCGGATAGGCGTCGACGGAGAACTGCGCCGCCATCCCGGCCTTGAGCTTGCCGATGTCGGCCTCGCTGACGCTGGTGTCGACCTGCATCTTGGTCAGGTCCTCGGCGATCAGGAACAGCGTCGGCGCCGACAGCGACGCGGCCACGGTCTGCCCGACGTCCACGCTGCGGGAGATCACGGTGCCGGTCGTCGGCGAGATGATCGTGGTGTAGGCCAGGTTGACCTGCGCCTGGTGCAGCGATGCCTTGGCCTGCTCGAGGTTGCCCTGCGCCGCCACGAGATCACCGTCGGCGGCGCGCGAGTTGGCGCGCGCGGTGTCGAGATCCTGCTGCGCGATCGCCTTGTGCTCGAACAGCGCCTTGGCGCGGTCGTACTGCAGCTTGGCGTCGTCAGCCTTCGCCTGCAGCTTGATCACGTTGCCCTCGCCGGCGGAATAGTTCGCTTTGGCCTGCTCGAGCGACGCCTGGAAGAGCAGCGGATCGATCTTCGCGATCACCTGCCCCTTCTTCACGGTCGAGTTGAAGTCGACCATGATCTTGTCGATGCGACCCGAGACCTGCGTGCCGACCTGGACGGTCACCAGCGCCGACAGCGTTCCGGTCGCGGTGACCTTGGCGGTGATCGGGCCGCGATCGACGACCGTCGTCTCGTACTTCGGGACCTGGGGGCCCGCCAGGCGCATGCGCAGGTAGTAACCGCCGCCTCCCAGGACGACCAATCCGGCGACGATCCAAATCCAGCCGCGGCTTTTCTCCTTGGTCATCTGGGGGCTAGTCACCAAGGTACTGGTACTGCATGTCTTGGTGATTGCCCAAATATAAAGTTTTGTGAAGCCCGCTCAACCAGAACGGCGGGCCTCGCAGCGCCGTGGCGCTGACTGCGCGGAGCCTATACTCCGCGCAGCTGACTGCGCGGAGCCTATTGCGCGAAGGGATCGACCCAGCCGGCGGCGTGTTGCGCGGCCGGACGGGCGGCCGGCGCATCGTCGCTCGAGTCGGCCGCGGGCTCGTCGCTCGGGGTGTCGACCGCAGCCGCCGTCGAGGAGCTGCGCGCAGGCGATCGCAACCTGCCACGCGCGCGCGTCTGGCTGCGCGCCTGGGCGGCGGCGCCGCTTCTGGTGCGGACGCTCGCGGGCAGCAGAGCCGGCGCCGCCAGGTTCGGCGCGTCGGCGCGCGCGAGCTCGGTCGTGGCCGGCACGGGTGCGGGAGCCTCCGCGACCGGCGCAGCGGGAGCGGTGAGGGCGACCTGCGCCGAAGCAGCGGGGGAGGGCGCCGGCGCGGTCGCGCTGGTGCCCGGGGACGCCACCTGAGGTGCGGCGTTGTCCTTCGTGCTCACTGTGGCCGCGTTCGCGATCGGGCCCAGGTGCGCGGGCGCCATCAGCATGTGCGCCGCGGCTGACGCCAGCAGGCCGGCGCAAAAAGCGGCCGAGCCCCAGCCAACGAGGCGCGAGCGCGAAAATGACATGGCCTTCGCGGAGACGACGACCTCGGTGCCGGGCTCGATGCCGGTCGGCATCGCGTGCGGAAAAGACGCGACGTCGGCGATCAGCGTGCGCGGCAGCGTCGGCGCATCGTGCCGAACGATCTCGACGCCGGTGTTCTCGGCGATCGTGGCGAACTCGGTCAGATCCAGCAAGGGAGTGTGCTGGTTTCCTAGGTCCTGCACCTGGCTCTCATCGACGAGCGTCCTGAGCCGGAGATACGGCGGCTCGATGTCTTCGCCCGAGAGATGTGACGCGCCGTGCTGGACGTCGAGACTAGTGTCTTGCATCGCAACCTGCACGACGTGCGGTGGCGCGATGATCTCCTCTGCGGTGACGGAGGCCGGCTCCATGCGAAACGAAGCGCGCCCGATGTAGATGACGTTATTTTCGCGAGACTCTTCGGACCCGCCCCCTTGTTGCACCGCCCAATCGTTATTCGACAAAACGCTCTCCTTTGGATGTACCTAATCTGTGTTCAATTGTGAGTGACGGGGCACTTTAGCGCGGTCCCGGTAAACGGCATGTATCGTTTCGACGAAAACGGCGTTAAATCTTCCGGGAAATGTCCGTGGATACACGGTTTTTTTTAGGTCAGCCGGACCCCGGAAGCAGTCTCACGAGCCCCGAGCTGGTTGCACGGGACCTGGCGGTTTTCTGGCATCCCTGTAGCCAGATGCGGGACTACCAGGATTTCGCGCCCATAGAGGTGGTCGCGGCCTCCGGGTGCCGCCTGACCCTGGCCGACGGGCGCACCGTGCTGGACGCGATCTCGAGCTGGTGGTGCAAGTCGCTT
>Ga0265339_10001302_pt1 | contig 18677 bp, 14 predicted proteins | sample 4CB219metaG_FD_202085 | JGI IMG/M metagenome (GOLD analysis project Ga0265339, IMG submission 202085) | Rhizosphere microbial communities from Carex aquatilis grown in University of Washington, Seatle, WA, United States - 4-CB2-19 metaG | ecosystem: Host-associated > Plants > Roots >... | reverse complement strand
CCGGAGACTGCTTCTCCGGCCCGGGCCAAATGCATCAGCGTGGCGCCGCGTCCGACGAGACATTTTCGGGAGGCGCAGGGAATCAGAGGAGAGGGCGATTGCGTGCCGCCCTCTCCTGCCGAATATCCTGCTCTGTGGGCAAAATGAGAGCCAAGAGGTGAGAGATGCGCCTGAGCCAGTGTCACAACTTCCATGACTTCCGGCGGCTTGCGCGCAAACGGCTTCCCAAGCCAATTTTCGACTACATCGACGGCGGAGCGGACGACGAGACCAGCCAACGCCGCAACAGCAAAAGTTTCGAGGATTGCGACCTCGTCCCGAACGTATTGCGAGGCGTACAGGAAATCGACCTGTCAGTAACCGTAATGGGTCAAAAGCTTGCAATGCCGTTCTACTGCTCGCCAACCGCGCTGCAGCGATTATTTCATTACCAGGGCGAGCGCGCAGTTGCAGGCGCCGCGGCAAAGCTTGGAACAATGTTTGGCGTCTCATCCCTCGGCACGGTCAGCCTCGAGGAGCTGCGCAAAGCTCACGACACACCGCAAGTCTATCAGTTCTATTTCCACCGGGACCGTGGTCTCAATCGTGCGATGATGCAACGGGCCAAGGAGGCAGGCATAGAGGTCATGATGCTGACGGTGGACAGCATCACCGGCGGAAACCGTGAGCGCGATCTGCGCACGGGATTTAGCATCCCCTTCCGCCTGACGCTCGCCGGCATGCTGCAATTCGCCGTCAAGCCGATGTGGGGAATCCAGTATGCAACGCATGAGCGCTTCAGGTTGCCGCAACTGGAGGAGCATGTCCAGATGAGCGGCGGAGCCGTCTCGATCGGCCGCTATTTCACGGAAATGCTGGATCCCTCCATGAATTGGGATGATGTCGCAGAAATGGTACGAGACTGGAATGGGCCCTTCTGCCTCAAGGGGATCATGTCGGTCGAAGACGCACGACGTGCAGCCGACATAGGCTGCGCAGGAATTATCCTCTCGAATCATGGCGGCCGGCAGCTCGACGGCTCGCGCGCGCCTTTTGATCAGCTCGCCGAAATCGTCGATGCCGTGGGCGACCGGATTGACGTGATGATGGACGGCGGTGTCCAGCGCGGAACGCACATCCTCAAGGCGCTATCGCTTGGCGCCAAAGCGGTCGGCCTGGGCCGCTACTATCTCTATCCACTTGCCGCCGCGGGCCAGCCGGGCGTCGAGTGCGCGCTCGGTCTGCTGCGCGACGAACTCGAGCGCGGAATGAAGCTGATGGGCTGCACATCAATTAGTCAGCTGTCACGCAGCAATCTGCGCTTCAGGTCGAGCTAACCCATCAGTCGTGAGGATGCTCACGCTTCTCGTTTTGGTTCCAGCGCGCTTCGTGACATGCCGGTTTGAGAGATGAGCAACCTCGAAACTGTCGATCTTTCACACACTCAACAGATTTGCGATCTGATCGCAGACAGGATGGGTTTTGGCTGCTCTTTCATGGGCAGTGACGGCGTCATCCTGGCTTCTAACCTCCGCGAGCGCGTCGGCACCACTCACGACGCAGCGGCACGGATCATGCGGGGTGAAATCGACGAATCTGCCGTTACTGCTGAAATGGCAATCGCCAGCGGCGGCAAAATGAAGGAAGGCATTAATCTGCCGATTGCGGTCGACGGCAGGCGCATCGGTTCGTTCGGGCTCGCCGGCCCGCTCGATATTGTCCGCCCGATGGCTTACGTGATCACGAGCCTGGTCGGCTCCGTGATCGCCTTGCGCATGCAAGATCTCGGTCGTGCCAACCACATCTCGCTTCGGCTTGCGAAGGCGGCAACCGTCGTCGCCACAGCGACCCGTGGCGCTTGCGAGGTCGACAGAGCGATGCTCCTCCTCACAGAAACGACGTCACGCATCGGCGAGGTGGTTACGACGATCGGCAAAGTGGCAAAGCAGACCAACCTGCTGGCGCTGAATGCAACGATCGAAGCCAGCCGCGCGGGAGACGCCGGTGCGGGATTTACCGTTGTTGCCCAGGAGGTAAAGCTGCTGTCGGTGCAAACCACCCAAGCGACAGCCGATATCGGCAACCAGATCGGCAGGGTACAAGGCGTGGTGACACAGGTGCGGCAGGCTATGGCCGCCATGAACAATGCCATCACGGATGTCCAGGCCATCGTCTCGGATATAGCCGCAGCGACGGAAGCGAGCGCGTGACGCGGAACGAAAAGACCGTTTTCCGCCAAGGACATTCGCGGTCTTTCATCTCAATGGGTTAGGCGCTTGCTGGCTGGGGCGGGAGGGATCGAACCTCCGAATGGCGGAATCAAAATCCGCTGCCTTACCGCTTGGCTACGCCCCAATGAATCCGTCCGGGAGGCGGCCGGAACAAGCCCTCTCCCCGGATTCCCTTCAGATCACGCCGGTCTATAGGGGGAGTTGAGGCATTTCAACAGGCTAAAGGCGGAATTTCGCCTTCGGTCGGCTTTTCGATTCACCCTTAATATGAGCCAAAATCCAGTTCGGCATATGAGCCAAAATCCAGTTCGGCGCGACACCGCCAACCCGGCAGTTGAGGGACTTGCGGTTTCGTGGGAAGACGGCACCCCAACTCCGTCATCTGAAGCGAGATTTTGGTCATGACCTACCGGGCGCCGATCAACGACATGCTGCTTGCGCTCAAGCACGGCGCGGGCCTTCAGGCCGCCGTGAAAGCCGGCCACTATGGCGATTTCGACAGCGACATCACCGCCGCCGTTCTCGAGGAGGCCGGCAAGTTCGCATCCGACGTGCTGGCGCCGCTCAATCGCACCGGCGACGAACACGGCATCAAGCTCGACGCCGGCAAGGTGACCACCGCCCCCGGCTGGCCGGATGCCTACAAGCGCTGGACCGAAGCCGGCTGGAACGCGGTCTCGGGTCCGGAGGCGTTCGGCGGCCAGGGCCTGCCGCTGGCGATCAACGCCGCCTGCACGGAGATCTGGAGCGCCGCCAACGTCGCCTTCGGCCTCTGTCCGCTTCTGACGCTGTCCGCGATCGAGGCGCTCGATGCCCACGGCAGCGACGAATTGAAGAAAGTCTATCTGGCCAAGCTGGTATCGGGCGAATGGACCGGCACCATGCAACTCACCGAGCCGCAGGCCGGTTCCGACGTCGGCGCGCTGCGCACCCGGGCCGAGCGCGCATCCGACGGCACCTACCGCATCAAGGGCAGCAAGATCTTCATCACCTACGGCGACCACGACATGGCCGACAACATCGTGCATTTCGTGCTGGCCCGCCTGCCCGATGCGCCCGCGGGCACCAAGGGCATTTCGCTGTTCCTGGTCCCGAAATTCCTGGTCAACGCCGACGGCTCTCTGGGTGCGCGCAACGACATCTACCCGAGCGGCATCGAACACAAGCTCGGCATGCACGCCTCTCCGACCTGCACCATGACGATGGGAGACCATGGCGGGGCGATCGGCTACCTGATCGGCGAGGAAAATCAGGGCATGCGCTGCATGTTCACCATGATGAACCAGGCGCGGCTCGGCGTCGGCCTGGAAGGCGTCGGCGTTGCCGACCGCGCCTATCAGCAGGCGCTCGCCTACGCGCAGGAGCGCCGCCAGGGCCGCGCCGTGGACAAAACCGGCGATGGTTCCGACCCGATCATCGTGCATCCCGACGTCAAGCGGATGCTGATGCTGATGCGCGCGCTCACCGCCGCCTCGCGCACCATCTGCTACGCCACCGCGGTAGCGCTCGACGTGTCCGTGCGTGCCAGCGACGCCAAGGTCCGCAGCGAAGCCGCCGCCCGCGGCGCGCTGCTCACGCCGATTGCAAAGGCTTTCTCCACCGACATCGGCAGCGAGGTCGCCTATCTCGGCGTGCAGGTGCACGGCGGCATGGGCTTTATCGAAGAAACCGGCGCCGCCCAGCACTATCGCGATGCCCGCATCACCTCGATCTATGAGGGCACCAACGGTATCCAGGCGATCGACCTGGTGACGCGCAAGCTCGCCCCAAACGGCGGCGCATCGGTCTTTGCCCTGCTCGACGAGCTCGATACCATCATCAGGCAGGTCGAAGCTTCCAACGACCCCGCGTTCGGCACGACGGGAGCGAAGCTGCGCGAGGCGCTGGATTCGCTGACGCGCGCGAGCCGCTGGCTGTTGGCGCGCGTCGGCTCCGCGCCGAACGACGCGCTTGCCGGCGCAACACCCTATCTGCGGCTGTTCGGATCGACGCTGGGCGGCTGTTACCTTGCGGCCGAAGCGCTCGCGGCACGCGGCGAAAATCCTGACAATCACGAGCGCTATGTCACGCTGGCGCGGTTTTTTGCCGAAAACGTCACCGTGCAGGCCCCTTCGCTGGAGAAGAGCGTGACCGACGGCGCCGACGCCGTGAACGGCGCGGACGCGGTGCTGCTGGGATAGCGTTTCGATCAATCCTCTCGCGCCTGGCACTGTCATTGCGAGCGAAGCGACCCGTCTACGCTCGCTGCGCGAGCTTCGCCGGGCAGGAGTCCGCCGAAGCGCCCTTGCGCGAAGGCGGAAGCAATCCAGAATCTCACCGCGGTGGGTTTCTGGATTGCTTCGTCGCTTCGCTCCTCGCAATGACGTTGGTAAGACATGACGAAACATTCCCGCGGCGCGATTGCGCCCGAGTTGTTGAAGCGAACTACCCTCGAGATCAAGAGGGCGCAGGGAAGACCGGGTGTCAGCCGCACCCATGGCCTCGCGTGCAGCAAAAAGCACGCGAGTAGTGACCACAGGTACCGCCGAACAAGCCCGGCCTTCCCTGCGCAATGGTTTACGGCTTACTTCGCGCTCTCCTCGGTGAGCCAGGCGTTGTTGTCACCGTCATCGGCGCGATGCGCAAGCATCGTCGCCAACTTGGCACCAGCCTTGGGGTGCCAGGACCACGCGACTTCGCACGTCCGCGTCAGTGTCGTTCGCCTCGCGACACCCTCGCGTCCATCGCATCCCGCGCCCAACGTTCGTGACGACGCGCACGCCCCTCTTGACGAGTGCGGGACGGCGTGGATGAAGCCATTGATTCGGGGTTTGGATCAACGTGAGGAGACTGCGGCAGATTGGCACGACGGGCAATTTGCGCATGGCCGGCATGCATGATCTGCCCGTCGGGCAAACCGGTCGAATTTGGTCTCGACCGACGGCATCAAGCCTCCTACCCGGTGAACATCCAGAGTCGCTCGCTGGCCATGTAGCCGGCCAACAACAGGGCGCCGAAAGCGACGATGAGCGCCGCGGCGCCGACCTCGATTGCGCGCATCGCAAGCATGCCGATCCCCGCCTGCGTCTTCGCTATGCGGCTTGCGACATCGCGGGCGCTGACTGCGACGGTCGCGATCGCCGCGACGGTCGCAGCGGTGCCCAATCCCATCATCAGCGTCGCGCCGACTCCGGTCCAGAACAGGTCCTGCGCCAGCGCAAAGATCAGCACGATGATCGCGCCGGAACAGGGCCGCAATCCGACCGCGACGACCGCGGCCAGCCCGCGCCGCCAGCCGCCTGCGCCCGCGAGCATCGCCGGCTCGGGTCCATGGGCGTGACCCCAGGCCGAGTCGTGGTGGTCATGATCGTGATGGCACTGGAAGCCGTGCACGTGATCGGTGCAACCGTCGACCTGGCATTGCCCGCCGCGCATCGCCGTTGCGCCAGGCCGCGCCTCGGACAACCGATTGGTGGCGGCACTCAGGCTCCTGGCAGCTGGAGCCGACGCGAGCACGAGATCGGGCGCCTGGCGCCAGGTCCGTTCACGGCAGGCGTTCAGGAAGCCGCGGCCTTTGACATAGAGAAGCCGCAGGCCGATCAGGACAACGAGACTATAGCTGACGATCTCGACCAGATGGACAGTCAGGCCGATCGCCTTGGCAGTCGCGCCAAGCAGAACCGCGGCGATGGCCACAACGATAATGGCGACAGCGGATTGGATCCCCGCGGACGCGAATGACAGGACCACGCCGCGGCGCCAAGTCTCTTCATTGGCGACGAGGTAGGACGAGATCACGGCTTTGCCGTGGCCCGGGCCGACGGCATGGAAAATGCCGTAGACAAAGGAGATGCCGAACAGCTCCCACATCGCGACCCCATCCTGCTTGCTCGCCCGGATGAAGCCCGAGAGCGAGCGATAGAAGGCGGCCTGCTCGGCAAAAATCCAGCCCATGAGTCCCGATGCGGACATGCCGGCTGCGGGATGCGGCGCACCAAACGCCGCGCTCCATGCCGGTCCGATAGCGGTCGCGCAGACGATGAGGATCGCCACCAGGGCGGTCGCGGAAACAGCACGCGATCTGGTCATGGGCACTTCACCAGGATTTTGTTGGCGAAGGTTTCCCCGTAGGTGCTGGAAGGATCGAGCGGCACGGCGTCAAGCTGGCTGAGCCGCGCCTGCTCGGCAGCCGTCGGCTGGTGCGGCAGATCGTAGCTCACGAGGCATTGCGGCGCGCCGCTCAACGAGACCGGTTTATCCTTGGCGAATTCGAAATCCACGAAGATCGAGGGGTCGTAGATTTCGATCTGCATGACCTTGGCGGATGCGGCCGCCTTCAGGGGCAAGGTGAAATGCAGGGTGAGAGCGGCGTTCTTGTATTCGAGCCAGTAGTCGAGGGCATCAGAAAATTTCAGCTTCTTGCCGTCGGCGCGCGCAAAAGTGAAATAGCCATATTCCTTCAGCGAATTGACATTGACCTGCGCGAGCGAGGCCAGTTCTTCCCGCGTATACTGCCCCTTTTTCGCATGCGGCAAACCCTGGAGCGCGTAGGCCGAAAACATGTCATCGAACGTCCAGGCATGGCGAACGCCTGTCATGCTGCCGTCAGCGGCGTAAAGCACTTCGCTGTGGAACGTGACCCAGACGTGGGGATGCGCCTCTGCGCGGTTGACGAATGACAGCAAGAGAACGATCACGCAGGAGCAACACGTGCGTTTGATCATGGCCGATCTGCCGAAACGAGGAATGAGGGTACCCGCAGGAAGCGGGGACGGCGGTCTCAAATGCGCTCGCAGCGTAATAGCGCACCGGCTGACGCGTGCGTCTTATGTCGCGCGCCGCGCGAGAGATGTCCCGCGGGACGCCCGGAAGTCGCAATCAGGCGTCAGGTGGCAGGCGGGGCGCGCGACAGAAATGCCGCATGACGGCGTTGAAACACCCGATCGAAAACCGGATTAAACGCACGATCAATCTCGGCGAATTGCACCGGGTGTGGATGTGCCGCTGCGTCCGGCAGCGAAGAGTTCGACAGCAGAAAGCCCGAGAAGCAGATTGGGCAGTGGTCATCATCATCGGCAAGCCGTGCCGGAAGCTGCTCTGCCGCGTGGCGTGTTGTCCGGACGTGCCTGACGCTTACGAGGTCGGAGCGATCGAACCCCGACAAGGCGAGATCATGCTTGTGGACATGCGCGAACGACAACACGAATTGCAGCGCGAGCGCCGCCAGCGCGAGATAGGCTCCGCATCGTCGGGCGAAGGATCGCTCCAATATCATGTCCGCCCCTGCCAAGGAGCCGTTCCCCGGTTTGAAGTCTGGAGGCTCGAAATTACCGCCGTCGGCCGAACGCGCGCAATGGCTAACTTGCATCGGCGATCACCCGGCCATAAACGCGGAAAATATGGCGATGGAGGGGCTGTGAGTGCCGGTCATCCTGACTTTCCTGTCGAGGCAGCGAGCCCTTTAAGTCCCGTCGCGTCACTTTCCCCGGCATTTCCGGGGGCTGCAGAATCGCCTAGTGTGGCAGTTTGGACGTTCTCTTCATTTTCGCTGCAAGTCCTCCGAGAGAACTTCCGAACCAAAACCATGCCAGAATCATAGATTTCCAGTGTCCTTTCGAATCCGAAGTTCGCAAAAGAGCTTGCCGCGAAATCATGCGAACTTCGAATTCGGGGCACTGGAGCCCGATTCGGAAATCGCATTTGAGATGCGCCGATGAACCGTCGCGAACGCCGCGCCGCAGCCCGGCAAACCGGGAAGACTTCGCCCCGTGCGCATGCCGAAACACCCGCCGCGCTCTATGAAGCCGGCCTCGGCCATATGCGGGCCGCACGATATCCCGACGCGCAACTCTGCTGCCAGCAGGCGCTCACCGTGGACTCTCACCACGCAGGCACGCTGCACCTGATGGGTCTGTTGTCGCTGCAGGCCAAACAATATGATCAGGCGCTGGAGTGGATTTCCCGCGCCATCCGGCACGATCCCCTCCCCGCATATTTTCTAAGTCTCGGAACGATCCTGCAGTCGCAGGGACGGCACGATGAGGCGCTGGAGGCTTTCGACAAGCTGGTCCAGCTCAAATTCGACGATGCCCATTTCTGGATGCTGCGCGGCAATTCTCTGGTGAACCTGAAGCGCCCGGGCGATGCCGTAGTGAGCTTTCAGCATGTGCTCAGGCTCGATCCGCGACACTGGGACGCAGCGAACCAATGCGGGATCCTGCTCCACGAGCTGGGGCGGATCGAGGAGTCTCTTTCATATCTCAATCTATGCGACACGCTGCGGCCAAACCATATTCCGACACTGCAGATGCGCGCCGCCCTGCTGTACAATTTGAAGCGCTTCGAGGAAGCGCTCCAGGTCTGCCGGCAGGCGCACGCGCTTGATCCTGACAATGCCGACATTTGCAACAATGTCGGCATTGCGCTTCGACCGTCAGGCAGAGACGAAGGGGCCTTGCAGTGGTTCGACCGGGCGCTCGAGCTTCGCCCGAACTTCAGAGATGCGCTTCACAACAAGGCTGCGGCGCTGACAAAAATTCGCCGGTTCGACGAAGCCTTCGCGATCTATGAACGGTTGAAGGCAGCCGATCCGGGCGACGTCCTCGCAGACTTGGGCACGGCGCATCTTCACCTGCTGCTGGGGAATTTCGAAGCGGGCTGGGCAGGCCGCGAGGCGCGGTGGAAGGACCCCGCGCTGGTGCGAGGCTATCCGAAATTCCGCCAGCCCATGTGGCGGGGACATGAATGCCTCAAAGGCAAGACCATCCTGATCGCCGCGGACGAAGGATTCGGGGATACGATTCAGTTCGTCCGTTACGTGCCAATGGTAGCGGACCTCGGTGCACGGATCATCCTTGTCGTTCAGGACGCGCTGCAGCCGCTGTTGTCGGATTTGCCCGGCGTCGCACAATGCCTTCCGATGTCCGCCTCACATAGTTTGCCGGCATTCGATCTCCATTGCCCCATGATGAGTTTGCCGCTGGCCTTTGCGACCAGGCTCGACACGATTCCATCCTTCCGATCATATCTGCCCGCTCTCCAGGAAGCTCGCGTGCAGACCTGGAGGAATCGCCTCGGCTCTCATGACAGGCTGCGCGTCGGCCTTGTCTGGGCGGGAAATCCCAGGCAAGGAGACGATCACAACCGTTCAATCCCGCTGCGGACATTGTCCCACATCCTCGATGTCGACGCGACGTTCGTCAGCTTGCAGAAGGAGCCGAAGCCTGACGACAAGGCCGCCCTGCAGGAGCTGGCCGGCATCATCGACCTGACAGGCTATTTCGTGGATTTCGCCGAGACGGCAGCACTGGTCAGCTGCCTCGATCTGGTGATTGCGGTGGAGACGAGCGTTGCCCATCTCGCCGGCGCGCTCGGTCGTCCGACCTGGACTCTTCTGTCCTACACGCCGGATCACCGCTGGCTGCTCGATCGCGACGACAGCCCCTGGTACCCGACCATGCGCCTGTTCCGACAGACCCAAACCCGGGATTGGCGGGAGGTCCTCGACCGGGTCCGGAGCGAACTGGAGACGCAAATTTCCCTGTTCAGGCCGGGCGTGCTCTAATTAGCCGGCGGGCGCTGCGAACCACAATTTCAACTTGAGGCCGGGCGAATTGTCGAGCATCTCGATCCGCGCACCATGAAGATGGGCGACGGCGGCGACGAGGCTGAGCCCCAGCCCGTTTCCCGGCGTGTAGCGGCTTTGTTCGAGCCGATAGAAGCGCTTGAAGACACGTTCGTACTGCTCGGCCGGGATTCCGGGTCCGTCATCGCTGATCGAAATGACCGGGCTGCCATTGACGTTTTCGCTTGCGACCACGACGTGCCCTCCGGCACGGCCGTGCTTGATCGCATTGTCGACCAGATTGGCGATGGCGTCGAAGATCAGATCACGATCTCCCGTCACCAGCACCTGGCTATCACCAACCGTGGCGAGGCGAGTGCCGTCCTGTTCGGCGGCGGCATCGTACAGCTCGACGACCTCACCGGCAATTTCAGCCAGGTTCACGGTGCGAAACGCGCCAGTTCGCACCTTGGTCTCGATGTGCGCGATCCGCGCGATCGACGAGAATATCCGCAAGACCGCATCAAGGTCCGCGATGGTGTCGCCGATCAGCGCCTGATCGTCCTCGCCGTTACGCCGGCCGTGAAAGGCCTTTTCCAGGCGCCCGCGCATTCGCGTCAACGGTGTCCGCAGGTCGTGCGCGACGTTGTCGCTCACCTGCTTCACATCGCCCATCAATGCTTCGATCCGGTCCAGCATCAAATTGAGGTTTTCGGCGACGCGATCCCATTCGTCATTGGTGCCGCGGAGCGGGATACGCTTGTCCAGACCGCTCGCCATGATGGCCCGGCTGGTGGCGTTGATCTGTTCAATTCGTCCGACTGTGCGGCGCGTCACCAGCACGCTGGCGACCGCCGCAAGCGCGAATATCAATGCAACGCCGGAGATCACGGCTCTCTTGATCTGCGCCGTGAAGCTGTCGAGATCGCTGATGTCCCGTCCAACCAGGAGCCGATCTCCGCCTGGAAACGTATCGAGCATTCCGCGCACGAGCGGCCGGCCTGCCGCATTCGGCAACGCCTCCTCCGTGCGAAATTCGGCCCACCCCGTCGACGCCACCGCGGCGGGCGGCCATTGCCCCAAGTTGCCGGCAAGCACGGCCAGCGAGGAATCGGCGAGGATATAGACGTGATCTGCAAAACCTTTATCCGCGATTCGTTGTCGGATCAGGCCGGCCAGTCCATCGCGTCCCGATCGCTCGTAAACGTCGCGCAGGCTCGCAGCCTCAGTCGTGATCAAACGATCGGAACGGCTGCGCACATAGGCGGAGGTCGACAGGTAAACGTAGCTGAAGATGATTGAAGCGATCACGCCGAAGGTGCCGATCGCGATCAGCGCCAGCCTGAACGTCGACGACGTGAGTGTCTTAGCCAGGAGCACGGAGACAATACCCCACGCCGCGAACCGTATGGATCAACGGATAGGCCTGCTGGTCGTCGACCTTGCGGCGGACGCGTCCGACATAGACGTCGATGATATTGGTCGAGGGATCGAAATGAAGGTCCCAGACGTGTTGCAGCAACATGGCGCGGGATACAACGCGGCCTTCGTTGCGCACCAGGTACTCCAGCAGCTGGAACTCCCGGGGAAGAAGTTCGATGTCCTTGCCGCGCCGGCTCGCGGTCCGCGAGATCAGGTCGATCGCGAGATCGCCGACCCGCAGGATGGTTTCCTTGGCGATAGTCTCGCTGCGCCGGCCCAGCGCCTCGAGGCGCGCCAGCAGTTCGACGAATGAGAAGGGCTTGACCAGATAATCGTCGCCGCCAGCGCGCAAACCGCGCACTCTGTCGTCGACCTCGCCGAGCGCGCTGATGATCAGGAACGGTGCGCCGATGCCGTCGTCGCGCAATTGTCGCATGACCGCAATGCCGTCGATGTCCGGGAGCATGCGGTCGATCGTGATCACCGCATAGTCGCACTCCGAACCGCGGCTCAACGCTTCGTTCCCGGACGTGGCCAAATCCACCTGGTAGCCGCTGGTCGTGAGCTCCTCCATGAGCTGACCGGCGGTTTCCGGGTCGTCCTCGACCACCAGGATACGGCGGTGACCTCCCGTCATGGTCTTCGGTCTCCGACACAGGTCGGAAGGATCAACCGTTATGTCACGCGAAGGTTGCGCAAAGAGGCGCAAAATGCGCGTGACGATCGCCACCGTTCATTCCGGCCTCACTGCGCCGGAAACTGCGCAGGTGGCGATCGTCGCAGCAGACCCGCTAATAGTAACCGAAGCCGCCATAGCCGTAGTCCGCGCAGGCGTTGACCCATTGCGGTCCGTAGGGCGTCCATACTCTGTACAGGCAGCTGTCATAGCCGAAGGAGGTGAAGAGGAAGGGCGCGCCGAAGAACGCAAAGCGACGACGGAAGCGATTGCGGAAGGCGAAACGATTGCGGAAGCCGAAGCGGTTATGGAAGCCGCGGCCCGCGAAGTGCGAGAAACCTGGCGTGAACGCCGCGCGTGCCGCAAAAGGCGAACCAAAACGCGCGGACGCAAACCGCGGACCTCCGCCCACAAAGCCAGGACGCGCAAAGCCGGGGCGCATCCCAGCGCCGACAAAGCCGGGCCGCATTCCGCCCGCGAAGCCAGGACGCATCCCGCCCGCAAAGCCGGAGCGCATGCCACCCGCCATGCCCATGCCGCCGCCGAAGCCGCCACGCATACCGCCCCCGAAACCGCCACCGTGCATGCCGCCTCCAAAACTACCGCCACCACCATGCATGCCGCCGCCTCCGAAACCACCGCCGCCATGGCCACCACCGCCGCCGCCGAAACCGCCGCCACCCCTGGCGAGGACTGGTGATGCAAGCGCAAGCGCGCCGCCGACCGCACCCACGATAAAATATTTAAGGAGCTTGTCGTTCATCCCGGATCTCCATCCATCATTGCAGCGACGGATCTCGCCGCATGAAGAATAAGACAATCAGGAAAGCGAAATGATCCCGCGACTTCAAATGACAACGGCGACAGATTCTGACAGTGACGTCAGCTTCGTATTGTCTGGAAGGATTTGATCTTCAGGAGTCTGCAGGATCGGTAGAGCGCCCCGTCCGCCGTAGCTCGAAGAGCGAAGGCGGAAGCGATACCCGCCATCCGGACATCTTGCTCGCGTCAGCGCAACGATGGATTTCGCTTTCGCTCAATTCATCCTACGCGCTCGCCCCGCGACAATCGAACGCATGCTACCTGATCGTGACCGTGATCTTTTGCGATACGACCGGCGGATCGAACGGGTAGTGCTTGGCATCACCGAGCACCAGTTGGAGCGTGTGCTTGCCGGGCGGCAGCTCGATGCGCGCCTCGGTCTGGCCGGCGCCGAAATGAAGATGGTTCTTGTCCTGCGGGATCGGCTCGTTGACATTGAGCGGTTCATTCACGTCGACCAGCAAATGATGATGGCCGCTGTTCTTGTAAGTGTCGCCCGCATGTGTGACACCCATGTTGCGCAGGCCGAAACGACACCAGAAACCGCCCTTGATGACCGCGCCGTTCTGCGGCCAGATGAAATAGACAAGCGCATCCTTTGGCGCGGGCGTTCCTTGAGCGTAGGCAGCGCACGACAGGGCTGCCAGCGCCGCGGCTAGCAGAACAAGCCTGACGATCCTCATGAACATGACCCCCTGTGACCCCTAAGGAGAGAGAGCTATTCGAAATCCGTGTGTCGGGTATCGAACGTTGGTGTCGTAATTATCGCGGTTCGCCGGCCGCGCATATCGCGCGTCATTCTGCCAGGACCCGGACCGGATGACATGAGACTCGCAGTCGCCCTCGATCCAGGCCGAGCCGTCCGACGGAGCTCCCTGATAGGTCCGGTGCCAGCAATCCTCGACCCATTGATCGACGCCGCCGCCCATATCGTACAGCCCGAACGGATTTGGCTTGAAACTGCCGACTTTGGCCGGCTGCTCGGCGGCCGCGACATCGCCGCAGTTCTTGCAGTTGGCCATGCCGGGCTGAAGCTCCTCGCCCCACCAGTACCTGGTCTGCGTCCCGCCGCGGGCTGCATATTCCCATTCGGCCTCGCTCGGCAGCCGATACGCCTTGCCCGTTGCAGCCGCGAGCCAGGCGACGAATTGCTTGGCATCGCTCCAGCTCACGTTGGTGACGGGCGCGTCGTCCTTGCCGTTTGCCGTAAACCCACAAGCCTTCGCCGCGGCGCACTGGTTCCATTCGCGAACGGAAATCGGATACCGGCTGATCGCGAACGGCTTGATCGTGACATGGTGAACCGGCTTCTCCGTGATGTCCTCGTTGCTGCCCATCGCGAAGCTGCCGCCCTGAAGCATGTTCATTTCCGGCTCATGGAGCGCGGGGGCCGGTTGGATCGCGGGTGTGCGAGCCGCGAGCTGCGGTTGCGAGATCGCCTCTTTCGCAGCCGGGGCGGCCGAAGGAGCGGGCCGGGTTTGAGAGGCCGCTTCCTGAACGGCAGGCGCCGCGGGCCGCGAAGGCTGAGGTGCCTGCGCCGCCTGCTGTCCAGCGGGTGACTGCAACGGCGCACTCGCAACCCCCGGCAAAACCCGCGCCGCCTCCTGCCGCGCCTTTTCAAGCGGCGGAAGCAGGTACCAGAGCGCGCCGCCCGCGAGGACCAGCAAGATCAGGCTCAGCAAAAAGATCAGGATGTTCTCCCGGCGCTTGCGGGACCTGCTCAAAGCGGACGGGTCCGGAAGCACCCGGTAGACTCTCACGGGGTCGGTGATGTTCTTGACCTTGCGATCTCCGAGCGATTCATATCCGCAAACCAGCTTGTGCTTGATCTGCTCATAGATGCCGCCGGAGATATAGACTTCGCCGGGCTCGGCGATGCTCTCAAGACGCGACGCAACGTTGACGCCGTCGCCATAGATGTCGTCGTCCTCGATGATCACGTCGCCCAGATTGACCCCGATCCGATACTCGATCCAGTGATCCTTCGGCAGCGACGCGTTGCGTCCGATCATGTTTTGCTGGATGACGATGCCGCATCTCACGGCTTCGACGGGACTGTCAAAGATGGCGAAGAAGCCGTCGCCGGTCGTTTTGACGAGTCTTCCGTGGTGTTCCACGATGCTGGGCTCGATGAGGTCGCGCTGGATTCGCTTCACGCGCGCATGCGTGCCTTCTTCATCGACCTGCATGAGACGGCTATAGCCGACGATGTCGCCGGCGACGATCGCCGCGAGACGGCGCGGAGTGAGCGCGCGCGGCGGCACATCAGTCGTCCTGCCTGAGTTGATATCGCGAATCTTGTCGCGCATGGCGCCACTCTACGCCCCTGAAACTAACTTATTCTGACCTTAAGTCGAACCGGCGCGGTTCCGGCCAATCGAGCAGGTGAAATTACTTGGCGCGCATCGTCGCGCGACACATCAGTCAAACTCGGTGCACACAATAGCAAAGAGCGTCTGGCGTTGCCAGAAAGTTCGTCGTCGGGAATTTCAGGTTCGTTGTCGAGACTTGTGGAACCGAAGTTCTATAGACATGCGCGACCGACGAGTCGTCGGATCCATGTCGGCGAGGCCGGTGTCGGAACACGTCAGTCATTCTGACGTTCGCGGCCTTTTGATGACCAACTCCAGCCTGGCCGAACTCCACGGGCAATCGCCCGCGCCGATCGCATACGTCTTTCCGTCGTCGGGCCGGTATTTTGCTCGGTCCGGGATAACATTCGCCGGTTTGCCTTCTCCGCCCCCGGCGCAATTGTTGAAGGCGCTGATCGCGGTCACGGCGTCGCGCAAAGTTTCGTGAAATCGTCGCGCGGCCGCTCTATGATCGAGTTATGAAATGCCAGTTTTATCAGGCCCTGACGATCGTCGCATTGCTTGCGATGCAGGGCGAAGCGCCGCGCGCCATGGCGGACAGCGCCGCTCCCGTCGATCTGCGCATTCTCGCGATCAACGATTTTCACGGCTATCTTCGCCCGCCGCCCGGAGGGATCAGGATCACCGATCCCGAGGACCGCAGCAAGAAGATCACCGTCCGCGCCGGCGGGTCGGAGACGATGGCCACGCTGGTCAGGCAGCTGCGCCAGGGCCACAGCAACAGCATCTTCGTCGCCGCCGGAGACCTGATCGGCGCAAGCCCGTTCATGTCGGCGATGTTCCACGACGAGCCCACCATCGAATCCCTGTCGATGATGGGGCTCGAAATCTCCTCCGTCGGCAATCACGAATTCGACGAAGGCAAGAACGAGCTGCTCAGGATGCAGAACGGCGGCTGCCATCCGACCGACAAATGCCAGGGGCCACACCCGTTCGAAGGCGCCAGATTTCACTATCTGGCGGCCTCCACCATCGACAAGAGCACGGGCAAGACCCTGTTTCCGCCCTACGAGGTCAGGGAGTTCGATCATGTTCCGGTTGCCTTCATCGGGCTGACGCTGAAGGGCACGCCCGAGATCATCTCGCCGGCCGCCGCCGCAGGCCTCGAATTCCGCGACGAGGCCGAAACCGTCAATGCGCAGGTCGCGGAGCTGAAGGCGCGCGGCGTCCAGGCCATCGTGGTGCTGATCCACGAGGGCGGCTTTCCAACCGGCGATTACAATGAATGCCCGGGCATCTCCGGGCCGATCGTCGACATCGTGAAAAAATTCGATCGCGCGGTCGACGTGGTGATCAGCGGCCACACCCACCAGGCCTATGTGTGCGAGATCGACGGACGGCTGGTCACCAGCGGCGACAAGTTCGGCACCCTCGTCACCGCGATCGACCTCAAGCTTGATCCCTCAACGCGCGATGTCATCAGCGCCAAGGCCGACAACGTCATCGTCCGCACCGGCGCCTACCCCAAGGACCCCCAGCAGACAGCGCTGCTTGAATCCTACGACAGGGTCGCCGCACCGATCGCCAACCGCCGCGCCGGCTCGATCACGGCAACGTTGTCGCGCGTCCCCAACGATGCCGGCGAGAGCGTGCTCGGCGATGTCATCGCGGACGCGCAGCTGGCCGCGACCCGAAGCGAGGCTGCCGGCGGCGCGGTGGTCGCCTTCACCAATCCCGGCGGCATCCGCACCGATGTCATGAAACGGGGCGACGGCGCGGTCACTTACGCGGACATTTTCGCCAGCCAGCCGTTCCGCAATCAGCTGGTCACGCTGACGCTGACCGGCGCGCAGCTCAGGGACATGCTCGAGCAGCAATGGGCCGATCCCAAGCGAACGCGGATCCTGCAGGTTTCGAAGGGCTTCAGCTATGCGTGGGATGCAGCGAGGCCTTACGGCGAGCACGTGACCGCCGCCTCGATGTCGCTGAACGGGACGCCGATCGATCCGGCGGCGAGCTACCGCGTGACTGTGAACAATTACCTCGCACTGGGCGGTGACGGCTTCACCGCGCTGAAGCAGGGGACGGCGCAGCAATTCGGCGTCTACGACGACGAAGCGCTGTTCGGCTATGTCGGGGCCAACAGCCCCATTCAACCCGCCCCCACCGACCGGATTGCGCGGACGAACTGACGGGCAAGGGCCGCTTCGCCCTGGCGCCCCGACGTTCGCGTGATTCGCGGCAATTGCCCGATGCGAATGCAAACAACCACCAGCAATGATATCTGCCGGTGGTTGTTTGATTCCGCCTCTTCGCGAACCTGCCCCAAACAGGATGCGAATATTGGAATCGGACCGCCAGCGGCTCTTTCCGAGCGGCACCTGAGAGCCTAAATTAACGGTTTCGTGCAGGCGGCTGGATGCGCTTGCCGCCAGGGGATCGCATGTCGACGCTCTTTCTCACCCATCCGGCATGTCTCGAACATGCCACGCCTCCGGGGCATCCGGAACGCGCCGACCGCCTGCGCGCGGTCAAACAGGCGCTGTCCGAGGAGCGCTTCAATACGCTTGCGCGAGACGAGGCTCCGCAAGGCAATCTCGACCTGGTGACGCTGTGCCATAACGAGCACTACGTGACGGAGCTGCGCCACATCGCGCCGACCAGCGGCACGATCTATATCGACGGCGATACCTCGATGTCTCCCGGCACCTGGGAAGCCGTGATGCGCGGTGTCGGCGGGGCCGTGGCCGCGACCGACGCGGTGATGTCGGGCACCCACCACAATGCGTTCGTTGCGATCCGTCCGCCGGGTCATCATGCCGAAATCGGCAAGCCGATGGGCTTCTGCTTCTTCGACAATGTCGCCATCGCCGCGCGTCACGCGCAGCGCAATTACGGCATCGGCCGTGCGGCGATCGTCGATTTCGACGTGCATCACGGCAACGGCACCCAGGACATTTTCTGGGCCGACGCCAGCGTGATGTACTGCTCGACGCACCAGATGCCGCTGTTTCCCGGCACCGGATCGAGCGGTGAGCGCGGCGAGCACGACACCATCGTCAACGCGCCGCTGGCGTCGGAGGACGGCAGCGCGCAATTCCGTGCCGCGTTCGAGCAAAGGATCCTGCCGCAATTGCGGAAATTCGCGCCCGAGCTGATCGTCATTTCAGCCGGATTCGACGCGCATTACCGCGATCCGCTGGCCTCCCTCAACCTGAAGGCGGACGATTTCGGCTGGGTGACGCGCAAGGTGATGGATGTCGCCGAGGCAAGCGCGGCGGGACGAATTGTTTCGGTGCTCGAGGGCGGCTATGATCTGCAGGGACTGAAGGAATCGGTCACAGAGCACGTCACCGCGCTGATGGGCGCGTGAGCGCCGGCGCCCTCATCCCCGCCACAATCCGTCCGCAGTGATGATCTCAAACTCCGCGCCGACCAACGCGCACTCGCAGGAAGACAGGATGGCCGAAAACAGCCTATCGGAAGTCAGACAGCTCAGCTTCGAACGCGCGATCGAGGAGCTCGAATCGATCGTCAGGCGGCTTGAGGACGGCAAGGTGCCGCTGGAGGAGTCGGTGGCCATTTACGAGCGCGGCGAGGCGTTGAAACAGCGCTGCGAGGAACTGTTGCGGCAGGCGGAAGCGCGGGTGGACAAGATCACGACCGGAGCAAACGGCCAGGTCAACGGCACC
>Ga0265339_10001298_pt1 | contig 18696 bp, 11 predicted proteins | sample 4CB219metaG_FD_202085 | JGI IMG/M metagenome (GOLD analysis project Ga0265339, IMG submission 202085) | Rhizosphere microbial communities from Carex aquatilis grown in University of Washington, Seatle, WA, United States - 4-CB2-19 metaG | ecosystem: Host-associated > Plants > Roots >... | reverse complement strand
GGCGCGAATCCACTTCTCCTGGTGCGGGAGTTGAGCCTTCTTGGCAAGCTGACGGCGAGCGTGTCGATGGACGCCATCCCGGCGCTGGCCGAGCTCGATCCGGAACGCTGTTACGTTGCCTGGGAGATGACTCTGGCAACAGCAGCAGGTGTCGATGCGATCCGCGACGTCTTCATCTTTGTCGAAGATGCGTGCGAGTTGAGCATCGATGCGGACGGCGACAGCGTGGCGGCAGCCGCAACCCCGGCAGGGAGGAGCGATGGCGAACGCACTGCGCGCGCTCTGATGGAGAAGCGCGCGACCTCAGGCCGGCGCGAGTACGACAAGCCCGATGTGGCCACCAGCCTGCGGGTTCCGGCGGCAAAGCTGGATCAGCTGGTGAACCTGGTTGGCGAGCTGGTGACGGTGCAGGCGCGCCTCAGCGAGCTGGCTCAGCGGCGCGAGGACGCGGAAGTCACAGCTATCGCCGAGGAGATCGAGCGGCTGACATCGGCCTTGCGCGAAAACTCGATGAACATCCGCATGATGCCCATTCGAGGGACGTTCGAGAAGTTTCGGCGGCTGGTGCACGATCTTGCCCGCGATCTGGATAAAGACGTGGAACTGGCGGTGGAAGGGGCGGAGACCGAACTGGACAAGTCGGTGATCGAGCAGTTGGGCGACCCGCTGATGCACCTGATCCGCAACAGCATGGATCACGGGGCGGAGCCGGCCGCCGCTCGAATGGCACAGGGAAAGACCGGGACGGCGCGGATCGAGCTCAGGGCGCGGTACTCGGGAGCCAGTGTGCTGGTTTCGGTGTCGGACGACGGGCGCGGAATCGATGCGGCGGCGGTTCGTGCCCGCGCCATTGAGAAAGGCCTGATTGCGCCGGAGACCGAGCTCTCAGAGAAAGAGGTCTTCGCGCTGATCTTTCAGCCGGGCTTCTCGACCGCCAGCCGGGTGACCGATGTCTCGGGACGCGGAGTGGGAATGGATGTGGTGCGCCAGCGGGTGGAGAGCCTGCGCGGCACCATCGATGTGGCCAGCACCGCGGGATCGGGCACCAGCGTGACTATGCGGCTGCCGCTGACCATGGCGATTATCGACGGGTTGCTGGTGACGGTGGGAGAGGGGAGCTTTGTGCTGCCGATGGCCTCGACGCTGGAGTGCATCGAGCTTACGCGGGACGACATCGAGCGCAGCAACGGCAAGCACCTGGCCACCGTGCGCGGGCAGATTGTTCCCTATGTGCGGTTGCGCGAGTACTTCCACGTGGCCACGCCGCCGCCGGAGATCGAGCAGATCATGCTGGTGGAAACCGGGGAGGGCCGGGTCGGATTTGTGGTGGATAAGGTTCTGGGAAACTGCCAGACGGTGATCAAGAGCGTGGGGCGGCTTTATCGGCAGGTGCCCATGGTATCCGGAGCGACCATCCTGGGCAACGGGACGGTGGCTCTGATTCTGGATCCGGATCGATTGATCCAGGACGTTATGCGCGCGGACCGGACCCGGGAGAGCAGGCGAACTTCGGCCGGCGGAGGCAGCCGGCCGAGGGATGGAACTCCGGGCGCTGCCTCGCTGCACAGCAAGGGCGGTGGCGCAGACGCCAGCGCAATGGAATTGGCAATCTAACCAGGGCCTTACTCGGTTCATGGACTCATGCGGCCTCCCCAGGCTGTGGGTTCCTGGAAAGAGCAGAGGGAAATCCCGAGTGCAAGGAGAGACTTCATGGGAACTGCAGTGGTACATGGAAGCCGGCGGCTGAACGGCCATGCCAATGAACATCGCGAAAACGGCAACGGCGAAGCCGCTCTGGCGAGCCGGGAGCGGCCGTCGAAGGCCAATGGCGAGGACACCGATCTCATGTTGATTTTGCAGGAGATCATGCGCCTGGTGGACGCATCGAAGGAAGGCCGGCTGACCGAGCGCGGCCAACCCCAACGCTTCAACGGCATGCAGCGCGACCTGATCCAGGGTGTGAACGAAATGCTGGACGCGATTCTGCTTCCCATTGGCGAAGGCAATCGCATCCTGGCGCAGATCTCGTCGGGCAAGATCGACGAACTGATCATGCACACTTACCAGGGCGACCACGAGAAGATGAAGGTGGCCGTCAACAACGTGGCCCTGGTGACCCAGGGGCTGCAGAAGGAAATGGCGCGGCTCATTGAGGCTTCAAAGGAAGGCCAGCTTTCCGACCGCGGCAAGCCGGAGCAGTTCCAGGGCGCCTACGCAGAGATCGTACGCGGCGTGAACACCATGCTGGATGCCATCCTTCTGCCGATTGGCGAGGGCAACCGCATCCTGGCGCAGATCTCCGCAGGCAAGATCGATGAGTTGATCACGCAGATCTACAAAGGCGACCACGAGAAGATGAAGGTCGCCGTCAACAGCGTTGCCATGGTTCTGCAAGGGCTGCAAAAGGAACTTGGGCGCTTGATCGCCGCATCCCATGCCGGGGAATTGTCCGAGCGCGGTAAGCCGGAGCAGTTCCAGGGCGCATTCGCGGAAATCGTACGCGGCGTGAACAACATGCTGGATGCCATTCTTCTGCCCATTGGCGAGGGCAATCGCATTCTGTCCCAAATCTCGGCGGGCAAAATCGACGAGCTGATCACGCAGACCTTCAAAGGCGACCACGAGAAGATGAAGGTCGCCGTCAACAGTGTCGGTATTGTGCTGCAATCGCTCAACAAGGAGATGGGACGGCTGTCCGAAGCCGGGCGGCAGGGCCAGCTCTCGACGCGCGGCAAGGATAGTGAGTTCCAGGGCGCGTTTGCCGGAATTGTGCGCGGCGTCAATGACATTCTCGAAGCCGTGATCGCCCCGCTGAACGTCTCCGCGCGGTATGTCGATCTGATCTCGAAGGGGGACGTCCCGGCGCAGATCACCGACACTTACAACGGAGATTTCAACCTGATCAAGAACAATCTCAACACCCTCATCGTGGCCATGAACGACATCACCAGGGCAGCGGAAGGGATTGCCAAAGGCAACCTGACCGTGGAACTCCACGAACGGTCGGCGCAGGACAAGCTGATGCAGGCCCTCTCCAGCATGGTGGCGGGGCTTACCCAGACGGTGTCGGAGATTCGTTCCATTGCCGGCGAGGTTTCGGCGGCCAGCCAATCCATTTCCACCGCGTCGGTGCAGGTCTCAAAGGGCGCCAGCTCGCAGGCGGCAGCGGCCGAGGAAGCTTCCTCGTCCATGGAAGAGATGGTCTCCAACATCAAGCAAAACGCCGACAACGCCAGCCAGACCGACAAGATTGCCAACAAGAGCGCCAAGGACGCGCAGGAAAGCGGGAAGAGCGTGCTGGAGGCGGTGGCCGCGATGAAGGAGATTGCCAACAAGATCTCGATCATCGAGGAGATTGCGCGGCAAACCAACCTGCTGGCGCTGAACGCGGCCATTGAAGCGGCCCGCGCGGGCGAGCATGGCAAGGGCTTTGCCGTTGTGGCAGCCGAAGTGCGCAAGCTGGCGGAACGCAGCCAGAAGGCGGCCGGAGAGATTAACCAGCTCTCGGCCACCACGCTCAAGGTGAGCGAGAAGTCGGGCGAAATGCTGGAGAAGCTGGTGCCCGACATCCAGCGCACGGCGGAACTGGTGCAGGAGATCTCGGCTGCCAGCAAGGAGCAGGATACCGGCGCCGAGCAAATCAACAAGGCTCTGCAACAGCTTGAGCAGGTGATCCAGCAGAACGCCTCGGCCGCGGAGGAAATGGCCTCCACCACCGAGGAGCTGACCGGTCAATCGGATCAGCTTGTGAGCGCGCTTTCCTTCTTCCGCACCGGAGACGATGAGGGCGCCCAGGAGCGCCACCACGCCGGTGTGAAGCCCGCGCGGCAGGCACATGCGGCCCCCGTAAAGGCGGTAAAGGGGAATGGCCACGGTCCAGCGCTGGCGGCGAGGACGGCGCCGAAGAGCGGTGTCAGCCTCCGGCTCAGTGACAAGCACGACGAACAGGACGCTGAGTTCGAGCGTTATTGACTGCCACGGGCGCGGGAGCCAAGGCTCTCGCGCCGGGGCGGACCTCCCAGGGAGGCCCGCTCCAGTCTTCACGATGAGAGAGGAGTATAGGCATGAGTGTCAGCGAAATCACGGAGACGCGGCAGTATCTCACCTTCAAGCTTGGCCAGGAGGTGTTTGCCACCGACGTGGCGAAGGTGAGAGAAGTGCTGGATCTCACCCCCATCACAGCCATCCCCCGCACGCCGGACTTCATGGCTGGAGTCATCAACTTAAGAGGAAGCGTGGTGCCGGTGGTCGATCTGCGGCTTTGCTTCGGCATGTCGAAGACCGAAACCACGCGCAATACCTGCATCGTTGTGGTCGAAGTTCTGCTGGACAACGAGTCGATTGTGATTGGCGCGCTGGCCGATTCGGTTGAGGAAGTGATTGACCTTGAGCCGGAGCAGATTGAGCCGGCGCCGCGCATCGGCACCCATATCCGCACCGATTTCATTCGCGGCATGGGCAAGCGCGACACCCAGTTCATCATGATCCTCGACATCGATCGGGTATTCTCCGCCGAGGAACTGGCGGTGGCGCGTGGTCAGGAATCCAGCCGGCCTCAAACAGAACTGGCCGCATAACCCACAAGGGGGGCGGCGAATCCCGCCCCATCATTTGCCATGAATGATCACGACGAATCCATTTCGACCCGAGACTATTCCCGCCTGCGCCAGCTCATTTACCAGGAGGCGGGAATTGCCCTCGGCGCCGGGCGCAGGACCATGCTCGAGGTGCGCATCAAGCGCAGGCTCAAGGAACTCGCCATTCATTCCTACGGCGAGTATTGCGATTACCTCTTTTCACGACAGGGTTCCGAGAGCGAGTTGGGACGCCTGATCGATGTTGTCACCACCAACAAGACAGACTTCTTTCGCGAGCCCCACCACTTTGAATTGCTGACCACAACGGTTCTTCCCAGCCTCACGTCGAATCCGCTGCTGGTGTGGAGCGCGGGCTGCTCAACCGGCGAGGAACCTTACACGCTGGCCATGGTTCTGGACGATTACGCGCGCGCCCACAGCGGATTCTCATTTCGCATCCTGGCCACGGACGTGTCCACGATCGTGCTCGAGAAAGCGCAGATGGGAATCTACTCGAGTGAAGCGGCGCGGCCCGTGCCTCCCGCACTCAAGGCCAGGTACCTGATGCAGAGCCGCAACCGCGACGAAGGCCGCGTGCGCGTTGTGCCCGAGCTGCGCCGTCTGATTGAATTCCGGCGGCTGAACTTTATGGACGCGGACTACGGCATCGGCCGGAAAGCCGGCGTTATCTTCTGTCGCAACGTCATCATCTACTTTGACCGGCCCACGCAGCAGCGCATTCTCAGAAAAATCTCGGATTGCCTGGAGCCCGGCGGCTATCTCTTTGTAGGTCATGCGGAAACTCTGCATGAGCTGGATCTGCCGTTGGCGCCCATGGCGCCCACTCTCTACCGGAGGATCGATGAAGGCGCATGAAGGCTCCATTCAGGACGTTTATATACAGCCGGGCGAATCCCGCCTGGTGACGCAGCCTGCGATCTTCCGTACCGTGCTTGGCTCCTGCGTGGGGGTCGCATTCCTGGTTCCCCGCCTGGGCGTTGCCGCGCTTTGCCATCCCATGCTGCCGCGCTGCCCGCTCAATCTTCACGGCAAGTCTGCGGGAACACGCTATGTGGATTTCGCCATTCGCGACCTGGCGCGCCAGCTGGACTCGCTTGGAGCCGCGAGGACCGAGACGCGGGTGAAGCTCTTCGGCGGGGCCGATGTTCTTACCGTGGCCGACGGACATTCCCGGCCAACCGTGGGCCGATTGAATTGGGAGATGGCTTTGCGCACTCTGGAAGAAGAGGGTTACGGCGTCGCCGCATCCAGCCTCGGTGGCAGGTCGGGGGTGCAGATTCAGTTTCATACCGATACCGGCGAAGTGATCCTGCGCAGGTTGGATCGTACTGTGTCGCGACGGCGTACGAAGCCTCCTGAGCCATTTCACCCATCCGGCAGACGCCAATAGCAAGGGAAGAGGCGATCGTGGATACCAGCAAAGTCCGGGTATTGATCGTGGACGACTCTGCCGTTGTGCGGCAGACGTTGAAGGAAGTGTTGTCGTCGGACCCGGAGATCGAGGTCATTGGAACCGCCGCCGACCCTTTTGCCGCCGCCGAGCGTATTGGCGAGGAAATGCCTGACGTCATCACTCTCGACATTGAAATGCCGCGGATGGACGGGCTCACCTTCCTCAAAAAGATCATGAGCCAGCATCCCGTTCCGGTGGTGATCTGCTCCAGCCTTGCGGAAGAAGGCGCGCAAAGTACGCTTCGGGCCCTGGAATATGGCGCGGTCGACATCATTACCAAGCCACGGCTGGGGACCCGCCAATTCCTTGAAGAGTCGCGGATCACATTATGCCAGTCGGTCAAAGCCGCGGCTGCGGCGCGGCTGCACCCGCTCCGCCCCAGCCAGCTTGTCGAGCCGAAACTGACTGCGGATGCGATTCTGTCTCCCGCCACACGCGCGATGATTGAAACCACAGAGAAAATTGTCGTCATTGGAGCTTCCACCGGCGGAACCGAAGCATTGAAAACGCTGCTTGAAGCGTTGCCGCCGGATACTCCGGGCATCGTGATTGTGCAGCACATGCCGGAGTTGTTTACCCGCGCCTTTGCCGGCAGGCTCGATGGCCTGTGCAGCATCAGCGTGAAAGAAGCCGAAACCAACGATAGCGTCATTCGCGGCCGCGCACTCATCGCGCCCGGCAATCACCATATGCTTCTCAAGCGCAGCGGCGCCAGATACTATGTTGAAATCAAAGATGGTCCGCTGGTCTCCCGGCATCGCCCTTCCGTCGATGTGCTCTTTCGCTCGGCCGCGCGCTATGCGGGACAAAACGCGGTCGGCGTCATCCTCACCGGCATGGGCGACGACGGCGCGCACGGAATGCTCGAGATGAAGCAGGCCGGCGCCTTCACCATCGCTCAGGATGAAGCCACTTGCGTTGTTTTCGGCATGCCCAAGGAAGCTATCAAGTTGGGCGCTGTCGATAAGGTGGTGCCGTTGCAGAGTGTTGCAGCGGCCGTTCTTGCTCATGCGCGATGAAAGTGCGGACCGATTCCAATTCCATTCAGGCCCCCCCGCGCCGGGAGATAAGTCGAGACCCTTCTAGCAAATGCGCTCCTCAAAAGTACTGGAGCTTAGCTCAAAAAGCGGTCAACTCGGCTGAATTCGAGTTGCACACTCATTCCCGGCTGTGCGGCTTTCGCTCGCCTTTGAGCTCCTCTGAGCAGGAAATGCCTTCCGTCGCTGCCCACCCTCAAGCGCGGATGCACTTTGATTTCTGCTGATAAGGCCATTATTCAGTGAAATCCCGAATTCGGGATGGCTGCTTCGTATTTTCATATTTTCAGCGAACTCCCGAGGGTCCCGGACCAAATGAGTCCCATATCAAGGTTAAACATTCTTAATGATTTAACACGGGTGAAGATATTCGTTCAGTTCGGTATCCATCGTGCTAAGAACATTGCAAGAGAATCTGTCTTTTCAACAAACCCGTATCTCGGCCCGTTCGCAGGGTAGGGGGGAGATAGCGGGTTTGAATGTATCCGGATGTGGACGTTGGCCGTTAATTGGCGTTCGCAAGTCGCCAGGCAAGCGGAACGTGGGCTTCTCAACCGAGTCGCTGATTATGCCAATTCGGAGTGAAAAGGCTAAACGTACTTCGTTCCCGTAACTGAACCAAACAGTGGGTTTGCTGTCCCGAAAGCTGGAGGAATTAATTCAATGACACGTTTGATGAGATTATGGCTTGCCGTCGCCGCGCTGATAGTTATGGCGACGGTGCAGACGGCGGCCCAAACGAATTCGGCAACGCGTGGTGGCTTGGGTGGCGTGGTCTACGACCAGGCCGGAGCCCTTGTGCCAGGGGCTACAGTGCAGATCTTTGGCCCCCAGGGACAATACACGGTGAAAACCGATGCGTCCGCGCGTTATGAGGTTAACGGCTTGATTCCAGGCTCATACAAGGTGGTGATCGAGGTTTCCGGGTTCAAGAAATTTGTCTCGGATCATAACTCGGTGGTCGTGGACCATACCGCGACCCTCGACATACATCTCCAGGTGGGAGCTGTCAGCGACACCGTGCAGGTGGACGCCGGCGCGGTGCAGATTGACACGGAAAGCACTTCGCTGAATGCTCCGATCTCCGATGAACTGTATCAGTCTCTTCCCGTGGCCAGGAACGTATCGGCGATCTTCTCGCTGGCGCCCGGCGTGGTGACCGGCGGCGGCACTGGCGCGGCCAATCCGTCAATTGGCGGAGCAACCGGCCTTGAGAACCTCTACCTGGTGGATGGTGTGACCATCACTGACCAGGCGTTCGGCGGCCTGGGCACCTACAACCGGTACTTCGGGTCGCTGGGCAGCGGCGTGAACCTGGCGTTTATCAAGGAAGTGGACGTGAAGACCGGCGGCTTCGAGCCCAAGTACGGGCGTGCGGACGGCGGCATCGTTGAGATCGTAACCAAGTCGGGTAGCAGCCGTTATCACGGCGCACTGGCTGCCTACTTCGGACCCGGCTCATTTTATGCGGAACGCACCCAGCTCTACACCTTTAACTACGTGAACTTCATCGAGCCCGAGTACCTTTCGAATCCGCAGTACGACCTGGCGGCCGAGTTCGGCGGCCCGGTCCCGGGGATGAAGGGCAAGATGTTCTTCTTCGGCGCGTTTGACCCGTCACTGAATCAGGACATAGCAATGGCGCCTCCGGGAACGCCGCTGAACGCTCATGGCCCCTATGCCTACAGCGCAACCACCCTGAGCTGGGCAGGCAAGCTGACCTGGCAGCCGTTTGACAAGCTTCAGATCGAAGCATCGAGCTTCGGTGATCCGGCGCATCACAATCAGATCCCTGGACCGACGTGGCAATCTGGCCTGACCGCGGGCAACGCGGATTCCGTAGGAACCGCGTACAACTACGGCAGCCGTGACTCGGTAGCCCGCGTTAGCGTTTCGCCCACTCCCACATGGACTGCGCTTGGCTACTTCACTTACAACTTCAACCATTTCAATGAAAACCCGCTGCACGACAATTACACCATCCAGGACCGCACGGTCTCGCCCTTCGTGACCACCTACATCGGCGGTTACGAGCCAACCAAGAACGACGACTATGGTTTGACCGGCGAAACCCAGAAGAAAGTCCATTTCCTGGGCGACCACACTCTGGGCGTCGGGTACTCCTACGATCACACCAACTTCCTGGACCAGCCGACTCGCACCGGTGCGTTGTTCCCGATTCCGGGAGCGAACGCCGCGGGTGCCGACCTGAACCCGCTGCTGGGTGCGCATGCCAGCGCCATCGGCCAGATGACGAATGCGACGTTCCGGCTATTGACGTCTGACGCAACTTGCACTTACTGCAGCAAGTTAGAAGACGGGACCCCAGTGTATCTGCAAGTGATCCGCGGCACCTACAAGGGCCTCAGTGTGCAGGCCAAGAGCCGTTATCAGGACGCCTGGGTCAACGATTCCTACCAGTTGAACCATCACCTGACGCTGAACGCCGGCCTCCGTTGGGAGCAGCAATGGTATGAAGGCAGCATCCTGAATTACCTCTTCAACGACAACTGGTCGCCGCGGCTGGGCGCAGACTGGGACCCGTGGGGAGACCAGAAGAGCAAGGTGTTCTTCAGCTACGCACGCTACCAAATGGTGCTTCCACTCGATGCCGCCATTCGCCAGTTGGGCAACGAACAGGACGATACAACGTTCTTCTTCGCGCCGCAGGCAGACGGTAATGGCCAGGTGAAGCGCGACAGCCTGGGAGCCGTTATCCCGATGATGGATGCAGCCCATACTCTGAACTTCACGCAGGGCAAGAACGGCACCCATACATCGTTCGGCTCGCCGAGCTTTGCTTCGTCCACGGGAGAAGGCATCCTTCCTCAGACAAAGATGGAATACGAGAACGAATACGTGCTCGGTATTGAGCGCGAGATCACCCCGGGCACCGTGTTGGAAGCTCGGTACAGCGATCGCCGACTGGGCCGGGTCGTGGAAGACATCGGATCGGAGTCACCTGAGGGTTCGCTGATCGATCACGGATATGCGGGCGGCATCGCGAACGTAACCTCGACGACCGATATTTCAGTCAACGAACAGTACGTACCCTACACCGCAGACCAGTGGAATACGGCCTACGCGCAGGCGACCCAGAACGGCAAAGTCCCCCTCACTGCAGACAACTATGTACCCCCCGTGCCGGGCTGCACGTACGACAGCGACACCTCCGTGGCAGACGGTGGGCTGTTCACCAAATATGACGGCTCGCCGTATAGCGGCAATTGCATCCCGAACTACACCGTGGCAGGGGACGCCGGGGCGGACGGCAAACCGGATGGCTTCGTGAATCCGGTGCGCCGCTACCAGGAAGTGGTGGTTGAATTCACTCGCAACCTGCGCAACCACTGGCAGGGACGCGCCAACTACCGCTATGCCAAGCTGTGGGGCAACTACGAAGGCCTGTTCCGCAACGACAACGGGCAGTCGGACCCCGGCATCAGCTCGCTGTTTGACTTTACCGCCGGCCAGATCGGCCTTCTGGGCGATCAGTTCAAGCCGGGATTCCTCAACACCGATCGGCGCAACGTCTTCAACGTGGACTTGGCCTACACGGCAGCTAAAGACTCCGTCCTGTCGAAGGTGAACCGGATGACGCTGGGCACCAATCTGCGCGCGCAGGCAGGCAACCCGCTGAGCGCCTACGCCAGCCACCCAATCTACCTCAACACCGGTGAAGTACCGATCGGCGGACGCGGCACCAAGGGCAATCTTCCGGCGACGTTCCAGATGGACGCCCACGTCGATTACCCGGTTCCGATACATGACCGGTATACGCTGAAATTTGCGTTCGACATGTTCAACATCTTCAACACTCAGACACTAGCCGGAAAGAACCAGAACCTGGATCTCTCTCCGGGCGCGCCCAGCGTGGATTACGGCAAGCCGACCGGCTTCCAGGGTCCGTTCTATGCGCGCGGCTCAATTCGTCTCGAGTTCTAAACCCAATTAATCGTTAAAATAAGAGGAGGGGTGCAAACCCCTCCTCTTACTGTTTTCTACTGGAGTTGTCCCTTGCCTCAAACCCGCATTCAGGCTCTGCTGCTGGCATGCACCCTGCTGGTCTTCGCTCCCCTCGCCCTCGCTCTTAACTCCACAAAAAAGCTGGAGCCCACTTATCGCCACTGGATCGAAGTGGAGGTGCCTTACATCATCTCCACCGCGGAGCGGAAGGAGTTTCTTTCTCTGACGACGGACGAGCAGCGGGACAGCTTTATCAAAGCGTTCTGGCAGGTGCGGAATCCCGACCCGAATTCAGACACCAATACCTATAAGGAAGAACATTACCGCCGGCTGGCCTACGCCAACGAGCAATTTGGCAACGCCAGGTATGAAGACGGCTGGCGTACACCCATGGGTCGCATGTATATCGTGCTCGGACCCCCAAAGCAGAAGGCCACATACCACGAACAGGCCAATATGCGGCCCATTGAGATCTGGTTCTACCAGGGCCAAAACCCTGCGCTGCCGCCCTACTTCTACATCCTGTTCTTCAGGCACAGCGGGTCAGAGGAGTGGCGCGTCTATTCGCCGACCATGGATGGGCCGGTGGCGCTGGTGACCACGGGAGAAAGCCAGAACGACAACAAAATGGCCCTGCGCTTCATCCGCGGTTCGGCAGGAGACGAAGTAGCCAAAACCGCCTGCACCCTCATTCCAGGCGAGCATGTGGACTTTGACAAGTTCGAGCCGACCATGGAATCGGACATGCTGCTGGATACGATCTACGGCCTGGCCGACAATCCGCTGACCACTGAGGCTCGGGAGGCGAACCGCCAGCGAGAACACGTCACGTTGAGCATGCTCACGGGTGACGATGGAACGCTCGCTTACGACGTGATCCGCGACGGAAAGGGGCGTGAGACCCTTAGCTATCTGTTTCGCGAGCCGCTTGCGGACGCGCGGCTGATCGGCCAAAAGGCAGATGGCAGCTCCTATTACGACCTTGAACTGCGCACCACCGTGGTGACACCCGACGGCAAGCCGGTGTATGAACAGGACGACCCGCTCACCGGTACATTGAGTGCCGCTGCCGCGGAAGTAGCCAAGAAGAGGAGATTCGCGGCAGAGGGACGGGTACCGCTGGCCCCTGGTACCTATGTCCTTGAGGCGACGCTAACCAACAACGTAGACCACCTGGCCCAGAGACGGCGCTTGACCGTCACGGTGCCGGAAGTGAAGGGCGACAAAATCGCCATGTCGCCGTTGCTGGAATACACAGCGCCGGCTGCCGTGCAGGACACGCATGGCCGCCTGCCGTTCAGCTTCGTGGGATTCCGATTCACGCCGCGCGACGCGCAAGCTGCGGAAATTCGTCAGGGAGATCGTTTGCCGCTCGTTTTTCAACTTTGGCTGGGCGCGAACATTGCAGGGCCGCAGGCAGAGAAGGTCCACGTTCGTTACGTCTTCGGAGCGGTTACGGCATCGCATGATGCGCCGCCGGAAGAACTCGAGGATCTTGATGCATCGAATCGCGACTCGGCTGGAAACCTCCTGACCGGCCACACACTCGATACATCTTCGCTCGGTCCCGGCGTCTACCGGATTGTGGTGACTGCAACTCGGGACAGCGATCATCGCAGCGCATATGCCACCATGAACCTGAAAGTCATTCCCGCCTCCGATTTTGTGGACATGTGGACCGCGTATGCGCCATTCGATCCGGAGGGTGAAGCGCTCGACGACCTCAAGCGCGGAATCTCGGCGGAGGCGCAGGGCGGGGATGCCGATGCAAAGGCTTTCTACGCAAGCGCGATGGCGGAGACCACCACGGATATGCGCCCGGTAGAGAAGCTTGCTGCTCTTTTAAGCCGCCGAGGTGAAACGGACGAACTGGCGAAGCTGAGCCAGCAGCCGATTCTGATGCGCAGCGCCGCCTCACCGAAGACGTTGACGGACATTGCTGGAGCGCTGAAGAGCCGCAGCGAGGTCAAGGATGCGGTGCGTCTGCTGGATGCGCAGATCAAGCTTCAACCGCCCAACTCGGCGTTGTATCTGTCTCTGGCGGACGCATGCGAGGCTTCAGGAGATTCCGCACGCGCCAGCGATCTGAGAAAGCTCGCCACAACCGTCAAATAAGCTCAAAATTCGATACGGGCAGAGGGCGTGAGCTGCAGCGGCGGCTTCGCCCGGATCATCCGCACACCCCAGGCGAGACGCGATTGTTGCAATTCTGTTAGTATCGCTCCTTCAGGAGCCTGTTTGGCGTCTCCTCATCGGACGCCCACCCCATGAACGTCTATCTCATGCGTCATGCCAGCGCGGGACTTAGCCGCGAAAACCCTCTATCGGACGCCAAACGCGGTCTGGTGAAAGAGGGCAAGGAGCAGTGCATGCTCATGGCGCGCGTGCTCAGCGCGCTCAAAGTCCAGATCGACGTCATCGTATCCAGCCCGTTGAAGCGCGCCTTGCAGACGGCGCAGTTTGTGGGCACGGAGCTCGGCTATGAGGCGCGCGTTGAGGTCAGCACCGCCCTCCAGCCCGGAGCGGACTACCCCGCGTTTCAATCGCTGCTCAACAAGTATCAGGGCCGCGAAGGAATCCTCATCGTCGGCCACAATCCCAACTTGTTCCAGTTCCTCGGCCGCCTGATCACCGGCAACGGCGGAGCGGCCATCCGCCTGCGCAAGGGTTCCATTGCCTGCGTCGACATGGACCACCATCCGCCAAGGCTTAAATGGCTGCTGGACCCGCGTTCCTCCCGGCTCATTTATGAGAGCGCGGGAAAGAGCTCGCGGCCAAAGACCTCGCGGAAATAGTCCGCTTCCTTGCGCAACCACCACAGCTCCAGCTCAGCCCCTGAGCGTCCCGGCTTGATCTCCAGGTACACCCGCCGCGGATAAGCGCGCGCCGCCACGCGCAGCACATCGCTGGCGCGGTCCTGGTTCAGCGCCACCGCCAGCCGCAGCAGCACCACGGCGCGGTGCACGTTCTTGTGTTCTTCCACGGGAATGTTGCGCATGGCCCGGTCGCCCGCCTGCGGGCGGCTCTTGCCCAGGTAGCGCGCGATGGCGGACACAATGGTCCGCTGCACCGGCGTATAGCCGTACATCTCCGAGCTCGAAATGACGTACTGCGTGTGCCGGTGGTGCCCCTGGTGGTTGATGAACTTGCCGGTGTCGCGCAGCAGCGCTGCGGCCCCCAGCCAACCCTCGTACTCGGGCGGCAACTGGTGCAGCGGCTTCAGCTCGCGGAAAAGTTGCAGGGCGTGTGCGCGCACCGGTTCAGCCTGGCGCGGGTCCACGCCGTAGCGCTTCGCCGTGGCCAGCACGCTGTCCCAGCGTTCCTGTTCAAACTCCTTATGAGTGCGAGCGCGGGTGTCGGTCTCGGCCAGCATCTGCGCCAGGATGCCGTCCCGCAGCCCCAGCGGCGAGTAGCGGAAGCCCTTGAGCCCGTAGCCTTCCAGGATCTCCGCAAATACCTGCGCGCCGGCCACAATAATCTCCGCGCGGCGCGGCCCAATCCCCGGCATGGCCTCGCGCTCCGTCAACGACATGCGCGCCAGCCGCTGAGCCACCTTGCGCACCAGCGGCGTCGGAGCCAGTCCGGCGCCAATGGTCAGCGCGCTCTCCGGACCCACTCGCTTGCCCGGCTTCTTTGCTCGCTTGCGGCCGGGCTTGCCGGCTCGCGCAATGGCCGCGCACGCCTCGGCCAGCGCCGCCGCCGTGCCTGATGTTCCAATCACCAGCGGCGTCTTCTCTGCGTGCACGCGCCGCTTCGCCCGGCGCAGTTCGCGAGCAATCAAATGCCGCATCTGCTGCAAACCATCGGCGGAGGGCGGGTCCGTCGTCAGAAAACCCTCCGTCAGCCGCACCGCTCCCAGCGGCAGGCTCACGGTCTCCCTTATGCGCTTGCGCTCGCTCAGCGTGATCTCGCAGCTTCCGCCGCCCAGGTCAAGCATCAACACGCGCCCGCCAACTCCCGGCTCGCCGCTCATCAGTCCGTGATGGATCAGCCGGCCTTCTTCCAGTCCGGAGATCACCTCCATGTTCCAGCCCGTCTCCGCCTTCACCCAGGCCTGGAAGGCCGGCGCGTTGCGGGCGTCGCGCACTGCGCTGGTTGCCACCACGCGGATGCGGTCCACCGCGTGCGTCTGCACCGCCCGCCGGAATCGCTTGAGCGTACGCAGCGTGGCCGCCATGGCGTCCGGAGAAATCAGCCCCGACTCAAAGACGCTCGCGCCCAGCCGCGTCACCTCGCGGTCCTCATGCAGGGTCTTCAGCCGGTGCGCCACCACGCGAGCAATCTTCAGCCGGCAAGAGTTCGATCCAATGTCAATTGCGGCGAATGTAGGCATGCGCGGCCGGCGCCTCCAGGGCGAAAAGTGGTCTCCGGCTCAAGATACACGACCAGTGCCACTTGAGCTTCGGTGCAAAAACGGGATCAAGCAGGACCGGACCGTCTGAAACGATCTGGACTGAGGGAACCAGGTATGTTGTACTAGTCTCGCAACCCAGGCAGGTGTGGAACGTGAAGGAGCAGCGCGACCTCAAGCTCGTCTTCGATGCGAAGTTGGCCGCCGAAACTTCACCGGATTTTTCGCGCCACTCGGGCCAGGCTCTGCTGACCGAGATTCTCGAGTCAGGCATTATTCTGGGAGACGCTGCCGAGATTATGCCCAGGCTACCGTCTCACAGCGTAGACCTTTTTTTTACCAGCCCGCCGTATGCCGATGCCCGAGCTTACAGCCGCATACATCCTGATCGCTATGTCGAATGGTTTCTGCCGTTCGCACGGGCGATGTTTAGCGCGGTAAGACCGACCGGCAGCCTGGTCCTCAACATCAAAAACCGTGTGGCAAATCGTGGTCCGCTGCGCGGGCAACGGCATCCGTACGTTTACCAACTGGTTCTGGCGCTGCAGCACATGGGATGGCGCTGGCTTGAGACCTACATTTGGGCAAAGCCCAATGCTGTGCCCGGAAAGTTTGGACCAAGAACGAAGGACAGCTTCGAATACGTTTACCATTTCGCTCGATCGCAAAAGCCGTATTTCGATTTGGACGCGATACGGGTGCCCTATAAAGCAAACTCCGCGGAGATCGAGCGTCGCAAACGCGATACCAGTGGCCGGCGAAATACAGTAGCAGGATTCGGACGGGATAGAACCAAGACGTACCTGCTCGGGGGAGCCGATCCGGGTAACGTGGTGAGCGTGTCACAGACCTACAACCAGCATTACGGCGTTGATCACACAGCGGCAATGCCTGAGGGCCTGGCCGAGTTTTTCATTAAGTCTGTCAGTCCGCCAGACGGCGTAGTTCTCGATCCATTCGCTGGATCGGCGACGACCGTTGTTGTGGCACGCCGGCTTGGGCGCAAGGCGGGTGGAATCGAAATCCACCAGCGTTTCGCCGAAGAGGGCAAGCGGCGCATCGCGCAGGATATCGCGTTCGATAACCAGGGACTGCTATTCAGGGCCACGGCAGTGTGACTATGCCGACGAACGAAGAGACAATCGAACGCATAACCAACGCAACAGGGTGGAATCAACGCATCGCGCAAATCAGGCTGATTCCACAGCATCATGGCACCAGCGAACATCAGTACATTTTCGCCGGGATTGCTCGATTACTGTATCTGCCGCACCTCGCTCCTGATTTCGCCTATATTCATGAAGCACCATTCTACGGTTATGAATATTTTGCCGACGTTTACCGCGAAGCGCACTCGGCGACGAATGCCTTTGACGACGTGTCAGAGGACAATCTGATAAGAATCATCCGGGCAAACCCCAAGACACTGCTCATCTTCCGGACTATTCTCGGACTAACAAAGGAAGAATTCGCGCATTCCACGACATTGGCCGGAGAACCCATCGGATTACATCCTCTATCGCCTGGAAAGATCGATTCAATGGAACGTGTCGGCTCGAAAACCACGCTGGATCAGGCAAGAGTAGCGGCGGTCACGCTTCGTGCGGTCATGGACGGATTCCTTTTTGGCCAACCGCCACCAGGCCTGGTGAGCAAGCAGTCAAAGCCGGATACAGAGCGAGGATGGGAAAGCGTCCGAGGCTTTGCAAGCTCTGGCGTTCCCATGCCGGTATACCTTCATCAGCGACATTTCGGCGGCGCATTCCGTCAAGTGCTGGATGCGACCTCGACGCGACGCGGAGACCTGATTGAAGAAGCGGTTGCGGCTCTTTTTCAGGAGTATCGGATTCCTTTCCTTCGGACCGGGAGTAATAATCAGGCGGAGATTGCTGCTCGATTCGAGGTTCGCGTGACCCCTGCACCGGATTTTGTAGTCTTCGATGGCTCGGGAGCGTTGAGGGCGATGCTCGAATGCAAAGGAACCAACAATGGCGGAACGGCACGGGACAAAGCGCTGCGATTTGAGCGCCTTCGCGATGAATCGATCCGTTTGGGCGGGGTTCCTTTGATCGCCGTGTTGGGTGGAATGGGCTGGACAAGGCTGAACGATGCCCTGGGCCCGGTTATTCGGGATACCGACGGCAGAGTGTTTACGCTTGCGACACTGCGGTCCCTTATGGAGGTCAGCCCGTTTCCATCGCTCAGGAATACTGCGCCAGTGGGCTGACTTGAATTGCGATTTCAATAAGAATCTCGCGTCGTTAGATTCGCCGATGTACTACCTCCTCTGGGTCTGGTGGCGCGTTGTTCGACTCAAACCAGCCAACCACGCGCCTCTCGTATTCAGCAGGCTCCGCGCCTATCGCTCCGCAATGGCCGGCATCCATCGGCTCCCACAACTCCGCATGCGGGTCCCACCACCGGGCCGCGCCTTCTAGGTCGACTGGCAAGTCGTTCATGAGCGCTCATAATCACCACGGCGTGCCGGCATCCTTATTCAGGCTCTGTCTTGCTATCATGGAAGCAGCCTGAGCCTCAACGGTTCCGGCGCTAACCGGTTTCACCTGTCGCCAGAATGGCTCCCATCTCCCAGTCCGCAATTCCCGTAGAACTTTCTCCGCACTCTGACGGACACGTGCACGGCGCCATTCATGTCCCGCAGCCGGGCGTGACCGCGCGGCTCATCTCTGACCTGCGCGAACTGTTCAAGGTGCGCGTCACCGGGATGGTCGTCATCACCGGCTGGGCGGGCTTCTACCTGGGTTCCATGCAATCGGGAATCTCCAGTGTCCAAATCGGCCTGCTGGATACGCTCCTCGGCATCGGCCTGGTCAGCGCGGGCTCGGGCGCACTGAACCAATGCATGGAGCGCCGCACTGACGCGCTGATGACCCGCACCGCTGACCGGCCGCTGGCCTCGCGCCGTTACCCGCTGGCGTTTGGTATCGTTGCCGGCCTCGGCGCGCTCGCGCTCGGCGCCTGGTGGCTGCTGCTCCATACCAATCTGCTCACCGTCGCGCTGGCACTCCTCACCGCATTCACTTACGTTGCCGTCTACACCCCGCTTAAGCGCGTCACCACCATGGCTACCTTCATCGGCGCGTTTCCCGGCGCCATGGGCCCGCTGCTGGGCTGGGTGGCTGTGCGCGGCCGCATCGAGTGGCCCGCCGTTGCCCTGTTCGCCATCCTCTTCGTGTGGCAGTTTCCCCACTTCATGGCCATCGCCTGGATGTACCGCCACGAGTACGCCAAGGCCGGCATCCGCATGCTGCCCGTGGTGCAGCCGGACGG
>Ga0265339_10001297_pt1 | contig 18702 bp, 20 predicted proteins | sample 4CB219metaG_FD_202085 | JGI IMG/M metagenome (GOLD analysis project Ga0265339, IMG submission 202085) | Rhizosphere microbial communities from Carex aquatilis grown in University of Washington, Seatle, WA, United States - 4-CB2-19 metaG | ecosystem: Host-associated > Plants > Roots >... | reverse complement strand
TGAGGATCTGGTGGCCGCCGCCGATATTGAGATCGTGCACCAGATGGCCGTCCCTGACGTAAAGGCTGTAGCCCGAGGTCGCATCGCCATGCGCGATCAGAACGCCTTCGGCGCCATGTTCGGGAAACTCGACATGCGCCTCGATGGCGTAGCTGCGGCTGCGGACATCGGGCGCGACGTCGGTCGGCACGTGCCCCATGCCGGCGTGAAAGGTGAAATGGATGCGCGCCCCCTGAAAGCGCGCGGCGTTCTCGGCAAAGCGCGGCCCGAAACGGTCGTCAAGCGGCAGCACCTGGTGCCTCTCGGCCTCGCTCCACCACAGTTGGACCATTTCGGCCAGACGTTCCGGCTCGCTCGCCTGGAGATCGTCGACTTCCGAGAAATCCTTGTCGAGATGAAACAGCTCCCATTTGTCGTTTTCGAACGGCGTGCCCGGGGGATGATAGGCGACCGCCTTCCATCCCCGGTGCCAAAGCCCGCGATGGCCGAACATCTCGAAATATTGCGGCGACGATTTCGACGGTGCGGAGGGATCGGTGATGGAACGGGCAAAGCTTTCGCCCTCGATCGGCATCTGCCGGCAACCCGCGATCGTCTCGGGTGCACCGACGCCGATGAGGTCGAGCAGGGTCGGGACCAGGTCGCAGGCGTGCACGAACTGGTGGCGCAACTCGCCCTTCGCGGCGATGCGCTTCGGCCAGGTCATGACGAAGGGATCGCGGATGCCGCCGCCATGGGTGTTCTGCTTGTAGCGGCGCAGCGGCGTGTTGGACGCCATCGCCCAGCCATGCGGAAAATTCGAATGCGTGTCGGGGCCGCCGATGTCGTCGATCCGGCGCAATTTTTCCGCGATCGGCTCGGGGCGGAAATTGTACGGCCCCATCGCATTGATGAAGCCGAGCGGCCCGCCCTCCTGGCTCGCGCCATTGTCCGACAACACAAGGATCAGGGTGTTGTCGCGGACGCCTGCCGCGTCCAGGAACGCGATCAGTCGCGCGAGATGCCGGTCGGCATGGTCGAGCATGCCGGCATAGGCGGATTGCAGCCGGACAAATACGCGCTTCTCGTCGTCGCTGTGGTCGTCCCAGGCCTTCACCCCGTCGTTGCGCGGCGGCAGGCGGGTATCCGGCGGCACCAGCCCCATCGTCTTCTGCCGCGTCAGGCGCTGCTCGCGCTCGACATCCCAGCCGTGCGCGAACAGGGCGTCATAACCTCTGATGATGTCGGAGGGCGCCTGATGCGGCGCGTGGCAGGCGCCGAATGCAACCCACGTCAGCCACGGCAGGTCCGGCCGGTCGGCGATGTGATCGCCGATGAAGCGGATCGCCTGATCAACCAGATCGGCACTCAGATGATAGCCGTCGGCATGGTTGCCCGGAGGATCGATATGCGTGTTGTCCGACACCAGTTCAGGTGCGTATTGGTCGGTCTCGGCGTCGAGAAAGCCGTAGAAGCGATCGAAACCGCGGCCCAGCGGCCAGCCGTCGAACGGCCCGGTCGCGCCGCTCTCGGTCAACGGCGTCACGTGCCACTTGCCGACCATGTAGTTGCGATAGGCATGCTCGCGCAGCATTTCGGCAAGCGTTCCCGCTTCGCGCGCGATCTTGCCGCGATAGCCCGGATAGCCGGAATCGAAATTGGCGAGGCAGCCGACGCCGACCGAATGATGATTGCGCCCCGTCAGCAGCGCCGCGCGGGTCGTCGAGCACATCGCGGTGGTGTGAAAGCCGGAGTAGCGCAGGCCCTCGGCCGCGAGCCGGTCGATGGTCGGCGTCCTGATCGGCGAGCCGTAGCAGCCGAAATCGGAAAAGCCGACATCGTCGAACAGCACCACGAGGATGTTGGGAGCGCCGGCTGGCGGCTTTGTTGCGGGCGGCCACCACGGCTTCGAGCCCGCGATCGTGCGGCCGATGGTGCCGCCGAATGTCCCCTTGCTGCCGGCGCTCATGCCTCCCCCTCCCCGATCGGCGGCGGCGGTTGATCCGCCATTCCCGTTATCAAGTCTATCGCCTCACACGGTGCCAAGATAGGCGCGTTGCACCTGCGGATCCTGCGCCAGCGCCGACGCCGTACCCGACAGCACGCTCCTTCCCACCTGCAGCACCGTGGCGAAGTCGGACACCTCCAGCGCCAGCTCGATCGACTGCTCGGCGAGCAGGATGGTCAGCCCTTCGCGGTGCAGCCGGCCGAAGGTCTCATACATCGATTCCACCACTGCCGGCGCCAGACCCAGCGACGGCTCGTCCAGCATCAGCAATTTCGGATCGCTCATCAGCGCGCGGCCGACCGCGAGCATCTGCCGCTCGCCGCCGGACATGGTGCCGGCGCGCTGATTGCGCCGCTCCGCCAGTCTCGGGAAGATTTCGTAGACGCGCTCGAGCAGCGCGGCTGCGCGCGCCCTCTGGCGCAACGGCGTCGCACCGAGCAACAGGTTGTTCTCCACGCTCTGCTGCACGAACAGCCGCCAGCCTTCCGGCGACAGCGCCAGCCCCTTGCGCACGATGACAAACGCGCTTTGCCCGCCGATCTCCTCGCCGCCAAACGTGATCGTGCCGGAATACACCGGGATCAGGCCCGCAATCGCGTTCAAGGTCGTGGTCTTGCCGCCGCCGTTGGACCCGAGCAACGCCACCACGCTGCCTGCGGGTACTTCGAACGAAACATCCGATACCCCGATCAGGTCGCCGTAGCGAACCTCCAGATGCTCGATCCTGAGCAACGGCCCGGTCATGTCGGGGGTCCGCCCATCAGTTCGACCGGGGTGTGACCGGCGGCGGCCCGGGCGGCGCGGGTGCCGAGATAGGCCGCGATGACGTCCGGATTGCTGGTGACCTCGCGCGGACTGCCGCGAGCGATCTCACGCCCCTGGTGAAACACCATGACGCGGCTCGCCAGCGCCATGATCACTTCGATGATGTGCTCGACGATCACGAGCGTAATCCCGGAGCGGTGAATGTCGCGCACCAGATCGATCGCGAGCCGCACCTCGTGCTGCGTCAATCCGGCCATCGCTTCATCGAGCAGCAGCACCTTGGGCTCGGTGGCAAGCGCACGGGCGATTTCGAGCCGCTTGCGGCCGGGCGTGCCGAGCGCGCGCGCAGGCGAATCGGCCAATCCGCTCATGCCGACGCGTTCGAGCACGCCGCGCGCCGTTCGCTCGGCCGCCGCGCGATGAGGATGGCGCAGAAACGCCCCGATCATCACGTTCTCCAGCACCGACATGCCCTCAAAGGTCTGCGGGACCTGGAAGGTACGCGCCAGCCCCAATCGCGCCCGCGCTTCGGGCGCGAGCGCGGTGATGTCGCGGTCTTCGAGCAGAACCTTGCCCGAGGTCGACGTCAAATCTCCGGTCAGGCAATTGAAAAAGGTGGACTTGCCGGCGCCGTTCGGCCCGATCAGGCCGAGGATGTCGCCCCGCTCCAGCGTGACGCTGGCCGCATCGACAGCCTTGAAACTGCCGAAGGTCCTGGTGATGTTGCGTGCCTCAAGGAGCATGGCCGGCTCCGGCAGCGGCCTTGGGCGGCTTGCGCTCCCCTTGCCAGCGCCGCTGCACCAAAGTCAGAATGCCGCCGGGCTGGAAGCGCGCGATCAGGAGAATGATCGCCCCGTACACCACGAAGGTCAGGCCGGCGCCCTTGCCGCCGAGCAGGCTGTTGGAGATTTCCTCCAGCGGCACCAGGATCGCAGCTCCGACCAGCGGCCCGAACAAGAGGCCGGCACCGCCCAGCGCCGCCATGATCAGGATTTTCACCGAGATCAGGAGACCGAGACCGGAGTCCGGATCGACAAAGCCGAACATCATCGCATAGAGCGCGCCGGCGACGCTGGTGAAAGCCGCGCTGAGCATGAAGGCATAAAGCTTGGTGCGGCTGGTGGGCGCGCCGAGCGACCGCGCCGCGCGCTCCGAATCCTTGATGGCGCGCAGATAGAAGCCCATCCGGCTGTTCGCCATCCACCAGGTGATGCCGAGCGTGATCACAAGAACCGCGAGAAACAGGTAGTAATACGGCAGCGCCGAGATGAAGGAGAGATCGAAGATATTGCGCGGCACGGTCGGACCGCTCAAGCCGACGCCGGCGCCGAGATAGCCGGTATTGCTGACGACCAGCCGGACCAGTTCGGCCACCGCGATCGTCGCCATGCTGAAATAATGGCCCGACAGCCGCAGCGTCGGCACGCCAACGACCGCGGCAATCGCAACCGCGAGCACGATGCCGGCGGGAATCCCGACCAGCGGCGACAGCGCGAAATGCGCGTAGGCGCCCATCGCGGCGTAGGCGCCGCAGCCGAAAAACACGACGTGACCGACCGAGACCTGGCCGGCATAGCCGCCGACGATATTCCAGGCCGATGCCGCGATGGCATAGAGCAGGACCAGCGCGCCCAACCGTTGCTGGAACGGCGTCGAGAACACCAGTGGAAAGGCAATGACGAGCGCCAACAGGATCAGGAGCCAGAGCCAGCGCGCCATCACGTCTTGCCCATCAGACCCTGCGGCCGGAACCACAGGAAGGAGAGAAACAGCGCGTAGACCACGATGTCCTTGTAGACCGCGCCGACCAAATAGGCCGTCAGCGATTCGATAACCCCGATCAGCAGTCCCGCGATCAGCGCCCCGGGCACGCTGCCGAAGCCGCCGAGCGAGACCGTCACGAAAGCGACGAGGCCCAGGGTCTCGCCGACTGTCGGAACGATGTAGAAGAAGGTGGCGATCAGCGCGCCGGCGAGCCCCGTCGCGCCCGCCGCGATCGCCCAGGCAATCGCCTGCATGGTATCGGGCCGGATCCCCATCAGCTGCGCCGCCGTCGCGTCTTCGGCGACCGCCAGCATCCTCGATCCCAACGCGGTGCGCGTCAGCAAGAGGTGCAGTCCCCAAGTCACCAGCAGAGCGACCACGCCGGCCAGGAGCCTGGACGCCTCGATGCGCAGGCCGAATACCGCGAACGTGCCGCCCACGATATCCTGGGGCAGCGAGAGGAAGTTGGCGCCGAACCACCAGAACACCGAATAGCGCAACAAGAGCGCAAGACCGAAGGTGCCGAGGATCTGGGCCAGCATGGGCCCCTTCATGATGCCGCGGATCAGGCCGAAATAGACCACGACGCCGAGCGCCGCCAGCAGCAGCGTTGCGAACGGCACCCCGGCGAGCGGACCGACGCCGAACAGCGTGAAGATCACGAAGGCCGCATACATGCCAAGCATGACGAAATCGCCATGAGCGAAATTGACGATGTTCATCATGCCCCAGACCAGCGTCAGCCCTGAGGAAAACAGCGCGTAGACCGCGCCCAGCAAAAGGCCGCCGACAATCACCTGGACAAGAACGAAGGACATGGAGCCGCGCGCCGTTGCGTGACAGCGATTGCCGCCGGGTTCAGACAATGAGGGCGGGATTCAACATCCCGCCCGCAAACGATTACCAGCCCTTGTAAGGCAGGACGGCGGCCTTTTGCGCGGAAGCCTTTGGCCACACCGAAACGTAATTTTCTCCGTCCTGCAGCTGAATGATGACGCCGGAGGCGAGGATGTTCTGGCCCTTGTCGTCGAATTTCACGCCCTTGTAGCCCATCATCAACTGGTTGGGCTTGAGGTCGGTGGCCTTCAGCGCGGCCTGGATCTTCGCCGGGTCGGTCGAGCCGGCGCGATCGATCGCGTCCACCAGCACGAAGAAGGCCTGCATCTGGCGCCCGGCGGTGTCGTCCATCTCGTCGCCGCTCTTCTTCTTGTAGAGGTCGGCGATGATCGCCGTCGGCGAGCCCGGAGCCCCGACGCTCCAGGACGAGCGATTGAAGACCCCTTGCGAGACCTTGCCGACCGTCTTGATGAAGGAGGGATCGGAATAGCCGGAGTCGTCGGCGAGCAGCATCGGCGGCTTGTAGTCGAGCGCCTGCATCGTTTTCGCAAACAGGATCGCGTCCGAGGTGTAGCTGATCATGATCACGACGTCGGGCTTTTTCTCCTTCAGTTGCAATACCTGGCTCTGCACGTCGGTGGCGTTGACGGTGTAGGCGAGGTCGAACGCGATGCTCTGGCCCTTTGCCTTGAACGCAGCGGCGATCGTATTAGCAACTGACGTGCCATATTCGGTGTTGTCATGGACCACCGCGACATTGTCGGTCTTGGCGCCGGCAGCCTTCATGTCGGTCAGGAAGTCATAGTAAATCTTGGCAAAGTCGGAAGCGATCGGGGTGACGCGGAAGAACCACTTGAACCCGCGTTCGGTCAGGTCGGCCGCGACCGACTCGCCGTTGACGAAAGGAATGCCGTATTTTTCCGCGATCGCGCTCGTCGTCAGCGTGATACCCGACTGATATGCGCCGGTCAGCGCGACCACCTTCTCTTCGGTGATCAGCCGCAACGCCTGGTTCTGCCCGGTGGCGGGGCTGCCCTGATTGTCGGCAAACACCACATCGACCTTGGCGCCGCCTAATCCGGCAAGACCGGCATTCTTCGCCAGCGGGAGATCGCCGAGTTCAGGATGGGCGTTGTTGATGATGTCCATCGCGACCTCGATCGCGTATTTGGCGTGGATGCCCGCGCTTGCCGCTCCCCCGGTCATCGGGAATATTGCCCCGATCTTGACGACCTTGTCCTGGGCGGCGGCGCCGCCCGCCAGCCCAACCGAAATCGAGGCGGCGCACAGCAGCCCGAGCAGTTGCTTGAATGTCATGGAATGCTCTCCGAAAACGTGTCCCCCGACGGCAGCGTCTCCGGGTTCAAGGATGCAAAAAACCCGCCGCCACGCCCTTATTTTTGATGGCGTCAGCATACATGGCCGATTGGCAGGAGCAAGTTGCGCGCGTGTCGGCGTCTAGACAGTTGGTCGGGGAGCGCTGCCTTTCTGATGGCAGAGGACGCGCAGAACGGACGGACCATGGGGCCCGGGATGCATGACCGGTTGCGCAGGGCCGGACGCGGCGGCGCCTGCGAATCCCCCAACTCAAGGGGATTTCCAGGGACTCGGGAGGTTAGTGAGGCGGCCGGTTGGCTGGGGAACCTGGATTCGAACCAAGACAAACAGAGTCAGAGTCTGTTGTGCTACCGTTACACCATTCCCCAATAAGATTTTACGAACAATTTCAATGACTTAAATGAATGTTCGGCGGTTACCTGGCAACGCGATCGGGCAAATCTCCGCCCAGGCTCCGCGCCCTTCTACCCGCTACGCCACGGGCTTGGCAAGCGCGTGACGCCGATTGCTGCACATCCCGCGAGACCCGCGGATGTCGCACATCAGCGGCTTCTTCAACGATGACAACGCGCCGCCAAAGGCCGCCCGCCGCCCGGCAGCCTTTCGCCAGCAAAATCGCGCCGTCCTCGCACCTCGTCCCCAGGTGATCGTCGCTCCAAACCGCGATCAGGGTGTCGCGGGAAGATAGCACCGGAGCTGGTTGCTCCCATCGTCACAGGGCCAGAGAATGGGCCATGCGCTGACCTCATCGACACGGCTCAGCGTCGACTACCAGTTCATCAACAATCCGGGCTACAATGGCGACCGCGGCCCTGTGAATGTGTTCGTGGGGTCGCGTACACTGGCAGTTCTAGGTTACGCTCAAAGATGCCTGCAACTTCTCCCGCCCGGAGTTGCTGAGCGCGAAACGCAAGGAGCCCTGTTATGGCCATAGCTACTTCTCTTCCGGTCGCGGCCCCCGTCGCTATTCCTGTCCGCGAAATCTTGCCGTGGGCGATCTTCGGCGGGTTGCTGCTCATGATCGGCATCTACTTTGTCGGCGTCGAGGAGGGTGCGACCGCCGTGTTCAACGGCATGTACGTGCACGAATTCGTGCATGACGGGCGCCACCTGCTCGGCTTCCCCTGCCACTAGTACTTTCCGGCCCGGCGCGCCCCGCCGAACGACCGGCATCGTCACAAGCCGGTTCTGACGGTCGGGATTTCGGCCTGGGAAAGAGGGAATAGGATGACTGGGCGACTACTGGTACGCGGGATGCTGATCGGCCTCGTCGCCGGGCTTCTCTCCTTCTGCTTTCTCAAGCTTGCGGGCGAGCCCTCCGTCGACCGCGCCATCGCCTTCGAGACCGCGATGGACGAGGCGAAGGCCAAGGCCGAGGCGGAGGAGGCTATTGCGAAAGGTCTGCCCGCGCCGGTCGAACACGCCGAGCCCGAACTCGTCAGCCGGCCCGTTCAGGCTGGTATCGGACTGTTGACCGGTGTGGCGGTCTACAGCACCGCTTTCGGCGGCCTCTTCGCGCTGGTATTTGCGCTTGCCTACCGGAGGATAGCTGATCTCGGTCCACGCGCGACGGCGGCGTTGCTCGCGGCCGTCGGCTTCGTCGCCGTCTACGTGACGCCCATGCTCAAATATCCCGCCAATCCGCCGTCCGTGGGGCTGCCGGAGACGATCGGCATGCGGACAAGTCTCTATTTTACGACGATCCTGATCTCGCTCGCAGCGATGATCGCGGCCGGCATGCTGCGCAACCGGCTCAATCCGCGCTTCGGTGGATGGAATTCTGTGTTGATCGCCGCCGGCGCCTATATCGTCGTCATGGCCGGCGTCGCCTTCGCGCTGCCGGGCGTGAACGAGGTCCCGGAAGATTTTCCGGCGACGGTCCTCTGGCACTTTCGTATCGCCTCGCTTGGCGGACAGTTGATCATGTGGACCACGCTCGGCCTGGTATTCGGTATCGCCGCCGAGCGCCTGTTTGCGCAGCGCAGCTTGACGTATTGAGCGGCCATTGCGGCAGACGGCCATGACGACGCGCCTGCATCTGCTCTGCTCGGCCTCGACCTCCTCCACCAGCTCCATTGCCTTCGCTGCGGATGAGCCGCTGGATCCGCGCGGAGGCGAAAGTCTCTCCAGGCTTTCCGGCCGCCTTCCGTCCTGTGACATCATCCTGCGCAGCCCGGCGCTGTGCGCGGCGCAGACGGCCGAAGGCCTTGGGCTCGACGCGAGGGCGGAGCCCTTGCTGCGCGACTGCGATTTCGGCAACTGGGCGGGGCGAACCCTCGCGGAGGTCGAGGCGCAGACGCCGCAAGCCATCACCGAATGGCTCCAAAACCCCCGCGCCGCCCCGCATGGCGGCGAGTCCTTCGCTGATGTGACGACGCGGGTCGGCGAATGGATGGATAGCCTGCTCGCAGGCAACGGCTCCGTCCTTGCAATTACCCACGCGACTGTCATTCGCGCGGCAATCGCCCACGCGCTTGGCGCTGATCCCACGGCTTTCCGACACATCGACGTCGCGCCACTGACACGGACCAAGCTATCTGGCGGCGGCAGGCGTTGGACGCTCGCCGCCCTGATTCCCCTGAAGGATGCGCGATGATGGGGCGCCACGGCATCACGCTGCGCGTGCCGTCTCGCTCCGCCGGCAGACATTCATGTACCTTAACGATCGTCCACAATGGAACCGTGGCGAGACTATCGGTTAGTTGAGTTTACCCTGACGAGCCGATCGACCAGACTGGGCCTCCCGTCAATTTAGGGTAGCGGCATGAAGCAATCGGCACAGCCTGGCAAGCGGCCGCCCGTCTCGTTTACACGTCAAATCGAATCTGTGCGAAAGAGACTGGCCCTCATCCACAAACTGGATCGCATTCTCAGGGAGCACTGGGCAGCTCTTCGTGCTCTCAGCGATTCGATTGCTGAAGCTGGCGAGTCAGACGGCGCCGACATCGGCTCATCCGGACGGGTGCGAACCGGCGTGCACTAATTTAGTGTCCCGGTTCTGACATTCGTATCATATCGCAGCGAGTCCCTTTTACGAATGTCAGAACCAAAGGGACACTAGCAACAATGACTTGCTAGTGGTCCTTTGATCCTGACATTCGCAAACGTGGCTCCCGGATGGGATGCGAATGTTAGGATCGGACCACTAATGAGTGACGCATGTGTCATTGCAATCCGAATCGCCGGCGCGCGCTTTCGCTCCGACTGCTGACTGACGTTGGTCATCCAGCCATTCGTGCTTTCCGGCCCGCCGCAGACATGCTGTCGTCAGTTCAATCACCCGGCGGCGCTTGCGTCCGAACGTGGTCGTAGCCTTGCCATGGCGCGTGGATCAGCAGGAAACTGAACGGCTCGGTCGCGCTCAAATTATAAACTTCATGCTCACAGCCCGGGGGCATGGCGCAAAATGCTCGCGCGGGCATCGAAACGGTATTCGTTCCATCCTTGCCCCTGTAGCGGATTTCACCTGAACCGGAGACGACGAAAAACAAATCCCATGTTCGCGTGTGGAGGTGCGGCGCGAGCTTCTCGCCCGGGTTCACACGAAACAGGCTTGTTTCGGATTCGGGCACCTGGTGCAGTACGGCCTTCGAACAAGTTTCGTGCACGCTGCTGCCGGCCTTGGCAAGCACATCGATGACAGAGACGACTTCGTCTTGACCCATGGTCACCTCCGCAAATTCCATTCCAACAGATCACCGCGGCTCGCCGGAGAATGCCTGCCGCAGGGCCGAGAGGCGGTCGAGCGCAGCGCTCGGCAGCGGGCCCTTGCGGACCGCCGCGAGTGCGTCCTCGAACTGCTGCGGCGTCGCCATGCCGACCAGAATGGTGCCCATCGCCGGATGAGACAGCGCAAACCGCGTGGCGGCTTCGGTCAGGCTGGCGGCGAACCCTTCCTTGACCAGCGCCATCAGGCGGCGCGCGCGACCGACGTCGGTATCGTAGCTCATTGCCGAGCCGATCGGCTCGGGCGCCGGACTCGCAATCGGGTGACGCTCGGCCAAGCCCGAGAGTGCGCCGCCGGCGAGCACACGGATACCCACAACTCCAACGCCGGCGGCCTCGGTGCGATCGAACAATCGCCCATAATCCTGCGCCGGATAGTTTGCCGGCAATTGCTCGCCCGCCGATGGATTGAGCATGTTGTAGACGACCTGAGCGCTGTCGAAGGCGCGCGAGTCGACGACTTGATGCAGCGCCGCCGTATCGCCTATCGCCGTCATCCCGAGGAAACGAATCTTCCCCTGCTGCCGCAGGCGCTGGAACGCAGGTACGACGTCGTCGAGCACCTGCCGGACGCTCAGCGCCGATGCGTCTCCTGCCCCGGTGATCGGATTGTGCAGGTGAAAGATGTCGACCCGGTCAAGACGCAGTCGCGCCAGACTGCCTTCGAGCGACACCGTTACGGCGTCGGCGACGCGGCCTAATTCGCCCGGCGACTACCGGACCTTGGTGCCGACGACCACATTGGCCGGTTTCAGTTTTTGCAACACGCGGCCAAGGTTCTTTTCCGATTCGCCATTGCCGTACTGCACCGCAGTGTCGAAGTAGTTGACGCCGGCGCCAATCGCTCGCGCGATGGTACGCTCCTGGTCGGCGGGATCGCCGCGGACCATCAGTCCGCCGACCGCACCACAGCCGAAGCCCAGCACCGAGAGTTGCATTCCCGTACGGCCAAAGACCCGCAACTGCATCGCAGTTCCTCCGACGTCATGTCGTGCCGGATCGTCGAACGGACAAAGGGACTCTCGAGCGCACGCCACTCGGCCTTGACGTTTCCCCTTGAGATTTGCCGCTGATGGTCGGCCGTCGTTTGCCGATCTCGGCTTTCGGAAATGCGGCCGCCGCTTCCGGCTCGCTTGCCGTTGTACCGCAACGGGATAAAGGCGGCAACGCCGGCGCCTCACCGTGGCGCCGGGCGTGTTCCTTCAAAGGACCGAATCGGCCGGCTTTCTCGCGTTGGTCATCTCGGCCAGTTCACCGCGAACCCGGTCGAGGACGCTTCCGTATTCCTGACTCTCGGTTTGCCTGAACAGGCGCACGGTCGGATACCAGGGACTGTCGTCGCGGTCCAAGAGCCAGCGGTAGTCCGGCGCATAGGGAAGCATGATCCAGGTCGGGCGGCCGAGCGCGCCCGAGAGATGGGCAACGCTGGTGTCCACGGTGATGACGAGGTCGAGGCACGAGATCAACGCTGCCGTCTCAACGAAGTCGGCGAGATGGGCCGTCAGGTCGACAAGGTCGGTCCTCTCAAGGAGCGTCGCCTTGTCGTCGGGCCTGACGTCTTTCTGCAGACTTACGAACGTCGCATCGACGTTGAGGAGGCCGGTCATCAGGCGCAGCGGAATCGACCGTTCGCGGTCGTTGCCGTGTTTCGGATTTCCCGACCAGACGAGGCCCACACGCAACCTGTCGTGAGAGCCGAGGCGGTTCTCCCAGACCCGCACGCGATCGTCCGGAGGCGGCGGCAAATATGCCGTCCTGCCCGGAATCGTTTCCAGAGTGGTCTTGAAGGCCAGCGGCAGGCTCGAGGTCGGGCAATAGAGATCGAATGCAGGCAGGGCAGCCGATTTCGAAACGCACTCCGCAACGCCCGAAATTCCGGAAAGCAAAGAGCGAACCGCTTCCTGAACGTACAGAACCACGCGCGCTCCGCGCTCCGCAACCATCGGCACGTAGCGGGCGAACTGGATTGAATCTCCGAGCCCTTCGTCGGAATAAAGGAGTATCGTCTTCCCTTCGATATCCCGGTCCCCGAGCCACCGGGGTTGGCTGAACTTCGGTTTGCCCCCCGAAAGCGACGTGAGCCGGAATCTGGCTTCACGACCCGCCCAGCCCGCCGCGAAATTACCGGTCAACATTTGAAGCAGTGCCAGATGCCATTCGGTCCCGGCATTTTTCGGATCAACGACCTGCGACCGCTCATAGACGGCAAGAGCTTCGTCGAACCGGTGGAGGTGCGTCAGCGAGAATGCCTTGTTGTTGAGCGCTTCAACGAAGTCGGGCCGGATCTCGAGCGCTTGATCGAACCAGGGCAACGCTTCGCGATGGCGCCCGAGTTGCATGAGGTTATGACCGAGGCTATTGCCGATGTACGGATTCCCGGGCTCCAGTTCGTCCGCCCGTCGGTTATCCCGCAGGGCTTCCTCGATTCTCTTGAGGCCATCGAGCGCGAGCGCGCGAAGATGCAGGGTCGACGCGTGATCGGGCCGCAGCTTGTCGGAAGCGTCGAAGCAGGCAACAGCCTCATCGAGCCGTCCGATCTCGCGGAAAAGACCGCCCGCTTTGTAGACGGCGTTCCAGTTGGTCGGGTCGATCTCGAAGGCCCGCCTGAAACAAGGAGCCGCATCCGAGGAGCGATCTGCCAGGATGAGGGCATCTCCGAAGTTGCTCCACAGACCCGCCTCGCCGGGCTTTAACTGAACCGCCCTCTCAAAGACCTTGAGGGCGTCATCGACCTTCCCAAGGTTCAGCAACGCGGTCCCCAACGTCGAGAGGTAACCAGGTTTGGGGTCTTTTCGGATCGCGCGCGAGGACCACTCCACGGCGTTGTCGAATTGCCTGGCGTTGAAGCACACCAGCGCCATCAGGTGCAGCAGCTCCGGATTTTCCGGACTCCCTTCGAGGGCTTGCTGGCAGCGGCTCTGGGCCTGCAGAAGCTTGCCCGCGCGCATCTCGCCGATAACAGCGTCATGGATCGCGACGACGCCGGCACCCACGCGAGCATTGAGGTCGAGTTTGCCTTTTTTGGCGGCCGCTCGTCGCTCGCGACGGTTCATCTGTGCATTTCGGCTGATTTCAGATGCTACCTCTAGTCGATTCTCGGGACGAGGGTAAGGCCGGCTCCAAGCCCGGTGGTAGCAATCAATGAGGCCCTGAGCTCTTGTTGGCGAAGGCGAGCTATTGTTCGGCGGACAGGTGGAGCATCTGGCGCCCGCCATTCATCGCCTTGAGACTGTTGACGTAGTCCTCGGGACGCTGCCAGCGAACAGGAACTTTCAATCCCATGTAATTGGCTATGCTGCCGATAAACGCAGTGCAATTGGATATTTCGGCGTTCCAGACCGGCGAACTCGCCTGCAATTTCCTGATGTATGCGAAAACCTTTTTCGCGTCCGGCTCGTTCAGATAAACTCGATAGTCGGCGGTCAGGTATTGCGGATCAAGATCACCGTAGCTTGCTCCGGTCTCGGACGGCACCCACATCACATAACCCAGCATATAGGCCAGGGTGTCTCCCGCGGGGGTAAGGCCCGCGACTTCGACTTCTCGCTCGCTCGTTTTCCCGAACCAGACGAAAGCGTGCCCCCAGCTCGCCGCCGTTCTCGCTCTGAAATCGACGTAGTACGGGCCCTTTGCCGATCGCGATGCCGCTCTTCGAGTCGCGTGTGGCGCTTGTTTCGATTCGACGGATCCCTCGCTGGAAGCAAGCGCATTCGCGTCCGCGGTGCGCTTGTGCACCTCCCTGCCCTGGAACATGAGGCGTTCCGAACCGGCGCGAGCGTCAATCTCGTGTGCCGAAGCTGATTGAAGTTCGCTCCCGAACGCAACAGCGGACGTACAAATTCCCGCAAGGAGGCATAGCGCCAATCTATTCAGCGTGGTGGCCATGCCTTCCCCCGTCGACAGTCCGAACTGTCGGCCATTAAGGGCCAGATTCGACTCCACTCGGACCTGGCCAGAATCCGGCACGATCCCGCCATGCCTTAGTAGCGGCTCACGACCGGCGGCGGTGCCTTGCCGATCGGGCTCTTGCCGACGGGGCTCTTGCCAATCGGCATCTTGCCGACCGGAGCCGGTTGGTAGACCGGCTGCGGGTGCGGAAGGTCGGCGGCGGCAGCGGCAGTTATCATGGCAACCGCTGCGCCTGTCACGATCAGGATTTTCACCACGGTACGTCTCCTCAAGGTTGGCAGGAACAGCAGGACCTGCCGGGAGCCCCCCTCCATGTTGCAAGCATGAACCTTGGAATTCGTTTACAATGGGGCAGAGTGAGGCAGATATGACACAGTGCGGCGGTCTCGTAGTGAGGATCGTGATGCACGGCGCGGACAACGAAGATCAGACGGCGGCCTGATTCTTCTTGTGATGCAGGCGGACGGGGCAATTGAGGTGGCGAATATGAACGGGAATCGATACTACGGGGTCCGGGTCGAAGGAGCGAAATATGGCGTGAGCTTCGGCAGCGCCCTTGCCATCGCGATTTCGTACACCGCCAACCATTCGATACTCTGGGCAATCATCCACGGCATTTTGGGCTGGCTGTACGTGATCTACTACGCACTGTTTCGCTCGTAGCCGCTGATCGGCAGCGGGCCCCAGTACTTTTGAATTCGTCCCATGCAGCAGTTGGAGCTGGCGCGGCGTTCGCAAAATGCATCCGGCTGACGCGAATCCTTTACGTCAATGACCTCAACCAGGCTAGGCGGGCGATTGCACGTTGCGCGAGAAATTGCATGGATTCCAGGTGCTCGGGATCGCGAGCGCCTTCCGCGCCTTCCAGATAGGCATCCGCCAGAGCCTCGCCGACGGTTTGCGCGTCACCCTGTTGAAGGCCGGCGGCAAATCGTCCAAATCCGGCAGCTTCAGCCGACATAGCCGTCGTCTCGCGCAGGAGTTCGCCGGCGCGCTCGGCCGGCGCGCCGGTCAGACCGCGTTGCAGGTCGGTAAGTTGCGCGGCCAGACGACGTTCAAGTGCACCGGCATCAACCTGACCCTGCGTGATGGTGTCGCGGGCCGGCTGCACCTTGTCGTGCTCCCTATGATAGGCGCGGCGCCGCTCCTTTCGCAGCGTGGCGACATGTCTGAGTTCTTCGCCCGCCATTGCTTCGGCAGCCTTCTTGATCTCCGGATCTTGGGCGAATGCCGCGACATAAGACCAAAACGCGAAAGCGCGTTCCTCATTCCGCACCGCCATGGACAGCGCGCGGTAGGGCGTCATCAAACGCGACGTCCTGATCTCCGTTTCTGTCTCCAGGTCGAAGGTTCTTGGCCCATCCCATCGCACCAGCGCCGGATCTGGCGCCTTGCCCAGGCGCGACTGGGACCATCGCGCGACACTGTCGGCGTGGCTGCGTTCCTCGACGGCGAGTTGGCTAAAAACTGCCGCCAGATCGGGCTTGTTCTGGCGGCGCATATCGTCGGCAAGTTCGGTATATCTGTTCGCCGCTTCCTGTTCCATCGCGTCAGCAAGCGCGAACAGTTCATCCAGCGAGTGCAGGTTCCCGGCGGGCTCGGCCTTCAGCACCAATGTTCGGGACAGCAACATAATCAACCCCGCTTGGCTGACATGGCAAACTCTGATGACGTTCTTGTGAATAGATACGCAGATGGATCGGGAGTCAATTTGAGCTGGGTCAATTCACCTTGGCATGATAGCTGATTTGCCCCGGGTCGTCAGCGCCGACATCCCGGCATCACACTCAGAACCTGATGGAGCACTGCTGCTCTTGCAGGCATGTTCCACTTCGAGGGGCACAATGGCGCGTCCGTTCGCAGCCTTCAAAAGACATGCAGCCGTCTTTGCCGTGGCTGTGGTTCTCGCGGTTTGCGCAACGTTGTGGACGCAGGCAGCGCATGCGGCTGGCGAGCTTGCCGCCTACCTGCCGAAGGCGTCGCCTGCCGATTTCTTTCCAGGCGCCGATCGCTTCGGCCCGCCTCAGGGGGATCCTCCCATGGTTGCCGCCTATCACGGCGACCAACTCCAGGGCTTCGTCTATCTCAACTCGGATTTCACCAACGCCGTCGGATATTCCGGAAAGCCGATCAAGGTTCTCGTCGGCATCGATCCGAAGGGCGTCATCACCGGGCTCAAGCTTGTCGACCACAAGGAGCCGATCGTGCTGGTCGGCATTCCCGTGGCCCGCATCGTCGCGGCCGTCAACGGGCTGATCGGCAAGGATATGAAGCCGGTGGCGTCGGGTGCCCAAGAGCCCCCGCAGGTCGACATCGTCAGCGGCGCGACCGTGACCGTGGAGGTCATGAGCGACAGCATCGTGCGCTCTGCCGTGCGCATCATCAAAACCGGTCGCATCGGCGGCGGACAGGCCGTCAACGCCGCAACGGCACTCCCTCCGGTCATCAAGACGCTGGACCTCGAGCACAGCGAAATCCGGGACTGGGCCAGCCTCGTCGGCGACGGCTCGGTGCGGCGGCTGCATCTGACCATCAGCGACGTCAACGATGCCTTCGCCAAGTCGGGCAACGCCGCCGCCGCGCAGAACCCCGAGCCGGGCAACGCGAGCGACACCTTCATCGATCTCTACGTCGCACTGGTCACCGCGCCGACGATCGGCCGCAGCCTGCTGGGCGATGACGGCTATCAGCGGCTCAAGGAAAACCTGCAGCCCGGGCAGCAGGCGATCGTGGTGGCTGGCAGCGGGGTATATTCCTTCAAGGGCTCGGCCTATGTGCGGGGCGGCATTTTCGACCGCATTGAGCTCCTGCAGGAAGGATCAGGTACCCGCTTTCGCGACAGGAATCATACCCGCCTCGGCGCGCTTCACGCCGCCGGTGCGCCCGACTTCCCTGAAATCGGCCTGTTCGTCACCCCACCGGAATTCACGCTCGATCCGACGCAGCCGTGGCAGTTGCAACTCTTGGTCCAGCGAAGTGTCGGCGCGCGCGACAAGGCTTTTCTGACGTTCGATGTCAACTACACGCTGCCCGAGCAATATATGAAGCGCGAGCAGCGCGCGGTGACGGTGCCGGAGAGCGCGCCCGCGCCGGCTGCGCAAGCTGCCGCTCCGGCGGAAGAGGCTTCCGCGAACGACAACGAAGAACCGCTATGGATGCGGATCTGGCGCACGCGAATGGTCTCCATCGCTATCACCGCGTTCGCACTGGCCGCCCTCACCGTGATCTTCTTCTTCCAGAACATCCTGGTCAGACGGCCGATCCTCTACACCTGGATTCGGCGCGCCTATCTGGTGTTCGTTCTGATCTGGCTCGGCTGGTACGCCAATGCGCAGCTCTCGGTCGTCAATGTGGTGACCTTCATCAACGCCCTGGTGACCGGCTTCCACTGGGAGTTCTTCCTGGCCGCGCCGCTGATCTTCATTCTCTGGACGGCGACCGCAGCGGGACTCCTGTTCTGGGGCCGCGGGCCGTTCTGCGGATGGCTCTGTCCCTTCGGCGCGCTGCAGGAGCTCACCAACACGATCGCCAAGTGGCTCAAGGTGCCGCAGATCACGGTGCCGTGGGGACTGCACGAGCGATTGTGGCCGATCAAATACATCATTTTCCTCGGATTGTTCGGCCTCTCGCTCTATTCCGTCGCGGCCGCCGAGACGTTCGCCGAGGTCGAGCCTTTCAAGACCGCGATCATCCTGAAATTCGCGCGCGGCTGGCCGTTCGTCGCCTATGCGGTCGGGCTCCTCGTTATCGGCCTGTTCGTCGAGCGCTTCTTCTGCCGCTACCTCTGTCCGCTGGGTGCCGCGCTTGCGATCCCGGGGCGCATCAGAACTTTCGAATGGCTGCGGCGTTGGCAGGAGTGCGGCTCGCCCTGCCAGCGCTGCGCCAAGGAATGTCCCGTGCAGTCGATCCATCCCGAAGGGCACATCAACGTGAACGAGTGCATCTACTGCATGCACTGCCAGGAACTTTACTACGACGACCAGCGCTGCCCGCACATGATCCAGGTCCGGCTCAAGCGCGAGAAGTTTGCCGCCATGTCATCGCCGTCCATGCGATCGGGTGGTAATGGTCCAAACACGGTCTTCACTCATGCCGGAAAGCCGATTCCCGCATCTCCGGCCTCAGCATCCAAGAATCCGACCACCCCTCAGTAATGGAGACGAAAATGGGTCAGGACGACGAGAAGGCGACTATCAGCCGCCGGCAGATGATGGAAACCGCCGCCATCGGCGCGGCGGGCATTGCGGGAGGCTTCGGCCTCGCCAAGGCGGGCGATCCTGTTCCCGCAGCGGCCCAGTCGCAAGCGGCCCCGGCGCGGACCGGTGCCCAGAAGATCGAGGTCGCGCCGGGCCAACTCGACGAGTACTACGTTTTCT